>Ga0097691_1000438_pt1 | contig 36497 bp, 38 predicted proteins | sample NGESurdeep072012_8_FD_72858 | JGI IMG/M metagenome (GOLD analysis project Ga0097691, IMG submission 72858) | Arctic peat soil microbial communities from Barrow, Alaska - NGEE Surface sample 210-1 deep-072012 | ecosystem: Environmental > Terrestrial > Soil > Wetlands > Peat ... | reverse complement strand
AGGTTTTTGGTGGACAGGGCACGATCAACGTCCCTTCCTGGTCACCCGATAGCCTCAAGGTCGCCTTCGTCAGCTATCAATTGCTTCCCGCTGAAGAAGCGGCAGCAAAATGACAAGTCGCCTCATTTTCAACATTGCAGCCCGGCTTGCGCTGCGAGCTTTCCCGCGTACGGAGGAGTATGGAAACGCTTCCTCGTTTTGATCTGAAAGGACAAGTTGCCCTCGTTACCGGCGCGGCCCGCGGGCTGGGTCACGCGATCTCATTGGCCCTGGCTGCGGCGGGCGCAGACGTGGCGCTTGGTCTCCGCGACGTGAACTCCGACGGCGGTCTGTCCGCAGAGATTCGAGCGCTGGGTCGCCGCGCCTTGCCTATTCAGATGGATGTAATGTATCTCGACCAGATTACTCATGCCGTTGACGACACCGTCCGGCACTTCGGGCGGCTCGATATTCTTGTCAACAATGCTGGCGTCGCTCCGGGCAATCCTGTCGAGAACGTGCGGGAAGAAGACTTCGACCTGACGTTGGCGGTGAATCTCAAGGGAACGTTCTTTGCCAGCCAGGCCGCGGGGCGGGTCATGATCCGCCAAAAGAGAGGTTGCATCATCAATATGAGCTCGCAGGCGGGATTCGCCGTGCGGCCTAGCGTTTTCTACCCGACGAGTTTCCCTCACCCTCGACCTGCTGGCGGCGGTTGCAACAGTGGCAAGAGGACGGCGTCTGGCTGGATGCCTGGCGCGCCGCTGGGAGGGTTGGATGAAGAAGGCCTACTGCAATGGGAGGAGACCTTCTTGGACGGGAGCTTCGCCCCGGCGAAAAAGGGGGCTCCACAGTCGGTAAAACCAAGCGCGGCAAGGGCACGAAGTGGATGGTATTGGTCTACGGTCGAGGTCTGAGGTCCCACTCCCGGATTGCGACCATATGTCCGCTGAACCGCTAAACACTGCTGCGTTTTGTCGTGGCTAATCGTCGGAAGACGCGGTCGTCATACAGGAATCTCGTTATAGAGGGCACATCCACGAATAGGGTGTTACAGGGCCAGAAGCGCACAACGTCTTGGAGGAATTGCTTACTGCGGAGACGTGCACTGCTAACCTCTGCCTTCTCAACTCACCCTGAGCTTGCTCTATAATCCATTTTTACCCACCACACCTGCACGGCAATGACTCTCGATAATAGATCTTCGCTGACGGCGATCGACAAGGTGCGGGCTTCTCGGGACGGGCATTTTTACCACGAAACCTGGGCAGCACGCATAGCACTCGGGCTCTTGCACCCGTCCAGCACGTTGCGCGCCATCGCGATCGAAGGTTTCTCCGTGGAGGACGAATCGTCACTTTCCGACGCGGCAATAGAAATTGCCGACCTCGTTCGGTATCTGGGCACCACAAACATTAGGTCGGCCTCATCAATCGAGGTACTCCAATTTAAACACTCTATTGCAAGCGAAGCCGTTGCGATGCGTGCTTTCGACATTAAGAAGACGCTACAAAAGTTTGCGAAAACCGATGCTGATTTCATAAGACAAGTCGGGGTTGAACGTGTCGAGGCAGTCGTACGCTACGAAATTGTGACAAACCGCCCATTTAGCCCGGCCCTAATCGCTGCTATCGAAGGTCTCAGACAAGGCCAAAGCCTTGAGGGAGAGGCTGCCGGTCAGGCGGAATACATCAAGGAGGCTCTGTCTGGCCTAGATGACCGGCTCGCGACCTTCTTGAACCGCATTGCTCTCAACGGAACCCAGGGGACATTGACCGAAGCGCGCGCAACGCTGCGCCGTAGTTTGGCAGATTGGAGCATCCCGAATGATCCCCAGACACGGCTTAGGCTAGCAAACCTATGTGATTTGGTTCGCGAAAAAGCCGGTGGTCAAGGAAAAAACAATAACCTGATTGACCGCGTCGCCGTGCTGGCATGCCTGGATGTGGGTGACGAACGCGACCTCTTTCCAACACCAGCCGCGCTCCCCAAAGTTGACCACGTCATCGAACGCCCCGTGATTGATGAACTAGTCACAAAAGTCAAAGAGGGTCGCGATCCCTGGTTGGTCGATGCTCCCGGGGGCATGGGCAAGACCGTCTTGATGCAAAGCCTCGCACAAAAGCTAACTGCGGCTAATGCCGTGGTGCTCTTCGATTGCTACGGCGGTGGTTCGTGGCGTGACCCTGCAGATGGGCGGCACCTGCCTGAGAAAGCGCTTCCGCACATTGCCAATCTCCTTGCTGTCCGCGGACTATGCGACATTCTCATCCCCGGCCCGCCTGGCCCAGACTTGGTGCGGGCATTCCGTCATCGCCTGGAACACGCCGTCAGATCGGTACGGCATACCGACCCGGCGGCGTCAGTCGTGCTCCTGCTGGACGCCATCGACCACGCAGCCCTGCAGGCGAAAGCAACGCGGTCCGGTTCGTTTACGCATATGGTGCTGGAAAGCCTGTCCATTACGCCGATCGAAGGCGTTGTTGTGATCGCGTCTTGCCGGACGGAGCGCAGAGATCTCGCCCGCGGTAATGCCACGTGCCGCAGATTTCAAGTGCCACAGCTCTCGGAAGCGGAGGCATCCGCCCTTGCTCGGGCTTACCAGAGCGATGTAACAGTGGAGGAAATCGCCGATTTGCGTGTCCGCTCCGACAACAATCCACGCGTACTCGCGGCTTTGCTTACTGCCGGTCGTCCTTATTTCGCGCACTCCTTGGGTGTTTCTGACGATCCTCGGGATACTCTCCTCGACACCTTGATTTGGGACCGATTCAAGAAGGCAATTGCCGAAGCGCAAACACGTGGATCAACACCCACAGAACTCCACGCGATGCTTGCAGCCCTCGCTGTGCTGCCCCCGCCGGTGCCCCCCGCAGAATTAGCCGCCTCGCAAGGCTTACCGGAGGCAGCCGTCAGGAGTTTCGCTTCTGATCTTCATCCGCTCATTTCCCAGTCTCCGCATGGCTTGATCTTTGCGGACGAACCCACCGAGACATTGATCCAGCGGAGGATTCAGGATAATGCCGAAGCCCGCGAGGCTGTCGTGCGACGCCTTAAAGCACGCCAGGAAGAATCCAACTACGCCGCACGAGCCCTACCAGCCATCTTGACGTCTCTCGGCAGAACCGACGATCTGATCCAACTCGCTTTTGACGACCGTTTGCCACACTCGGCGACTAGTCACGTGGCGCAACGCGCTATCCGCTTGTCACGATTGGTGGCAGCGCTTATTGCTTGCGCCCAGGAGCAACGTACCGACGACCTGACCCGCCTGTTGCTTGAGGCCTCGCGCGTAGCCGGCGCGCACGAACGCTCTGACCACTTTTTGCAAGACCACCCCGATCTCGTCGCCATCGGGGATGACGCCGAGGCGCTCCGTCGTCTGTTCGAGACACGGACAAGCTGGCCCGGCAGGCGCCACGCCGCCCTGTCACTCGCCTATGCGCTCACGGATGACCTCGACGAAGCAAGGCGAAATGCGTGGCGCGCTTTCGATTGGCTCAATTGGCGAATGACACAGCCCGAACAACATGGCCCGGAAAGGCTACCCGACATCGACGATCTCGATCGCTTCGGCCCCAGCTACTGGGCCTTGCTGGGGGGAGAGGCGTCACGCGTGATCCGCTGGATCAACCAGTGGGACGAGGATTATGCCTTCAATCTTTTTGCCCAGCTTGCGTCATTATTGGAGCGCCATGCGGCGATTTCAAGCAAAGCGAGGTCATTGAAGGAACGCCTGTTTCGCCAAGCCTGTCGATGCGGATTGAGATCACGCCCACTCTTCGCCGCGTTACTGCACTGTGCTTCCCTTGACGCGAACCAGACCGCCCTCTTGATTACGCTCCTTGCTCAGGCTTCATCGACCATCCCGCCGACCCCACCCGCCTGGTCATCAGAACGCCGTCAATTCGGCTTCGTCGATGCATTACTCAGTGCTGCCATCAAGGCCGTTCGCCTGGAGATGGAGGACGAAGCACGCTTAATTCTGGATGCTACCCGCCTCAGGCGGCCCCACCTCTCGGAATTCGATACCGAAGTCTGGGTCAGTGAGGCGATACAACCTTTCCTGCTGGCTCAATGTACGCGAGCCGCAATCGAGCATCGTTCTCCGACGCTGATGGATCTTTGTCCTGAAGAAATTGATATTCAGATTCAGAGATCCAGTTCACGAAGAAATGCGACGTCCTTTGAAAAGGCAGTCGAAGCGTTGCTTAAGCAAAGAAAGGTCAGCCACAAGAAGCGTCGAGCCAAGGTGAAGAAAGGCTTCGACAATCGTGAGCGCGAGGAGGCGCTTCGTACCCTTACCTACCGGGTGCGTCCGTTGATCCCTCATGCGGCAGCGATCACGAATCTTATTCGCACTCACTCCTCCGACGCTGAGATCGCGTCGGCTCTCGATTTGTTAGCCAAGGATGCCGCGGTCACAGGCAGCTACCCGTACCGGGACAGGCCGCGCTACATCGCTAACATCTGTTTCCCCCTATTGTTCAGAACGGCCGACGCCCTCGAAGATCTCTCGGAAAAGACAGCTGCGGCTCTGGTCGAATGGCTGAAGAACTCTCCGCTCAAGCAGAGGAGCAACGTCATATACGTCGTCTCGCGGCTAGCCCGGCACGAAATAACCCGAGATGCCGCCTTGTCACTCGCCAGGCACACCGGCAATGAGATCTCTACCGAAACAGACACCTCGTCTCAAATAAACGCCTACGGCTCACTGGCGCGCGCCATCTGGCTCGCCTCGCAATCAGAAGCGCAGGCCTACTTTAGACGTGGCCTGGAGTTTGCTGACGCGTTGGGTTCAGGTGACTACGACAAGATCACTGAATTAAACAGTTTTGCAGCCCAATATCACGGGCCGCCCTTGTCTCCTGCGATTACGCATTGCTTTGCGGGGATCTGCGAGCTCAACCTTCCCGAGGAAGGGGAAAAGTTCGCTTGGGTTCCGTTTGGGCAAGCAATGTCCCGCATTTGCGGACCTGGTGCCCTCGCGTTCGTCGCGCGCTTGGCCGATCGAGGCAAGGTTGACTTGAGTTATTCCCTGCCCCCGCTGCTTACAGCGCTCGCCAAAGACCAGCGTCTCGCTCCGGATCTCGCAGGCGCATTGATCGGACTGGACGAACCTGCTGAAACCTGGAGTTGGATTCTCGCGGACTTTCTTGAGGCCACACTTCCGCACCTGCCGCAGGAGCGACGTGAAGAAATAGTTGATTTCGTTTTGTGTGAAATTGATCGCCAGTATCGTGGCTCCCCACCGCGCGAAACCATACAGCGCATGGCGACCGTCACCGAGAAATATCTGTCGAAGCGGTGTACGTGTCAAAAGCGCATTGCCGAAATTCAGTCCCCGCTTGATATTGACCCCGTTTCTCGTGCATCGACAGACGCTGCATCACCTCTCAGCAACGCTGATAAGCCGTTCCCCGATGCAGCACTAGCCTCGATCGATACCAGTGACCCTGTAGCCATCGATTCGGCAATTGACAACAAGGAACTCAACGATGACGAAAGGCGCTGGCCGGTCCGTTTACTTAGAGCCCTTGCCCAACCGATCCGGGGTGTCGACGAACGCCATCGATTCCTAAAGGCGATTTGTGAAACAAGAATACCCACTTTGTCGGATAAGCTAATGGCGATCAATGAGTTCGCTGCGCAATGGCGAACGCAATCCGTGGCGATCAGCGATGCCCTGCCCGATCTGGCGAAGCAACTCGCTGCTCGCCATGTTTCCGAATTGGCCGACTCGGATTGGGACTCGTCCTATGCGTTGCGATCCTTGATCGAATTTTCCGGTCGATCCGGTGAAGAATTGATCCCGGTCATCATCGGCGGTCTCAGAGAACGCACACAATTCGTTGGCAGCATGGCCTGGCTCAGGTTCGCCACCATCATGGCGAAAATCGCCACTGCCGGTGCGATCCAGTCCGCGCTAGAACATTTCTTGAACAAGTCTGCTGCAGCGTTACCTCAAGACCTCGGTGATGGACCCTGGGATGTTAAGTTCACGACACCGAGTTCGGATGTGGAAATCGTTGCGGGCCTGCTTTGGCTGCGCCTCGGCTCGCCCAATGCCCCCGAGCGTTGGCGAGCCGCGCATGCCATACGTCGGCTTGTACGCCTAGGTCGCACTGACATCCTCAGCCCTTTGGTCGCCCGCCTCAGCGCCACTGACGCAGGCCCTTTCCAAGATCAGGCCCTGCCCTTTTTTTATCTGCACGCCAGATTGTGGCTGCTCATTGCGCTGTCTCGTATCGCGGTCGATTTGCCCGAACTAGTCGCACCGTTTAGAAATGCACTCGAAGCAGCCGCTTTCGATCAGACGTTTCCCCACATTCTCATTCGTCACTTCGCCGGTTTGGCTTTGAGCCGTATAGCGCCAATGCTGCCAACCCAGCAACAACAGAAGCTTCTCGATGCCCTAAACGACCTCAATGTCTCGCCGTTCCCTCGCGCAAAAGCGTCGCCTAACTACATTGGGCCTTATGGCTCCCGTCCTCCGGATCATCCAGAGCCTGCGAATCTGTTTCACTTCGATTACGATTTTGTGAAGTATGAACTGGATGATGTCGCACGCATATTCGGACTGTCCCAATGGCAGGTCGAGGACAGTTGCACCGCGTGGGTCAGAAAATGGTCTCCCGATGTCCAGAACATGTATTCCTGTCCGCGGGGAAAGACGTACTTTGGCGATCAGTACGGGAGTTGGTCTAGCGCATCGCAACCATCTCAGGATCGCTGGGGCGGCTATCTAGCCTGGCACGCCCTAATGCTGACGGCTGGGGAATCTTTGCAAACCACCCCCGTGGTCGGGCTCTTCTACAAGGAGGAGCCGTGGAAAGATTGGCTCACTGAGCACGTTCTGTCTGGCCCGAACGGACTGTGGCTAGCCGATGGCACCGACCCGTTTCCTCCCGATGTCAACCGGCCCTTTAAACCCAACGACGGCGGCGAAGACTGGGTGCCCACCGATCCGAATACTCTCGGAGCCATGGTCGGTTTAACGGCAGGTTTATCTTTGGGTGAGCACATGTTTGTCGACGGTTACTGGCGAGCCGCAAGCGGCATTGATTTCAGCCTTCGATCGGTCATCGTTACTGAACGCGAAGCGATGAACGTGGCCCTCGCTGTTGCTCTCGCGCTCCCATTCCATCGACATCTTCCCCGCAATGATGATCATTGGTCATACGACAAAGAATCCATGACTGCTAAGCTGGTCCAACCATGGATCATGGGCCCTTCAGATTCATCGATGCGGCTGGAGCGCCACGATCCTTACTGTTCATCAACATCTCTACATCGGGCGCGCCCCTCTGACGAGGTGATCCGTAAGTTTGGCCTGACGCCCAAAGACCCGTACCACCGCAACTGGTCTGTGAAAACCGGCGACACAATATTTACTGCCGGAGCCTGGGGCTCCAGGCGCGGCAGAGACAGACATGAAACCGAAAATGCGGGGACGCGATTGTCGTGCCGCACTGATTTCTTGAATACCCTACTTGCTGAGCAGAAGTCCCAACTCGTGCTGCTCATGAAGGCACAGAGGTATCTGGAGAAACGACAAGGCGAAGGTGCGGGCGCCTTCCGCACGGAGACACTGATTGTCGTCATTGATCCTAAGCGCGGCGTGAAACTGGTACGGCGCATTCCTAAACGCGCTCGCGCAGCCGTCAACGGTCTTTCAGAGCACGACCGTCACGACTTTGAGTCCAGACTTACAGCCATCTGCAAGGCACTCGCGCAACCAATCAATTGACATGGAACGGCAGTTACGGGAAACGCCCGTCGTCAATATTGAAGTTGCCTGCGAAAAGCAGGGGCACGCCAGATTCTGCGCGGCTGCCTTGCCCACCAGCTCGCTATCCCGTCTGTAGCGGTAGCAGCGCTAACCGGCCCAGCATCGCCCCGAACCGCCGTCGCATCAGATGCCCTTCCGCCAGAAAAAGCCAGTAGTAGCGAGCATGTTTCACCAGCCATCCTCCGGTCTTCACCAGTCGCTGCTGTAAACTCGTGAGCGACCAGAGTTCGTCTCCGTGACGCGAACAGGCAACGGCACAAGCTGTCCAGTAGCCAGGTTGCAGAATCCGCCTTGATACGAGACGGATCCGCGGCGCAGCAATTGCGTCAGCATCCCCAACGCCTGGTAGGCGAGATTCTGGTTGATGAAGGGTTCCTGCCGGGTCAGTGCTTCAGCTGCGCTGCAGGAGGGCTGGTCATCTGCTTTCTTGTTTCTCCTGAGAATCTCTGGGTACAACTCAGCCACTGTGGGAAGCCGATCCTTTCTCGTCCTGTTGGCAGAGTTCTTCGGCTGTCCGAGAACGAATTGTCCGCTGGATGCATTGTTGCCATCATTTGGTGATCGAACGCGCGGGCTTCACCGTGAAACAGATGAACCTGAGCAAAGGTAAGTGCCAGAATTGCCAGCACCCGATTCCGGGCGTGTGGAGTTGAACGTGATGATGCGCCTTGTGAGCCTATTGATTGCGCTGCTTGCGAGTTTCTTGTCCATGGCCGGCGTCCCGGGAAGCTCGCAAGGAAAAGCTCGGCAGCCGGGCGTGGCCGGCGCGTTCTATCCCGCCAATCCCGACGAACTGAAGAACATGGTGGATGGATTTCTCGCCAAAGCACAGGCGCCGGCCACCACTGACCCGCTGATTGCGTTGATCGCTCCCCATGCCGGATACACTTACTCTGGCGGCGTGGCGGCCTTCAGTTACGCCGCGCTCAAGGGCCACAAGTTTCAGCGCGTCGTCATCATCGCTCCTTCGCATTACGATAGCTTTCCCTTTTCCTCGGTGTATGACGGCGACGCCTACGTTACGCCGCTGGGGAGAATTCCAGTCGACAAGGTTTTCGCTGCCAAGCTGTCTGCTCAAAGCGATGCGATGCGACTGTCGAGCCGCGGACACGAACGCACAGGCGAGCAGTTTGAACATTCCCTGGAAGTCCAACTCCCATTCCTGCAGCGGACGCTCGGGGAATTTCAGTTGGTTCCCATCATCATGGGCGACCAGAGCTATGAGGCGAGCCGCGCGCTTGGCGTTGCGCTAGCCAAATTGATCGCCAACTCAGACACACTCATCGTCGCCAGTTCCGACCTGTCGCATTATCACCCGTACGAGGAGGCGTCCAGGATCGACCACAACACGCTGCACGCCATCGAGGCGTGGGACTATTACGATCTCTCGCGCAACCTGCAGTCGCGAGTGTGGGAGGCCTGCGGGGGTGGGCCCATCGTCGCCGCCATAATGGCGGCCGAGCGCCTGGGTGCGAACCGTGCTGAGCTGCTGAAGTATGCCAACTCTGGAGACGTCACTGGAGATCGCTCGCGGGTGGTGGGCTACAGCGCTTTTGCTCTGTACAAGTCCACCGCTAGATCCGCCGCTGCGCCGCCTTTCTCGCTGACCGCCAAAGAGAAGGAAGAACTTCTGAGCGTTGCGCGCAACTCGGCCGAAACCGCGGTGAGGGAGCGCAAGGAATACAAGCCGCCAGCGGGATCGCCGGCACTGCAGCAGGACCGCGGCGCGTTCGTCACCATCAACAAGAACGGAGAGCTGCGTGGATGCATTGGATACATTGCTCCCCTGGAGCCGCTGATCGACACGGTGCGCGATGTGGCGGCGTATGCGGCGTCACGCGATCCGCGTTTTCCTCCGATCACTGCCTCGGAGCTGGGGGAGTTGCAATACGAGGTCTCTGTCCTGTCTCCGTTGCGGCGCGTCCTTGACGTGAAGGACATCAAGGTCGGCCAGCATGGTCTGCTTATGAAGAAGGGCAATCACGAAGGCGTTCTGCTGCCGCAGGTACCCGGCGAGTTTGGATGGGACCGCAAGACCTTCCTCGAAGAGACGGCGAGAAAGGCCGGTCTTCCCGCCTCCGCATGGAAAGACGACGACACCGACATTTTTATGTTCACGGCGGTGGTTTTCGGTGAAGTGAAAGAGTCGCCGAGCGCTACGCCGGAAGCAACTTCTCCCGTAAAGCGGCCATGAAGGCCAGCAGCGCTGTCGCGAGATTCACAACGAAGATCAGCGAGGCCGTTTTCAGGAATCCGAAGACGGGCACGAAATACGCGCTCAGGACGATTGCGCCGATGCAGGCTCCCAGAAGATCGACCGCATAGAGTACCCCGTTGTTCTGCGGCCCACTTTCCCTGCCGGCGAAGAACAGGCTGCTGGCCAACGGAAACTGGTAGCCTCCCAGCATCCCGCAGAGCAACGCAACGATGGGGAAGAGAATGTCGCCCACTACCAGCAATCCGGCCGGACTGCTGCTTCGCGCCGACGCCAAGAAGAACCCATACAGCAATAGAGGAGACAAGGCCGCGAGAACCTGAATCTTCGCAACGACTCGAAGAGTGACAGGTTGGAGTCCGCCGTCATCCCGGGCAATCCTTCTCAAACCCAGCCAACTGCCCAGCGCCATGCCCATCATTACCGCCGCAATCAGCAATGCCAGTTGCTGGTAAACGTAACCATAGATTGCCTGGAAACCCAGCAGCAGCAATACTTCCAGAGCCATCAGCGTGAAACCCATAGTGCCCACACAGGCAGCGAGCCTTACTCGCCGGACCTGCCGTGGACAAATCAGGCCGGCTAGAACAACGCACGCCGCCAGCATCGCCGTTAGACTGAACACAATCCATACGAAATTGGCGAGCGCCATGCTGACGAAGACTTCGCGATAGCGCTCGTTGAACTGCGTGCTCCACAACGCTACGTCAAAGTAATAAGCGATGGGAGCAAAGTCGCGGTTCAGAGGAGTTTCGGGCCGGGGCCGAATCTGTTCTGCCAATTGCGCCACGCGATCCGCAGACATGCGAAACGGCAGATAGTACTCGCGCACATAACTGGTTTGGAGGTGCCGCGCCCGCAGCCGTCGCAGGAGTTCGTCGGAGCGGTCGGTCAGTGTGCCGGCTTGTTGGCTGGCGAAGAAGTGGACCTTCTCGCCAGGAATTGTGCTGACTTCCGAAAACACTACCCGCAGGCTGCGGTTGATGCATTGCAGGAAACTCGCCAGTGTCGCGGAGATATAGTCCTCTGAAGCCACAAGCTGGAAGGACAGAATGCCGCCGGAATTCAACTTGGCGGCAGCCTCGCGGAAGAACTCAACCGTGTAGAAGCGGTTGATCTGCGCCGTCTGTGGCTCCGGAAGGTTGAGGAGGATGACGTCAAACCTCTCCGGCGTACTCTTCAAGAACAATCGACCATCTTTAATGTGAAGTCGAACCCGCGGGTCGTGTTGCAGCGTAGCCATCTGGCCAGCGAAGTAAGTTCGTCCAATCTCGAAAATCTTTGGATCCAACTCGACAAGATCGAGGTGTTGGATCAGCGGATGCTTGAGGACTTCGGCCACGCTCCCAGTCAGTCCGCCCCCAATCAACAGCACGCTTCGCGGCGCAGGGTGCTGCAGTAGCGCGTAGTGGACGGATTCCTCAGCACCCTGGGGATCGGGCACTGTGAACAGCACCAGTCCGTTCTCCAGCAGAGTGCGGTTACTCTCGGTCTGCAACACCGCCAGGTTTCCGTAGGCCGAATTGCGGCTGTCCAGCAGATGAAACCCCTGCCACAACCGGCCTAGCGAAAGCGTCTCCATGGGTGGAGCGCCGAAGGGAATCACCCCAGCGGCGAACGCCACAATCACAGCACCATAGGCAATTTTCCGGCACAGCGGATTGCGAACCTTCAGGCTCGCGGCCGCCAGCACGTTCAACATTCCAACGGCGAACGCCACTTGGAATGATGTGTACTGGCGCACCAACACCAGGCTGGCAAGCAAACCACCGAAACCCGATCCAATCGCTTCGAGAAGATAAACGGATCCGGTGGCGCTGGCTGGCGCAGCCGCGGTCGCTTGCCCGACCAGCCGACTACCCACGGAAAAGGCCCCGCCCAAGAACAGGCAGAGAGGGCCAAGAACCACGAGCGCCGTGAGCATCATCGGCCACGGCCCCAGCATTTCTCCCGGGACCGTGATGAAGAGTCCCTTCGCGCTGCGCACGGCCAGGATGGTCAATGGCAGCATCAGCGCCAGCAGCGTCTGCAGGCCCGCCATGACTTTTCGGGGATCACCGAGCCATGCTGCACTCCAGCCGAAAACGCTACTGCCAATGCCCGTCCAAAGCAACCAGCTCGCCAGCAAAAACCCCAGCGAGATCTCGTTGCCATAGAACACCACCAGCAACTCACGCATCAGCAGGACCTGGGCAGCGGTTGCGGAAAATCCTATCAGCAACAGCACGGGCCGAAGCCGACACATGCTCTGTTCTAACCCGAGAGGTTGCTGGGACGGAATGATCATGGCACTACCAACCATTGGTGCGGCCCGACCTCCGAGGCTTGTGTCAATCCGCGTCGCAGCGGCATTACGCACCCGTCGTGTTGCGTCAAGCTGCGATAGAGCCAGGCCGGTCGACTAAGGCGCGCCCCAGCAAATCTTCATCTGGCAAGCAGGGGCTCGTCAGTGATGTTGAACGCACGGCGGAGTGACAACAGAGACGGACCGACGGCGTCACCGAGTACTCCGCCAGCTCAGAAACGCCGTCTCATCTCAAACACCCGATGCTCGGGCCGGTATTATGCTAAGCCGCAGGTCGGCCGGATCAGGAAAGGGCGGATGATGATCGAGGAATTCATTGCTGCCATCTGAATGCAGGTTTTGCCAGGAAACTCCGATGGGAGGGCCGCTATGCACGCGGGTTTTCTTGCTCGCCCTGTCTTGTTACGGGGCCGCTCCACTGGCAATGGGTGCTAAGGAGTGTACCTGACGCTCACCGGCCGCGGCTCGCCGCGGAATGCTTCCAATCGGTTCTGTGGGTATTGGTATAACAGGTAGTCTCTTCAGACTCTCCTTTCCGATGCTGCGTAGGTTACAAGCTCGGCGAAGTGCGCTGCGGTATTGCTTTGATGCCATTCCTCTTGAATTCGAATCTCAAGCTCCACTCGCTAGGCATGGCCTTTCCGTCAACTGTCGGTGGTGTAAAGGTCCACTGGTGCGCGGCCTGCAATGCTTGATTGGCGAAGTATCCGCTCCCTCCGCTGGAAACCAAAGCTGCGTGCGACACCGCGCCCGACGGATCGACAGCGACTTTCACCTTCACATTGACCGTGCCGGTGATTGTGTCCCTCGCCTTTCGGGGCACATCCGGCAAAACCTCATGAGCTACAGCCCCGTGGCCGACGCTGGGGTTCGTTCGGGAAGTAGGTGAGCCAGCAGGCTGGGTTGGCGGCATAGGAGATGCAGCGCTTGGCTGCGCAGAGGTGGTCGGAGCAGGTTGCTGAGTTTGTGGACTGTGTCGGAACAGTCGAGCACCGGCTGCGATAACAAGGAGAACAACGATGACTGCACCGGCCACACGAACACCTCGCCGCTTCCCGGTCGTTCCTGGCCGCTCGACAATCGCCTCTCTCGCATCAGGCGGTGGAACACGACTCTGTGCTGCCGGTGCCGGAAACTCCTGCGCCTCAGCAACCGCCGATATCTCTTGGCTCACTACGACATCCTCGCGTGCCACCGGCGCTCCGTCCAGGCGCTTTCTGATCTCGGCAGTTGACCATCGGCATACGGGATTACAACGTAAACAATGCTTTGCAATGTCATCGAACGGCTGTGGAATGTTCTCCGGCAACTCAGGATCGTTCGCGGCCGTTCTGTTCCACGTTGGCAAACGATTCGTGAGCACCTCGACAAGCGTCACTCCGAGCGACCAAATATCGCTGGTCGGCGAAATCGCTCCGCTTGTATTCTCGGGCGCATCATACGCCTTGCCATTCCCGGACGATTCCTCCGATTCACCCGTCGGACGGATTCCATCGCTCGAGAGTTTCAACTCATCGCTGACCGCCATGATGTTTGCCGGCTTGATATTCCCATGCACCAAACCGTGCTCGTGTAGGTAATTGAGGGCATCCAAAGTAGGAATCAGCATTTCGCTGACTTCTGCCGGTGTCAGCAGTCGGCTAGGAAGAATTTCGCCGAGATTCTCGTCGGCGTATTCCATAACGGCGAAGTACAAGTCCCGTTCATCGTCAGCTCGCCAGCGACCTATGTGGAGAATTCGGAGAAGGTGAGGATGGGACAGTTTGCTCGCCAACTCCCACCGTGAAAGTTGGATCTGTGCCTGCACTGTTTCCGCCGGGATTAATTTGATCGCCGCTTTCGAACCGTCGATTTCTGTGAGGTACACGGCGCTCTGTTCTGAGCCGCCAAGATAACGGAGGAGCGGAAATCTCCCGTTGATGACACGTCCTTCCCATTGCTGCCATGTCTCCATGCGTGTCCTACCCCGTTGTTGTGACACAAGTAAACGCGGAATTGTAACGTCAGGCAACTGGGGGTGTCGAAGAATTGAACTGAAGCGAGAAAACCGCAGTTCACGTTGCCCGACTGGTTTCGGCATGTGGATAGCCGGTCAGGACGCGCTATCCTATTGCGCTACTGCGGTTGGGGCAGCGACTGTCGCTGTGCCGGCTGCGAACCGGGCTTCGATTCGCCAGGCTGATTGGTTCCCGCGCCGTTGGCGTTTGGTATTGACGCCAGCTCCGACTGCCGATGTTTTGGCGAACTCACATAGCCATGAATGTGGTCCGTGGTGATGCTGTTGATGACCAATTCCGCAGGTTGCGTGTTGTCGGGAGTGTAGAACATCGCTGGTTGGTACAAGTTTACGTGCTTCTGGGAAAGGTTTTGGTCTTCCACGATCAGGTCTAAGTCGGCATATTGGTGCTTGGTGTTCGCTTTGCGAAGCCGGACGCCAAGTGGGCCCTCGTGCTGGAATTGTTTCGATTTGGCGATGTCGAACTCGTAGTAGTTGCGCTCGCCCTTCTTCTGCAATAGCACCACTTCATCGTGCGTCCGGGCGATGGAACCGGTAAGTTCTGTGCGCGTGGTATTGAGATCGCCGCGAGTGTTCTCCAGTTGGTTGCGGGTATCTGTGATGGCTTTGCCCTGTTCGTCGAGCTGTGACTGCATTTTCTTCAGTCGCACGCTCCCAGTGGGGCGGCGGGCTGGTACGGTAGCGGGGGCGACTGGTGTCTCCACAGCCGGCGTTGGTTGTGGCTCAGGACGAGCAGCAAGCGCATTCACTTTGCTGGTGAGTTCGTCGATCTGGGTACGGGCTTGGTTGAGCCCGGCGGTAATCTGTTGCTGTTGCGCCAGCACACTCTGCGCCGAACGGTGCTCGTAGATGGCGTAAGCTCCGAGTCCTCCTGCGGCAAAGGCCGCTATGGCGACGGAAACAGCCAGCCAAGTGAGCAGAACGGGGCGCGAGGTAACGCTGTTCAGCTGCATGATGCCTCCTGAATTCTTCGGGACGAGAAACTCCCTCTTTATACGAGAGCACGTCGAGTTCCTTTCGGTAAAGCCGCGAAGTTCTTGCGGAGCCGGCATTTGCAGACCATGGGGTGGAGGCGAGAAGGTCGGAATTACTGGTTGCCTGGAGTTTCTTACATGCAAAGCCCATTCGCGAGCTCCTATTTCGTGCAAAGAACCATTAGGTAACGAGTTCGGAGCCGCAAAGCCGAACTGCCCACGAGGGAGAATTTCCTCGAATGTTTCGCCAGCACCGGCGTGTACGAGAGCTTGCCACGGCGAGCCGCAATAGCCCTTCTGACGCCGCGAAAAATCTCGTAATTCCTAATGGAGCAAGATCGCCATACCCTATCGTGGTAAAGGTAATGCATGAAAAATAGAACGCTTCTGGGAGAGGGAGTCCCCAGGATACGTCACTGTGAACTTGGTAGCCTCCGTTCTGGAGAACAATGTGAGAGTTGTGCACAAATCCACACAGTGTTGTTGTGTAAATCAACGCGGCACTCAGCAGTATCGCCGCCCCATATATTGCGAAGAGCAATGGACTCTCAAATCCGCGGGTCAGTCTCACAAAGATTCTAGATACTTTGCTCTGTGACAGTAGTGCGGTTCGATACCGCAACTCCGACAGACTGCACTGGTCGCCACCGATGAACGTCCTATTGCGGAGAAAGGCGAGGGTTTCGAAAATGGATTGGGACTGCAGGTTCGCTCCAAGGGAGAAGTCGAGCAATACATTGGCGCGGGCGTCCCAATCGATGTCTTTAGCTTCACGCGTACCGCGAACCGGTTCAGCAGGAAACGAATCGGACAGATCAATCTGACCGTGGAAAAAATTGCAGCCTCCCCCCTCAACTGCGGTCATGCGCACGCGGGTTGGGGCGTGGTCCCGGGTCGAACGCGAATGGGCGATTCGACCCCCATATCCCCCTATCCGCGCAAAAAAGCCAAGTCGCTCAACGAAGAAGCGAATAACAACCATGATGATTGAACCGCATGTCGCCGTGGATTTCTATGCGGTAGCGACGCAGTAGGCGACGGTCTGCGTCATCAAGCCCATCAGTCCCAAGGTGTGCCCGTCTGTTCGTTTTTCTTTCTGAAACGGATTTTTGTTTTTCCTATACATCAAGACCACTCTAGTCTGCTACGATCCAAGTCCAGCGCCACAAGTGGAAGCATCTGTCTATGATCGATAAAAGCCGTCAAACTTTGAGCAGAAATGGCCGCTGATAGAAGAAAAGGAGCGGGGCCTGGATAGGGAGGAGATCGAGATGAAGTGGAAAACGGTTGCTATTGTCGGGGCTGTCTTGTTCCTCGCCGGTTTCTTATTAGGGTTCATTCCCGAGTATCAAAGAGCTTCAAACCTCGCCAAGCAGTTGGAGACTGCGCGACTGGAAAGCAAGTTGAGGGAGATTCGCGAGTTGGCTTCGCTCAGCTACATCGACGCATCGAAGATGAACTACGGATCAGCAACGGAAGATTCGGAACGGATGTTTGGCCTTGCCAGGGAAGTGGCTAATGACACGACGGATGATGGCTTGCGGAGCAGCCTCAATGGTTTGTCAACATTCCGCGATACGGTAATGGGCAAGCTGAAGGCAGCCGATGCGAGCGTACTGGAGCCGCTACAGCAGATTGTGCAAAAGACACAAAGGGAATTGAAGCGTTGATGAGGGCGCGCGTAGTCGAGGAGGAAACAGCTCTAAGGAGCGGGTAAACGCGCAAGGAATGAGCGCCTCCCCCGTCAGCACCACGGTCTTTTTTGTTGTATCCGTTTTTCTTTGGCTTCTTCTGCGTCATATCCTCATTGAGATCAAAGGTGGCGGTGCCGCCGGCGCTCGTGACGACGCCAAAAACCTCTGTTCCGCCACCGATAACCGCCAAATTGGAGGTCAATCCGGCTGCATCTCCGGCCGTAAAGGACGCTGAGCCAGTACAATCAGAATTCACGGTATATGTCCCTGAGCCGGTCTGGCCCGTGAAGACTCCGCCGTTGATGGCTCTGAAGGTGGAATGGCCTGTGCAAGATGGAGCATTACGATCCCCGAACGAGCCGCTGGCTATTACTCTACAGGCCTGCTTACGTTCCTGGTGTTTCATGAGTCACTGCGACACTTCCAGCAACTGTCGTGATCAAAATGCATATCGCCGAACTCGCCGCCACAACTAAGGGCGCCATCGAAAGTGAAGACCCTGTTACCAGGCTCAACGTCGGAACCGTTGAGATACGCAGGCATTATGATGTGATGTCCTTGTGGTACCGGCTTTTCTGGGGAGAGCACCTTCACCATGGGTGGTTCAGCAACGGAAAGGAATCTCCAGCGGAATCACAACTTGAGATGTTGCGGCGATGCGCATCCATGGTCGGCATAAGACAAGGCGCTCACGTTCTGGATGTAGGCTGCGGGTATGGGGGTACCGGTATCTATTTAGCTTCGAAATTCGGGTGCCGTGTGGACGGTTTGAGCCTGAGCCCCAGGCAACTCCGCGTTGCCAGGCGAAACGCAAGATCTGCTGATCTGGGCTTGCTTGTAAACTTCTATCTCCAGGATGCTGAAACGTTTAACTATCCCGCCAATCGATATGACTTTGCCTGGACAATGGAGTCGTCGGAGCACTTCGTCAACAAGCTCGAATATTTTCGTCGAGTGCGCAACAGCTTACGCAGCGATGGCCGTTTGCTGCTCGTTGCATGGACGGGCTCCATGGCCCACTCACAAGTACGGGGTGTAGCGCAGCACTTTGTTTGTCCACACCTCTGCACCGCCGAAGAATATGTGGATCTCATCCAAGCTTCCGGAATGCAGGTTGATGATGTGGTGGATGTTACATCCTTTGTCGTACCTACGTGGCAAATCTGCTTGCGTCGAATCGAGCGATTTCGCAGATTTAGAGCTTTCTTTCCCCAAGAGGTGCGCTCCTTTGCCGAGGGCGTCGCAGTCATTCTGGACGCGTACCTTTCAGGAAAACTCACCTACACTGTGCTGACGGCTCGACGATGACCTCGGTGAGCAACCTGTGCTCCGCAAAAACCTTTGCAGTCGGAAACTGAACGAGAACGGTGCAAATTCGAGGGCATTTCTGCGCCTATCTGGACGAAGGCAAAATCGCGACTGTAGGCAAAATTGTAACTGTCAAAGCCTCAAAGCCTCAGTGATCACTTCAAAAGCGGCCAACGGTTATCAGTTCAAAACCGGCCAACGGAAGTAGCCGTCCAGAACTAGATTGTTCTACCTTGCCGCCTCCTGTGGTGGCAAGTCGGTTTTCGTGCGCCAGCTTCGCGGGCCGCACTTGAGCACATGCCCGTGGTGTAGTAAGCGGTCGAGCATGGCGCTAACGGCGGCCGCATCACCCAGCAGTTTGCCCCAGTCTTCCACCGGTCGGTTCGAGGTCAGCATGGTGCTGGCCCGCTCGTAGCGTCGCATGATGATCTCCAGCAGTTCCTCGGCAGCGGTGAGGGGTAGCTTACGCATTCCCAGATCGTCGATGATGAGCAAGGGCACGGTCACCAAGAACTCCATGTGCTCTTTGTGGGTGCCGTCGAGAGGGTAGTGTTGCAAGTTTCAAATGCAGACAAGTTTGTCGCCGAGCCTCTGTTGTGTGTTCTTAGGCTGCTAAATCGAAAAGGCTGTCGATGAACTGAATCTGTCGAAGAAGATCATCTCCTGCCACCCATCGAACCTGCCCCTTCCGGAACATGTGGACTGCTTCGTAGCCTTGAATCGTTCGCCGAGCTGCCTGGAATTCTCGGAAGCCCTGCTTGGCGTTCACTCGACGTTTGATGGCTCGATGATCCTGTTCGAGAATGTTGTTCAAGTACTGCACAGGTCGGTGTCGACAGCGGTTGCGCAGTGTCCCTTCCTTTTTACTGTCGAGGATCGCAGAGCTGTAAATCGGTGCCAAGTCGGTGTTGATCACTCGAGGTTGGGGATGGGATCGATCGCCGAGCACCTTGCGAAACAGCCGCTTGGCAGCATCGGCGTTACGCAACGCTGACAGCAAGAAATCGATGGTGGCACCCTTGGAATCGATGGCCCGATACAAGTAGCACCAGTGACCCTTCACGCGAAGGTAGGTTTCGTCCACTCGCCAAGACTTGTTTGTCGGCTTGAGATGCTGTCGCAGTCGCTGCTCCAACTCAGGGCCGTAATACTGCACCCAGCGCCAGACCGTGGTGTGATCGACATTGAGACCGCGCTCCTCCAGCAGCTCCTCAACATCGCGCAGCGACAGAGAATAGCGAAGATACCACCGGACCGCACAAAGTATGAGGCCGGGTTCGGTCTGCCGCCATTTGAAGATCGCGGGTCGGGTTATCATTTCGCAATTCTTTCACGTCACCAGCCAGCAACCCCGAAGGTTGCAACACATATCCGATGATCTTCTTCGGCAGATTCAGTTCATCGACAGCCTTTTCGATTTGGCAGCCTAAGAACGCACGACAGAGGCTCGGCGACAAACTTGTCTGCATTTGAAACTTGCAACACTACCGTCCTGCGATTCGAACTTCACAGGATTCCTGGTAGTGGGGTCACACTATGACCCCACTACCGGATTCCTTTTAACCGGACAGCAATGACGTGATATAATAGAAGCGAGGTGGTTATTACCTTCTCCTCTTTCAGGTTCCCTGAACTAAGTCAGCCCATCTGAAGTGTTTTCTCCTTAGGCTCTCGGGAAAGCCGCGTACGCCATGCATCCGAGTGCGATCCTGCACGAAGTTCAGCAACTCTACAACGTGAGTGACCGTCTTGACTCGCTGGCGGGGCTATGTAGCTGCAAAGTTTCTTGAAGGAGACTCATAGTGAAAATAGCGAAAATGTTCCTACCATGCCTCATGATATTGGGTATCTCGGCGCTGGCGATGCCACCTCCGCCGCAGACGAATTCATCCGATCCCGGCACACAGCAAACGACACAAGTCGTTAAAACCACGACCACACAGATAACTACCTTCCGAGTGAACGTAGTCAGTCGGACGGTGCAGGCGGTCAACTATCGCCATCGGGGTGGAGCGACCAAGCTGAACTTCGCAGGAACGGACCTGATGCCCGCGGCCACCGGCGAAGCCAAGGTGGAAAGCAAAAAAGGTTACATCGAAATCGAAGTCGAATTTGCCAACTTGGCGAAGCCCACGACCTTCGGCAATGAATATCTGACGTATGTGATGTGGGCGATTAGTCCTGAGGGCCGCGCCGTGAACCTCGGGGAAGTACTGGTAGGCGACAACGACCGCAGCAAACTGGACGTCACCACGGACCTGCAGGCATTCGCGCTGATTGTTACAGCGGAGCCCTACTATGCCGTCCGCCAGCCCAGCAACGTCGTGGTACTTGAAAACGTCATTCGTGAAGACACGAAGGGAACGACCGAGGCCATGAGTGCAAAATACGAGCTTCTCGAACGTGGCGGGTATATTCCCACCGGCTACAAATTCGACCCGGTCGTGCTGAACGCTAAGCTGCCGTTGGAATTCTTCGAGGCGCGTAATGCTCTGCGCATCGCACAGTCCGTTGGGGCAGAGAAGTACGCCAGTTCCAGTTACCAGCATGCTGTCGGCCTGATGAACCAGGCAGATGGATACGCCACAGGTAAGCACATTGACAAGAAACAGATGATTGCCGTCTCGCGCGAAGCTGTCCAGACGGCAGAAGACGCCCGCGAGATTGCAGTCAAGAAGCTAATTGCTGAATACCAGTCGAACCAACTGCAGGCGTCGGCCCAAGCAGCAGACGAGGCGACCCGGCAGAAGGAACTAGCGCAGGCGGAGACTGCCAAAACGAAGTCGGACATGGAGCTTAGCCAAACCAAATCAGCCGATCAAGTGGCTGCGGCGCAAGCCGATACTGAGCAGGCTCGCTTAGCGGCAACGCAGGCCCAGCAGCAGCTGCAGGTCGCCGAAAGCGACAAGGCAGCGATGCGCGCCCGGTTGTCACAGCAATTGAACTCCATCCTGCAAACGCGCGACACCGCACGTGGGCTGATTGTTAGTATGTCGGATGTCCTGTTTGACACCGGCAAGTACACGTTGAAGCCGGGTGCCCGAGAGAAACTCTCCAAGGTCGCCGGTATCTTGATGGCCTATCCTGGACTCAACATTGCCGTTGGAGGATACACAGACAATGTGGGCACCGACCAGCTCAATCAAGGCCTGTCTGAGCAGCGTGCTGGGTCAGTGCGCGACTACCTCGTGCAACAAGGCGTATCGACAAATTCGATAACAGCGAAAGGGTTTGGCAATACGCTGCCGGTAGCCTCAAACGATAGCTCCGCAGGACGGCAGGAGAATCGGCGGGTTGAACTGGTCGTATCCGGTGAGTCAATCGGGAACGATGTCAACGTCACAACTGGAAGCGTGCAGTAAGGAACAATTGTTGTCTTCCGCAAAGCGCGATTCATACCAGGATCGCGCTATTTTTTAGGTTACGAAGCCGTTCAACTTCTTCCGACCGCTAGAGTTTGCCTGCCGGAAAGGGACGGCCTCGCTACTCCCGAACCCGCATTCCATGACCTGCGATCAGTTGTTCTATTAAGCCGCCCAGCAGATCTTCTTTGAGATCCGCGACTTCGTCGCTGCGATAGCGCCGCCGTCCGCGAAGCCGGACTTCGGTGAATTCGCCACGCTCGATGAGCAGGGCTAGTTGGTCTTGGGTGATATCGAGCTCGGCTGCGACGTGGTCGCGACTCAGCAGGATTCGTTGCTGTTCCTTACGCATCTTTCCTCCCTGACGCGTAGAAAATGTGCGTCAGTGAGGCCATCATCCGCGTTCTGGAACCTCAGTACCATAGGGGAAACCACATAGAGCGAGCACGTTGCCACCGGTACCTTGCGGAATCTGCTCCGCGCCCGGCCCGCAAAAGCTTCTGGCGTAGACTCTTTGAAGTGGTTATTGGGGCAGGGAGTTATCTACTGGTTGTCGATGCTGAATTCGGTATGCTCGACTCTGCTGGCCGCACAAGGTCGTCCTTCCCCGTACAGCAGGTCACGGAATTCCTCGTTTTGTACCCTTTGTAGAACGCGAAGCAGGTTTGCGCATCTGCCCTCCCGGATAGCATGGGCGACTGCAGCATTGCAATCCGCCGCCAGCTTGTCAAAGGTCTTCAGCATATTCACCCACGATCTCAGTTCCCCTGTCGAACTCTTCTCAACCGATAATTCCCCTCTTTCAAGCTTCATGGTCAATATCACTGCTGTCCGGTTAAAAGTCGAACAGAATCAGTTGGTTGGCGTTTCCGGTGAAAGTGGCATCCTCTTCGATGCCCTGAAGGGCGCATAAAATGGGCGTTTTCTCGAATAGCGTGAGGCTGAGAATCTGTAGAATCTGGTAAAGACTGGCGTCCAGCCCCAACCGCTTGCGCACGATCGCCACCAGCACATACACCGACACCGCAATCCAGATTTGGGTCTTCACTGCGTTCTCGCTGGTGCCGTAGAAGGCCTTGATGCGCAAATGCTGCTTGATCCACTTGAAAAACAGCTCCACCTGCCAGCGCTGTTTGTAGATTTGGGCGATGGTCAGCGCGGGGAGTGCGAAATTGTTGGTCAGAAACTTCAGCCGCTTGTTGGTTTCGGCATCGTAGTAGCTCACTTTCCGCGGCGGGTCGGGATACGCCGAGGCCGACTCGAACGACGACAGGATCACCGTCTGATCTGAGCGCACGCCCGTGCTCTTGTCCACCGGATGCGAGTAGCGGCGTTGTAACGCCGAAAGCGCAGTGTAACAAACAACCCGCCCTCGTCGCAGAAGCACGCAGCAGACTTGACTCTCACCACAAACAAAAATAGCGGCCCCTCGCGGGGCCGCCCAAGCGAAGCAAATCAATCGCGAAAAATCAGAAGGTGAGTCGTCCATTGATCTGGACGACGCGGACCGACGAGTCGAAGCCCAGGAACGTACCGTACGGACTGGTCGGCATCGGCTGCATGGTGTCGATTTGGCCGAAGCTTGTGAGGTCGCCCATGTCGTGATAGGGGTTCGAGAAGTTCGGATGGTTGAGGACGTTGAACGCCTGCAAGCCAACAGCGAAGTTCATCCGTTCGTAGATCTTGAAGTTCTTCGTCAGGCTCATGTCCAGGTCAAAGAAATGCGGACCGTAGTACTGGTTGCGCCGCTGGGTGGAGATACCCGGGTAGGTGTTGATGGTGGTGCCATCCACGAACGCGCTCGAATTGAGGCAGGGCGTCGCCACCAAGTTGATGCTGGCCGCGCCGGAGCCGCAGCTCCCCTGTCCGGCCGACGTCGGAGCTGCCGGGTAGGCGAGGAGCGCGCCATTGTAGTTGCCAATGGCCTGGTTCGAGTCCGTGACGGACAGCGGCAATCCGCTGCGCCAGAACATCTTGCCGGTGATTTCCCAGCCATTCAGCGCAGCCTTGGCGAAGGAGTTGCTGAACTTCCAGGTTGGTCGCACGACAAAATCAGCGCTGAAGTTGTTGCGGATGTCGTAGTCCGAGCTGCCGTAGTTACAGGCCTTCAGGCCCTGCGGGCAGATCACCTGCATGGCCAACGAGTCGCCGTAGGTGAACAGACCGCCGTTGGAGAGGTCGTCCATGTTGTGTGCCCAGGTGTAATTGGCGTGGGCCGAGATCCAGTTGGCGAAGCTGCGCCGCACGGTAACCGTGAGGCCGTTGTAGTTGGAAACACCTCCGTTGGCCTTCTGCTGCACGGTGCTGTAGTTCGGAACCGGGGCTGCGCCGGGAAGGGTGCCCGGATCGTAGATTCCGTACTGGTCGTAGGCGTTCAGGAAGGTGTTTGCGTAGGGGATGCGAATACCGTGGTTGCCGACATAGCTAATGACCAGCGCCGTGTTCTTCGCGATCTCCCGCTGCAACTGGAGGTTCCACTCCTGCCAGCGAGGAGAGTGCATGGTGCCGGTATTGAGCGAGTTGAATGCCGGAGCGGTGAACGGAACACCGAGTTTTGCCAGGGCAGCCTGAATCTGCGAGAAGGTCTGTCCCTGAGAGAAACCGGCGTTGAAAGCCGCAGCCGAAGCCTGGAAGATGGCAGCGGAGCCGTTGACGCCGGGATCAGCCCAGAGAGTGCCGGCGGAAGGCCGAACGCGGAGGTTGACGGAAATCGGCGGGTTGCTGAGCAGGTCGTCCACCATGCCGGCCGCTGGGTTGTCATAGAAGAGGCCGAAGCCGCCGCTGATGACCGTCTTGCCGTCGTTCCAGGGCGACCAGCTAAAGCCGAACCGCGGAGACCAGAGCATGCCGTCCACACCCTGGTAGGCTTGGTGCCGTCCGGTCTGGATGTCCGCGTTGTAGGGGACGTTTCCGGGGTCCGAGCTGGTGTAGCTGGGCAGGGAGTACCAGTTGGTTTTGAAGTCGGCGAAGCAGTTGATCTGGCAAACCGGGTTGGAGTTGTATTCATATCGCAACGCCAGTGTGAGCGTCAGGTTGGGCTTAACCTTCCACTCGTCCATGCCATACACGCCAAGTCCCCACATCGCGATCGGAACATTGGAGGCAAGGTTGTCGGCCCGGCGGTACTGGTAGGCGTAGCCGTCGGCAAACTTCTGCAAGCCGGACGAGACGTAGCCGAAGTAAACGCCGGGATTCGTATAGAAGAAGTTGTGGTCGCTGACGTCATAGCGCCGGAAATTGCCGCCGAACTTGAGGCTATGAGCGCCCTTGTTCCAGGAGAGGTTGTCGATGAACTGATACTGCGTGATGTTGCGGCCCTGCGGGAAGCTCACGACGGGGTTGAAACCGGTGAAATTCACCGCGCCCGAGGTAATGATTTGATAGGGGAAGGTCTGCATCGCCTGCGGGCCCTGCTGGAACTGCGCCACATAGTGGCTCCCGGCAGCCGTGGCTTCGTTCACCACGTTGGGACTGAAGGTGTGCGTTTCCTGGATCTGAATGTCCCAGGAAGGCTGGACGGAGAGAGCGTTGAAATTCGAGTTGATCGGGTCGAGGGCGGTCGGCTGCGTGCCCTTGTCGTACTTATAGCGGCCGAACAACTTGTCGTTCTGCCCGATGATCTGGTCGATGCGGAAGGCCAGGAGCCATTCCGAGCCCAGGGCGGTCGGGGTGGAGGTAAAGCGGGCGGCGCAGTTCTGGGTGGCCGGATTAAACCCGGCCAACTTAATGCCGTTGCAGTAGCTGCTGTTGGCGATGGGTTGCGCCGCGCCGGCACCCGGAGCATTGGCGTACAGTTTGAAGAGCTGCTGGTAGGTTGCCGACTCCGACGGCTGCTTGGCGGCCACGTTGGCGAGCACGGCATTGGCGAAGTCGGTGGTCGGGACGGTGACAGGAATTACGTTCGGCAGCACGAAGCGGAGACCTTCTGTGTCCACGAAGAAGAAGGTCTTGTTCTTCCAGATGGGGCCACCCACACTCGCCGCCCACTGGTTGGCGTTGGAGAAGGCCTTGGGCGTCGCCGGGTCGCTGTTGTTGTTCATCCAGTTGTTGGAGTTCATCGAGGAGCCGTTCCACCAGTACAAGGCGTTGCCGTGGAACTGGTTGGTGCCAGACTTGGTCACGTAGGTAACCTGCGCGCCCGACAACTGGCCGTATTCGCCCGAGTACGGGTTGGCCAGAACGGTGGCTTCCTGGACCTCGTTGGATCCGATGGTCAGGTTGGTGGCGCCCGTGTTGTTGATGTTGAAGTACGGGTCCATGTTGTTTTCGCCGTTCGTGGTGAACAGGTTCGAGGTCGCGGGCAGGCCGTTCACGGTGAAGTTGCCATAACCGCCGGTATTGTTCATCACGACACCCGGAGCGGTCTGAGCAATGTTGGTGATGTCACCGCCCGGGTTGGGCAGCATCTGCACTTCTTCCTGGGTGAACGAGGTGGACTGGTTCGCGGCGGCGGTGATGAGCTGTGCGCCCTCGCCCGATACCTCCACAGTTTGCGAGGAGGCCGAAACCCGAAGCTTGACATTCGTAATCGACGTTTGGCCAACGGCTACCGTGACTGGCTGTTCGATGGTTCCAAAGCCAGCCTGCTTCACCGTGACGCTGTACCGACCAGGCTTCAACAGAGCAAACCGGAATAGTCCCGTGTCCGTGGTTGTGACGTCCTGGGTTGTCCCGGTGTCCAGGCTCTTAAGGGTTACCGACGCTCCGGCGACAACGGCATCCGAAGGATCCGTCACGGTTCCCTGGATGTTTCCGGAAATCAGCGACTGCGCTGTGGCGGTGGCAGCCGCCAGTAAACACAATGCCAGGCAAACGACTACGGCTAGGTATCGTTTCATGTACATATCAATCCTCCGTTCTGGTCGAAACTGGTGCGGATGAAACCACAGAAAGGCCCGTTGCCCATGTTGGGTACGGTATGCATGACTCGAGTTCCACTCGTGATAGGACGTGGGCAACGTGTCCTTTTTCCGACCTAAGTAGCCACGGTTTGAATCGGAATTTCCCTTTTAGTTCCCAACAGCACTGCACTATATCCGTGCATGGGATAGCTCGTCGGTGATTTGGCTCACACATCGATGTTTCCCAGCGCCCAATGTTTTCTTTGGCTCGGCACGGGGTCCCATCTGCCACAACGAGAGTCCCGCTACTGCTGACTACGGCCTTCCCATCCGGTTTTCTCAGACACCCCTCCGTCCCCTCTTGGCCCTGGATGTGGCGCTTTCTCTGGTCTTTAATTCGTCAGATAAGTCCTTGACTGCGGGTATGTATACAGGTTCAGGAAGAATCGAACGAATGCTGTTGTCGATCCCAGTAGGAAGAGGGATGTCTTTTGTGACTAGTTGATCGATAGGCAATTGAGCAATATAAGTCTGGATGATGTCCTTAGCGGCTTTCTGAGTAGCGATCGATGCTGCTGATATCTCATCCGTTGTCTCAGGATATGCAGCGACCAATGCGTCAGAGATGTCCTTGCCCTTCTTACCTTTGAATGTATTGTCAATCTGCTGGTCGTCGTATTTTGGGTCGTTTGGAACTTGGGTGACGACACGGAGCTTTGACGTACAGTCCTCTGGCGAATACCGGCGTACAAGGTCAATAGAGGCGTTCTTTACATATGGAATAAGCTTCAATCGGTGTTCGTCGGTAAGTTTGGCGAGGACTTCTTCTGTCAAGCCGTTAAGGGAGACGGTTATCACGATGTCTTGGGTTGGATCGTAAAACTCTGCCTTTGAGAGTTTGGTGCCGTTGACAAAAAGCAGTAGGGCTTGAAGCAGAGATGATTTCCCTGCGTTGTTTTCACCAACCGCACAAACAAAGGCCGAGAGTGGACACTCGGCATCCTTCAGGCTCTTGTAATTACCGATTGCTACACGAGTCAGTTGCATAGGTGCCTTTCTTTGGGGGACGGTTTCTCAGGCAACAGCCCCTTGTGCAGGAAGCCACTTCTGTTCGCTACCGATTTCTGAGCTCGGTGAATGGATCAGTCTGTCATGTCTTCGCACCGCGCTCTGTGACGTGGTTGGGAGGTTAGAGAAGAGGAGATGACTTGTGAGAATCAGCGATAAAGCTCTTCGAGAGATTGAGAGTGCGCTCGCGGAGTATGGAAGACAGGTGAATTCCTCGCCACTGACGGAATCCACCAAGCAAACGTATCTGCTCCATGCTGGGCATTTCGTGGCATGGCTGAGAAATGAATTCGTTTCGGGAGGACGGAAGCAGTAGCGTCCTATGGGGCACTGTCCCGTCAAACCACGTCTTGCTGCGGTACTCGCGGTAACCTCCGCCGACTGACACAATCTGAAGACAGACGTTTCGTCGATTGCCCTATTTGTCGACTCGCAATGCCTCCAGCGCCATCGTCAGTAAATGCTCCACGCCGTCTTTGTCCGTTCCTTCGAGCGTCTGAACAGAACGCAGAAGCGCGAGAGCCTTTTCGAGAGATCGGATGGCGGTCTTCTGTGCTTCGGTCATCTTGCCCGTATCCATTCTCGTGTTTCCTGCGCCCAATAGGGATATACGGGCGATGCGTGTGCTCTGCCGCGTGAATCCGCCTTCTGGGGCGACCCGCAAACAGATCAGTGTTTCACGGCTTGGCACGGTGGTCGGTGATTGGGATCACTGCTATTGGGGTCAGTGAGGCAGAAGATAATCATGGAAACTGTTTACGAAATCTTCCAAAGGATATGCACCGTCGTGTCAGACATGGAGCACACCCAGCTTCCTCCGATTGTCTTCGCGCACCGTGCGAATAATGACGCCACCATTGACTCGATTTGCAGGAGTTGCTTCTTAGTGGTGGGTCGGGCGTTTAAGGAAGGCGATTTAGAGTGTCTGGAACTCAGGCACGTCTGTCAGCCCGTTGAGCGCCGTAAGTCCATCCGAACTGCTCACCGAGTTTTCCCTTACCTTGATTAAAAAGTGATTGCTGTCCGCCGTTTCCGCCGCAACACCCATTGCGACAGAAATTTCTGCGGGATTTCGCTACTGCCTGTCGCAAAATGTCTCCGCTGGTCGGGTTCATAACGAGGGCTCTCGGCCAGAAATATTGACGGAAGGATGGGCATGCTGGATACCGCATTGTTGGCATCAATCGCGCAGTAGATGATGAGCGGCAACTCAGTTGATGTGGACTAGTCAGGCTTTTTTGTCAAGGATTCCCAGTCCTTGCCTTCCTGCATCAATCTTCTCTCGCGAATCTCAGCATCATTCTTACTCGCTTCAGCAACGCGATCCTTGAAAGCCGTGGTTTTCTTGTGTACGTCTGCGAAAGGGCTTGTGTATTCCTGATTTTTTACGACGCCCGTTGTAGCAGTGCGAAAACCTGAAGCGTACTCCGCAACGGAATGCAACACAACGCCGTGTTGCCGTGCAATTGCAGCGGCACCCTTCACTACGTCCCCCTTCGAGTACGCGAGCATCAGAGCACCGAAGGTTTTCTGGAGCGGATCGGAGGATTGATGTTGAGATTTCAAGCTCTCCGTAGGTACGTGATCCACTTTGAATTTCTTGTGCAGTGCCTCCTCGAAGATTCGTACCGCTTCGAGTTGCGACAGTGGTTCGGAGCCGCCCATCTCTAAAATCGCGTTTTTCTCCGCATACTGTCTGAGTGCGGCTACCACACCGAAATCCGCAACGTTCATGGCAGATATGTAGCTGACCTTCGCATTGCCAGAACCATATATCCGCGCTGAGCCGTTCGCGGGGTCAAATCCCAATGCAGCACTGAGCCACATTTCCATAAAGTACGAGGGTCTCAGGATCACTGCGTCCATTCGGCTGGCCAGCAAGCGATTTTCACATTCACGTTTTGCCGTTTCGAGCGGGGACTCCTCGCAAATGTTGCCCGAATAGGACACATAGACGAATTTCCTCACGCGTTGCTGTTCAGCCACCTCGATCAATGCAAGTGTTCCGTCATGATCGATTTTTTGCAGCCCGTCGTCTGTTGCGGACGGCATCGACGTGGCAGTACAAACCACGGTTTCCGCATACTTGAGGGCGTGGGTGAGCGTTTCAGGGCTGCGAAGGTCACCTGCAATAATCTCGATCCCAGCGGAAAGCAGTTGCTTCGCTTTTGGATGGGCGCTACCTCCACGAACCAGCCCAGCGACCTTATGATTTTGCAGCGCGAGTTTACTGGCGATCTCCCCACCAACGAACCCTGTTGCACCGACGACGAGAATGGACATAAGACACCCCCACGCAGGTAACAGGTTCACAAGCATGGCACTTGCTGGTGGGCTTAGCAAGCGCACAGGAACACCGCCCTACAGTGTGCGGGGCTGGCCACAGTGCGGGAAAACAGTAGGCCGCAATTCTGACCTCTACGAAAACCGTTGGGCTTTCTCGGCTCGCTCCGTGGTTCGCACGTGGAGTCAGACTGAAGTTCCACCGACACTGGTACCCATTAAACATCTGGTAGACGAACCCTTAACGGTGGCACAATTGCTGTTCGCGTTGGCAGATGACATGTCCAGCGGGTTGTGTGGCCTTTGGTGGAGACAGCAAACGTTAGAATCTGGGAGGTTGTGATGGCAAATCGGAAAGCGGCAGCGAAGAAAGCCTCAAGAACGAAGAAGCACAGCGCAACGGCTAAGAAAACTGCAAAAACGAAAAAGCCCAAGGTAGCAGCAAAGAAGACTGCAAAGACGAAACAGCACAGAGCACCAGCGAAGAAAGGGTTCAGAACACGAAAATTGAGTGCAACAGGTCAAAAGGCCGCGCAAACCAAGAAACCGAAAGCGACGGGGCGGAAGGCGGCAGAGACCAAGAAGCTAAAGCAAGAAGAGAGCGTAGCAGTACAGCCAAATCCTCAAGAGCCAACCCCTCAAGAGTCAACCCCGAGCGGTGATGCGACAGGTGAGCCCCCTACGCTGTAGAAGGTTGGCTGCACGGGTCTGATCGAGACGGGTTGCTTCCGCAGTTTCTCAATCCCACCGCTGTGACCGCAGGAACGTCAAGTGGCGGCAGTTGAGGAAATGTAGAAACCAACGGGGTCGTGGAAGTGGTCGTCGATGGGGACGTGACTATATATGGGGCTGGGCACGTCGGCGGGTCGGTATCGGGGGAGAACTCGTCCAACTCTGGACGAGTCGCTAATCGTGGCGAAAAATAGAGATGGCCACCACAGGATGGTGGCCACTTCGGTTCAGCGTTGCGGGGCTGCTCACTTCTTTATTGGTGACCCTTGACTCGCAACACACTGCCACTGGCCGTTCGGCATCTTCACCCAAGTATCCGTCCAACGCTCATGAGCATCAAACGGCTTGCCCGATCTGGTGCCCTTCCCGTTGTAGACTCCCGTCGCGATGGCCGCATCACCATACACGGTCACCTTGACATCGGTATTCTCGGCGCTGTCCCATTTGGTCTTCTTGTACTGTGCCAGCGTCTCGGCCTTGTCGGTGACTTTCCCATCCACCGACGTGTTTATGAATTTGTCGGCCAGCAGTGGCGTCAACAGGTCAACATTATTTGTCTGTTGCGATTTAAGCCACTGTTTTTCCAGTGCTGCGACTGCTTTTTCAGTCCCGTCTTGCGACCAAGCGGCGGTCACCAGTAAAAGCAGACCGAGTGAACATATCAACGCTTTCTTCATAGAACTTTCTCCTTACTAATTTCTTGGGATTTCGTGATGGGTTGGCCAGAGGTTTATGGCCGACGGTCATTGCATTGCACACGTATGGCGAGGAGATGTCAAATTGGATGTTGGCTGGGGTTTCCGTGTGACCCCGAAAACGGCGTCTTAACCTCGTCTGGTCAGATTGCCAAAACGTGCAGTAACAGAGCCTCGCCCAAGACCTCAACCCACGTCCAACCCCTAGCCGATCCTAAGTTCCCTCAAATCCCCGCCCTGATCATGCATGTGACCGTCAGTCGAGTTACAGACTGTGGGCAAACCTGCCCCGATTCTGGCCGACATATCCACAGGGAATTCGACGCATGTGCATATCAAAATTACTTATGCCGAGAAGCCGAGCCGCTGGGGGCAACTGGCACGAGAGGGGCATCAGGTCGTCCATTTTAAAGACTCGGCAATGAACAAATTTGCGGCGGTTTCGATTGATGGGGAGGTAACGTATATGGGGGTGGGCACGGAACGCGGAGAAAATGAGACGAAGTAGGCCGCAATTCTGACCCGCGACGAGAAGTGACGGATCACTCCAACTCAGCGGCAATCAAGTACTCCCCTGACTGCCCGTCCCATCCAACTCGGAGCACATTCGGCTTGCAACAGACCTGACAGTCTTCCACGTAACTCTGCCGCCTCCCCACGGAAGCATCCACCACGGTCTCGTTCCACTCTCCACAACCCGCGCATTGGAAGCCTGAGGCCGTCACGAAACCAAACAGAGTGCGGCCAAAGGCACCAAATTAAGCAAAAATATACCGATCTTGTAGGCGGCAATACCGCCGTAATTGGTCGCATCAAAGGTCTCAACCGAGAGCTTGAACCAGCGGCTATGTAGTCGATACACCCAGTCATGGGCAAAAACGATCATGCCGACCCAGATGATCAGGAACAGATAGTTCAGGCCGACACACCAAAGAAGAACGTGCTTGATATCATGCGTCGTCACAACACACCCCCCAATTCCCAAACGCAAAAGAACATGGATGGACGCCCCAGCTTGATCTACCCCTAATTCTATGCGCGAATTTCAAGCCGACCCGTCGATCTTGAAATCTGGAATGTGCAACATTGACCAGACATCATCACTGATGGCGGAATACCGTCAAAGGGAGTCCTCTTCTTAGGGGATGATTTTAGTAGCAGAGAGGCCGCTCTTGGCTAAGTTTCCAGACGGCCTCCTTTTACGCTACAGCCGCCAAAATCCCGCCGTGCATCTCCTCTACTTCAAGCAGCCGCAGCAAGTTCCTTCCCAAATATTTCGGCCTTTGCTCGCAGCCAATCTTCGAGGTCATGACCGTGTTCATAACCCCGTTTCTCGAAAAATCGATACGCACGTGATCTCATGATCTCCTCGGTCAATTCAAGAGAGCTTTCGTCGGGTCTCGCGGTTGAGGGATTGGCTGTTGGATGTAGCAAGGTCAGACCTCCTGTATCAGTAACGACGTGGCGCAACGTTGAATAGTAAGCAGCCGATTGGAGAAAATGCGCTCGATGCATCGACCCAAGGCAGTAGACCTGTGCTTTTGGTCTCAGTGGCGTTCATACCCGTCAAGTGGCCGTCGCTCTTGTATTTCGCTTTTTGTTCGCCTATCATATTAACATGCCCGACGACGAAAAACAACGTGGAGCACTCCTGATCGCGGCCTGTCTGATTGCTGCAATTCGACTGCGCGGTGAGCCGATCCAGCCCAGCCCCAAGCTGAAAGCGACCATTTACGACTCGGTTCAACTCGCGGTCTTGGTGTGGAGGGAGTTGCAGTCGCGTACGTTCTCCCCGCTAAATTGATCGGGCAAAGCGAGGATGGTGAGGCCATGCTCGATGAAGGACTCTTGAGCTTCATCGCCCAGCAAATGCTGAACAACGATACGGTTGATTTGAACGGTATGCATGTGCCCGTCATCCCAACCAGCACTCAGCACCTGAGGATCGTTAGGTTCTCGATGGATGGGAGAGAATATCTGGGCATCGAGCAGAACCCATGTAAGCGGAGCAGGTGGGGACAACTGGCGAGGAGCGGACATCGCGTCGTACAGTTCAAGGATTCGGAGATCAACAAATTTGTGGCAGCTGCGGTAGATGGAAGAGTGACGATTTATCGAAGCGGCAAGCGACTTCGCCGTAGCTGAGAAAGGTCGTCAGAAGTTCACCAACCTCCATATTGTGGAGAACCCAAGGCTACAAGAACAGTGGCGGCCGACTTGCGCTGAATTTGTGTCGCGCCTTGTGTCGTAACCCTGCCATCCCTGCCGAAGTTTGCCTGTCGCGGTTGGTATCGTTCCATACCAAGCACGAGGCGGCAAACAGCAACTAAAGGCGCATGAACACTGCCTCTGAATATCGCTGCGTGTCACTCGGTATCGTCAGGCTTCACATCGGGCAAGGAATTGACACGGTAGAGGTCAGGAGTTCGAGTCTCCTCGTGCCTACCATTTCTTTCAATGGTTTAGCAGCAAACAGTCGAAAAACCTCAACCCACAATCCAACCCACATTTTCACTGTACAGCTCCCGATGGCATGCCGAGGGCCTTCAGGAACTGGCCTTGCGCGGCCCGTGTCTCATCACCGTCTTCCTGGGTGTAGAGATCCAGCGTCGTTTGAATTCTCGAATGACGCAGGATGCCCTGCACGGTCTTTGCTTGCACCTTGGCAGTATTGACCAAATAATTGGACAGCGAGTGCCTGAGATTGTGAAGGCCAAAGCGCTGGCCGTCAGCAATCTTTACGCCCGCTGCTCTTGCCGCCGGGCGAAGGTGGTCCGCGACAAAGATGGAGGAGGAAACGGGAACCTTTCCCTTTGCCCTCAGAGACGGAAAAACGAAATCCGAGTCGGAAGCATAGGGCGTTCGTTCCTTCCAGTAGCGCAGGTGCTCGGCGAGTAGAGGATGCAGGGGGACGTGACCGTCCGATGCATCAGTTTTGGTGGGGCCTTCCTTACCTTTCGACCAGCGTTTGGAAACCCTGATTTCTTCCTCATCCCACAGGATGTCATCCCAGCGCAGTGCCAGAATCTCCGATGAGCGGAGCGCCGTTGCCGCGCAAGTCAACACGAGCGTGAAATGCAGGATGTTACTCAGTGCTTTCAGAATGCCAAACGTCTGAGCCGGGGTAATGATGATAGCCCGGTAGTTGGTTTTGGCACGCGTCTCGACATTCGCTACGGGATTCCTGGAGACTCTTCCATAGAGCATGCCGACCTTGAAAATACGGCTCATGACGCCCCGCATCTTCGAGATCGTTGTCCAGGCGAGACCTGCGTCATCGTGGAGCGACTTGAGCCAACGCTGTAGCTCAAGGGGCTTGATGTCCTCTGCGACTTCCGTGCCCCAGCGGGACATTAGATAGTCGCGAACGATGTGGTTTGTGATGGTTATAGTGTTGTCCGACTTCGGGCGCACGGCATACTCGCCAAAGTCAGCCTTGAGGTAGTGCTCTGCAAGGGCATCGAAACGGATGCGAACGTCGCTGTGTTCATCGTTTATGCGAACGAGTAAGCCGCGCCGGTCGACTTCACGCCATGCGTCTTTCTCTTTCGGAAACTTCCGAACGAGCCCGACTGGCATGATATGTTCGACGCGCCTCCCGTCCGGCTTGGTGACCCGGTAACGAAGCACCCAGGTTTCTCCTCCCTTGCGGGGCAATTTCTTAAGTGATCCACGCTGATAGGTCATGCTTCCCTCTTTTCAGCGCGGAGACTGCCTGAGTGGCATCGTAACGTATTTTGGTCCTGTTGTGACCAGAGTGTTTCGGCTTGCGACTGCGCCCGAAAGTTCGGAGAGGCGAAAGACCCATACTGTCCGTTTCGTTCCCATTCCCAATGCATACGCCCCGGATATTCCTTTGCGTGCCAGCGAGAGCAAGTGGCGACGACTGATCGACAGGAACTTTGCAGCAGTCTCTGCGGATACAAAGGGTTCGGGGGCCATGGGTTTTATCTCCTTTTCGCGAGTACCAGTTGGCGTTCGCAGGTGTCCTTTTCGGTCAATGCGGACGGGCTCGAAAACGGCTTCTCAAGCGCTCTTATTAGCTTCAAACCGAGTGGTAGTCAAACGGCCTGATCAGGTGAGTGCTGTCCAAGCACGATGGGCGTCCGTGGGGATTGGCTCGTAATTTGGCGCAGTTGGCAGGAATTTCTTGCCGAAACCCTTCTCACCGCAAAGCGGAGGTACTCCGCCTGCGACGGCGCGGCCTTGCTCCGGAATCACGGTCGCCAATAGATTTATTTCACCAATCACACTTTGACTGGACAAAGCAGCAGGGACGCACCAGATCGCCGCCAAATCAAATGCCACAAAAGTGTGTGCCCATTGGTCCGGGACTCACTCCGCCACGGCCGCTGCGAAGTCGATTCCCTCCCCGATACGTTGCCTGACTTCCTTGAGCCATGCCCGTGGATTGGTACCGTGAATTACGCGCCCCAGAAAGCCCAGCCCCTCGGCTGCATTGTTGCGGTTTCGCCGGATGTCGTCCTTCGTGACCTTGGTGTACAGGACGAGAAAGGTATCCATATTCCGAGGCTTGGCAAAGACGTAAGTCGCGTGCCCGAGCTGTGGGGTTTCGACGACCACGGCTTTCTCAACGTCGAAGATGTATTCATCCCGAAATAGATAGATCCGGCGTGCCCGGCGTGCGAGCTGGCGATAGAAGAACGGGTCATAATCAGGGCGCCAGCTGATCTGGGCGACATCAAAGTCACCCGGAATACGCAGTTCCGAACACACTCGCTGCAGCTCAGTTTGCTCGACCGCCCGATGCTCCAAGCACAGTCGGATCTGATCCAGAGCCCGCGAATACTGGCCGAAGCGATGATAGGTAGTTTTGGCAGATTCCAGTTGCAGATGGAAATCGGGCGGCAGTTTGACCTCCAACCGGCTCGGCAACGCAGTTTCCCAGGTAACGAGCTCCCACTCCTCACGACGCTTGCGGTACTTGCCGCTCTGTACGAACGTGCCCTCGACCTCGATTTTGGTTCCTAACAGATGCTTCCACTGATTCCAGGTGCGATCCCAGAGGGTATGGAGGGCGGCTGGGTCGAGCCACAGCTCCAGCTTGCGACGCATGTCGCGGCACAGTGCCCGGTCGTCGTAGAAATCACATCTTCGTAGTGGCATATGGAACCGCCGACGTCGGAGATCGGATGAAAACGCGAGGATGCGGCGGGCAAAGAATGTCTTTCCGTCGCGGGAAGGCTCGCCGGCAACGATGAGAGAGCCAAA
>Ga0097691_1000437_pt1 | contig 36549 bp, 39 predicted proteins | sample NGESurdeep072012_8_FD_72858 | JGI IMG/M metagenome (GOLD analysis project Ga0097691, IMG submission 72858) | Arctic peat soil microbial communities from Barrow, Alaska - NGEE Surface sample 210-1 deep-072012 | ecosystem: Environmental > Terrestrial > Soil > Wetlands > Peat ... | reverse complement strand
GATGGCTTCACTCACCGACCTCTGGAACGAAATCAACCAACCGCAGGTATCAAGCCAGCTCTCGCTGGCGTTCTGATCAATCAATCCAAAGAGCCGGATGCGGGCCCGCATGTCCGGTTCTGTGAGAAGCACGGAGGAGTAATCCTCCGTGCTTACTCGACGCGGAAGCGACGAAGCAATCCATTCCTTCCTTGCGCGGCGCAATGGATTGCTTCGCGGAGCCTGTCATCGGGCGCGCATGCGCGCGACCCGTTGGCTCGCAATGACGGTTCTCAACCGAATTGGCTGTTTGAAATTTGAATCTGAAAGTCGAGCCGTGGGCGGTTTCACCCTACAGCCTTGCCCCCTACGCGAGCACCTCCAGCACCAGCTCCATCGTCATCAGCACCGGGTTGTCGCCGCGCGTCAGCCGGCCCTCGGCGAGGCCGCCGGTGTAGTCGACCAGGGCGACGTCCAACTCTGCTTCCAGCGCGCCGCCCGCACCTGAAGCGATCACGCCGGAGCTTACGGCCATCTCGGTCGCAAACGGCTCGATGGTGCGGCCATCCGCAAAGCGCGCGCCGATGATGCTGCCGACGCCGCCATGGAGTTTTGCGCTGATGATCCCCCGCTGACGGCAGAAAGCCTCGAGCGCGCCGGCAAAATCCTGGTTCGGCCGCAGCCGCAGCGCGTAGGCGCGGCGCGCTGTTTCCGCACCGGTAGCCGCTGACGGTATCGGCCCGAACAGCTTGAAATTGGTCTCGGGGTCCGGCTCCGCCGCGAAGAGCGCGCCGTCGAGGCCGAAAGCCTCGGCCTCGAAGGGTTCGGCGACCACGGTCTCCTCGGGCAGGATATGGCCGCCGCCCGCGCGTCCGTCGGCTTCCGTCCACAAAGCGTGGCAATGGAAGAAGGGAGCGCCGTCGCGGCCACCCAGAGTCATCGCCCCCGTCTTGAGCCGGGTGATTCCGGCGGGGCGAAAAGTGTCACTGTAGAACGCGGCGTTCTCGCCGGTCTTCGATAGTGCCGGCATCACATAGGCGAACGGGCCGAGCGCTCCGCCCTTCATGCTCAGTGTACCACCGGCAAATCCGGCCGCGGCAAAGCCCCGGCGCGCGGCTTCCAGCAGCGGTAGACCGGCTTGAAGCGTGAAGGAGAAGGCGCGGCCGCGCGCCTCTGCCGATTGGATGCGCTCGGGCGATGGCGGGCCAGGCTGGGCGATGCTTCGCATCGTCAGCCTGTCTGCTTGGTGGTGAGATCAAGCAAACCGCGCGCTTCCAGCTCGTCGCGGACCAGCCGCTTCGGCACCTTGCCGTAGCCGGATTTCGGCAGCGCGTCCCAGAAGAAGAACCGCTTCGGCATTTTGTAGCGCGGCACTTTTGCGGCCAGGAAGGTGGCCAGCTCAAGCTCGCTCACTTCGGCTGAGCCTTCGCGCGCCACGCAGACGGCGATGCCGACTTCACCCCAAAACGGGTCCGGCACGCCGAGCACCGCCACCTCGCCGATCGCGGGATGGGTGAGGATCTTCTCCTCCACCTCGCGCGGGTAGATGTTGGATCCGCCCGATATGTACATGTCCGAGGCGCGGCCGGTGATATAGACAAAGCCTTCTTCATCCATATGGCCGAGATCGCCGGTGCGGAACCAGCCGTCGCGGAAGGCTTTGGCGTTAGCCTCGGGGTTGTCATAGTAGCCAGCAAAGACGGCGGGGCCGATGACGCAGATCTCGCCGGTGTCGAAAGGCTTGAGTTCGCGGCCGTCATCGCCCTGGATCGAGACCTGCATGCCGGTGCGCGCGAAACCGCAGGTACCGATGCGGGCATGCGGCCCGTCCTCGGGGTCGTGCAGATCAGGCGGCAGCACGGTGATATTGCCGGTGACCTCGCCGAGGCCGAAATATTGCACCAGCACCTTGCCGAGCTTTTTCAGCGCCGCCTTCTGGTCCTCGCGGTACATCGGCGCGCCGGCATAGATGATGTAGCGCAGCGAGGAATGATCGTAGCGATCGACTGAGGGATGCTCGACCATCATTTTCAGGATGGTCGGTACCGTGAAGATATTGCTGACGCGGTGTCGCTCGATCAGCCGGAACGCCTCATCGATATCGAAACGCTCTGATGAAAGCAGGATGGTCGGCACGCCGCGCGCCGTTTGCACGAGCTGATGCACGCCGGCGCCGTGTGACAGTGGTGCTACGACCAGGGACGCGTCATTCTCCGTCGTGCCGGGCATGAGATCAGCGAGGTGGTTGGTCACGACAAAAGCCATCTGGCCGTGGGTCAGCACGGCCGCCTTGGAGCGCCCGGTAGTACCTGAGGTGAAGAAGAACCAGCAGGGATCGTCATACTCGACCACAGCCTCCTCGATCTCAGCGCCGGCGTGCGCAGCGATCGCCTCGCTCACGGATTTCTCGCCGAACGCGCCCTCGCCGATCCGCCAGGTGAAGGCGAGCGCCGGGCTCGACGCTTCGACCGCGGCCGCATGATCAGGAAAATCGCCGTGACAGAGAAAGCCCCTGGCGCCGGAGGCGGTGGCGAGATACGCAACCTCGTCCGGCATCAGCCTGAAATTGGTGGGCACCCAAACCGCGCCGAGCCGGAACGCTGCAAACATCGACCAGAACATCTCGTCGCAATTCCTGGAATGGACGAGGATGCGGTCGCCCTTGACGATGCCGCGCGCGGCAAGCGCCGCCGCCAGCGCCGAGACGAGACGATCGACCTCGCGCCAGGTCCAGGACTTCCCGCCCCAGATCAAGCCAACACGGTCGCCGTGCCGGCGCGCATTCTGGGTGATGAGATGCGCAAGGTTCATGACCCGGCGCGACATCCTCGTCACGCCGCCTGATGGCGCGGCCGTGATGGCAGGCCCGGTCACCTGGAGCGCTCCAATATTCCCCTCACCTTCTTCCCATCCACACGCCCGCCGCCAGCAGCACCAATCCGACAACGCCCGACACGATGCCGTGCTTATAGTGCATGCGCGTCACGCCGGCCTCGTGTCCGGGGAAGAAGCCCGGCAGCTGATCCGCAGGCATCAGGAAATAGACGGCGGCAATGACGAGCAGCACGACGCCGAGCAAGGTCAGAATCAGCTTCATGGATTGATCCTCTTTGAATTCGATGAAATTCTCTACGTCATTCCGGGGCGCGAGCCAACGGGTCCGGGAATGGAATGGTCACTTCGGCATCTTGAACTCGAACGGTTTTGTCGTGATCAGCCTGTCCTTGAAACACGAGGGCGTGTCGTGGCCGCCACAAACGGCGCCGTGCAGTTCAAAGCTGATGCTGCGTGGGCCGTTGCTTTTCTCTGATGGCTCCGGCCGGATATCGTAGGTGCGCACATAATTATCGAACACCTTGCGCACCCTGCCGTTCGGCGGATCATCATCGCTGTTGGTCTGCGCAACCCGTGACAAGGTTCGTCCGTGCAAGCGACAAATACGAGCTTAGCGAACCCCCGTCCCGCCGCAGCGCTGGCATTTTACCACCTTGTCGCCCTTCTTCAGCAGGCCCTTGCCCTCGCAATTCTTGCACTTCTGCTTCTTCTTGATGTTGGGACCTTTTTGACTCGCCATGACGTTCTCCAGATGCGTTGCGACGGCCCACAGGATGGCGCGCCGCGAACCAACGTCTTAGCATTAACCGATGGCAGCGTTCCGGTTTATAAGAAAGACATGACTGATTTGAGGACATTCATGATTACCCGATGCGCGCCTCAAGAATTGACCCGACCATATCCGGAAAACGATGAATGACTGATATCGTCAATAACAGGGCGCAGCACCGCTACGAACTTGCAGTCGACAGCCATATCGCCGCGACCTATTACGAGATCGCCGGCGACGTCATCACCTTCGTCCATACCGAGGTGCCGCCGGAACTCGGCGGCAAGGGCATCGGATCGAGGTTGATCAAGGGCGCGCTCGACCAGGTGCGGGCCGACGGGTTGAAGGTGATCGCGCAGTGCCCGTTCGTCAAAGCCTGGATCGGCAAGCACCCTGATTATGCGGATTTGCTGAAAGCGGACCGTTGCCCTGAATGACGCCGTGTGGCATTCGATTCCCTTGGGCAGCAACGTTTCAGGGACAATCCGGCGATGACCGATTTACCCCAGGCGGGGTTTCAGCCGTTCGGGGTGGCTGACGGCTTCATAGGGCACAACGGACCGTATTACTGGCGTCAGGATTCTGCGGGCCAGACTGAATTCGGCTTCCAGAGCGACGCACGGCACGGCAACCCCAACGGCTTCCTGCATGGCGGCGCGGTGCTGGCGTTTCTCGATACCATCCTCGGTCATGTCGTTGTCAGGGTGGCGCAGCGGCCTTGCGCCACCATTTCACTGGACAGCCGGTTCATTTCCACGGTGGCGCCGGGTGCATGGATCGGCGGCCGCGCCACCATCAGGAAGGTGACGCGCAGCTTTGCCTTTGTTGACGCCGAAGCCTTCGCCAGCGACAAGTTGCTTGTCACGACGACCGCGATCTTTCGCATCTTCGATTCCTGAGAGCGTAACCCGGGAGGAGCCACCTTGCCGTGCGATACGCCGCCGATCACGGGCGTACGATCTTGGTCCACGGCTCTCTGCTCCAGCTCAGACGATCCGGATCGACATATCCGGCAGGCCTTCCAGCTTGCACAGCAGCACATCGCCCTTCACGACAGGGCCGACATTCTCGGGCGTGCCGGAATAGATGATGTCGCCGGCCTTCAGCTCGAACGCCTCCGACAGTTTCGATATCTGCTCGGCGACGCTCCAGATCATCTTGTCCAGATCAGAGTTCTGCCGCACCGTGCCGTTGACGGCCAGCGAGATCGCGCCCTTGGTGAAATGGCCGGTCTTTGAGGCCGGATGAATCGGGCCGAGCACCGCGGCGTGATCAAAGCTCTTGCCTATTTCCCACGGCTTCTTTTCGGCCGCCATACCGTTCTGCAGATCGCGCCGGGTCATATCGAGGCCGAGCGCATAGCCATAGACGTGTTCGAGCGCCTGCTCCGGCGGAATATTGGCGCCGCCCGATTTCAGCGCCGCCACCAGCTCGACTTCATGGTGATAGTTTTTGGTGAGCGATGGATAAGGATGATCCGCAACCGTACCGATCGCGACGTTCTGGATCGCGTCGGTCGGCTTCTGGAAAAAGAACGGCGGCTCGCGGGTCGGGTCGGAGCCGCGCTCGATCGCGTGCGCGGCATAATTGCGTCCGATGCAATAGATGCGGCGCACCTGAAACACGTCGGTCTCGCCGACAATCGGAATCGTCGTCGCGGGTATGGGGAAGATCGGCTTCGGGCCGGCTTGCGCCTCGGCCGAAACGCTTTGTGTCGCGGCGCCCGCCAGCGCCAGGGCACCGGTAGTGAGGATGGTCCTGCGATCGACGGTATTCATGACGTGCTCCCTGTCTTTTCAGCATTTCTCGTTCGACTGCGTATCTAGCCCCCGCATCGCGCTCGGCAAGACAAGGGCTGGGGCAGCCCCGAGGGCCGGATCGCACCAAAAATTCAGCCGCCTCAATGCACTTGCCCAAGCAAGTATTCACCGAAGCGTGAGCGACGGTACCTGTGATTGGGAGTACGCTGAACGCTCAGTTCGCGACATGGCCAGCTTCGGTTTCCTTGTTTTCGCGTCTGGCCTGATCGTGATCATTTCCGCAAACGGCCGCTTGCGCCCTCGACCGGCGCGAAATCAGGCCGCTGCGGCAAGGGAGACAACGACCATGGCCACACCGTACCCGGGCAATGTCACGCCACTGGCTCAGCCTGCGCCAGATACCAAGGCTGCGCCCATCATCCGAACCATCGGCCTGTCCGACCTGCATCAGGCGCTGCGGCTCGGTTGGGAAGATTTCAAGGCGGTGCCAAGCCACGCCATCATCCTCTGCGTGATCTATCCACTGCTCGGGCTGGTGCTGGCACGCACCGTGCTTGGCTATTCGGTGCTGCCGCTGTTGTTTCCGCTGGCCGCGGGCTTTGCCCTGCTCGGCCCTTTCGCGGCACTCGGCCTGTATGAACTCAGCCGCCGCCGTGAGCGCGGCGAACAGGCCTCCGCGTGGGATGCGGTCGATGTGCTGCGTTCGCCGTCGTTCGGCGCCATGCTCGGACTCGGCACGCTGCTGCTGGCGCTGTTCGTGACCTGGGTGGCCACGGCGCAGGAGATTTACGTGGCGGTATTCGGTTACGAAGCCGCGGCAGGAATTCCGGACTTCGCCAGGCGCGTGCTGACGACACCGCAGGGATGGTGGCTGATCATCGTCGGTTGCGGCGTCGGTTTCCTGTTCGCCGTGGTGGCGCTGTGCGTCAGCGTGGTTTCGTTCCCCTTGATGCTCGACCGTCATGCCGGCGCCGGCGATGCCATGGTGACGTCGCTTTGCGCCGTGGCGCGAAACCCCGTGCCGATGGCGGCGTGGGGATTGATCGTCGCGGTGCTGCTGGTGGTGGGATCGCTGCCGTTCTTCCTTGGCCTCGCCGTCGTCATCCCGCTGCTCGGCCACGCTACCTGGCATCTCTATCGCGAGGTAATCGCGCCGGATCCCAATCCGCGGCCGATCCCGCCCCGCCCGCACCGCGAGCGGCGCTCCGCGGCGGATTTCCCGGCCGCGTTGTTTCCGTGGCGGCGCAAGGACGGCGCATAAGCCGCAGAAAAGCAATTGCCAACAGGCCGCCGGTTGATTGTTGACCGGCGGCATGCAGGCGCTCTTTGCCCAAAGACGGCGGCGCGTTCGCGGCATCGTTCGGCCGCTGATTTTTTCATCACAATCGCAGGGCTTCGGCTGTGGTTTGAGCCATGTTTTGGCCGCGGTTCACTAGGACATTTCACCGGTTATCACTCATCAAGAGCGAATCGATTTCGGAGCTGATGGTCTCGATGACTCCAAGTTCTCTTTTCAGAGCATTCGCGGTGGGCGCGGTCCTGGTGATGCCGGTAGCATCGGCACTTGCGGCGCCCTGCGGCACCGGCAGCTTTCAGGTGTGGCTCGACGATTTCAAGAATGAAGCCGCCGCCAAGGGAATTTCGCAAGTTGCGATTACGTCCGGCTTGAGCGGCGTGACCCTGGATCAGGGAGTGCTCTCCCGGGACCGTTCGCAGCGGGTCTTCAGTCAAAGTTTCGAGGAGTTCTCCGGCCGCATGGTCCCTCCCCGCCTCACCCGTGGCGCCAACATGATGAAGCAATATGGCTCGGTGCTCGGGCGCATCGAGCAGAGCTACGGCGTGCCGGGCGAGGTGCTGGTGGCGATCTGGGGGCTGGAGACGGATTTTGGCGTCAACATTGGAAAGTTTTCAACAATCCGTTCGCTGGCGACGCTGGCTTATGATTGCCGGCGCTCGGAGACCTTCCGTGCGGAACTGATGGATGCGCTGCGCATCGTCGAGCGCGGCGATCTCGCGCCGTCGGAAATGCGCGGCGCCTGGGCCGGCGAGATCGGCCAGACCCAGTTCATGCCGTCGTCCTATATCAAGTTCGCGGTGGATTTCGACGGCAACGGCCGCCGCGACCTGTTGCGCAGCGCGCCCGATGTGCTGGCATCAACGGCGAACTACCTTGCCAGTTACGGCTGGCAGCGCGGCAAGGACTGGGAGCCCGGCAGCTCGAATTTCAGCGCGCTCCAGCAGTGGAACAGGAGCGAGGTTTATTCAAAGACCATCGCGTATTTCGCGAGCCAGCTCTCGCACGCGCCCTGAACATTTCTGGCCGCCGGCCGGATTCGCTGGGCGACCAGCCAACTATCCCGGTTTGGTGGCTCTCGAGTCCGCCACAAGAATTGATTTTGAATTCATCTCACGTGCAGAGCATGCGAATCACGCATGAGAACTAAGCCCGGAGGGTCTCAAATTCGGGACGCGACGGGTAGAGTTACCGGCGTCAGCGCTTGATTCAAAGGTCGTCAAAGGGCCACCCCTTGCGCGTGTCGCCTTTGCGGCAATACCGTGATTTTACGGGCTATTTGGGCAATTTTGGCGGAAGATTTATTGTTCTTGATCGCTCCGTTAGGCAGCTATGCCGAAAGGTTAATCGTTTCTTACTCATGCTATGCATTTTACACCTAGCTGCACCGCAGCATTGGAACTTCTAAGTCGGATAATTTGCTCTATGTTCACTTCAACGATGAGGCTTTCTCCAAGAGCTGAATCGTCGATATAAGGAGTTTACCCATGTTGCTCTCGCTCATCCGCATGATCCAGGCGTTCCGGGACTATCAGCGCAATGTCAGCGAATTGTCCCAGCTTAGCGATCGCGAGCTGGCCGATATCGGCTTGGATCGCTCGGACATTCCGCGCGTTGCAGCCGGCACCTATAACGGCTGATTCTTTTTTCAGCCGACTGACGAACGGATAACGCCCGCCTCGCTGCGGGCGTTGTCGTATAAGGCCCGCGCCGCATTCCACTACGCCTCGAAACGCGCTACCTCTCTGCGTATGACAGGCACCAAATCCCCCGCTGGAACCGTGCATATCGTCGGCGCAGGCCTCGCCGGTTCGGAAGCCGCCTGGCAGGTCGCCAGGTCGGGAATCCGCGTTGTCCTGTACGAGATGCGTCCCGACCGGATGACCGAAGCGCACCACACCGACGGCCTCGCCGAACTCGTCTGCTCCAATTCGTTTCGCTCCGACGACGCCGCCAACAACGCGGTCGGGTTGCTGCACGCCGAGATGCGCCGGCTTGGCTCGCTGATCATGCGCGCCGCCGACGCCAATCAGGTTCCCGCCGGTGGCGCCCTCGCGGTGGACCGCGACGGGTTTTCCGCCGCCGTCACCAAGGCACTGCAGGACCATCCCCTGATCGAAATTCAGCGCGGCGAAATCGGCGGCCTGCCGCCTGCGGACTGGCGCAACGTCATCGTCGCGACCGGGCCTTTGACCTCCGCTCCGCTCGCGGACGCCATTCGCGAGCTCACCGACGAGAACGCGCTGGCGTTTTTCGATGCGATCGCGCCGATCGTGCACAAGGATTCCATCGATATGTCGGCGGCGTGGTTTCAGTCGCGCTACGACAAGATGGGCCCCGGCGGTACCGGCGCCGATTACATCAACTGTCCGATGACAAAAGAGCAATACGACGCCTTCGTCGACGCGCTGATTGCCGGCGAGAAGACCGACTTCAAGGAGTGGGAAGCCAGCACGCCCTATTTCGATGGCTGCCTGCCGATCGAGGTCATGGCCGAACGCGGCCGCGAAACCTTGCGTCACGGACCGATGAAGCCGGTCGGGCTCACCAATCCGCACGATCCGACGGTGAAGGCCTATGCCATCGTGCAGCTGCGCCAGGACAACAGGCTCGGCACGCTCTACAACATGGTCGGCTTCCAGACCAAGCTGAAGCACGGCGCGCAGCAGCGCGTCTTCCGCACTATTCCCGGGCTCGAGCACGCCGAATTCGCCCGGCTCGGCGGGCTGCATCGCAACACCTTCCTGAATTCGCCGAAGCTGCTCGATGCGCAGCTTAGATTGCGCGCGCAGCCGCGGCTGCGCTTCGCCGGACAGATGACGGGCTGCGAGGGCTATGTGGAGTCTGCCAGCATCGGGCTAATTGCGGGGCTCTATGCCGCGGCCGGTGCACGCTCAACGTCGCTGGCGCCGCCGCCGTCGACGACCGCGCTCGGATCGCTGCTCGGCCACATCACCGGCGGCCATATCGAGACCATCGATGCCGGCCCGCGCTCGTTTCAGCCGATGAACATCAATTTCGGGCTGTTCCCGCCGCTCGCCAATCCACCCACAAAGGCTCCCGACGGCTCGCGCCTGCGCGGCAACGAAAAGACCGCCGCCAAGAAACAGGCGATCAGCGCCCGAGCGCTGTCGGATCTTGATCGCTGGATTGCCGATAGCCTGCACATTGCGGCGGCGGCGTGAGCATTTCATGAGTTTGCCCAGGGATGACGCCGCTGTCCTGTCGGCGCAATGGACCGAAGGCGTGCTGCTGAAGCGCGATGTGTTTTCCACCGTGGAGCGCGGCCGCTTTCGAAGCGCTAGCGGCGAAGTCGATGCGGTGCTGCGCCGGCTCGATCAGGTGCCGTGGTGGTCCTACATTCCGGCGCGTCATCTGTTCGCGCGCGAGCGCCGCGCGCTGGCGCTGGCGCGCGAGCTGCATGTCGGACCGGAACTGTTGTGGGCCGGACGGCAGGCGCTGGTGCGCGGATTCATCAACGGGGTGGCGCTGCATCTGGCAAAACCATTTGGCGATATCGCTTATTTCCGTTCCGCCAAGGCAGCTCTGCGCAAGCTGCATCGCGTTGGCATCTGCCATAACGATCTTGCCAAGGAGCAGAACTGGCTGCGCGGCAGCGATGGCCGCGCCTATCTCACCGACTTTCAGCTCGCGGTCTGCTTCAGGTCGCGCGGCCGGCTGTTCCGCATCGCCGCCTATGAGGATCTCAGGCATCTCCTGAAGCATAAGCGCAGCTACGCGCCGGAGGCGCTGACACCGAAGGAGCGCAAGATTCTCGGGCACAAGTCGCTGGTCGCCAGCGTCTGGCTTGCGACCGGCAAGAAGGTCTACCGCGCCATCACCCGTGGCCTGTTCAATTTCACCGATCGCGAAGGCGGCGGCCGGCGGCTTGTCAATGACGCCCCGGTATTGATCGATCTGATCAGGAAAAATCCTGCCGTTCGCGATACTGCCATTGTCGCGTTCGCCGACCGGCGCACCGGCGTGGGGCTTTATGCCTTCGTCGAAGCCGATCAGAGCGCGCTCGAGGCACAGTTGCAAACGCAACTCGCAGCGGCGAAGGGCCCCAAACCGCCGGAACATATCCAGGTCGTTCAAGCCCTGCCGCGCGACGCCGCCGGCAGAATCCGTGTCGAGATCCTGCAGCTTGTCGCCATGAACCAGCTCGACCTGATCGAGCCGATGATGACGAATGAGACCGACCGCGCGTTTTTGATGAGCATTCTGGAATCGCGCAAGAATTTGCGGGATCGGTTTAATTTCGAAGCGATCGATTTGGTACCACCATCATCCTGACCCGCATATATCGTGTCCCGGGCGCGATGCAGCGCGCCGCGATGCGTCGCAGAACCAGGACCGACTCGCAGTCAGCAAGATGGCCCCCGGATCAGCGGCGCACCGCAAGTGCGCTGCGCCGCATCCGGGGAACGATCGCGTCAATTAAACAACCGCGACCTTGATGCCCGCCACAACGTCCACAACGTCCGAAACCTCGATGTGACATGGGGCACAAACGGATCGCTGTCCGCACGCGACATCCGTTCAAGATCACGGGCAACCAGCGAAAGCTGCAGGAACACCGACCTCACCTCCTGCGGCGCGTTCGCAAGCAGCGCGAAGGCTGTCTTCAGATGACCCCGCGCCTCGCCGATCAGCTGATCCAGCGCGGCGCGCGGTTTTGGCGCTTCCTTGCCCGCAAACACGTCTTCCATACCGCTGCCGTGGCTTTCCAGCAGTTGCAGCGGCACGAACAACTGACGCCGCGAGGCATCCAGCGGCAATGCTGCCATCACCTGCGCAATGCCTTGCGCCAATCCGGCGTGGCGCGCGAGGTGCTCGATCTCGTCGGACTGCCACCCGGCAATCCGCGCGCCGAGCGAAAACAACGCCGCGGAGGTGTCGTTGATGTAGCCTTCGAGCGCCGCCATGGTCGGCATCGGATCGTTGTAGAGATCGAACTGGTGCTCGTCGATCAGCCGCGACAGCCGCTCGACCGGCAAACGCCAGCTCCGGATCGCCAGCAGCAGTTCGGCCGCAACCGGATTGCCCTCGACGCCGCCATGCCCCGCGCCCGCGAGCATGTCGGTCCACCATTGCAGCCGCATTTCACCGGGCAGCGGCTGGCTTACCTGCTCGCGCACACGGGAAATCTCGACGTTGAAGGCATAGATCGCCAGCAGGGCGCGGCGCTGGGCCGCCGGCACGAACAGCGTGGATGCGTAGCGGGCAAAATCGTGGACGCGCACCAGCTCGACGCAAAATTTGGCCGATTCCCCGCCTTCGTCCGCGCTGCTCATGGCACCGCGATCAGTGCCGCCGCGACGCGACGCCGCTCGCCCATCATGATGTTGTAAGTGCGGATCGCGGGACCGGTCTGCATCGCGTCCAGCACCACCCTCACCGCGCGCAACGCCTCGCGAAGCGCCGTTGGAGGCAACCAGACATCGGTGCCGGTGCCGACGATCAGTGTATCGATGCCCTTAGCCGCGGCGAACACGCGCGCCAGCGAGGCCTTGTCGATATCGCCCGGCTTTGTGACCGGCCAGGCCCAGATCGCATCCGGCAGGCACAGCAAGGAACCGCGATGCGACATCTCGGCAAAAGCGAATCCGCCGTTGCCGTAAGCCTCGATCGGCGCCGACCTCGGAAGATGCGGAGCGTCCGAGCGGCTTGCCATTGTCATTTCTTCGACGGCTTGTCCGGCACGTCGGCCCGGTGGGTGCCGACGCCGAGATAGATCAGGATCGGCGCCGCGATGAAAATCGAGGTGTAGGTGCCGACCAGCACCACGCCGAACATCATAACCGCGGTGAAGCTGTGGATGGCGTGGCCGCCGAACAGCAATAGCGCCAGCAACGCCAGCGTCACCGTGAAGTGGGTGATGATCGACCGCGACAGCGTCGAGTTGATCGACTCGTTGAGCAATTCCGGCATCGGCATCTTCTTGTAACGCCGCAGCATTTCGCGAATCCGGTCATAGATCACGACGGTGTCGTTCAGCGAATAGCCCAAAATCGTCAGCAGCGCCGCGATGCTGGTGAGGTCGAAATCGACCTGCGAGATCGACATGAAACCGATGGTCAGAACGATATCGTGGACGTTGGCGATCATTGCGCCGAGCGCAAACTGCCATTCGAACCGGAACCAGAGGTAGATCAGGATCGAAAAGATCGCGAGCATCAGGCCGAGCATGCCGTAGGCCAGCAATTCCCCGGAAACGCGCGGTCCCACCACTTCGACGCGGCGGTAGTCGACGGCGTCGCCGAGCGCGCCGCGGACTTTCTGCACCGCCGCCTGCTGCGCGGCATCGCCGCCGGGTTGTTCGGCGACCCGGATCAGCACGTCGGCGGGACCACCGAACTGCTGCAGCTGTATGTCGCCGAGGCCGAGATTGCTCAACGTCGCACGCATACCGGGAATATCAGCGGCGCCGGATTTGGCTTGCACTTCCAGCAGCGTGCCGCCCTTAAAATCGATGCCGAAATTCAGCCCGTGGGTGAAAAACAGCGTGATCGCAAAAATCGAGAGCAGCGCCGAAATCGGAAAGCTGATGCGGCGAAACCGCGTGAAGTCGAACTTGGTGTCGTCCGGCACGATCCGCAGCGACGGCAGCACGCCAAAGCAGCTGACCACGGTCAGCACGGTAATGAGGACGCCGAGTCCTATGAGAACCAAATGTGTCACGGCCGACTCCGCATTCTCAAATCGGCACGCTGTGCGGCCGCTTCCACCTCACCCAGCCCGCGACGATCAGGCGGGTGAGCAAAAACGCGGTGAAAACCGTGGTGATGATGCCGATGCCAAGGGTCACGGCGAAGCCGCGCACCGGCCCGGTGCCGATATAGAACAGCACCGCGGCGGCGATGAAAGTCGTGATGTTGGAATCGAGAATCGTCGGCAGCGCCCGCTTGAATCCGGCGTCGATGGCGGAAATCGCGTTGCGGCCGCCACGCAATTCCTCGCGGATGCGCTCATAGATCAGCACGTTGGAATCGACGGCGATGCCGACCGTCAGCACAATGCCGGCGATGCCAGGCAGAGTGAGCGTGGCGTTCAAGAACGACAGCACACCAAAAATCATCGCAACGTTGATGGCGACAGCGATATTGGCGAACACGCCGAACAGCCGGTAGGTCATCAGCATGAACACGATGACCATGATCGAGCCGACGTAAGCCGCGAGTTCGCCTTTTTCGATCGAGTCCTGGCCGAGCCCCGGCCCGACGGTGCGCTCCTCGACGATCGTGAGCGGCGCCGGGAGCGCACCGGCGCGCAGCAGGATCGACAGATCGTTGGCCGCCTGCACGGTGAAGCTGCCGGAAATCTGGCCGGACCCGCCGGTGATCGGCTCGCGGATAACGGGAGCGGAAATCACCTCGTTGTCGAGCACGATCGCAAAGGGCTGGCCGACATTGTCCGAGGTCGCCTGGGCGAATTTGCGCGAACCGGAGGTATTGAAGCGGAAGCTGACGATCGGCTCGCCCGAGCGCTGGTCGAAGCCGGGCTGCGCGTCGGTCAATTCGCCGCCGGAGACCAGAACCTGCTTCTTGATGACATAAGGCGTCTTCGGCGCGGTCGCGCTCATCAGCACTTCGGAGTCCGGCGGCACCCTGCCCTGCACTGCCTGGTCCGGCGGTACGGTCTGATCGACCATGCGGAAATCGAGCTTGGCGGTCTTGCCGAGCAATTCCTTCAACCGGGTCGGATCCTGCAAGCCCGGCACCTGCACCAGAATGCGATCGGTGCCCTGACGCTGGATCAACGGCTCCACGGTGCCGAGTTCGTTGACGCGGCGCTCGACGATCTGGATCGACTGCTCGACCGACTGGCGCACCCGCTCGGCGATCGCCGCCGGCGGAACCGTCAACCGGATCAGACCGCCGCCGGCATCGCTGACTTCAAGGCTGCGCTGGCCGCTGGAGCCGAGCAAACCGCCGAGCGGCTGTGACAGCTCGCGCAGCTTCGCCAGCGCATTTTGCTGATCGCTGTCCTTGACGCGAACCTCCACGTTGTCGGTGTGCGCGGCGAGGCCGGTATAACCGATCTTGGCATCGCGCAGCGTGCGGCGAACGTCGTCGCGAATCTGATCGAGCTTGTCTTTCTTGACCGAATTGGAATCGACCTCGAGCAGGATATGCGAGCCGCCCTGCAGATCGAGGCCGAGCACCAGATGGCGCTGCGCCCATTTCGGCCAGCCCTTGACGGTGGCTTCGGGGAAGAAGTTCGGGACGGCGCAAAGGCACACCACCAGCGCCGTCAGGATGATCGCCAGCGCCTTCCACCGCGTGAAATACAACATCGAGTTGACCCGTCAGATCTAGGAGAATGCGGCGCGCAAAAAGGCTAGCTCGCGGACGTCTCGTCTTTGGCGGGTTCGCTCTTTTCCTTCGCCGGCTCACCCTTGGCGCGTACGCCGGAAACCATCTGCCGCATTTGCCGCACCCGGACCCCGTCCGAGATTTCGAATTCGATCTGGTCGTCGTCGACCACCTTGGTGACCTTGCCGACAAGGCCGCCGGTCGTCACCACGGTGTCGCCGCGGCGGATGTTCTTCACGAGTTCGGCGTGGTCCTTTACCTTCTTCTGCTGCGGCCTCAGAATCAGGAAATACATGATCACAAAGATCAGCGCGAACGGCAGCAACGACATCAACATGCTGTTGGTATCGCCGCCGGCCGCGGCCTGGGCAAACGCAGGAGTAATCAGCATTCGGACAATCCTCGTGAAACCGGGAATGAACCGGCAACGCATTGGCGTCAGGCCGGTTCGGGTAAATTCGCGCGGACTATAGCGGCCGCGGTCCCAATTGCAACGCTGCCAGACCCCTCATTTGCGCCGCTTGCGGCCTCGTGAAAGGCCCGATATGGGTGCGTCATCAGGAACCCGTAAGATGTCAAAAAAGCCTCGGAAAACAGGCTCTCGCGCAGTCTCGAAGGCGGTGCCCGCCAAATCCGCGCCGGCCGCGGCAAAACGTCCGCCTTCAAAACATGGCGCGGAGGAACGGATCGCCCGCGCCCTCGAAGCCATCGCCTCGTATCTCTCCGCCGCTTCGCCAGCACCCAGCACAGCCGATTCACTGGCAAGCGCGGATGCATTCGTCTGGCACCCGAACGGACGGCTGGCGCCGGTGCCGCGCGTCAGCCGCGTCGATCTCGGCCTGCTCAAGGGTATCGAGCGGATGCGCGATATCCTGATCGAGAATACCGAACGCTTCGCCAACGGGCTTCCCGCCAACAACGCCTTGCTGTGGGGCGCGCGCGGCATGGGCAAATCGTCGCTGGTCAAGGCGGCGCATGCCAGCATCAATGCGGACCGCAAACCAGCCAACCGCCTGAAACTGATCGAGATCCATCGCGAGGATATCGAAAGCCTGCCTGTCCTGATGGCGCTGCTGCGTAGTTCCGATTTTCATTTCATCGTGTTCTGCGACGACCTGTCGTTCGACGGCAACGACGCCTCCTACAAGTCGCTGAAGGCGGTGCTGGAGGGCGGCATCGAGGGCCGGCCCGACAATGTGATCCTGTACGCCACCTCGAACCGCCGGCATCTCTTGCCGCGCGACATGATGGAGAACGAGCGCTCCACCGCGATCAATCCCGGCGAGGCGGTCGAGGAAAAAGTGTCGCTGTCAGACCGGTTCGGATTGTGGCTCGGCTTTCACCGCTGCAGCCAGGACGAATATCTCGCGATGGTGACGGGCTATTGCGATTATTTCGGCATCAAGCTCGCCGAAGACGAACTTGAGCGCGAAGCGCTGGAATGGTCGACCACGCGCGGCTCCCGATCCGGCCGCGTCGCCTGGCAGTTCACGCAGGAATTGGCGGGGCGGCTGGGCGTGAGGCTTAGGGGGAAGTAGCAATACTGCGGCAAAAGCCACAGACCGTCATACGTGGGCTTGACCCGCGTATCCATCAATCTTCACAAAAGCATTTCCGGAAGATGGAGGGCCGGGTCAAGCCCGGCCATGACGATCAGAGCTAATCGTCACGCCCCGTTGAGGAATTGAAGTGGGTCAACCGGTGTAGATCCTTTGCGGATCTCGAAGTGGAGCTGCGGCGACCCCACCTCGCCCGACTGACCCGATTTGGCAATGATCTGGCCGCGCTTGATCGTGTCGCCGCGCTTCACCAGCAGTTCACTCGCATGGGCATATGCGGTGACGTAACCGTTGGCGTGCCGAACCAGAACCAGATTGCCATAACCCTTGAGTTCATTTCCGGAATAGGCAACGACGCCGTCCTCGGCCGCCTTCACCGGCGTGCCTTCCGGCACCGCCAGATTGATGCCGTCGTTCGCCTTGCCATTGGTCTTGAAGCCGTAGCTGGTGATCACCTTGCCGCGCACCGGCCAGCGGAATGTCGGCAGCGCGCCGGTAGCCTCGGTGGCCTTGATCGGCGCTTCAGCCGAAGTGTCGTCGACCTTCGTTGTCGCCTGGGCCAGCCGTGCGCTTTGCTGGGGACCGCCGGTCGCCGCAGCCATTTTGGTGGCGGGCGGCGCCAATGCGGCGGCAGGTTGAGCGGCAGCTACAGCCGCCGGCTGTGCAGCCGGCGCAACCGCCGCCGTCTTCGCGCCGGGCACTGTGAGCTTGATGCCGAGCTTGAGTTTGGCCGATGGATCGAGGCTGTTGGCTTTTGCAAGTCCCGCCACCGATACGTGATTGCGACGCGCGATGCCGAGCAATGTATCGCCGTGATTGACGACATAAACCGGTGGCGCTGCGCTGGCGGCAGCAACAGCCTTACTCGCAGGTGCCGCCAGGGCCGGCGCGGCAACAACGTCTGTCTGATGCGGAATGATCAGTTGCTGGCCCGGCGACATGGCGCGCGGCCCCTTGTAACCGTTGGCCTGCAGGATCGCCGCGGGCGAAACATTATAGCGGTGCGCCAATGTGTCGAGCGTGTCGCTGGTGCCGACGATGATCGTGGTGCCACCCTGTCCCGAGCCGTGGGTCGCCGCGATCGAGCGCGGCGCGACACTGCCGGTGGTCTCAAGCGGCGGATGAGCGGGCGGAGAATACGAGGCTAATCCGCGCCCTCCTCCGGACACGCCGGCATTGGCGGTCGGAGAAGACTGCGGTGCAGCGACCGGCGGCGGCAAGGCCGAGGACTGGTATTGCGATGGCGGACGGGAATATTGCGGAAGTTCGCGCCGCTCCACCGCTGATGTCGGCACCGCGCCCGTGGCTTCCGGTTGCGAGGCAAAGGGATTGGAGAAAGAATCTTGCGCGAGGCGCGTCGACATGTCGGCGCTGCAGCCGGCAAAACCGATCGACATCAGCGCCAGCGCCGCAACGTGCGGAACGCGGCGCGAGCAAAGCAACTCGACGACACGGGACATGGTTACTCACTCATACGCAACAAACTACTGTTTTGAGTAAACACACGCCTAGTAAACAACCGCTTAACCCTGCGAATAACATGTTGGCGGGACAGCCAATCCGGATTTCACAGTTCGCGGGCAATGCCCGGCAGTGCCGGCACGAAACGCACGTCGACCAGCTCCTTGCGCTCAAGACCGGCGCCGGTCCTGGTCAGGCGGACCAGGGTTTGGGTGCTCTGATGCGGCCCGACCGGCGCGATCAGGATACCGCCGGGCTCTAGCCGCCGCGTTAAGCCTTCCGGAATTTGCTCCATCGCCGCGGTGACGATGATGCGGTCGAAGTTGCTGGCACTGGCCGGGATGTCGAAGCCATCCCCCAGCATGGCCTCGACATTGTGGCATCCGAGCTTCATGAGCCGCGCCCGGGCGCTGTCGGCCAGGGTGCGGTAACGCTCGATCGTCAGCACTTGCCTGCAAAGCCGCGACAGGATCGCGGCCTGGTATCCCGAGCCGGTGCCGATCTCGAGCACGCAGTGATGTTTCTGCAGTTGCAACTGTTCGGTCATGTAGGCCACCACAAATGGCTGGCTTATGGTTTGCCCGCAGGCGATGCCGAGCGCGCTGTCGCGGTAGGCATCGGCGCGATCGGCCGGCTCCACGAAAATGTCGCGCGGAATCTCCTCCATGGCGCGCAGCACCGTCTGATCGCTGATCCCGCGTCGCCGCAGGTTGAGCTGAAACATCATCTTTTCCGGCGGATTTTGCGTCGTGGGCATGTCAATCTCGCAAGGGCGCATCCCGGGGGCAGTCTAGCGCGCCTTAGCCGGGCAAGTTGATGCCATGCGCAGCCTGACTAGGGAAGAAGTTCCCCTCAAATCGATGTTCCCGCCCTGGAACCCGGCGTGATAGCTTGGCGTTGAAAGACCGGGTGATAAACTCCACTCCATAACCCGCAACGGCGCGGGGACGTCTTCGCTTACGTTGACATTGCGCCGGTTGGCGTTATTTGCGAACCTTTAAGTCTTGGGACGGGCAAGGATATCATTATGACTGCGACGCGGCCGCTGGGCGGTTCTGTGTTCCTCGTCGAGGACGAGGTCATGATCAGGATGATGGTCGCCGACATGCTGGAGGAGCTGGGCTACAGCGTCGCGGCCGAGGCCGGCGAGATCAACGAGGCGATCAGGCTGGCGCAATCCACCGAGTTCGACATCGCCATTCTCGACGTCAATGTCAACGGCAAGGTGATTTCGCCGGTTGCCGAATTGATCAAGGCGCGCAACCGCCCGTTCATCTTCGCGACCGGCTACGGCTCGTCAGGCCTTCCTGAAGAATACCGCGACCGGCCGGCGCTGCAGAAGCCGTTCCAGCTCGAGACATTGGCGAAGATGATCGAGAGCGCGCTCAAAGGCGCAACGGTCTAAAGCGAACTGACCGACGTCGTCCCCGGCGAACGTCGGGACCCCTACGCCGTGTCGCGCGCGTTCGTCCGCCTATTTCAGCGTCGCCGTCAGCGCCTGCGAAAACTCATCGTCGGTGCGGTCGAGCCGCAACGGCGTCACCGAAACATAACGCGCTGCCAGCGCCGCAAGATCGGTGCCCTCGGCCGGCACATCGATCTGCGCCAGCCGCTCGAATCCGATCCAGAAATACGGATTGCCGCGGCCGTCGCGGCGTTGATCGACTTTCAGAAAACCGAGATTGCGCTTGCCCTGCCTCGTCACGCGCACGCCCGCAACATCCTCGGGCGAGCAGGCGGGAAAGTTGACATTGATCACGGTGTTCTTGGGCACGCCGGCGTCGATCACCTTGCGCAGGATTTGCGGCCCGAATTTCAGCGCCGTCTCCCACAGCGGCGCGTTGCGGGTCTCCATGCTGAATTCCTGCGAGAGCGCGAACGACGGAATCCCCAAAATGGTGCCTTCCAGCGCACCGGCGATGGTGCCGGAATAGACGACGTCCTCGGCGACATTACGGCCCTTGTTGACGCCCGACAGCACCAGGTCCGGCATCGTTTCGCCGAGGATGTGGCGCGCGCCCATGATTACGCAATCGGTCGGCGTGCCGCGCACCGCGAAATGACGCGGGCCGACTTCGCGCAGCCGCAGCGGATCGTTCAGCGACAGCGAGTGCGAGACGCCGGACTGATCGAGCTCCGGCGCCACTACCCAGACGTCGTCGGACAATGCGCGGGCGATCTCCTCGACAATCTTCAGGCCGGGGGCATGGATGCCGTCGTCGTTGGTGCAGAGAATTCGCATCCGTTTGAATGCCCTTTTCAATCGATTCCGCGGCGGTCAATGTGCCGTCTTATCCCTCTCACGCCGTTGAGGCAAACCCGGCAAATACAGTCCAAATGCACTCGCGCTGGCGCTACTTGCGCGCCGACGAAGTGATCGAGAGAACAACGACTGTCGCGGTGTCGCGCCTCGCGAAGCCGCGATGGTTAGGATTACTTTGCGCTTCGACCCCGACTATCTGCCGGGTGCAATACCACGGGTACCCACTGTCGCTGCGATCAGCGCGCCACAAAACACAGCGCCGCCGATCGGCCGGCGGCACTGTTCATCGTGGAGAGAAAGCAGAGGTGCGGCGGTCGCCGGGTGTTCGACGGCCGCCGCAAAAACCTAGTAGCACGGTGGGTAGGGATAGAGGATGACAGAGTCAAAGCAACGTGGGACTCTGTCGGCAACGGGACCGTAATCTGTCCCGACGATTACCGCCGCTGCGGCAGGGCGTACCGCTGCACCACGATGAACGCCGGCGCCTTTTCGAGACGCGAGGGCGTCAGTTGAAGCAGTCGCAATACACGCGAGGCCGACGACGACGGATGCAGCAAGCGAAATAATGGTTCGACGCGACATGATTGATCCCTTTCTCAGGCTGATCAGTTGGTAGTCTAATCAGAGTCCAACTCAGGATCAATTGGCGGGTTCGACGATGAGGCATCGCGTTGACGCCCGCCCATCCGATGGACCTGCTCGCCGGCGTTACTCCTTGTCGTCGGCGGAATCCCGGTGAACGAACTCGCGATGAATTTCGCGTCCCAGCGCGTTGACCACGGATATCTCGAGGTCCTTGTCGTCGCGGAGGCTGTCGTCGCGGAAGTGCCGGGCAACCACTTTGCTGTGCTCGATCGCCTCAACGTCGCTGCCGAATTCAACTCCGGTCCGGTCTCTCATCGAAACACCATCTATCATATCGAAGAAGAATGTCTGCATTGCCATTACCTGCTGTCGATCGCTTGACCGCGGAAAATCCTCGACGCAAGCCGGCTATCGAAACGGCTTACCGAGGCTGCGAGCCTTGCTTTGAACGACTGATATCGAGCGTTTCAGTATGATCGCAGCGCTCGCGGCGGAGGAACCCGCCTCGATGAGCATCACCAGCTGGCTGATGTGAGCCGCTGTCCACTTTCTACTGCCGATGCGCACCATGTGGCCCAATCCGGCATGTCAGGATTGGTTCCGAAATGAAACGGGGACGGAGCTATCGGGGGATTATCGCAGGTCTTTCAATACGTTGGCTTCCCGCCATTCCCTGTCCTTGAACAGGGTGCGGAGCGACAGAGCGACCTGCCGGTGCTGATTGCGTTCGGGGCCGGGCGGGAACGTGCGGGCATATCGCAAAATATTGCGCCGGTGCTCAATAAGTTCCGCGTTGCTATAGAGCGGATGATCTGGCGCCAGTGTGCGAGCAACAGACGGCATGATGCCACCTATCTCGATATCCGTCACCGTGATGCAGGTGACCAACTCAATCTGCGACTCAGCTTTCCTGAGTCGCTGGTCAATATCGCTCACTTCCAGGATTTAAGTCGCGACCCTGGTTGCTTTCCCGTCTCCTCGTCCTCCTGGATTTGAGGCTTATCCCGCAAGACAGCGTCCAGCAGCGAACTGTGAACCTCGATTTTTCCGTTGTAGCTGACGAATCCCATTTTTCGAAATTTGTTCATGAAAAAGCTCACCCGGGATCGGGTGGTGCCGATCATTTCCGCCAGGGTTTCCTGACTGAGGGTGATCGCGACCGGCGCCGCGCCGCCGCCCTCCTGACCGAAATTCGCGAGCAGCAGCAGCAGCCGCGCGAGGCGTCTTTCGCTGGAATTGAAGAGCTGGTCGATCAAATCGTCTTCGATCCGGCTGTTTCGGGACAACAGATAGGCCATGAAGAATTCGGAAAACTTCGGCTCGTTACCGAGCGCCGCAAGCATTGCGGTTCTTGTTATCGAGGTGATCAGGCATTCTTCCATCGCCTGGCTGGTCGCGGTGCGTAATTCTGCCCCATCGAGGCATGATTCGCCGAAGAACTGCCCCGCCGCAAATATCCCGACGACCGCTTCCTTGCCGTGCTCGGACAAGACGGTGATCTTGACCTTGCCTTTTTGAATGAAAAAGACCGCGTCGGCGACGTCTCCCTGGCTGAAAATCTTCTGGTTTTTCGCGTATTTCTCGATCGTTTTTCCCGCTTCCGACCGGCCAAGAAAGGCCCGGGGATCAAAGACCCCTGCTGAAGCCTGAATCAGCGTCGTGTTGGGCATGGTGTTGGTCCGTGACCGGGCGGGAGCACAACACTCTCAGTCACCGCCAAAAGCCGAGCGCGCCGCGGTGATGTGTCGGTATAATCCCGTTATGTCGGGTAAGCGACTCAAATCGGACCCGGAATAGCCCAACCGGGCCCGAATTCAGGCAAAGAAACGGCCTCAGGCGGGGGGAGCGCTGAGGCCGTTGGGTAGTCGGTGTCGGGGATCGACACCTTCTCCAAAGCGCGAGCCCGGAAATCGTTCCCGAATGTCATTGCGAGCCGCCGGATCAGTATCGCGCAACAACAATGACGATTGCGACGACAAGCAAAGCCGCGATCAGCGAAAGCGCGCGATCGAGTGCTTTCGAACCAGACTTTGCAGTGGCGTCATCGAGTGGAGGCATGACACAACTCTCAATGTGTTCACGTATTCTCCGGACTTTCATGTTTCGCCGCCATGTCGAACCTTACGTCGGCGGCTTTAGTTCGCTGGCAAGCCAACCGCGCATCTCGGGTGTCATGGGGTCGCTCGCCACGACCGTCGTTTCAACGCGACCGCACTTCTGGCACTCGAATGTACGGTAGTCGAAGCCGGGCGGACCGGTCTCAAGCTTCGACAAAAGCATGCGATTCTGCTGGCACTTTGGGCAGCGCGGCCGCTCGATTGCGGAAACATACACGGAGGACACCGGCTGATATTCGGGCATGACGCGTCCTGTGTTGATATGGGGCGTTACCGAACGCGCTATCACCGAACCTCCTGCCAAGAACCGACGGTGATGCCTGATCAGAATGACCTCTCGGGCATCTCATGCCATGGTCAAAATTGCTCACTTTGAAAAACTTTATCAGTGAGCGTGAACGGATCGAACGCTGACCCCGGAAACTGCCATTCAAATGCCGGCTATCTGTCCTTCGCGACGACCACCAGTGCCTTCACCACCTGATACGAATGCGCCATTGGGGCACGAATTTTGCGGGCCAGCCCTCGATGCGCATATAAAATTCCTGTGCCGCCGGTTTCGGCTCTTCAATGGGACGCTTTCAAGCCCGAAACACACTCCTCAGGCGGCGCGGCTTTTCGGGGCGGCTCCGGAAAATGCTTGCGGGCGACGGAAAGCGCTTTGTCGAAGTCCTCGATATTGAGCCACCTCTCGGCGCGGAGGCTTTCCAGCACGCCGTCTTCCCATAACCGGGAGGCCTCGATATCGAATTTGCTCTTCTGCTTCTGATCGCACGCCTGGATGCCGTAGCCCGTGACAGCCCATTGTCTGCCCACCCAATAGATGTCCCGATGCAGCGCCATTTGTATTTTCGTTTCCTGAGAGGCTCTCGCCGCAGGCAAAAAACGAAGATACCGGGGCGCACCGCCTTCGCAACATCGAACGCGCGCTGTGTCGAATAAATTGCGGTAGCTATCTGTCTTTCTCGACCACCTTCAGCCCGCCCATATAGGGCTGCAGCACGTCGGGCACGGCGATCGAGCCGTCTTCCTGCTGGTAGGTTTCCATGACCGCGATCAGCGCGCGGCCCACGGCCGTGCCGGAGCCGTTCAGCGTATGGACGAAGCGCGGCTTGCCGTCGCTGCCGCGATAACGCGCGTCCATGCGCCGGGCCTGGAAATCGCCGCACACGGAGCAGCTTGAGATTTCGCGAAACGCCCCGCCGTCACCCTGGCCCGGCATCCAGACCTCGATGTCGTAGGTCTTCTGCGCGGCAAAACCCATGTCCCCGGCGCACAGCGTCATCACGCGGTAATGCAGATCGAGCCGCCGCAGCACCTCCTCGGCGCAGGCCAGCATGCGCTCGTGCTCATCCTTGCTGGTCTCCGGCGTCGCAATCGAGACCAGCTCGACTTTGGTGAATTGATGCTGGCGGATCATGCCGCGGGTGTCGCGCCCGGCGGCGCCGGCTTCCGCGCGGAAACACGGCGTCAGCGCCGTGAGCCGCATCGGCAACTCTTTTTCGTCGACGATGGATTCGCGAACGAGATTTGTCAGCGGCACTTCGGCGGTGGGGATGAGACCGAGACGTTCGCTCCTGAGTTTGTTAAGGAGCCCCGCATACGCCGTTGGTGCTTCAATACCATCAACTGCTGCGACAGCATCTTCATCGACAGCGGCGAGCAATTCGCCCTTGATGGCCCAGAACTGGTCATCTTCGAACTTCGGCAGTTGTCCGGTTCCGAACATCACGTCGTTACGCACCAGCAACGGCGGATTGATTTCGGTGTAGCCGTGCTCGTTGGTGTGGAGGTCGAGCATGAACTGCCCGATCGCGCGCTCCAGCCGCGCCAAACCTTTCTTCAGCACCACAAAGCGCGCACCGCTCAGCTTCGCGGCGGCCTCGAAATCCATGAAGCCAAGCGCGCCGCCGAGATCGTCATGCGGCTTCGGCGCGAAAGCATAGTTGCGCACCGCTCCGAAATGATGCCGCACCACATTGCCGTGCTCGTCCACGCCATCGGGGACGTCGTCTGACGGCAGGTTCGGTATCGCCTTGAGCGCGATGGCGAGTTCGTCGTCCGCCGTCTTCGCCGCCAGTTCAAGTTCCGGCATAGTGGTTTTGAGCTTGGTCACCTCGGCCATCAGCTTTGCGGCGCGCGCGTCGTCCTTCGCCTTCTTGGCGTCGCCGATTTCCTTCGACGCCGCGTTGCGCCGCGCCTGGGCCTGCTCCGACTTCAGGATCGCCGCGCGGCGCTCTTCGTCGATCGCCAGCAGCGATCGCGAAAGCGGCTCCAGCCCGCGCCGCTTCAGTGCGGCGTCGAAAGCGGCGGCGTTGTCGCGGATCCATTTGATGTCGTGCATAGCTACAATTCCTGCGTCATGGCCGGGCTTGTTCCGGCCATCCACGTCTTTGCTGCCTTAGAACAAGTCGTGGATGCCCGGGTCAAGCCCGGGCATGACGAATCATAGGCAGCGTGCCGCGATGATAGGTGAAACGCAGGCGGTCTGGACTACTCCGCCGGATTGGCTTCCGGCGGCGGCGGGGCCGCGGATGGCGGCGCAGCGGCGGCAGCAGCCTTGGCGGTGGCGGCCTTCTTCTCCACCACGCGCACGGCGATGATCGAGCCTTCATACAGCGCCAGCAAGGGTATCGCGAGCGAGGCCTGGCTGAGCACGTCGGGCGGCGTCAGCACGGCGGCGATGATGAAGGCGACCACGATGAAATAGCGGCGCTTCTCGCGCAGCTGCTTCGAGGTGATGATGCCGATCCGTCCCAACAGCGTCAGGATCACCGGCAGCTGGAACGCGACCCCGAACGCGAAAATCAGCGACATCATCAGCGACAGATATTCGCCGACCTTCGGCAGCAGCTGGATTTGCGCGGTTTCAGCACCACCGGCCTGCTGCATGCCGAGCGAGAACCGCACCAGCATCGGCAGCACCACGAAGTAGACCAGCATCGATCCGAGCACGAAGAAAACCGGCGTCGCGATCAGATAAGGCAGGAACGCGCCGCGCTCGTGCTTGTAGAGGCCGGGCGCCACGAATTTGTAGATTTGCGCCGCCACAATCGGGAACGAGATGAAACCGGCGCCGAACATCGCCAGCTTCAGCTGGGTCAGGAAATATTCCAAAAGCGCGGTGTAGATGAACTTCGAGTTTTCCGGGCCGGCGACCCAGACGAATGGCCACACCAGCACGTTGTAGATCTGCTTGGCAAAGAAGAAGCAGAAGATGAAGGCCACGCCGAACGCGAGCAGCGCCTTGATCAGCCGCGAGCGCAGCTCGATCAAATGATCCATCAGCGGCGCTTTGCTGGCCTCGATGTCCTCGGCGCTCATGACGCTTTGGCGTCCTTGAGGGCATCAGGGGCTGCGGGCGCGGTGTCCTGCGGCGCAGGCTGCGCCTGAACCTCGCGCGTGATCGCCAGCGGCTCCATCGCGGCCGCATGAGCGTCGGCCTCGGTGAATGTTTCCGGGATCGGCGGCTCCGGGGTGGTCGGAATTACCAGTGGATCGGCCGCGGGCGTGTCGGTCGCGGCTGCAGCCGGCTTGTCGGCGTCATCGATCCGCAACGCGCTGCTGACGTCCTTCTCCAGCGAGGTCATCAGATTGCCGCTGGTGAAGCCGGTCGCGGCTTCCTTGACCTCGTCGAAGCTCTTTTTGAGGTCGGCCATTTCGGCCTCGCGCATCGCTTCCTGGAACTGGCCCTGGAATTCGGCGGCCATCTTGCGCGCCTTGCCCATCCATTGCCCGACCATGCGCAGCACGCCGGGCAGCTCTTTCGGGCCGATGGCGATCAGCGCGACAACCGCGATGACGACCAGTTCACTCCACCCGATGTCGAACATGAAAAATTCCACTCACGCGAGGCAATTCACCCCAATGCTTGCAAACCAAGATTTGGGCCGCCCGCGTCTCCCTCAACCGGTCTTGCCGCGCGCCTGTCGCAACATCAACGCGCTGCGACGGGTTTGCCGCAAACATGCCGCAAGATGTTCAGACAGCCTTGCTGCCGACATCCGACCGCGCCGCCGTGGTCGGCGTGGCGTTATGATCGATGGTCTTCACGGGCTCGGGCTTTTCCGCAGTCTTCTCGTCGTCCTGCATGCCCTTCTTGAAGGCCTTAATGCCCTGCGCGACGTCGCCCATCAGGTCCGAAATCTTGCCCCGGCCGAACAACAGCAGGACGACTGCGATCACGACGATCCAGTGCCAAATGCTAAGCGAACCCATCCTGCAACCCTCCAAACACGCGGCCGGCGACCCAGCCTAATCTTTGACGGAAACTAGGCGCAGGAGGTGTCAAAAACAAGGACTTAGGCCGCGTCAAATCGCTGTTAACGCGCTACCGTTAACCGGCGTCGGCAGATCGGTTGCAGGCTGCCGTTACCGACGCGGATTAGCTTTCGCCCGGGGTTTCCGGCTCCACGGCAGGCGCCAGCGCGAGTTCCAGATCGCCAATCTCCAGCGGATCCTCGTCATCGCGCAAGGCCGGGTCATCCGAAGGCGTCGGAACGCCGAAGCCGGAAGGCAGCCGCGAATCCAGCAGTCCCGTACCCTTCAGTTCCTCAAGGCCCGGCAGATCGCCGAGCGCCTCGAGGCTGAACTGCGACAGGAAGGCTTCCGTGGTTCCGAAGGTCAGCGGACGGCCCGGCGTCTTGCGACGGCCGCGCGGGCGAATCCACCCGGTTTCCAGCAAGACATCCAGCGTCCCCTTGGAGGTAATCACACCGCGGATTTCCTCGATCTCCGCGCGCGTGACCGGTTGATGATAGGCGATGATCGCCAGCATCTCGATCGCCGCGCGCGACAGCCGCCGGGTCTCGGTGCTCTCCCGCGTCATCAGCCAGGACAGATCGCCAGCGGTGCGGAAGGTCCATTTGTTGGCGACGCGAACCAGATTGACGCCGCGCGGGGCGTAATCCGCCTGCAGTTGCGCCAAGGCCACCTTGATGTCGACGCCATCGGGCATCCGCTTTGCAAGCGTGGCCTGATCGAGCGGCTCGGTGGAGGCGAACAGCAGCGCTTCCAACAGCCGCAATTCCTCGGGCCGCGTTTCCGGATCTACCGAACGCTCCTCGGCATCGGCTTTGCGTTTTTCCGCCAGGCTTGCCATGGCTCGGTCTCCTTCTTCCACTTACTCGGCCGGCAGATCCGGCGCGGTCATCGCGTCGGATGCTGGTTGCGGCGGACGCTTTCGAAAATACAGCGGCGCGAACGCCTCTTTCTGATGCAGTTCCACCTCGCCTTCCCTGACCAGTTCCAGCGCCGCAGCAAAGCTGGACGCAAAAACGGTGGCTTTTTGCGAGGGATCGACGACGTAATTCATCAGGTATTCGTCGAGGCGGCTCCAGTCCTCGGCCATTCCGACCAGGCGTTCGAGCGACGCTCTCGCCTCGGTCAGCGACCACACCGTGCGCTTCGCCAGATGCACCGTGGCCAGCACCCGCTGCTGGCGCTGTGCGGCATAGGCGGTGAGAAGGTCGAACAGGGTTGCGGTGAACCTGGGATGCCTGATCTCTGCGATGGATTCCGGATTGCCGCGCGGAAAAATGTCGCGCTGCAATTGCGGGCGGTTCATCAGCCGGTTCGACGCTTCGCGAATGGCCTCAAGCCGGCGCAGCCGGTTGGCCAGCGCGGTCGCCATCTCTTCGGCGCTGGGTCCGTCCGCGGTTACGGGTTCGGGCAGCAGCAGCCGCGATTTCAGAAACGCCAGCCATGCCGCCATCACGAGATAGTCGGCGGCAAGCTCGAGACGGATCTTTCGGGCGGCCTCGATGAACACCAGGTACTGGTTGGCCAACGCCAGAATGGAAATCTTGGCGAGATCGACCTTCTGCTGCCGGGCCAGCGCCAGCAGCAGGTCGAGCGGGCCCTCATAGCCTTCGACGTCGATGACCAGCGACGGCTCGTCGTCCGCGAATTCGGCGGGCCGTCCGGTTTCAAATGATAATATTTCCGCGCTCATGCGCCTGCCGTTCCTGCCCGATTGATCAACGCATCCAGTTCAGCCCGCGCCGCCAGCCGATCGAAGGCTTGCGGAGCCTTCCGTGACGCCAGCGCCCGCTTGGCGCGTTGCAGCGCCTTGCCTGACAATTGTGGCGTCTCACGCGCGACTTCGCGCATTTCGTCGAGCTTGCCGTTGCAATGCAGAACCATGTCGCAGCCGGCGGCAAAAATGGCTCGGGTCCGCTCGGCGATCGATCCCGCCAGTGCGTTCATGGACACATCATCACTCATCAGCAAACCCTGGAACCCGATCACGCCGCGAATCACCTGTTCGATGATTGTCGCAGAAGTCGTCGCCGGATGGGCAGGATCCAGTGTGCTAAACACAACATGTGCGGTCATGGCCATCGGCAGGTCCGCCAACAGTTGAAAGGCGGCGAAATCGGTCCGTTCCAGCTCCGCTTTGGGCGTATCGACGATCGGAAGCTTCAAATGGGTGTCCGCGGTCGCCCGCCCATGCCCGGGAATGTGCTTGAGCACCGGCAAAATACCGCCCTGCTCGAGCCCCTCGGTCACGGCGCGGGCGATCGCCGCGACCTTGCCCGGCTCGGTTCCATAGGCCCGGTCGCCAATCACCGCATCCGCGCCGGCAACCGGCACATCGGCCAGCGGCAGGCAGTCAACGGTAACACCCGTTTCGATGAGGTCTGCCGCGATCAGCCTCGCGCTCAACCGCGCCGCGGACAGGCCGAGCGCGCGATCGATGTCGTAAAGCCTGCCAAACACAGCGCCCGGCGGATATGCCGGCCAGTTCGGCGGGCCGAAGCGCTGGACCCGGCCCCCCTCCTGATCGATCAGGACCGGCGCATCCGGCTCACCGAGCTCCTTGCGTAATTCGCTAATAAGCAGAATTACCTGCGCAGGCGTCTCAATATTCCGCTTGAACAGAATAAATCCCCACGGCCGCTCCAAACGGATGAATTCGCGCTCCGCGGCGCTGAGCTCCGGTCCGAATACGCCTGTGATGAATGCGCGCGTGTTCATGGGGCCGATTAGCCCGCAGGCGACCTAAGGGTCAAGGAAACGGCGGTTAATTCCTTTGGACGACGCACTGCCCGCCGGCAGTTTTCAGGCTGCCGCAGAATTGCGACGCCTCCTCGGGCGACCCGAACGGCCCCACCATGGCGCGGTAGTAGATGCCCTTGTCGCCGAGGTCGGCGCGTTTGATTACCGGCGCGTGCGATCCCAGCACGGTCGGGAACTTGCCCTGCAGGGCCCGGTAGGAGGCCTGGGCGTCGGCCTCGTTCCGTTGCGAGGAGACCTGAACCAAGTATCCGCCGCCGCTTCCAGCGCTGCTGGGCGCGGTTTGTACCGGGTTGGTCGCAGCGACCCGGGTGCGCGTATCCGCGGCAGGCGCCGGCTGAGTGCCCTGCGGCACCAGCGACAGCGGTGCATTGGCGCTCGCGTTAGCAGCGGATGGCGGACTTCGCGGGGCGGCCGGTGACGGCGTCGCACCGGTGTGCGCGGCTGGTGCTGGTTTTGCCAGCGGGGGCGGCGCCGACGTCACCGGCATCGCCGCGCCATCGGGCTGGTCGCCCCGGACGGCAAGGGTCCTGATCTTTCGCGGCTCATTGTTCGGCAGCGTGCCGTTCGCGGCGCTTGCCGGCGGAGCAGCCGCTGGAGCCACGCTCGCCGCGGACGGCGGATTCGCATTCTGGTTCAGCGCCGGAAACACCACACGCGGGCCGGACTTGGTAGTCACGTCCACAGGCGCTTCCTCGCGCGGAACGATTTTCTCGGTGCCATCGCCTGCCGCCAAGCGGTCCGGCACCTTGGCAGCCCCGTCGGCGGGCGCCGGCACCATTTTGGTCGGACCTGCGTCAGCCTTGATGATCGGCGGCTCGCCACTGCGGGCCGATCCCACATAGGTGCGATAGGCAAACGCTGCGCCCGTCCCCACCACCGCCAGCGCAAGAACGACAACAACGGTGACCATGCCGCCGCGACGCTTCTGGACCTGGTCCTCGGCGCCATCGCCATAACTGTCCTGATAATCGTAGGGATCATCCGGATAGGCCGGATCGTGCTGCGATTCCGGTGCGCCAGGATCAAGCTGGCCATACAGCGCATCGTCATAGCGCGACGGATCGGGCTCCCGATCGGCGTCACCAAGCTGCGGAACCTGTTGATAATGCGGCTCAGGTGCGGCGTGCGCCGCCGCATAGCGCTGCAGCGGATGGACCGCACTTGGGTAATCCTGCTGCGGGACTTCCTGCCGGGTAGCGCGCTGCATCCAGGGCGGCGGGCCAGCGGGCGGGCCATCATCTGTGGCTGCCGGGGGCTGGTACTGATTATGCACGCCGCTGCGCGGTTGAACCGGCTGATTGGCCCGGCCCATTGCGAACGGATCGGTCTGACCGATCAGCCGCGCGAGCTCGGCCAGCGGATCGCTCTCGCCTTTTGCAGGCGCGTGCGGGTCACCGCCGCGATCATCGTCGCTGTCGGCTGGAAAAGGCCTGTCCTGATATCGATCAGCCATCGTGATGATGCGTCCCCTTCGGGAAAGCCGCCAACCCGCTCTTACAAACGAACTGGCCCCTGCCTGATGCCCTCACAGATCCCCATGTGAGTGGCGTTCGCCCCTTGCCTTACCGCATCTCGTCCGGAGCGTGGACGCCAAGGATGGCGAGCCCAGATGCCAGAACCGAGACGACGCCCTGAACCAAAGCCAGCCGCGCCTTTGTGATCTCTGCATCATTATTGATAATGAAGCGTAAATAGGGCAAATCGCGCCCCCGCGTCCAAAGCGCATGAAATTCGCTGGCTAAATCATAGAGGTAAAAGGCGATTCGGTGCGGTTCATGGGCCACCGCCGCGGCCTCGATCATCCGGGGATAGGCCGCCAGCCGACGCAGCAGGTCGAGTTCCGCGGGGTCGGTCAGCCGCTCCACCGCAGCGCCCCCGAGGAAGGCCGCCCGTGCGACGGTCTCCTCCGGCAAGTCCGGGACCACTTCCCGCGCATTACGGAACACCGAGTGACCTCGGGCGTGGCCGTACTGCACGTAGAATACCGGGTTCTCCTTGGATTGTTCGATCACCTTGGCAAGGTCGAAATCCAGCACCGCGTCGTTCTTGCGGAACAGCATCATGAAGCGCACGGCGTCGGAGCCGACCTCGTCGACGACCTCGCGCAGCGTGACAAAATCGCCGGAGCGTTTCGACATCTTCACCGGCTCGCCGTTGCGCAGCAGCCTGACGAGCTGCACGACCTTCACATCCAGCGTGGCCTTGCCCGCCGTGACGGCCTTGATCGCTGCCTGCATGCGTTTGATATAGCCGCCGTGATCGGCGCCAAAAACATCGATGAGGTTGCTAAAGCCGCGGTCGAACTTGTTTTTGTGATTGGCGATATCGGAGGCGAAATAGGTGTAGCCGCCGTCGGACTTTTTCAGCGGACGATCGACATCGTCGCCATAGGCGGTGGCGCGAAACAGCGTCTGCTCGCGATCCTCATAATCTTCGACCGGCGCTCCCTTGGGGGGCTGCAGGCGGCCCTGGTAGACGTCGCCCCTGGCTCGCAAAAACTCGATGGTTGCCGCGACCTGATCGGTAGTGCCGTCGATCAGCGAACGCTCCGAAAAGAAAATGTCGTGCTTGATATGGAGCGCGGCGAGATCGCCCTTGATCTCTTCCAGCATCATCGCGATCGCCTTGGTCCGCGCGATCGGAAGCCAGCGCTCCTCGGGCATCTTATTCAGCGCGCCACCATATTCAACGGCCAGCGCCTGCCCCACAGGCTTCAGATAGTCGCCGGGATAAAGCCCTTCCGGAATCGCACCGATGTTCTCGCCGAGCGCCTCGCGGTAGCGCAGGAAAGCCGAGCGCGCCAGCACATCGACCTGAGCGCCTGCGTCATTGATGTAATATTCGCGGGTCACATCGTAGCCCGCAAATATCAGCAGGCTTACCAGCGCATCGCCGAACACCGCGCCGCGGCAATGCCCGACATGCATCGGCCCAGTTGGATTGGCGGAAACGTATTCGACGTTGACCTTCTCGGCAGCGCCCATCGCGCTTCGCCCGTAAGAATCGCCCTCACGCAGCACCGTACGCAGCGCGTCCGACCATGCCGACGCCTTCAAGGTGAGATTGATGAAGCCGGGACCGGCGACGTCGACAGACGCAATCAAATCGTCGGCGCGCAGCCTGGCGGCGATCTGTTCGGCGAGGTCGCGCGGCTTGGACCGGGCCTCCTTTGCCAGCACCATCGCGGCATTGGTCGCCATATCCCCGTGCGCGGCATCGCGCGGCGGCTCGATCACGACGCGTGAGAGGTCGATGCCCGCGGGCCATCCGCCTTCCGCCGCGAGTTCGCCGCAAACCGCATGCACGCGCGCAAGCACATTGGCGAAAAGATGCTGCGGTGAAGCTTTATCGACCATGGGCGTGACTGGGACCGGAGATTGCGCCGCGCATGCGGCTTAGGCCGCCGCCTAACGCAAATCCGGGGTCGAGTCAAAAAGCCTCTGATGTTCTGTCAGTGCGAAGCGGTCGGTCATCCCGGCGATGAAGTTGCCGATCCGCCGTGCGCGCGCGGTTTCGGTCTCGGTGTCCCCGCCTTCCGGAGGCAGCCATTCGGTCGGCAGATCGCCCGGCGTTCTCTGATAGCGCGCGAACAGGTCGAACAGGATCGATTCCGCATCGCCCATCACACGCATGACGCGCGGATGGCGGTACATTCGCTGCTTCAGGAACGACTTGATCTCAGCCTCCGCTTGCGCCACCCCGGCAGGAAACGCGATCAGCACGTCGCCATGGTTGCGGACATCGTCGACCGATTTTGGCGCGGCTGCTTCCAGACGCCTGCGCGCTTCCGAGACGACCGCCCCAATCAGATACGAAATCAGCTCGCGCACCAGTTCCGCGCCGCGCCTGTCGTCATCGAGACCTGGATAATGCTTGGCGATATCCGCGATCATCGCCGCGGCGAGCGGCATGACCTTGAGATCGTCAACGCTAAACAGACCGGCCCTCAGGCCATCGTCGATATCGTGGGCGTCGTAGGCAATGTCGTCGGCGATCGCCGCGACCTGCGCCTCCAGCGACGCAAAGCTCCATAGTTCCAGATCGTATGTCCTGATGTAATCGGATATCCCTGAGGGAACGCCGTGGTCGCGATAACGTCCGATGGGTGCCCCGCTGCGTTCGGTCAGCGGGCCGTTGTGCTTGACGACACCCTCCAGCGATTCCCAGGTCAGGTTGAGCCCGTCGAAATCGGGATAGCGATGCTCCAGCGATGTCACGACGCGCAGGGTCTGCGCGTTGTGATCGAACCCGCCATGGGCTTGCAGACAGACATCGAGAGCGCGCTCGCCGGCGTGGCCGAACGGCGGATGGCCGAGGTCGTGTGCCAGCGCCAGCGTTTCCGTGAGATCCTCATCGAGACCGAGCTGCCGGGCCAGCGCGCGGGCGATCTGCGCCACTTCGAGGGTGTGGGTCAGCCGGGTGCGGTAATGATCGCCTTCGTGGAACACGAATACCTGGGTTTTGTACTTCAGGCGGCGAAAGGCGGTGGAATGAATTACTCGGTCGCAATCGCGCCGGAACGGGCTGCGGGTCTTGCTCGGGGGCTCGGCGAACAGCCGTCCGCGGCTGCGGTCGGGGTCGCAACCATAGGCCGAACGAGGAGCAGCCATTCCGACCGACACGGTGTATTAATCCCCCTAAAGGTTTGATTCCGGCGCCTGGCGCACTTAACTATGCCTTGCGGGGCAGGCAATTCAAATGACTTGAAAAACCCGCAGGGACTACGGAGCTACGTCATGACAGCAGCCAGCGTCACCATCAGCGAGCGGGCGGCCCGCCGGATCGGGGAAATCCTCAAGACCGAGGGCGACGGCGCCATGCTGCGCATCAGCGTCGAGGGCGGCGGCTGCTCCGGCTTTCAATACAAGTTCGACGTCGAGCGCGCGCAGGCTGAAGATGACCTTGTGATCGCGCGCGACAGTGCAGTGGTGCTGGTCGATCCCGCCTCCGTGCCGTTTCTGGCCGGATCCGAGGTCGATTTCGTCGACGACCTGATCGGCGCGTCGTTCCGCGTGGTCAATCCCAACGCCACCGCATCCTGCGGCTGCGGCACCAGTTTTTCGATCTGAATACTGTGGACTGGCTTGATCGGGGTGTCTCGGCCGAGACCGGCCCCTGATGTTCTAGGCGACCTCCACGAGATCTGCCTCGAACTCCCGGCGCATCTTGCGATAGGCCGCGTCCAGCCGGTCGACCGCGCCTCGCAACTCGTCGGCGCTGATGCCTGCCGCCCGTGTTCGATCAACCTTGCGATATCAGACACCTCGCTGGCGCCGAGGGTTCCGGCCGATCCTTTCAGCGCATGGGCCTCGATCTCGATCAATCGCCGGTCGTTGCCCTCCGTGAATTGCCGGAACAGCGCAAGGCGTGCTTCGGTCTCGCACGCAAACACCGCGAATGTCTCCTGCACGCCGTCTTCGCCGATCGCGGCGGTAAGGTGTGCCAGCGCCGTCCGGTCGAAGCAAACAGGCACGGTCGCTGCCGGTTCCGCCGGCGATGCCGCGGCCGGGATTGCCACGCGACCGATTGCCCGCAGCATCGCAGCGACCATCGCCTGCTTGCGCAGCGGCTTGGCGAGGAAGTCGGACATGCCGGCATCACGGCATAGCTTGATATCTTCGGCGAATGCATTTGCGGTCAGAGCAATGATGGGCAGTGCCGCGAACCGGACGCCACGGGCGCGAATTGCCCTGGTTGCCGCAAGGCCATCCATTTCCGGCATCCGCACATCCATCAGCACCAGATCGTAATCGGCCTCCGCTGCGGCCTGCACCGCCTGCACCCCATCGGTCGCGATCCGCGTCTCCGTGGTGAACTCCTGCAACATCTTCACGACCACCATCCGGTTGGTGGCGTCATCCTCCGCGATCAACACCCGCAGCGGACGGCCAAGCTCGGCGATGCGGGCCTTCAAGTCGTCGGCCCCGACGCGGTCGGTGCGTTGGTCCAGCACCACCTTGTCGCTCCACGGCAATGTCAGGCGGAATCGGAACGTCGTGCCCTCGGCCGGTACCGAGCTGACGCCGATCGTCCCGCCCATCTGCTCGACGATGCGCCGGCTGATGGCAAGGCCAAGGCCGGTGCCGCCGAAACGGCGATTGATCGAGACGTCGGCCTGGGCAAATCCGTGAACAGCCGGCCGACACGATCCGGCGGGATGCCGATCCCGGTGTCGCTCACCTGCCATTCGACGGTGGCGCGGCTGTCGGCGCGCGATGTGCAGGCAACCGCGATCGTCAGACCGCCGCGATCGGTAAATTTGACGGCGTTGGAGACAAGATTGAGCAACACCTGACGGATCCGCGCCACATCTCCGTTCAAGGCGGACGGGAGTTTCGGATCGACTTTGACCTTAACCGCCAGTCCCTTGTTTTTTGCGCTGGTTCCGATGATCGAGGCAACGGCGTCCGCCAGCGCGGCCGGCGAAAAATCGATTGTCTCGAACTCGAATCGGCCCGCTTCGAGTTTCAAGAGATCCAGAATGTCGTTGAGGATCCGCTGCAGATTGTCGCCGGATTCCCGGATGGTGGCCACCGCGTGATGCTGTTCCGGATCCAGCTTCGTCTCCAGCAGCATGCTTGCCAAACCG
>Ga0097691_1000436_pt1 | contig 36556 bp, 33 predicted proteins | sample NGESurdeep072012_8_FD_72858 | JGI IMG/M metagenome (GOLD analysis project Ga0097691, IMG submission 72858) | Arctic peat soil microbial communities from Barrow, Alaska - NGEE Surface sample 210-1 deep-072012 | ecosystem: Environmental > Terrestrial > Soil > Wetlands > Peat ... | reverse complement strand
TGAGCGCCTTCTTATGCTTGTGATAATACTCGATCGGGTCTTCCACGGTGATGATGTTCTTTTCGGGGGAGTTGAGCGCGGTGAGGGTGGTGTAGAGAGTGGTCGACTTGCCCGATCCGGTCGGCCCGCTCACCAGGATGGTGCCGTAGGGCTTGGTGTACAGATTCTCGTACTTCTCGAGCATCTCGAGGTCGAAGCCCAAATCGGCGAAGCCGAGCACCACACTCGACTTGTCGAGCACCCGCATGACGATCTTCTCCCCATAGATGGTGGGAAGTGTGGCCATACGCAGGTCGATGCCCTTGGCGCCCACGTTGAGGGATATCCGCCCGTCCTGCGGTACTCGGTGCTCGGCGATGTTCATGTCGGCCATCACCTTGAGACGGGTAGTGACGGCGGCGGCGATGGTCTTGGGCCCGGTGGAAACGTCGTGGAGCACACCATCGATGCGGTACCGGATCCGGAGATCGTGTTCCGTCGGTTCGATGTGGACGTCCGAGGCCCGCTCGTTGAGCGCCTGGAGGATCAGGAGGTTGACGTACCGGACGATGGGGGCGGTCTCGGTGATCTGCTGGATATCGTCGACACCGCTGTCCTGGGAGTTGGGATTCACCTCGATGCCGAGGGACGCCTCCATAGCCATATCGCTGGCGTCACCGCTGTTGAAGGCTCGGCTGATGTAGGCACTGATCTGCGTCCTGGTGGCCACCACGACGATGAAGTTGGTTCCGATGATCGTCCGCAGGTCGTCCATGGCGAACACGTCGGTGGGGTTGGACGTGGCGACCACCGGGACCCCGTTGTCTTTGGCGATGACCATGACGTTGTGGTGGCGGGCGGTCGACTCGGGCAAGGCTCCGGCCACGGTCATGTCCACACCCACCGTGTCAAGGTCGACGAACTGCAGACCCATCTCCTCGGCCATGCCCCACATGAGGTCGGATTCGGACACCAGTTTCTGGTTGGTGAGGATGCGGGCGATGCTCTGGCCAGTCTGACGGCACTCTTCGAGGGCGGTGCTCATCGCCTCGAGCGACACCCGGCCCCCGTCAACGAGGGCCTTGGCCAGTGGCGGGAACGACGCAGTCGCCTCGTCCGTCGACCCGGCGGCGGCCTCGGGATGCAGCTCGTGGTAGGTGGCGACTGCCTCGGCGACCAGATCGGCGGCGTCCGATGTCGAATCGGCGGGAGCACCAGGATCGATCTCGGCGGCGGTGGGCGCTTCGTCCTCGAACGAGCGGGCCAGTGCGGCCAGCTGGTCCTCCTCCCCGAGATCAAGGGGCGGAGGCGGTGCGGGCGCCGCGGTCAGGTCGGTCATCTCGCCGGGGATGCTCAGCGGGGCCGGGACGTCGAGGCTCGGCAGGATGAGCGGGGGCGGTGCGTCCGCACCCTGCGATGCTTCGGCCAGCGCCTGGTCGAGCGCGTCAGCTGTCGGGTTCCCCTCCGGCGAACTGCCATTGGTGCTGACCCCGGACGGCCAACCGCTGCCGTCACCGAACATCAACTCGATGTAGCGGTCGATCTGTTCAGGGGCGGCAACCACCGAGATGAAGTCCCGGCCGAGGAGGGCCCGGACGGAATCCTGCGCGAACAGGTCGTCGGGATCCGCCGTGGCGACCACCGGGGTACCGAATTTACGCTTGACAGCCACGACGTGGTGGTGGCGCGACAGGTCGGCGGGCAGGATGGCGCCCGCGGCTGGGTCGACCCCATATGTATCGAGATCGACGAACTCAAGATCGCGTTCGTTTGCCATGTACCTGATGGCCTCGACGTCGCTCATGGCTGGGTCATCGGCAGACTCCGGGCCCACATTGAACGGGAATCGTCGAAACGCTGCGACCGAACCTGGCCCACGGGTGTCAGGACGCCCACCCCACCCCATCAGGCAGGACCCTTCGGGCCGATAGGACACGGATCCGAACCAGTTGCCTCCGCGGTACGAGCAGCGCGGACAACTAGAGTGACCGACTCCGGACGACCGACCGACGAGGCACCACCATGCGGGTCCCCGCCAGACACAGTGGCACGAACTCCCAGGTCAGCACGGTTGCTTCCACTCGCAGGCCCACACATCCTCAATTGCACGGGACCCGGTCGTGACGACCTCGGGGATCTCGCTCGAGGCCCTGGTCATCCCGGTGGCCGCCGTCGTCGGCCTCTTCGTGGGCTCGTTCCTCAATGTCGTCGTGTACCGGACGCCGCTCCATCTTTCGGTGTCGACACCCCGCTCGTTCTGTCCGACCTGTGACCGCCAGCTGGCATGGTGGGAGAACGTGCCGCTCCTGTCGTGGCTGTTCCTGCGGGGCCGCTGCCACACGTGCCACGAGCGGATTTCGGTGCGGTACCCACTCGTCGAGGCGACGACGTCCGTGATGTTCGCCCTGGTCGCCTGGGCATGGCACGGCAAGTTCCCGACCGCCGGATACTGCGTGCTGGCGGCCACCGCACTCAGCATCGCCCTCATCGAGTACAGCGGCCAACGTTCCCCGTTGTCGGTCGGGGCCGTCGGCACCGGACTCGGGGCGCTACTCCTCGTGCCGGGCTTTCTGGTGGTCCGCCACGGCTCCGCCCTCGTGTGGGCGTTGGTCGGACTGGCCATCGGTACGTTGATCTTCGGGATGTTGCGGACTCGTGACCCTGACTGCCGGATTCCGCTGAACCACGGCCGCACGGCACTCCCGCTCGCCGGTCTGTGGCTGGGAGGCCTCGGATGGCGACCCACGGTGTCCGGACTGGCCGCCTGGGTCCTCGCTTCGTTCGCCTGCGTGGTAATCAGCCGACAGGACCGGCGGCGCGATGAGGCAGGGGGCTCGGTGGGTCGAACGGTTCGCCGCATGTCGGTGATCGCCACCGTTCCCCTGGTGAGTGGGATCGTCGTCGCCCTGGCGGTGTCCCTCGGTGTGGCGGCATGACCCACCTACGATGGTGTCATGGGCCCCGCGGCACCGAGCGCGCCAGCCAGACTGCGGCCAGATCGTGCAGGTGGTCGTGACCGCTTCTGACGTGACCTACCGGACCGTCATCGTCGACGACCATGAGCTCCTGCGCGCCGGCACACGCCAGATCCTGGAGGACGCCTCGGGATTCACCGTGGTGGGTGAAGCCGCGGATGCAGAATCGGCACGGGACGTGGTGGCAGCATCCAGACCGGACCTGGTCATCGCTGACATCCGACTACCAACCGGCAACGGCATCGACCTGGCCGCTCAGCTGGTCGATGACCATCCCGGCATCGTGGTGGTCATCCTCAGTGCGTACGACGATCCCCACTACGTGCGGGCCGCCATGGCGGCCGGAGTTACCGGCTACCTCTTGAAGACCCTGCCCAGCCATGAGCTCGTCGAGGCACTTCGGGTTGCCTGCACCGGCGCCGGCCGGCTCGGCGCCCGTCCGATCGGACGGGGTGAGAAGGACGCCGGCCACCAGGACACATCGCCCTATGAGGAACTCACCTCACGCGAGGCTGACGTCGTGGGCCTGGTGGCGCGGGGGATGTCCAACAAGGTGATCGCCCGTGACCTGGGGATCAGCCCTCGCACTGTCGAAGGTCACCTCAACCACGTCTTCGAGAAGCTGGGCATCGGATCCCGTACCGAACTTGTGCACTATGCGTTGGCCAACTCGTTGTTCGCCCGGGAGCCGACCACTGACCCACCGGCACCGGATCGGGCCGCCGGATCTCCTGGCACCCCGGAGTGATGACCGCCAGCACGGTCGAGCCGCCCGGACGCCCGCAGGCCACTTCCTCCCTGGCCCCTTGGGCCGATTCACGCTTCTGGCTCCTCCAGCTTGTGGTGCTGGCACTCGCGTTGATCCGCCTCGCACTGACCCTCGCCTTCCATCTCGATCCCGCATCGGTCGGCGTCGAGTTCTCGACACTCGCCGTCTTCGTCGTACCGGTCGTCGTAGCGTCCCTCAACTACGGCCTGGCCGGCGGCCTGTTCACAGCCACCTGGATCGCCGTGCTTTCGATCCCTCGCTTCATCGATGCCTCGGGTCGCGGCAAGTCCTCGGCGCTGTGGGCGGAGGTGCTGCAGTTGGTGGTGCTGTTCGGCCTGGCGCTCCTCATCGGCCAGCGGACAACCTCCGAGTTGAGGTCGCGCCATCAGGCCGACGCGTCCCTCACCGCACGGCTTCGGGCCGAAGCCCTGTACCAGGACATCTTCGAATCCAACTGGTCACCGATCCTCATCGTCAATGCCGACGGCTTCGTCACCCAGGCGAACCAGTCCGCCGACCGTGCCTTCGGAGCCGGTGCCGCGACAGGTGCTGCCGGCCGGCGCCTGGTCGACGTGGTCGGCGCTGAGGCCTCCGCCGTGGTCCTAGGGGAACTCCTGTCCGAGGACATCCCGCCTGACCGGCGACGCGAAGGTCTCAACGTGGCACCGACCGAGGACCGGCGCGACCCGGACGCCGAAACCGGGCAGCGGGTGCCCCCGGTGGCGTTCGACGTGGACGGCGAGTCGGTCCTCTACCGGCCGACAGCCACCCTCGTCGGCTCCATTGGGATCGACCGACGCATGCAGGTGATCTTCGAGGACGTGACCGCCGAGACCCGGCGACACGACCTCCTCGAGGCCTATGCCAACCAGGTGGTCCTCGGACAGGAGGAGGAGCGACGCCACATCGCCCAGGAACTCCACGACGGACCGCTGCAAGCCCTTATCCACTTGTGCCGCCAGATCGACGCCCTCGATGCCAAGCCCGACGCCGTCACCGCGCCGTCGGCGCCACTGGCATCCATGCGCACCACGGTCGAGGAGACGGTGGCCGAACTGCGTTCCATCGCCCGAGGCCTCCGTCCATCGATTCTGGACGACCTGGGTCTGGTGGCCTCCATCAACCAGGTGGTCGTCGAGGCCATCGGGCGTGGGGGGCTGGCCGGTGAGTTCCAGGTGTCCGGAACCGAACGCCGCCTGCCCCCCGAAGTCGAACTCGCCGTCTTCCGGATCGCCCAGGAGGCCGTTACCAATGTCGAGCGTCACGCCTCGGCCGGCCACTTGACCGTCACCCTCGAATTCGACGACCGTGCCCTCCGGCTGAGGGTAGCGGACGATGGAGTCGGCTTCGCCCGTCACCAGGTGCGCGACTCCCTTGACGGGTACTCGCTGGGTCTCCCCGGGATGCACGAACGGGCCCGCCTGGCCGGCGGTCGGCTCGTCGTCCGGTCCACGCCAGGACAGGGAACGTCGGTGGAGGCCAGGATGCCTGTCGCGGCATCGAACCCGGCGTAACCGTGGGTTGCGCACCACCAGGTGCCCACCAGTGTCAACACGTGGTGCACACCAGCATGGGTCACGGTCCGGCCCGATGGTGGTTGCGTGACCACTTTCAGTTGTCACCGAACCGACATCAAAAATTCAGGGGGCCTCAAGGGAACCATGGGATACTGATGGTGTGGAAGAGATCATCATCGAGTCCTGCCACAGCACGTGGGTGATCGACCGGGCCAACTCGCGCTTCCGACGGGTCGTCAAGTCCGCTCACCGCACGTCTGCCCCGGTGGCCACGGAATGGCAGCCCTGCTACGGCGTCGAGATCGACCCGCTGTCTGAGTCGTTCGTCGTCCTGCTGAACCCCGAAGGCACCCGCCTGCTGCGTAGTTGGCGTCACGTCGAACACTGCACCCAGTGCGGCGGCGAGGCGACGTCGGAGTTGTCGCTGCACGACCTGCGCTCCGCTGTCCGCAGCTGATCCAGAGCCAGGCCTCGGACCGAGGCCTACTCAGAGTGCGGGGTCCCGCTTCCACATGCCGGAGCTTCCGCCCGTCTTCTCCCACAACATCAGTTGGCCGATGCTCATGGTGCGGTCCGCCGTCTTGCACATGTCGTAGACGGTGAGTGCGGCGATGGCGCACGCCGTCATCGCCTCCATCTCGACGCCGGTACGGTCGACGGTCTCCACCTTCGCCTCGACCTCGACATAGTCGTCGCCGATGGTGAAGTCGACCTGGACGGACCCGACCAGCAGCGGGTGGCACATCGGGACCAGATCGGCCGTCCGCTTGGCGGCCTGGATGCCGGCCACCCGGGCCGCCGCCAGGACGTCACCCTTGGTGATGGCATTGTTGGCCACCTGGGCGGTGGTCTCGGGCTTCATGGCCACCTGGCACCGGGCGAGGGCCCGCCGCAGGGTGGCCTCCTTTGGCGACACGTCGACCATCCGCGTGCCTCCGAACGGGTCCAGATGGCTCAAGCTCCGGTCGGTCACAACTGGCTCCCGTCGTTCACCGCGTCAGTCTACGGGAGCGCATGGCCCGGGGACGGCATTGGCACTCGCTCAGGTAGACTGCCAGCCGATCGCCTACCCGCACCGGAAGGACCCCGCGCGTGCCCACCTACGAATACCGCTGCGAGACCTGCGCGAAGAACTTCGATGTCTACCAGTCCTTCACCGACGACCCACTTACCGAGTGCCCGACGTGCAGTTCGCCCGTCCGCAAGGTGTTCGGAAGCGTCGGCATCGTGTTCAAGGGCAGCGGGTTCTACAAGACCGACAGTAGGTCGGGCAATGGCTCCGCCACCGTGCCGAGCGAGTCGTCCGCCTCTACCCCGGACTCGACTGATTCCGGAAGCTCAGACTCAGGCTCAGGCGGCTCGGACTCGTCGCCCAGCAGTCCCACAGCGGACAAACCGGCCACCTCGTCTCCGACTCCGGCCGCGCCATCCAAGGCCCCGGCGTCTGCGTCCCCGGCGTCAAAGGGAACGTCGACTTCGCCGACCTGACGATTCCGGGCCTGTCGAGTTTCCAGGGTCGCACTTCTGACCGCCACTCTCCGGAGTTCCCTGTCCGCTGAGAGTGGCGGCTACAGTGGTAGGAATGGACGTCGCTGATCTCGACCGCCTCTTGACGCAGCTCGGTGAGCTTGATGGCTCCGATCTCCACATCAAGGCCGGCGCACCACCCCGGATGCGAATCGCCGGGATGCTCCGGACCGTCGAGGGCGAGGCCGCCTTCACCGCATCGGAGACCATGCAAATCTCCGAGGCGATCATGACTGACGCAGTCCGCGAGACCTTCCGCACCAAGCACGAGGCCGACTTCGCCTACAGCCTCCCCGACGTCGGACGATTCCGGATCAACGCCTACTACCAACGTTCGTCGGCCGCGCTGGCCATCCGCCGGGTCCGGTCCTCGGCAACCACTGCCGAAGAGCTCGGTCTTCCCCCCGTCGTCACCCAGCTGGCGGATGAGATGCGAGGCCTCGTCCTCGTGACCGGCCCGACCGGCTCCGGCAAGACGACCACGCTGGCCGCCATGATCGACCACATCAACCACATCCGATCGTGCCATATCGTCACCATCGAAGATCCGGTCGAAGTGATGCACAAGGACGACCTGGCCGCAATCGACCAGCGTGAGGTGGGCTTCGACACCGACTCGTTCGCGTCGGCCATGCGGGTGGTTCTCCGTCAGGACCCCGACGTCATCCTGGTGGGCGAGATGCGCGACCAGGAGACGGTCGCCGCCGCCCTGGGTGCGGCCGAGACCGGTCACCTGGTGTTCTCGACCCTCCACACCATTAACTCGACGGAGACCGTCAATCGCATCGTGGACTTCTTCCCACCCCATCAACAGTCGCAGATCAGGCTCAGTCTGGCCGGCTCCCTCAAGGGCATCGTGTGCCAGCGCCTGATCCCCACCGCGGACGGCGACGGACGCGTGCCCGCCCTGGAGGTGCTGGTCGTCAACGGTCGGATCCAGCAAGCCATCATCGACCCCATGCTGACCGGCGATATCGAGTCGATCGTGGCTGACGGTGCGTACTACGGCATGGTCACCTTCGACCAGTCGCTCGCCTCCCTCATGGCCACTGGACGCATCACGCTGGCCGAGGCCATGGCGACGGCCAGCAACCCCCACGACCTCAAGGTGATGCTCGAGCGACAGGGAATTCTCCAAACCGGGTCGTTCGCCGCCCAGCTTGGCTGAGGCTCATCACGTCCCTTTCACCGGGGAACTCAAGGTGTCACCGATCCCTTCCGATAGTCACCATAGGACCGGGACCCGCATGGCGGGCCATGCCGGACCACGAAATGCCGTGACGTGACATCGAGGACCGGAGACAACAGATGAGTGCACCCATGGAGAGTCCGGTGGCGAACACGTCCACCTGCCACTGCCATGGCGATCCCGACGCCAACACTGCCCTCGCGAACGGAGCATTCCCTTGGCACGCATAGTCGTCGGGCTCGACATCGGTACGAGCGCGGTGCGCGCCGCCGAGATCGATACCTCCAAATCCGTTCCGGTCCTGCTGACCTATGGACAGGTTGGACTTCCCCCTGGGTCGCTGGTCGACGGCGAGATCCGGGACACGACTTCGGTGACCGAGGCCATCGAGAAGCTCTGGAAGAACGGGCAGTTCACCAAGTCCTCGGTGATCGTCGGCATCGCCGGACTTCGGGCCATCACCCGGGAGATCGACCTCCCCTACGTTCCCGACGACGAGGTCGACAGCGCGGTGCGATTCCAATCGGAGGAGGTCATCCCCTTTCCTCCTGACCAGACCCTCCTCTCCAGCCAGGTCCTCTCGGATTACACCAATGACGAGGGGGGCAAGATGCGTCGTGTCCTCGTGGCCGCGGCTCACGTCGACCTCGTGAATGGCGTGATCGAGACGGTCGAGCGGGCCGGCCTGACCGTCGAGGGCGTCGACCTCACGTCGTCCGCCCTCGTCCGCGCCATCGGTGGCTACGACGGATCCGACCAGCCCGAAGCCATCGTGTCCATCGGCGCCGGCCTGAGCGTGGTCGTCGTCCACCAGAACGGTCGTCCCCAGTTCGTCCGCACCATCGGTTCGGGTGGCAATGCCACCACGGCTGCCATTTCGGCTTCGCTGGACATCCCGATCATCGATGCCGAGGCACTCAAGTACCGGTTTGGCGAGGAGTCGCATCAGGTCCTAGCTGCGGACCGGGTCGCGCAGCCGAGCATGCTTGAGCTGGTCGACGAAATCCGGAATTCCATCCAGTACTTCGCGTCGCTGCCGGGCCGCCTGCCGGTGTCACAGGTGCTGGTCACGGGCGGTGGCTCCGAGCTCCATGGACTCCTGCCCATGCTTGAGTCCCAGGTCCGCATCCCTGTACAGGTGCGGTCACCGCTGGAGCGGGTCGATGTCTCGAAGCTCGGACTGTCGCAGGAGCAGATCGACATGGTGGCTCCCGTCCTCAGCTCTCCCATCGGCCTCGCCCTTCCGGAACCGGACAAGGCAGTCAAGAAGTTCAACCTCCTGCCGCCCGAGGTGGCCCAGAAGTCCCGGATCAAAAGGATCCAGCACCAGACCCTCATGGGATCGATCGCCGTGATCGCCCTGTTGTTGGTGTTCGGGGGTTGGAAGTTCGACCAGGTCCACAACGAGCAGAACAACGTGGACGCCCTGCAGACGAACATCACTTCGCTCAACGCCCAAATCCCGAAATACGACCTGGTGGTGGCGGCCAATGATGCTTATACCAAGGGCGTCGCCCGGCGTGCATCCGTACTCAACTCCGCCGTCGACTGGCCCCTGGCGCTCAGCAGCCTGATCGCGATCACGCCGACAAACGCCTCCGTGCAGTCGTACAACGGCAGCCAGATAGTGACCGGTACCACCGCACCGGCGGCGGGTGCTCCCACGGGCACTGCCACCGGCACGCAATCGGCGGCCATCGGATCGATCAACCTCACCGTGGACGGTCCGGGGCCGAGCCTGTCCATCTCCGAGGCGTGGATCAATGCCATCTCCGGTTCGCAGTTCTTCGCCAATCCGCTGCAGGGTGCGACGACGGTCAACCCAGATTCGACCATCTCCTTCCCCTTCGATATCTCGATCACCCCGAACGCCAGCCTCAGCAAGAATGCGAGCCTCAAATGAACCAGGTCCGCGAGTACCGCATGCCACTCCTCTTCGCAGGTGGAGCCTTGGTCGTCGTCCTCATCCTGTGGGTGGCGCTGATCTCCCCGCAGAACTCCAAGCTGGCGTCGCTCCAAGCCCAGGGCCTGGCACTGCAGTCCCAAGAGAGCTCGATCCAGGCGCGACTGTCGGCACTGCAATCCGAGGGAATGAAACTATCGACGAACTGCGCCGACCTCCAAAAGATCAGCACTCAGATTCCGTCGGTCCAGACCCCCACCGATATCGACGCGCAGGAGTCGAGCTTCGAGAGTCAGTTCAACGTCCTCGCCGCATCGTCGGGGGTGACACTCGCCCAGTTCAGCGGGTTCGCGCCGGCCACAGCCACAGCCGCCGGGGCTGTCGCGACGACTCCCGGCGCCGGTTCCACTGCCGGCGTCACCGCCGTACCGACCACCCTCGCCGTCCAGGGGAACTACGGACAGATGACGTCGTTCATCAATGGCCTCGACAGCTTCCCCCGGCTCTTCGTGATCCAGAAGTTCCTACTGGCCTACGGGGCCGCGTCGTCCAGCACGACGTCTGGCGCTTCCTCGGGCGGCAGTTCATCGAGCGCACCGGCCAGTGGGACGGCCAACGCCGGCGGGTCGCCGCTCTGGGTCGGTGGTAAGGCGACCTCGCCCAGCAGCGGCCCCTACAACCTGAACATCACCGGCTCGATCTACTACACGTCGACCCCGAACGCCCTCGCCGCCTGCTCCAAGGCCACGGCCGCCCAGCAGAAGCAGACGACCACCTGAACCGGGTCAGTCAGCTCCGTTAGATCCCGCTGATCTGCATGTCCCCGATGGCCACCGTCTGGCCGGCGGCGATGCTCGGGAGCCACTCGACGTCGGCACCCACGGCCACCAGCGAGAGCAGCATGCGCTGGAGGGTCGAGGCCACGGTGATCTCCCGGACCGGCTCGGCCAGCTTCCCGTCCCGGATCATCAGGCCTTCGGCACCCACCGAGAAGTCGCCGCTGACGGGGTTGACCCCGGAGTGGACCCCGGTCATCGACTGCACGAAGAGTCCCTCCCCCACGGCGGCCAGGACTCCGTCCTCGTCGTAGCCCTCCGGACCGGGGGCGAGCGTGAGGGCGCGGCATCCCGGACCCGGGGTCCCGGCGTACCCCCCGCGCACGGCCGAGCCGGTGGAGGCAACGCCCGCCCGTGAGCCGGACACCGTGTCGTACAGGAACCCCCGCAGCACGCCGGAGTCGACAAGGACGTTGCGCCGACAGGCCAGGCCCTCGGCGTCGTAGGCGGCCGCCCCGTAGGCCCGCGGGTCGGTGGGGTCGTCGACCAGGGTGAGGCCCGGGTGGCCGATCAGTTCGCCGATCCGCCCGGCAAAGAAGGACCGGCCTTTGGCCACCGCCTCGCCGGACAGTGCCGAGGACACGATGCTCAGCAGCGTGGTGGCCATACGGCGGTCGAAGACCACCGTGGACCGGCCTGACGGGCCCTTGGTCGCACCCAGCAGACGCACCGCACGGGTGACCGCGTCCTGGCAGGCCTGTTCGGGGTCGAGACCGTCGAAGCCGCGGCCCACGCTGTAGCCGCCACCGGTCTGGCTGCCGTCTCCCTCGCCGGCGATCACTCCGACCGACAGGTAGCCCGACGTCTTGCGGGTCGACGACCGGATGCCGGTGGTCGAGACCAGGGCCGCCTCCGCCGACACGTCGCCGTAGTCGGCCGAGTCCACCTGGCGGATCCTCGGGTCGGACCCGCGGGCCATGGCCTCCAGCGCCAGGGCCAGTTCAACCTTGGCCGCGGTCGCCACGCCGGCCAGACCGGAATCCCACAGCTCGACCGGCACGGCCTCGACGCCATCAGGCGCCGCCAGCTGCACGTGCTCGTCGGCCGTGGCGAACCGGGCGTTGTCCCGGGCCTCTTCCAGTGCCTCACCCAGGACGGACTCGTCGAGCGAGCCGGCCCAGGCAAATCCGAGCCGGTGGTCGACGACGACCCGGATGCCGATGCCGGCGGAGGTGGCCGACGTCAGTGACTCGACCTCGCCGTCGTAGGCGCGGACCTCCGTCTCGGTGCCGCGGGCGACGTACACCTCGACGTCCTCGCCCGGGGCGGCCCAGCCGGCAACGCGCTCAGCCAGTCCCACCAGGTCCTCGGTGCCGCTCGTCGTCTCCTCGGTGGCGGTGCTCACTCGGCCGTCCCCCCGATGGTCACGCCGGTGAGGCGCATGGTCGCCTGCCCGCAACCGACCGACACACTCTGGCCGTCCTTACCGCAGGTGCCGGGCGTCATGGAGAAGTCGGTGCCCACCGCGTCGATGCGCTTGAGGATCTCGGGACCGTTGCCGATCAGGTTGGCGTCCCTCAGCGGCTCGGTGATCTTGCCGTCCTCGATCAGGTAGGCCATCGTCATGCCGAAGACGAAGTCGCCGGTGGTGGTGTTCACCTGGCCGCCCCCGAGCTTGGCCACGTAGACGCCGCGGGGTGTCTGGGCCACGATCTCCTCGGCGTCGTCCTCCCCCGGGAGCAGGAACGTGTTGGTCATCCGGACCATCGGCAGGTCGCGGTAGGACTGGCGCCGGCCGTTGCCCGACGAAACCCGCCCCTCCTTGCGGGCCCTCAGGTAGTCCCACAGGTAGTCGGTCAGGACACCGTTCTCGATCAGGACGTTGCGCTGGGCCGGGCGGCCCTCGTCGTCGACCCCGAACGTGCCCCACTCGGACCCCACGGTGCCGTCGTCGACCAGCGTGACCAGCGGGCTGGCCACCAGCTGGCCGACCTTGCCGGTGTAGACCGAGGCGTCCTTGACGATGTGGTCGGCCTCGAGCCCATGGCCGCAGGCCTCATGGAACAGGATGCCGCCGCTGCCCCCGGCCAGCACCACCGGCAGCTCACCCGACGGTGCCGGGCGGGCCGACAGCTTGGCCAGGGCCTGGGCGGCGGCCGTGCGGGCCAGCTCCTCGACCGACACCTCCTCGAACAGCTCGAAGCCGAGGGTGCGGGCGGCGGTCTCGTACCCGGTCTGCATTCCGGTGTCGCCGAGTGCCACACACGACACCGTGAATCGGGTCCGCGCCTGCTCGTCGCCGGCCAGCAGGCCATCGGAGTTGGCGATCAGCACCCGACGGCGCGACGTCCCGAAGCCGGCCTGGACCTGGCTGACGGCGTCGCCCGAGTCCCGGGCCGCCTCGTCGGCCCTCTGGAGGAGCTCGAGCGCGTCGGACTTGGCTCCGGTGGCCGGCGGGCGGCGGTCGCCCCGGCTGACGGGCTCGGCCGATCCGGCCAGGCGACCGACATCCACCGCCCGCGTGCCGCCGCCACTGCGGGCCACCGCAGATGCCGCTTCGGCGGCTCGCAGGAGGCCCCGCTCGGACAGGTCGGCCGTGTGGGCGAACCCGGTGGTGTCCCCGGTGACCACCCGGATGCCTGCCCCCCGCTCCCGCCCCGACGACAGCTCCTCGACCCGTCCGTCGTCGAGCATGGCCGATGAGTTGGACCGGTCCTCGGCAAACACCTCGGCGAACTCGCCCCCGTTGCGCAACGCCTCTGCCAGCACCCGCTCCAGCACGGGGGTATCGATCACTACAGTCTCCTCGCTCCACTGCCCGGCGCCCGTTGGCCGATGTCAGTATCTGTCGCGTATCGTACCGGCGTGGCCCCCCGCACCGGTCTGTCAGCGCGCATCGAGCTCGAGGTGACCGAGGCGGACACCGCCGAGGCCTTCCGGACCGGCTCCGTGCCCGTACTCGCCACCCCCCGCCTGGTCGCCCTGTGCGAGGAGGCCAGCTGCCTGGCCATCGACGGCCACCTGCCGGCCGGTGGCACGTCGGTGGCCAAGCGGGTCCAGTTCGACCACCTGGTGCCGGTAGGGGTCGGCGGGACGGTGTGGGCGGAGGCCACGTTGGACCGGATCGAGGGGCGCCGGCTGGTGTTCACCCTGTCGGTATCCGAATCTGCCGGGCTGGTGGGCGCCGGCAAATTGGTCCGGGTCATCGTCGACCGCGAGAGCTTCCTCGCCAACGTCCGCTGAGGGGTCCGCCTCGGTCGCACCGGCAGGTCAGGACGGACATTCGATGAAGCCGTGTCGGGGGGGGCGCTGGTAGCCTGACCCGGAAGGCACCACCTGACATGATCCTCGAACACATCGACAGCCCGGCCGACCTCCGGACCTTGACCCCCGACGAGCTCGACCTGCTCTCACAGGAAATCCGGGAGTTCATCGTCGAAGCCGTCACGGCCACCGGAGGGCACCTCGGCTCGAACCTGGGCGTGGTCGAGCTGACGCTGGCCATCCACCGGACCTTCGACTCCCCACGCGACGTGCTGCTGTGGGACACCGGGCACCAGGCTTACGTGCACAAGCTGGTCACCGGCCGCCGTGACGCCTTCACCCACCTGCGCCAGGAGGACGGGCTGTCCGGGTACCCGAGCCGGACCGAGTCCGAACACGACTGGGTCGAGAACAGCCACGCATCAACCATCCTCAGCTACGCCCACGGCATGGCCAGTGCCCTCGAGCTCCAGGGCAAGGACCGAAGGGTGGTGGCGGTGGTCGGGGATGGTGCCCTGACCGGCGGCATGGCCTACGAGGCCCTGAACAACCTCGGCCACTCGGGCAAGCGGGTGGTGATCGTCCTCAACGACAACGGCCGGTCCTATGCACCGACGGTGTCCCAGCTGTCACTCAGCCTCACTCACCTGCGCCTGAGCCCGGCCTACGTGCAGGCCCGGCAGCGCCTACGCCACATACTGCGCGAGCTACCGGGAGTCGGCGAGTTCGCCTACTCCGGCATCCACGGGCTGACCAGTGCCCTGCGCGAGGTGGTGACGCCGCACACCTTCTTCGAGGCACTCGGTATCCGCTACGTGGGTCCGATCGACGGTCACGACATCGCCGGCGTCGAGCAGGCCCTGACCAACGCGGCCGAGTGGCCGGGGCCGATCGTCGTCCACGTCCTCACCCAGAAGGGGCGCGGCTATGCGCCGGCCGAGGACGACGACGTCCAGCGGCTCCACGACGTCAAGGTCCAGGCTCCTCAGCTGAAGATGCAGCCGGCTCTCGACGGACCCGACGCACGATCGACCACGACCCCCGTTCCGGTGTTGCAGAACGCCTCGTTGTCGGTGGGTGGCACCGACATCGCACCGGACGTGCCCGTCACCACCTACACCCACGCCTTCACCCGGGCCCTGCTGATCCACGCCGAGGCCGATCCCCGCATCGTGGCCATCACGGCGGCGATGCCCGGCCCCACCGGCCTGCTCCCGTTCGAGGCGCGCTTCCCGGACCGATTCGTCGACGTCGGCATCGCCGAGCAGCATGCCGTCACCGCGGCGGCCGGCATGGCCATGGCCGGCTTACGCCCGGTCGTGGCCGTCTACTCCACCTTCTTCTCCCGCGCCTTCGACCAGGCCAACCTCGACGTCGGCCTCCACAAAGTCCCGGTCGTCCTGGTCCTCGACCGGGCCGGCATCACCGGCGACGACGGTCCGAGCCACCACGGCGTGCTGGACATGGCGCTGTGCCTGTCGATCCCCGGCATGACCGTCTTCGCCCCATCATCGGCTCCCGAGGTCGAGGCCATGCTGGCCACCGCGCTCACCCTCGACGGCCCGTCGGTCATCCGCTTCCCGAAGACGCCGGCGCCGGCGGTCCTACTGGGCGCAGTCGGGTCAGGGCTCGAGGCGAGGCTCGTCCGGAAGGGCGACGGCTCCGTCTGCGTCCTGGCCATCGGCAAGATGCTCGGTGCCGCGGAGTCCGCCGCGGCCCGGCTCGATGCCGAGGGGATCGACGTGACGGTCTGGGACCCCCGTGTGGTCTCCTACCCCGACCCGGCCATGTTGGCCGACGCCGGGCGCCACGCGCTGATGGTCACCCTGGAGGACGGGGTGCGCCACGGCGGGGCCGGCATGTTCCTGGGCGACGCGCTCCGGGCGTCGCTGCCCCTCGGCGCCTGCCCCCCCATCGTGCACCGGGGCGTGCCCCGTGCGTTCCTGGCCCAGGGCAAGCCGGACCGGATCCTGGCCCGCCTGGGACTGGACGAGGATGGCGTGGTCCGCACGGTCCGGGAGAGCCTGGCCGAGCTCCAGCACCCCGCCGAGCTGCGCAGCCCCTCCGACCTGGCCCTCCCGGGCGACCGCCCGCCCTCCGACCACAGCAGCTGAGACTCCGGTCCGACCCCCTCGGGCCTCCACGGAGCGTCCCGGAACGGCGTCGGTGCGCCTGGACCGGGCCGGCACCCCGGTCGCCCCTTGCCACAACAGAAACCTGTTCTACTATCTGGCCGATGAGCACCTTCAATCTCGCCGATATGTTCGAGGCCGCCGTCGACGCCTTCGGGGACCGGGAGTACCTCGTGGCCGCGGGCGAGCGCCGCACCTACGCCCAGATGGAGGAGCGGGCCAATCGACTGGCCCACTACCTGGCCGCCCAGGGCATCGTGCCCGGCGACCACGTTGGCATCTACGCCCTCAACAGCGTCGAATGGGTCGAGGCGGCCTGGGCCGTGTTCAAACTGCGGGCGGTGTGGATCAACATCAACTACCGCTACGTGAAAGAGGAACTCCGCTACCTCTTCACCAACGCCGACCTCGTCGCCCTGGTGCACGCCGCCGAGTTCTCACCCCAGGTGACCGACCTGCTCCCCGAGCTGCCCGACCTCAGGCTGGTCATCGGCATCGAGGACGGCTCCGGGGTATCCCTCGGCGAGGGCACCGTCCCCTTCGAGGAGGCCATGGCCCAGGGATCACCCCTGCGGGACTTCGGTCCCCGGTCGAACGACGACTACTACATCCTCTACACCGGCGGGACCACGGGGATGCCCAAGGGCGTGGTCTGGCGCCACGAGGACGTCTTCTACGCGCTCGGCGGCGGAGTCGACCCCTCCACCAACACACGGGTCAAGGCACCCGAGGAGATGGTGGAGAAGGGGCGGGGCGGCCAACTCACCCTGCTGCCCATCGCCCCCCTCATGCACGGCGCCACCCAGTGGTGCATCATGGGCCAGAGCTTCGTGGGCAATCGAACCATTCTCGTCCCCAAGTTCGACCCACACGAGGTGTGGCGCCTGGTCGAGTCGGAGAAATCCAATTCGATGATGATTACCGGTGATGCCATGGGCAAGCCGCTGGTCGAGGCTCTCGACGATCCGGGCGTCGACTACGACCTCTCCTCGCTCCTGGCTGTCACCTCGTCGGCCGCCCTCTTCTCGGCACCGGTCAAGGACGAGTTCTTCCGCCATCTCCCGAATATCGTCATCGTGGACGCCATCGGCTCCTCGGAGTCGGGCAACAACGGGATGGCCACCATGACCAAGGGCGGCACAGCCATGAAGAGCGGACCGACGGTCAGCGTGCTCGGTGACACGGTGGTGTTCGACGAGGACCTGAAGCCCGTGGTGCCCGGCTCGGGCACGATTGGCAAGATCGCCCGCTCGGGGGACATCCCGGTCGGCTACTACAACGACTCGGTCAAGACAGCCGAGGTCTTCATCCACGTCGAGGGCAAGCGCTACGTGATGCCCGGTGACTTCGCCACCATCGAGGAGGACGGCACCATCACCCTGCTCGGCCGGGGGTCCGTCTCCATCAACTCGGGTGGCGAGAAGATCTTTCCCGAGGAAGTCGAATCGGCCGTGCGTTCGCACCCCGCCGTGTTCGACGCCATCGTGGTCGGGGCCCCCGACGATCGCTGGGGCCAGCGGGTGGCCGCCATCATCCAGCCCCGCGGGGAGGCCGTCCCGACCCTGGAGGAGATCCAGACCTACTGCCGCGACCGGATCGCCGGGTACAAGGTGCCCCGACAGCTCCATGTGGTCGAGACCATCGAGCGCTCACCCAGCGGCAAGCCCGACTACCGGTGGGCGGCCGGGATCGTGGCCGAGGTGCCCGAGGAGTCCGACAGCGGCGGTGCCCGCACGGCATCGGGGTCGTGACTCCGGGCGGGCACCGTGCCCATTGACCTGACGGCCCTGGCCGCACCGCAGCGGACGGCCGTCCTCACCATGGAGATCCAGCGCGGGGTGGTCGGCGACCTGACCGCCTTCCCCCAGCTGGCCGAGGCTGCCGCACGGGTGGGTGTGGTGAGGAACACAGCCCGGCTGCTGGACGCCGCCCGGTCGCTCGGCGTGCACGTCGTCCACTGCACGGCCGAGTTCCGGGTCGACCGGGCCGGGTCGAACGTCAACTGCCAGCTGATCGCCGCCATGGTCCGCAACCCCGCCCACCTGCTGGCCGGCACGCCGCCCACCGAGCTCGTCCACGAACTCGGGCCCGAGCCGTCCGACCTGGTGTGCTCCCGGCTGCACGGGGTCTCCCCTTTTTCGGGCACCTCACTCGACACCTGGCTGCGCAGCCTCGGCGTGGGGACGGTGGTGGCCACCGGAGTCTCGGTCAATCTGGGAGTCCTCGGTCTCGCCATCGAGGCGTGCAACCTCGGCTACCAGGTGGTCGTGCCACGCGACGCGGTGGCCGGCATCCCGGACGACTACGCCGATGCCGTCCTCGACAACACCTTCCCGCTCGTCACCACCCTGACAACCACCGACGAACTGCTGGCGGCCTGGGGAACCGCCACCACCTGACCACCGATGGGTGGTCGAACGGTCTCGTCGGAGGCGGACAGGCGGATGAGCGTTCGTGGTGTCGACCGCGGTCGGACGACCGCACGACACGGGCCGGCGCTCCGGTCCAGGATCCACCCCGTTCTTCGATGAGAGTCCCGTGCCTGTCCGTCACCAATGGAGTCCCATGTCCGTCACACGGCTGAAGCAGGTGGTCCCCCTGGCAGCCCTCGTCGCCTCGTCGCTGGTGCTGGCTGCCTGCGGCTCGAGCTCCCCGTCCACCACCGTCGACACCCATGCCCACGGGGTGCCCTACCTGACGCAGTCGGGTTCGGGAAACAAGACCATCGCCTCGGTGGCCCTCCCGTCGACGTGGTCACTGGTCTGGAAGTTCTCCTGCACCGACCCGACCACCCGTCGGTCGTTCGTTGTCGCCGTGTCGTCGGGCGGCCGACCGCCGACCACCGTCACCGACCAGACCGGCCTGGAGGGCGGCGGCTACCACCCGTTCACCAAGGCGGGGAATTACACGTTCACCGTAACGACCTCGTGCAGTTGGAACCTGCTGGTCGCAACGGCCGGCACGGAGACCTTCCCAGTGACCACCCACACCTCGGCACCCTGAGCCGCCCCTCAGGTGGCCGCAATGTGATGAGGCCGGTGCCCGGTCGCGACAGCGGCCGGACCAGGTCCCGCTAGATCTTGCGGGTGCCGTCCAGCTGGATGAGGGCGTTGGTCGGCAGTCCGGGCACTTCAATCTCCGGAACCTCGCTCGCGAAGTCCGGGTACTTGCGCTGAGCGGTGGCCCGGTAGCGGGTCGTCGAGTGGATCTCGTCCTTGTCGAACTCGGGGATCACCTTGGTGCCGAAGACCTCGAGCATCTCCAGGACCTCGTCGTGCTCCATCGAGTCGCTCGGCAGGCCGAAGACGACCTGGTCACAGCCGACCGTCTGGTACTTCTCGAGCTGTCCAGCCACTTCCTCGGGGTTGCCGCACAGCAACCACCCCTCCTCGATGAGCCGGTCAAGATTGTCGTAGTCGCCGACTCCGGGAATCGAGGCAGGCCACGTCGGGGCGTACTCCGGCTTCGGCATGGTGTCGTGGTACAAGCAGACCAACGAGTAGAGGTAGCCGCGGTAGTGGCGCAGGGCGATCTCACGGGCCCGGTCACGGTCGGACATGCAGATCACCGAGTTGGTGATCATGACGTTGTCGTTGGTGAACTGGCCGATGGGCTCGGTGCAGTTGGCGATGCCCTCCTTGTAGGAGTCGATCCGCCCCTTGAGGGAAAAGACCGGCTCGAAGTTGAAGGCGATGGCACCGATGCCCATCTGGCCGGCCTGCACGAACGTGCCCGGGTTGCCGCAAGCGACCCACATCGGGGGGTGTCCCTTGCCATAGGGCTTGGGGAGGATGTTGTGCGGGGTGGGCACGGTGAAGCTCTCGCCCTCGAACGTGTAGTCGCGTTGCTCCCACATGCGTGGGATCTCGCGGACGACCTCGTTCCACTCCGCCTTGGTGGAATCCTTGTCCAAGATGTTGAACGACCGCAGTTCGTGACTGCCGGCACCGCGGCCGGTGCCCCACTCGAAGCGGTTCTGGGTGACGTGGTCGAGCATGGCGGCCCGCTCGGCGTATCGGACCGGGTGCTCTTTGCGGGGGCTCAGGCTGTTGATGCCGGTGCCGAGGTGGATGCGCGACGTACGGGCGGCGACGTACCCGATGACGACCTCGGGAGCCGACATATGCGAGTACTCGGTCAGGCCATGGTGCTCGCCGTACCAGGCGTACTTCCAGTTGTAGAGATCGGCCTTGATCCCGAACTCGATCTCCCGCTCGAGCATCACGTGCTCGGCCTCGCTGTCACGGGACGCAGGCCCCGGGAGATACCCGTTGATGAAGATTCCGAACTCCACGACTGGGGCTCCTTTCACTCCGCGATCGGTGTGACCCTGACGGTAACAGTGGGCCTGATAAATTGCAACGTGTTCCAGATTTGTGCCTAGCTGAATCAGCACGGGCGCCGCGTCGTCACGTCGGCGTACTGTCGCATGTCGCCAAATCATCCAGGGGGAAGCGTTGCAGACCATCGACCAACTGATCCGTGACCGGGCCGCTGACACCCGGGTGGGCCTGGCCTACTCGGACCGGACGTGGAGCCACGCCGAGGTGGTGCAGGCTCAGGCCGAGCGGGCGGCTCTTCTGCTTTCGCTGCGCCAGCCCGGTCCGTTCCACGTGGCCCTGCTCATGGACAATGTGCCCGAGTACGTGTTCTGGATGGGCGGGGGCGCCCTGGCCGGAGCTGTGCTTGTCGGTGGCAACCCGACCCACCGGGGTGACGAGCTGGCTCGGGACCTGTCCCACACCGAGTGTCAGCTCCTCGTCACCAACCCCACCTACCGCACCCTCGTCGAGGGCCACGATCTCGGCCCGTCCCTTCCACCCGAGCGGATCCTGGTGGTCGACGACGCCACCGGTGACCTCGACCCGGCCGCGTCCTCCCCGTACGCCGCCCTGCTGGCCGGTGTGGCCGGTGCCGGACTTCCCGATCAGGAAGCGATCGGCGTGACCGAGGAGACGCTCGGACTTCTCCTCTTCACCTCGGGCACCTCGGGCGCTCCCAAGGCCTGCCTGTGCAGCCAGGGCCGACTGGCCCGGATCGGCTCGATCCTGACCCAGATGTATCAACTCACCGACGATGACGTCTGCTATCTGGCCATGCCGCTCTTCCATTCCAACGCGTTGATGGCCGGCTGGGCTCCGGCGCTGGCGGCCGGTGCCACCGCGGCGCTGCGGGAGCGGTTCAGCGCCTCGCAGTTCCTGGTCGACGTGCGCCGCTACGGCGTCACGTACTTCAACTACGTGGGCAAGCCCCTCTCATACATCCTGGCCACCCCGGAGCATCCCGACGATGCCGACACCACGCTGCGCCAGTGCTTCGGCAATGAGGCGGCCGAGGCCGACGTCGCCGCGTTCGCCGCCCGCTTCGGCTGTGCCGTCCAGGACGCCTACGGATCGACCGAGGGCGGGGCATCGGTCCAGCGCACGCCCGACACCCCCCGTGGCGCACTGGGTCGTGCCCTGCCCGGCACACTCATCCTCGACGCAGAGACCGGCGAGGAGTGCCCCCGGGCCAGCTTCGACGAACGGGGCCGACTGCTCAACGCCGAGGAGGCCATCGGCGAGATGGTCTCCCAGACCGGCGCCGCCGGGTTCGAGGGTTACTGGCGCAACGCCGAGGCCGACCAGGCGCGGGTCAAGAACGGCTGGTACTGGACCGGCGATCTCGCCTACCGCGACGAGGACGACTTCTTCTACTTCGCCGGCCGGGACTACGACTGGCTTCGGGTGGACGGCGAGAACTTCGCTGCCGCCCCCGTCGAAGGCATCCTGCAGCGCTATCCCGACGTGGTGCTCAGCTCGGTCTACGCCGTGCCCGACACGGTGGTGGGCGACCAGGTCATGGCGACCGTCCTGCTCCACGAAGGCCGGACCTTCGACCCCGACGGCTTCCTCGCCTTCTTGGAAGGTGAAGGGGATCTCGGTACCAAGTGGGCGCCCAAGTACATCCGGGTCGCCGACCGGCTGCCCGAGACGGCCACCACGAAGGTGATGAAGCGTGTACTGCGGAACGAGGCGTGGCACTGCGACGAGCCCGTGTGGTGGCGGCCGGCCAAGGACGCCCCGTACCGGCGCCTTGAGGCCGCGGACGCCGAGGAGTTGGACCGACTCATCGCCGTTCGCTGAACCCCGTGGCCACGCCCATGTCGGGCAACGATCGCCGCCACCGGACGGCTCACCCCCGAGGACCTCACACCCGAGGCCCGCCAGGAGTTCACCGAGCTCTACCGGGCGTGGCGGGCCGACGATCCGGCCACGGGTGACGAGCGGCCTGACTGACTCGCATGCCCGGTGGCCCTGTCGGGTCGAACCCTCGGCCTCGGCGCCGGCCGCCATCAGGCGGCGATCGATGTCGAGCGGTTCCACTGCCGGGTCATGACGGCCACGCACATCACGATCAAGATCCCGAAGACGGCACTCACCGGTCCGTCGCCGAGGCCGAGGCCGCTCAGATGCTTCGGCTTGCCGAGCCAGTCGGCGATCGACGCTCCCAGCGGGCGGGTCAGGACGTAGGCGAACCAGAATGCCAGCACCTCGTTCATTCCGAAGAAGCGGTAGCCGACCGCCGGGATGAGGATCAGGCCCGCGAACAGGACGGCCGAGTCGAAATACCCCAACTTGACAGTGTGTGCCGTGAAGTCGCCGGCGGCGGTGCCCAGGGCGAAGGTGGCCATGACCGTGACCCAGTAGAAGAGCTCGCGGCGGGTGGTGAAGATGCTGTGGATGGAGAGTGTCCCCTCGGTCCGGTACCAGGCGACGAACACCACACCCAGGACCACCGCGAAGAACGTCGTCGATACCGCGTAGGGCACGCCGAACTGTAGGTGGAGCACGTCGGCGGTCATGGTTCCGACGATGGCCACCATCAGCACGGTGAGCCAGTACACCCACGGAATGTAACGGTCCCTGCCCAGCTGGAAGGCGATGACCCCGAGGAGGACCAGGGTGCCGATGGCCACAGCCAGCACGGGATTGTAAGCCTTGACCAGGTAGTCAGAGGTCGACTCCCCCATGGCCGTCGTCAGGAGCTTGGTCACCCAGAACAGGAGCGCGACTTCGGGGACCTTCGCGAGGGTCCGGCGGGAGAGATCCATGGCCGGACATGGTACGGCAGCCCCCGGTGCAGGTCAGGTCGACGCGGCGCGGTGGAACGTCGGTATCGGATGCGGCCCCAGGCGGGTCGCCGTCAGCCGCCGAGGGCCTGGATCAGCGCGTTGTAGGTGGCGTCGACGTAGTCGAGTGAGGGCCTGAAGTTCGGATCTTGGGAAATGGCCGAATACGCCGAGCCGTCGGGTGCGTTGCCCAGCTTCGTCATCAGATCCGCTGCCTGGCTTGCCGCCGCCTGGGCTGCGCCGGCCTGGCCTTGGGCCGAAGACGGATAGGTGATCATGGACAGCGCCGTGCCGTAGGCCTGGATGGCGTTGGCCCAATCGATGTCGGCCTGCTCGAAGCACTTCAGGGACGACGCGCTCGGCTGCACGTTGCACGCCTGGGTCTGCGACTTGAACGTATCGGTGGCGGAGCCCAGCGTGTCGTAGGCGTTCTGGGTGGCGTCGCGGGCGATCGTTTGCTGGATCGAGGTGACACCGAGGACGGTCGGGATGGCCACGAAGTACGCCACGAATCCGATGGCGCCGATCACGATGAATACCACGGCGAGCGCCCGTGCGCCCTTGGAGAGCACCAGGGGCCATCCGAATGCAGGAGAGCCGAATGGGATGGCCCCATACGCTCCTGGCGGCGGTGGGGGCAGGGCACCTGGTGGAGGCGGGGGCAAGGCGCCGAATGACGGGGGCGTGGGTACGACTCCCGGTGGTGGAGGCGGGGGCAGGGTGGCCGGGGCTTGGGTCGAAGCATCGGTCGGCATGTCGTTCGGGACGCCGAACGAGTCAGGGATACCAGCCAAGCCCTCAGATGGCGGCACGACGGGCGGCAGTGGAGGTGGCGGCGGATACGACCCGGTCGGTGGTGACGGCGGCACCACCGCGCCAGGCATCGGCGGCGGCGGAAACGACCCAACGGGCGGAGGCAGCGGCAAATTGGCATAGGCACCCTGGGGAGCTGCGCCCCACGCCGGAGTCTGGCCGTAGCCGCCATACGGGGTGGGAGCCGTCGGCGGCGTATCGAACGTCCCGGAGACCGGGCTTTCGAACTTAGTTCCCAGGGTGTCTCTGTCTCCCAAGAGGTTGCTCGGATAGTACGAGGTGAGCATCAAGTGATACGCGTTAGTCCGGGCTTGGAAGCGAAGAACGGCGGCCGTCGCACCGAAGAAGGCGTCAGGCATCTTGCCGTTCACAAGGGTGACGATCCAGGTGATGAGGCCGAACACCTCCATCCCGATTGCGATGAGCGCGGAAAGAATTTGGGCCGGGATCACCAACATGAACCGGAAGAAGACCGCTGCTCGATTCAGACGCCCCGTGGTGACGACGACGTCCACCGGGTAGGTCGGATCCGGATCGAGAGAGAACGGAGGGTAGGTGTCGACCATGAGGTATGCGTACGCGTAAACCCGGGCAACCCAGCGCACATAGCCCAGCAGGAATTTAGCGATCGATTCGGGTAGCCGGCCGGTGAACAGCGCGGCGAACCATCCGACGATGGCGACGAAGAAGACGCCGATCCCTACGAAATAGAGCACGAAGAACTGCGGGATGGCCAGGATGATGCGGAAGAAGACAGTTGCCCGCCGCTGTGGCTGGGTGGTGCCGAAGCGGACTTCGACCTTGGACGAGGTCTCCGCCAGCTGGCTCGGGGGTGCCATTGTCATGCCGCCACCTGTCTCTCCGCACCACGCCCTGGTCGGGCACGCTGACGCGGACGATAGCAATTGGGTAGTGGTGGAAGCGGGATGGACCGACCCTTCGATGCACCCACAGTTGCACGACAGAACACATCGGCCGCCGGAATCATCCCCTGGTCACCGGTCACCCAGGTCGGTGGCCCGTCGGCCGCCGTTCAGTCGTGGTCGACGCCCAGGATGAGACCGCTGGTCGGCACGCCGGTGCCCGCCGTCACCAGGACGTGCTCCACGTCGGGCACCTGGTTGTAGGAGTCGCCCCGCACCTGGCGGACACCCTCGGCGATACCGTTCATCCCGTGGAGGTAGGCCTCGCCCAACTGTCCCCCGTGGGTGTTGATGGGGAGCCCGCCGCCGATCTCAATGTTGCCGTCGCGAATGAAGTCCTTCGCCTCGCCCTTGGCGCAGAATCCGAGCTCCTCGAGTTGGTAGAGCACATAAGGGGTGAAGTGGTCGTAGATCACCGCAGTTTGGATGTCGGCCGGCGACAGGCCCGACGTCGCCCATAGCTGACGGGCCACAGCGTCCATCTCGCCCAGCACGGTCAGGTCGTCGTAGTAGTACGACGTCATCATTTCCTGGCCAGGACCCGCACCCTGGGCCGCGGCCCGGATGACGGCCGGCGTACTCGGCAGGTCGCGGGCCCGTTCGAGGGACGTCACCACGAGGGCCTGGCCCCCGTCGGTCTCCTGGCAGCAGTCCAGCAGGTGAAGGGGCTCAACGATCCACCGCGAGTTCTGATGATCCTCGAGGGTGATCGGCTTCTCGTAGAACCAGGCCTTGGGGTTGGTTGCCGCGTGCCGGCGGTCAGCCACCGCCACCCGACCGAGGTCCTCACTGGTGGCCCCGGTGGCGTACAGGTAACGCTGGGCGGCCATGGCCACCCACTGGGCCGGGGTCAACAGGCCCTGAGGCGCGTACCAGGCGAAGTTGGCGGTCTCGGCGTTGGGGACGGGCGGGCGGCCCTGGACACCGGCGCCGAAGCGATTGCCCGAGCGCTCGTTGAAGGCCCGGTAGCAGACGACGACGTCGGCCACTCCGGCCTCGACGGCCAGCGCGGCCTGCTGGATGGTGCCGCAGCCGGCCCCGCCGCCGTAGTGGATGCGGCTGAAGAAGGTCAGCTCGCCCATGCCGAGGCTGCGGGCGATCTCGATTTCGGGGTTGGTGTCCGAGCTGAAGGTCACCATCCCGTCCACCTCGGACGGCTCGATGCCGGCGTCGCGCAGGGCGAGGTCGACTGCCTCGACGGCCAGGCGCAGCTCGCTACGGCCGGACTCTTTGGAGAACTCGGTGGCACCGATACCGGCGATGGCCGTCTTACCCACGTAGGTGTGGTTCGTCCCGCTCATCGGGCACCCCCGGCGCTCCCGGCGGGCAGCAGGAGCCGCACAGTGCCGGTCACGTGGTCGCCCAGTCCGTTGGCGCCCCGGAGGGTGACCTCCACGGCCCCGCGACCCTCGGCGTCGACTGCGTCGTCCTTGGCCGTGACCGAGCCGGTCAGGGTCATGGTGTCGTCGGGATAGTTGGGCGCACCGAGTCGGATGTCGACGTCGGTGAGAACCGCACCGGGGCCCGACCAGTCGGTGACGTACCGGCCGACCAGCCCGTTGGTGGAGAGGATGTTCATGAAGATGTCCTTCGAGCCCCGCTCGACGGCCAGGTGGCCGTCATGGTGGACGTCCTGGTAGTCACGAGAGGCGAGGGCCGTGGACACGATCAGCGTCCTTGTCAGAGGGACGACGAGTTCGGGCAGGGCGTCGCCCACCTGCACGTCATCCAGGGTCCGGGTGGTCTCCCGGAAGTCGTGCTCGATGATGGCCTTGCTCATGCCGGCACCCCTTGGGTAGCCAGGTCCGCCGCCACCTGTCGCCCCAGTCGGGCCAGCTGGGCGCTGGGCGAGCCGAGCAGGAGCTCGATCTGCTTGCCCCACAAGAAGTAGCGGTGGATCGGGTACGAGATGTCAGCTCCCATACCTCCGTGGAGGTGCTGGGTGGCGAACACCACTCGCTGTCCCGACTCGGCGGCGAACCACGAGGCCACATTGACGGACCGCCGGGCATCCAGGCCGTTGTCGAGGCGCCACGCCGCCTGCCACGTCGTCACCCGGATCGCTTCGGTGTCGATGGCGGCGTCGGCGGCCCGCATCTTGGTGGCCTGGAAGGTGGCCAGCGGCAGGCCGAACTGCTGACGGGTGTTGAGATACTCGGCCGTCTGGGCAACGGCCGACTCGGTGATCCCCACCTGCAGGGCGCACAGTCCGGTCCACGCCCGTTCGAGGATCCAGTCCCGGACCTCAGCCCCGCGTGCGGCGTCGCCCCCGGCGAGCAGGTCGTCGACATCCACGGCCACCCCGGCGAGGTGGAGGTGCGGGTGGACCTCGCGGTTGGTGGTGACTGCCCCCTCGAGGGTCACCCCGGCCGCCGTCGGGTCGACGGCGGCCACGACGACGCCCGCATCGGTGGCCACCGGCACCAACACCCGGGTGGCCACGTGGGCGTAGGGGACGGCAAAGGCAGTACCGGTGAGGACGAGCCCACCGTCGGATCCCGGCGTGCCGGTCACCGCCGGACGACCTTCGCCACCCACCGCGATGTCGTCGGCTACGTCGGCCAGGGCGGCGGTGAGGATGACGTCGCCGGCCACGACGCCGGGCAGGAGCGCTGACCTGAGTGCATCGGATCCGAACTCGGCTACGGGAAGTGCGCCCAGCACGAGAGTGGCCCACAGGGGCACCGGTGCGACGACCGCGCCCTGGGCCTCCAGCAGCAGGCACAGCTCGACCATGCCGTAACCGCCGCCGCCGTAGGAGTCCGGGACGGCCAGTCCCAACAGATCGGCACGGGCCAGCTCGGCCCACAGCTCTCGATCGACCCGGTCCTCGGTGGCCTCGACTTCCTGGACCCGGTCGGGGGTGACGAGGCCGGAGAAGATGCCCTGGACCGCTTCGCTCACCGCGGTCTGCTCGTCGTTGAAGGTGAAGTCCATCAGTTCGTCCTCGTCTCGTCTGCGGGGTGGAACACGGGAAGGGAGAGGTCGTCATCGAAGTCCTCGAAGCCGACCTCGACGGCCATCCCGATGGCGGCGGACTCGGGGGTGATGCCCGACACATTGGCGATCAGGCGGGTCCCCTCTTCGAGCTCGACCAGGGCGACGACCAATGGGTAGTCGAAGGCCGGCACCTGGGGATAGTGGTTGACCACGAAGCTGTAGATGGTCCCCCTTCCCGACGCCTCGAGCGTGTCCCAGTCGAAGGACCGGCACTTCGCGCACGAAGGGCGGGGTGGGTGACGCAGGGTGCCACATGCGGCGCACCGCTGAATCAGCAGCTTGTGCTGTTTGGCACCCTCGAAGAAGAAGGAGTTGTCCTGGGTGATGGCCGGCCGGGGACGCAACGGTCGCGGGGCCGGAGCAGTGGTCGATGCGGTCGCTGTCCGTTTCGCGGCGACGGCGGGTGTGGCCGCCGGCTTGGTGGTACCGGTGCCCGGTTTGAACTTGAGGATGCGGAACTTCATGGTGGCGACGAGCTCGCCCGACTGGTCCCGGTACTCGAGCCGATTGGTGATGAAGTGACCCAGACCGAGCCCGGTCTGCTTCTCCCCCGAGATCGAGTCGATGACAGACGTGACCTCGAGGTGGTCACCCGGCACCAGGGGTCGCTCGTAGTGCTGGTCGCAGTTGGTGGCCACCACTGACGTGAATCCGGCCCCGTCCAGGAGCGCCATGACCTGGTCGCTGGGCGCGTCGGCCGACGCCGTCCCGTTCTCGCGTGCGGCGTCGGCCAAGAGACTGGCCCGCAGGCCGCGCATGATCCACGCCTGGAGCATGGTGGGTGGGGCGATGATGCCCGGGAACCCGGCGTCCTTGGCGGCTTCGTCGTCGACATACACGGGGTTGTGGTCGCCCATGGCCTCCACCCAGTGGGTGATCATGGGCTCGTTGACCGGGTGCCGGCCCTTGGTGGGCGGACCCGAGGCCTGGCCTACGAAGGCCTGCAACGCGTCGTCGAGGGAAGTGGCAGCGCTCATCGGGCACCACGCTTCATGCCGAGTCCGGCGGTGGCCAGGATTTCGCGCTGGATCTCGTTGACCCCACCGCCGAACGTGTTGATCTGGGCCTGGCGGCCGGCCCGCTCGATGTCGCCCTGGAGTGCCGTACCAGGTGATCCCGGACTGAGGTAGCCGGCGGCCCCGACGATACCGAGAAGCTTGTGGTAGATCTCGACGGTCGACTCGGTGCCGAAGACCTTGACCGACGACGAGTCGGCCGCACCAAGCGTGCCATCGGCCACGGCCGCCGTCATCCGCCACGTCAGCAGCTTCTGGGCCTCGAGCAGCGAGTAGGTGAGGGCCAGGTCCTGTTGGATCCAGCTGACATCGGTCAACCCTCGTTCGACCACCCAGGCGGCGACCTCGTCCCACAGTCGGAAGGCCAGGGCGCTGACCGCGGCCAGGCCGACCCGCTCGTGGTTGAGCTGACCCGTGATGAGGCGCCAACCGCCATGCAGGTCGCCGATCAGGGCGTCCTTGGGAACCCGCACGTCGCCGTAGTACGAGGCGGTGGTGGCCACGCCGCCGACCGTCACGATCGGGGTGCAGGAGAAGCCCGGCGAAGCGGTCGGGACCATGATGATCGAGATGCCCTTGTGCTTCGGTGCTTCGGGGTCGGTCCGGCACGCCAGCCAGATGTAGTCGGCCTGGTCGGCACCGCTGGTGAAGATCTTGTTGCCGTTGATGACCCACTCGTCGCCGTCCAGTACGGCCCGGGTGCGCAGCGAGGCCAGGTCGGTGCCCGATTCCGGCTCGGTGTAGCCGATGGCGCAGTTGATCTCGCCGGCCAGGATGCCCGACAGGAAGAACTTCTTCTGCTGGTCCGTGCCGTGGTTGATGATCATCGGCCCGACGGTCGACAAGGTGACGAAGGGGAACGGTGCCCTGGCCCGTTGGACCTCGGTGAAGAAGATGAACTGGTCGGAGGCCGGCCGCCCCTGCCCGCCGAACTCGGCCGGCCAGCCGATCCCGAGCCAACCGTCGGTGCCCATCTGGCGGACGAACGTGCGGAACGCGGCGCCCCCCTCGGACTCGGTGTCGAGCTCGCGGCGTACTTCGGGCGTCAGGTGCTGGGCGAAGTAGGCCCGCAGCTCGGCGCGCAGCGCCAGTTGGTCGGGCGTCTCTTCGAGGTGCATGCGGGTTCCTCCACTCAGCGACTCGCCGCCACGCCAGGGTGCGTGCTCAGGGAGTCGGTCGATGTCAGTCTGGCGCCACCGGCCGACCGCGTCGTCGCCACCGGGCGTTGGGTCCCGACGACGCGGGCACCTCTGCCCCCGTCCGTCCCCCACGTCCGGCTCGGTCGAGCCGTCGTTCGGCGTGCCACCGGGCTCCGTACGGCTGGAGGCCCGGGTGCAGCTGCCCTATGATAACTGATACACGTTCTAGAAACGTCACTGCCGCCCAGGCACAGCTCCCGGCCCGTTGCGCCCGGTTGCCGCCTGTGGCTACGGGCGTTCCACCAGGGGGATTGCACATGGATCTGGCCGACATCGACCTCTGCGACCCGGGGAGTTTCGTCAACGGGGTGCCCTACGAGTGGTTCGCCCAGCTACGTGCGGAGGCCCCGGTCTACTGGCACCCGGACCCCGACAGCCTCGGCGGGGGCTTCTGGGCCGTCACCCGGTTCGACGACTGCGTTGGCGTCAACCGCGATTACGAGCACTTCTCGTCGGCCAAGCGAACCTCCCTGTTCCACGACTTCGACGAGGAACTCCTCGACCAGCAGCGAATGATGATGGTCAACATGGATCCGCCGCTGCACACCCGCTATCGGCGCCTGGTCAACAAGGGTTTCACCCCCCGGATGATCCGGGACCTCGAGGCCAAGGTGGTCGCTTCCACCGACGCCATCCTCGACACCGTGTGCGAGCAGGGGACGGCCGACTTCGTCGAGCAGATCTCCGCCGAGCTGCCCCTCCAGGTCATCGCCGACCTGATGGGCGTACCCCAGAAGGACCGCCATCTGGTGTTCGACTGGTCCAACCGGATGATCGGGGCCGACGACCCCGAATACCAGGTCTCTGCCGAGGCGTCCGGGCAAGCGGCCATGGAGCTGTACGCCTACGCCGACCAGCTGTGCGAGAGCAAGCGCCTCGACCCTCACACCGACCTGTTCAGCGTCCTCACCCAGGCCGAAATGGACGGCGACAGCCTGAGCCAGCTCGAGCTCGACCTCTTCTTCCTGCTGTTGTCGGTGGCCGGCAACGAAACGACCCGGAACCTCATATCCGGCGCCATGGTGGCGTTCTTCGACAACCCGGACCAGTGGGAGCGCCTCCGCGCCGACCGGTCGCTCCTCCCCTCGGCCGTCGAGGAGATGCTGCGGTTCGTGTCCCCCGTCATGCACTTCCGCCGCCAGGTTGTAGCCGACGTGACCGTGGGCGACCAGAAGCTGGCCGAAGGGGACAAGGTCGTGTTCTGGCATATCTCAGCCAACCGAGACGAGGCGGTGTTCGTCGACCCGAACCGCTTCGACATCGGCCGGACCCCCAACAACCACATGGCCTTCGGCGGCGGTGGCCCCCACTTCTGCCTCGGCGCCAACCTGGCCCGCATGGAGATCCGGGTGATGTACGACCGCCTGCTCGACCGCATGCCCGACATCCGCCTGGACGGCGAGGTCCAGCGCCTCCGGTCCAACTTCATCAACGGGGTGAAGCACATACCCGTCGCGTTCACCCCGTCGGCCCCGGTGGGCAGTTAGTCCGGTAGTCACCGCCGACCCGATCCGACACTGCCCCGCCCTAACGGCCCGACCCTCCCCCACCCGAAAGCCGAGTCCATGCGCTTCCACCAAGCAATCCAGTTCCTCCCCCTCGAGACCGTCCGGGCGCTCACCTTGGCCTCGGACCAGATGGGTTACGACGGTGTCTACCTCTCGGACCACCTCTTCAACCCCCGGGTGCTGGAGTCGAAGTACACATACTCGACCGCTCCCGACGGGGCCCCCTTCTGGGAGAAGGAGACGGAATGGCCCGACCCGATGTGCCTGATCTCTTCGTTGTCGGCCGTCACCAGCAACGTGACGTTCACCACCGGCATCTACATCGCACCGGTGCGCGACCTGATCACCGTGGCGAAGTCGGTGGGCACCGCCGCCGTGCTGTCCGACAACCGGGTACGACTCGGCGTCGGTGTCGGATGGTGCAAGGAGGAGTATGACCAGACCGGTCAGGACTTCCACAACCGCGGCAAGCGGCTCGACGACATGATTCCCGCGCTGCGGACGCTATGGCAGGGCGGCTGGGTCGAATACCACGGCACCCACTACGACGTTCCCGAGTGCCAGATGAATCCCGCCCCAACCGAGCCGGTCCCGATCCTGGGAGGTGGCGACTCCGTCCCGGCGCTGCGCCGCGCCTCGACCCTGTGCGACGGGTGGATCAACACCGGTGCCGCCTTCCCCGACGACGCGTTCGAGCAGGTCAGCCTGGTGCAGAAGTCGCTGCACGAGGCTGGCCGTGACGGCGAGGACTTCGCCATCTACCTGGCCGTAAAGGCCTTCCCCGATCTCGACCTCTACAAGCGCCTCGAGGACGCCGGCGTCACCGACCTGCTGTGCGCCCCGTGGATGCTGGCCGAGCTGGACGAGTCGGACAGCCCCGAGAAGATGCTGGCCGCCCGACTCGTCGAGGTCGAGAAGTACGCCGAGGGGTACGTCTCCAAGATGGGCTAGCGCCACGTCGACTACAGATCGACTGGTTATGACACCGTCACCCACCCGTCGAACGAGGGCAGCCTTGCCGCCCACCAGTGGTCGATGTCCAGAGATGCCTCGATGCCAGAATCCTTGTGCTCAGATCCGAGTCCAGGAGGTGCCTTGCCATGGCAAAACTCATCTACTCAGCAATCACATCCCTCGATGGCTTTTTAGAGGACGAAGACGGCAACTTCGACTGGGCGGCTCCAGATGACGAGGTGCTCGGATTCGTCAACGATCTCGAGCGCCCGATTGGGACCTATCTCTACGGCCGTCGAATCTACGAGACGATGGTCGGCTGGGAGACAGAGGAGTTCCTCGGCGACCGACGACCACTGATGATGGACTTTGCCGCGATCTGGCGGGCAGCGGACAAGGTCGTGTTCTCCAGAACACTGGAGGCAGTATCCAGCACCAGGACGAGGATCGAGCCGGCGTTCGAACCCGACGAGATCCGGAAGATGAAGGCCGAAGCGGGCAGTGACTTGACCGTGGGCGGCGCCGAGCTTGCAGCTCAGGCGTTTCGGTACAGGTTGGTGGACGAGGTCCACCTGTTCCTCAATCCGGTCATCGTTGGAGGCGGGAAGCAGGCTCTGCCGAGCAATGTCCTCACGCGGCTCGAACTGCTGGACGAACGCCGGTTCGGCAACGGCGTCGTCCACCTCCACTACCGCGTCGCAACCTGAAGGCTGGACACTCGCCCCGGTGCACTGGGGCGCTCAGCTCTCCTGTCCCCGATCGATGCTTGACTCCTGGTGGCTGGCCCGGAGTAGCCGGTCAAGGAAACCTGGCGCAGCTCCGCTACTCTCAGCAGGTCTCAAAGGGGAGCAGCCGTCATTGGGATAGCCCCCCGAAGAGGCCGAGGTTTCCAGTCATCCAGCTGACCGTTAGCTTGCACTTGGCAATGCGCCACCCGCTCGAGGTTCGCTCGAACCGGTTCGTGTAGAACCCGTAGACGGTTTGTTCGCTTTCGCCGGTGCTGTTCGGGTTGTGATGCCGGGCCTGAACGTAGGCGACACACGTGGCGTGATGATCGTCGTCGAACGTGATCACGTGATTCGTGATCACATGCTGCGTTGCTTCCAGAGCACCCATCACCGGTGCGATGCTCTCGATCCACTGATCGGCCGTTAGACGAACGACGGGGAGGCCGAAGCCCGAACTGAAGTCGGCCTCGAGATCGTCTGTGAAACAGGTGCGGAGGGCTCCTAGTTACGGGTATCGACTCCCGTAGCGTATCGAAGCTGTACATCGCTGATCTCCGCGCGATCCGACAACTGCCGCAGGCGAGTCTCATCAATTGGTGACATTCCGTCCGAACCTATGCGGGCGAATAATCCGGTGGCGGACGCTCAGGGCGCGGCGCGGTGCCGGACAGCGGCGTTGACCCCGACGTATCCGTCCGGGACACCCCGAAGGTCGCTTGACGCGCAATGGGTGACGTCTCGGGAGCCCCTCGCTTGACAGCCTTCCGCTATGTCACTTGATCAGACTGCCCACTACAACACTTCGGGGGCATGCTCCGCCTTCTCACAGCATTGTCAAAGTGGGAGGCTTGGAATCGGTCCAAGAATTTCACATTTTGACCGATGAATGAGTTCGCGGGACCTGCGACGTCCAACTGTATGAACTACTGAGGTGCGCTCGCTAGGGCACACGCAGAGTGCAGGCGGAGAGTGACAGAGAGGACTGGGCCATGGCAGAGGAAAGCAAGCTGGTCGAAGCGTCACGCCGAATCGAAGCACCGGCGGACCTCATTTTCGAGATCCTGGCGAATCCACAACGTCACATGGATTTCGACGGGTCCGACATGCTCCGGGGAGCCGTACTCGACCGTCCCATCTCCGACGTGGGCGACACCTTCACGATGAAGATGCATCGGCTCGGAGACGACTACCTCATGCTCAACTATGTGGTGGAGTTCAAGCCAGATCGGCGCATATTTTGGGAACCGGCTCCTGGAGACCCTTCTCGGGCTGAGGGAAATGATCCATCCAAAGTCGGCATTCCTGCGGGCTACCGCTGGGGCTACATCCTCACTCCGGACGGTGACGACGCCACCGTCGTCACCGAGGTCTTTGACTTCGGCCCCTTTTCGGAGGAGCTCCTACTTGATGGCGGGGCGTGGATCAACGGGACCACTCCGGTGCTTGAGTCCATGACGGCCAGCCTGGCGAGGCTCGAGAAGATCAGTACCGAATAGGGCCGCTGCCGGAGCGTATCTATGAATCGATCTTCAGGGAGTTCCAGTAGGTGGACCCCCTGTCCCATAGGAGCTTCGGGTTGGTGGGGCAGGTGAGCACTTAGGGCCAGACTGGTGTCAGTGGCAAACTCTAACGATGGGCCACGAACACCCCCGGCCAGCCACGCTGGCGGATCTGTCCGAAATCGAAGAGGTCGTGACCGCCTCGTACGAGAAGTACTTGCCTCGCATGGACAAACCACCTGCACCGTTGGAGCGCGACTACGCGGAGGCAATCGAGAAGCGGCAAGTCTGGATCGTCGGAAGCCCTGTCCAAGGTCTGGTCGTTCTCATCAACCAGTCTGAAGCTGCGCTACTGATCGAGAACATTGCAGTGCATCCGTCTGCTCAAGGATCTGGTCTCGGACGCCGGCTTGTGGAATTCGCCGAAGTTCAGGCCACTGCCCGTGACCTCAGCCGCCTCGCTCTCTATACCAATGAGGCGATGATCGAGAACATTTCTCTCTACGAACACCTTGGCTTTGCCAAGGTCGATAGGCGGACAGAGGACGGCTTTCGCCGGATCTACATGGAGAAGAGCCTCTGAGGTTTTGGTCGATCCAGAAGCGAGGTGCCCCCTGATCACCAATGGCTCGGTGGGACACGCCTGTACGCCATGCACCCCATTCAGGGATACTGACGAAGTGAGTTCCGGCTTCCACTTGCGACCAGTAGCCAATGAGTCCTCCGCCGGAACGAAATGGCAGCGAGCAGTCCGCACGAAGCTTGGGGTGCTCGCCGTGGCCTGGCTGCTCTGGTTCGGCATGGTCATATTCGTGCACGCCTACCACTTGGCGAGTCTCGCCAATGGGGGCCAGGCACGGACCATGGCTGAGGCAGATCCTGCCATCGCCAGAGCCATCTTGATTGGCTTTGCACTTTTCCTCGTCATTGAGACGTGCAGCGTCATCTGGCGAACCGTAAGACACTCGCCGAGGATCGGCGTGACTGGGATAGTCGTAGCCGGATTGAGTTGCACCGCCCCCCTGCTGTTTGCCTCCACGCCGATTGGGTTCTTGCTTCTTCCCTTCGCGGTCCTCGGTGTCTTCCTGGCATTGCCGATCCGCCAGGCCGACCCGACTGTGCCGAATACGTATTTCGTCGCACCGCCGGGATGGTATGCGGACCCGTACCTGGGCAACCACCTGCGCTACTGGGACGGGATGACCTGGACGCCTTGGACGGCCTAATCACGCCAGGAAATTTCTTGCTCCAGTGCCGTAGCACGTCCAAGTTGCCCTGACCCCTACCACCAATGAAGGTGGCCGTTGATTGCTCAGTGCTCGCGGACTTCCTTCACCTGCTTGATGTGCATCCTCTTCGACTCTGCGGCCAACCACTCACCTACACGGATCATTTGACGGTCGGTGGGCATGTGTTGCCGTCCGGCCGGCCCATCAGTCTGTGATCCACAGCGTCGACAGACCGACATTCGACCATTCGTCTCCGGCGCATGGTCATCGTCGAGTTGGCTGCCCGTGACGGTTTCGCCTTCTGGAAGCACGTGCCTCCAATCGACCGCCCAGCTCAGCATCAGCGGCCATTTCGGGTGAGCCAGAGGGGCGCCCACCGGTTCCACTCCATTCCAAAATTCACCCTAGACCTGATTCCCACTCCTCGGGTGACTGGTCGAGAGGGTGCCTCCGAACGCCGGGTAGCTGGGACACCTAGCCACCTGCAGAACCTTCCCGCCGGACAGCATCGCGGCCCATGACAGCCTTCCGCTATGTCACTTGAG
>Ga0097691_1000435_pt1 | contig 36609 bp, 38 predicted proteins | sample NGESurdeep072012_8_FD_72858 | JGI IMG/M metagenome (GOLD analysis project Ga0097691, IMG submission 72858) | Arctic peat soil microbial communities from Barrow, Alaska - NGEE Surface sample 210-1 deep-072012 | ecosystem: Environmental > Terrestrial > Soil > Wetlands > Peat ... | reverse complement strand
GGCTGGAGGCGGTGGGGCTGGAGGCGGTGGGGCTCCCGGCGACCAGCCGGAGGATACCGCCCGCGCGGACGCGGAAGCCGGGATGGCCCCCACCGACCTGGTGGAGCAGCCGGGCAAGGTGCTGCGGATCGGCACGATGGTCAAGCAGTTGCTCGACGAAGTGCGGGCAGCGCCGCTGGACGACGCCAGCCGAGTTCGGTTACGGGAGATCCACGAAAGCTCGATCCGCGAGCTGTGTACCGGGCTGGCGCCGGAGCTTTGTGCAGAGCTGCACCGGTTGTCGTTGCCGTTCACCGACGACGCCGTGCCCTCCGACGCCGAGCTGCGCATCGCCCAGGCCCAGCTGGTCGGCTGGCTGGAGGGGCTGTTCCACGGGATCCAGACCGCGCTGGTGGCGCAGCAGATGGCGGCCCGCGCGCAGCTGGAGGAGATGCGTCGGCGGGCACTGCCGGGCGGACTGGTGCAGCCCGGTTCCGGCGCCCCGGGCGATGGGTCGCCATCTCCGGCGCCGGGGTTCGCTCGACCGGGCTCGGGTCCTTACCTGTAGAGACGGGCCGGTGGCTCTGCGCCAGGCCGGCCTGCGCGGCCGCCTGCGCGGCCCTCTAGCTCTGGCTGATCGTTGTGCCGAAACACCTCGTTTCGAGCGGCTCCATGCGGCATCCGCGCACAATGATCATGGGAGGCATCCGTCTGGACGGCGTCGAACGGGGATGCTGGTGGGCATGGAACCCAACGACCCAGACTCCCCGTCCACTCCGCCGTTCACCCCGTCCCCGCCGCCGTTCATGCCACCTCCGACCGGCCCTCGACGCCAGCTCCGGCGTCCGCTCTCCGGTCGCGTTCTGACCGGCGCCAGCGCCGGGCTGGCCAACTACCTCGGCGTTGACGTCGCGCTGGTGCGCTTGGCCTTCGTACTCCTTGCCCTGTTAGGCGGCAGCGGCGTTGCCTGCTATCTCGCAGCGTGGCTGCTGATGCCAGAGGAGGGTGCCGACCATTCCATCGCCGAGCGGCTGCTTGGTCGGGCCGGTGGCGCCTAGCGCTCAGCCGGCAACCGTTCGTCGGCGTACGCCCACCCCTCTTACCCCGGCGTGCTCGGCGGCTGGTTGCTGGGCGCGGCCGGGCGCTCAGCGAGCGTGGGCGTAGCGGCGAGAGCGGGCGCCGCCACTCCGGAAGCGCGGACTGGGTAGGCAGGCGCTCAGCCGGCGCGCTCGGGCAGCTCCGGCAGCGACGGATCCACCGCGACGACAGCCGAACGCGGCGGGTCGGCGGCGCGCAGCCGGCGGGCCGCCCGGTCAACTTGTCGCGGCTCGTCCAGCTCGCCCTCGCTCACCTTGAGGTCGGCAAGCTTGCGGGCGCTGACCAGCACCCGGGACTCGAAGGTGCCGACCGTGTCGTTGTAGGCACCCACGGCGGTGTCCAACGCGCGACCGAGCTTGTCGATGTGGCCCACCAGCGTGCTAAGCCGGGTGTGCAGCTGCCGGCCGAGGTCGCACACCTGCTGGGCGTTCGCGGCCAGCGCCTCCTGCCGCCACCCGTAAGCGATCGTGCGAAGCAGACCGATCAGCGAGGTCGGCGTAGCCAGCAGCACGGAGCCGGCCACCGCGTGATCGTAGAGCTCCGGTGCCTCCTCCAGCGCCGCAGACAGGATCGTCTCCCCCGGGACGAACAGCACGACCAATTCAGGGGCCGGCTTGATCTGCTCCCAGTAGGCCTTGCGGGCCAGCGCGTCGACGTGCGCCCGCAGCTGGCGGGCGTGCGCCTGTAACGCCAGCCGCCTAGCGCCCTCGTCCGCCGCCTCCACCGCCTGGAGGTAGCCCTGCAGCGGGACCTTGGCGTCGATGGCCACTGACCCGCCGCCGGGCAGCCGCACCAGCAGGTCGGGCCGCTGCCGACCGTTGTCGCCGTCGCAGGTGGTCTGCTCGGTGAAGTCGCAGTGCTCCACCATGCCCGCCATCTCCACCACCCGGCGCAGCTGCAGCTCCCCCCAGCGACCGCGCACCGACGGAGCCCGCAGGGCGGTGACCAACGTGGCGGTCTCCGTCCGCAACCGGTCCTGGCCATCAGCGAGCGAACGCACCTGCTCAACCAACCCGGCGTACGCCGAGCGGCGCGAGACCTCCAGGGCACCGAGCTGGTTCTCCACCTTGCCGAGCGAGTCCCGCAGCGGCGCCACCAGCGACTCGACCGCCTGCCGCCGGGCATCGAGGTCGCCGCGTGCCTCGGCGGTATGGCGACCGAGCGCGGTCGTCGCCAGCTCCAGGAACGAGGAACCGGCCCGGTCCAGCGCCTGCGCGGAGAGCGCGGCGAACGAGTCCGACAGCCGGCTCTCCGCCCGCTCGACCAGCACCACCTTCTCCGCGGTGATCCGGCGCTCGGCAGCGAGCTCGGTCTCGGCCCGCTCGGCCCGACGCAGCAGCAACCGCGCCCGGCCCCGGGCCAACACGGCAGCGACGATCGCCGCGACAGCGGCGGCGGCCAGGGCGAGCAGCAGGGCGGTGGTCATGACGGCATCGTCGCCGAAGGGTCCGACAAAAACCCGCAGGCGCGCGCAACGCCGGAGCTAACCGCCGTACAGCCGTTCCAGCACCAGCGCCACCCCGTCGGCATCGTTGGCGGCGGTGACCTCGTCGACGTCGGCGAGCACCTCGGCGTGGGCGTTGGCCACGCCGACGGAGTGGCCGGCCCACGACAGCATCGGCAGGTCGTTGGGCATGTCCCCGAACGCGACGACCTCCGCCGCGGTGATGCCTCGCCCTGCGGCGAAGCCGGCTAGGCCAGTCGCCTTGCTGACCCCGGCGGCGGAGATCTCCAGCAGCCCTTCGGTGCTGCTGTGCGTCAGCGTGACGCTCTCACCCACGGCCGCGCGCGCCAGCGCCAGCAGGTCGTCGGCGCCCATCTCCGCGTGCCGCACGAGCATCTTGACCATCGGCGCCGCCACAAGTTCCCCGACCTCGGCAATCCCGGCGTCCGGCTGCGGCCAGCGGGTCTGGTATGCCGCCTCCCGACTGAATCCGGCCATCCCGCGCTCGACCGCGAAGGTGACATCGGGGATAAGCGCCCGCAGCGCCGCCACCACCTCGGCCGCGGCGGCGGGCTCGAGCAGGTGCTCCTCGACGACGCGTTCGGTGTGCAGGTCGTAAAGCAGGGCCCCGTTGGCGCAGATGGCCAGCCCCCGGTGCCCGGTCGCCGCGACGATCGGGGTCATCCAGCGCGGCGGCCGGCCGGTGACGAACACCAGCACCGCCCCGGCGTCCTCCACCAATGCCAGCGCCGCCCGAGTGCGGTCGGAGACCGTGCCGTCGGAGCGGACCAGCGTCCCGTCGAGGTCGGTGGCGACCAGTCGGGGGTACGGCGACGAGCTCACCGTCCCAGTGTCGCCCGCGGCGCCGCCCGGGGCGCAGTCGCAGGGCATCGTCAGCCAGCCGGCTCCAGCACCTCCCGGCCACCGAGCCACGGCCGCAGCGCCGCCGGCACCCGCACGGCGCCGTCGGGTTGTTGATGGTTCTCCAGCAACGCGACGATGAAGCGGGGAACGGCGCACAACGTGCCGTTCAGCGTCGCCAGCGGCCGCACGCCCTCCGCCGTACGCATTCGAATGCCCAGCCGCCTGGCCTGAAAGTCAGTGCAGTTGCTCGTGGACGTCACTTCCCGATAGCGCTCCTGGGTCGGCACCCACGCCTCGCAGTCGAACTTGCGGGCCGCGCTCGACCCCAGGTCGCCCGCCGCCACGTCGATCACCCGGTACGGCAGCTCCAGCGCGCCGAGGAACTGCCGCTCCCAGGCCAGCAGCCGGCGGTGCTCGACCGCGGCCTCCTCCGGCCGGCAGAAGGAGAACATCTCGACCTTGTCGAACTGGTGCACCCGAATGATCCCGCGGGTGTCCTTGCCGTAGGACCCGGCCTCGCGGCGGAAGCACGGCGAGAAGCCGCAGTAGCGCAGCGGCAGCCGGGCGGCGTCGAGGACCTCGCCGGCGTGGTACGCCGCCAGCGGCACCTCCGACGTACCGACCAGGTATCTGTCTTCGCCCTCCAGCCGGTACACCTCGGCCGCGTGCGCCCCCAAGAAGCCGGTGCCCTCCATCGCCTCCGGCCGGACCAGCACCGGCGGGATCACCGGGATGAATCCAACCGCGACCGCCTGGGCCACCGCCAGGTTGACGAGCGCCAGCTCCAGCAGCGCGCCGACACCGGTGAGGAAGTAGAACCGCGCTCCCGACACCTTGGCCGCCCGGTCCACGTCGATGGCGCCAAGCAGCTCGCCGAGCTCCAGATGGTCGCGCGGGGACCAACCGTCGTACGTCGGGATCTCCCCGACCGTCTCCAGCACCACGAAGTCGTCCTCGCCCCCGGCCGGAGCGCCGTGTTCGATGACGTTGGGTACGGCGAGGCGGGCGGGGCGCAGGGCCTCGTCGGCGGCGCTTTGTTCCGCCTCGGCCAGCTTGACCTCGGCGGAGAGCTCGCCACCGCGGGCGCGCAGCGTGGCTCGCTCGTCCGCGGACGCCGCTTGCATGGCGCGGCCGAAGGCCTTCTGCTCGGCCCGCAGGCTGTCGGCCCGGCTGACCGCCGCCCGACGGCGCTCGTCCGCAGCCAGCAGGACGTCGACCGCGTGCGGATCCTCGCCGCGGGCCTGTTGGGAAGCCCGCACGCGGTCCGGGTCGTCCCGCAGCAGCCGGAGGTCGATCACCCCCGCGAGGCTACCGGGCCGCGCCCGCACGGCCTGCGCCGTGGTCACCCGGTCAGGGGCGCCCGCGAGGTGATCCCGCCGCGTCGCCAGGGCTAGCTCGTGGCGCGCAGCCGGCGCAGCCAGTCCGCGGCCTCACGAAACTCGGCATCGGTCGTGCCGGGCCGTACGGTCGGCGCCAACCCGTCGGCCCGTGGGTAGGAGCCGAGGAACCGCACGTCGGCGCTGATCCGGTGCAGCGCCGAGAGCGCCTCACCCACCCGAAGGTCCTGCACGTGCCCTTCGCAGTCCACCGAGAAGCAGTAGCGCCCGAGGCCGGAGCCGGTGGGCCGGGACTCGATCCGGGTCAGGTTGACTCCACGGACGGCGAACTCCGTCAGCAGCTCTAACAGCGCACCCGGGTGGTCGTCGCCGATGAAAACCACCAGGCTGGTGCGGTCCACTCCGGTCGGGGCCGGCGACGGCCCGGGCCGGGTGACCAGCACGAATCGGGTGATCGCGTGAGTGACGTCGTTCACCGGCTCGGCCAGGACAGTCAGGCCGTACCGCTCGGCCGCGAAGGCCCCGGCCAGCGCGGCGTCGAAGGCGCCCGCGGCCACCTGCCGGGCGGCGTCGGCGTTCGAGGCCGCGGCCTCCCACCTGGCCTGCGGCAGGTTCGCCGCCAGCCACCGTTTGCACTGCGGCTGCGCGTGCGAGTGCCCGGCCACGGTGGCTACCGCCGCCAGCTCGGTGCCGGGCCGGACCAGCAGGGCGAAGCGGATCGCCAGCAACACCTCGCAACGCACTTGCAGCGGCTCACCGGTGGCCAGCTCGTCCAGGGTCGCTGAGACCGCACCCTCGATGGAGTTCTCCAGCGCCACGACGGCGCCGTCGACCTCGCCGGCGCGGACGGCGTCCAGCGCCGCCGCCACGGTGGCGTGCGGCAGCAGCTCGGCCTCGGCAGCCACGGGCAGAGTGCGCAGCGCCGCCTCGGTAAAGGTGCCCGCCGGTCCCAGGTAGGTATATCGGGCGGGTGGCACGCCAGGCGTCTCGGGCACGGGTCACCAGGCTAGCGACCGCCTCCGGGGGCGCCGGCGACCGCGACGCTCGTAGGCTCACGCCGTGGATCCTGGCGCGGACGGCGGACCGCCGTACCAGATGTGCACCCCGACCGGCGCGGCACTGCTCGCCGCCACCGTGTCGCAGTGGGGCGGCCTACCGCCGATGGTGGTCACGGCCGTGGGCACCGGCGCGGGCGACCGCGACCCCAACGAGGTACCCAACGTGCTCCAGATCGTGATCGGCCGCCCGATCGCGCCTAGGGTGCCCCGACCGTGACGATCCTTCGGGCCGCCATGGTCGGCGGCGGCGTGGCGCTGGTAGTGCTTACCGCGCGCAGCATCGTGGGGACCCTCATCGTTCCCCGCGGGCTCAGCTCCTGGATCAGCCGGGCGGTCGGTCGAGTGACCCGGGCACCGTTCGTCTTTGTGGCGGACCGGTGCACCCGCTACGAAACCAAGGACCGGGTGCTGGCGCCCCAAGCACCGCTGACGCTGCTAGCCCTGCTGCTCTGCTGGCTCGGCCTCTTCCTCGTCGCCTACACCGCGCTGGTGTTCGGCCTGTCCGACATCGGGCTCGGCGAGGCGCTGCGTCAAGCCGGTTCGTCGATGTTCACCCTCGGCTTCGACACCTCGCGGCAGGCCGACGTCACCGCGCTGGAGTTCGCCGCCGCCGCGACCGGGCCGCTGGTCATCGCGTTGCAGATCGCCTACCTGCCGACGATCTACGCGGCGTACAACCGGCGCGAGACCGACGTGACCCTGCTGCAGAGCCGGGCCGGGGAGCCAGCGTGGGGGCCGGAAGTGCTCGCTCGGCACCGGCTGGTGAACATCCTCGACAGCCTGCCGGAGTTCTACCGCGGCTGGGAGCGCTGGGCCGCCGACGTCGCCGAGAGCCACACCAACTACCCGTCGCTGATTGACTTCCGGTCACCGCGCCCGCTGCGGTCATGGGTGGTGGGGCTACTCGCCGTACTGGACTCGGCGGCGCTCTACCTGGCCATCGCGCCGTCTCGGGCCCCGAGCGAGGCTCGGCTGTGCCTGCGGATGGGGTTCACCTGCCTGCGGGAGATCTGCGACGCGCTGCGGCTGTCCTACGACCCCGATCCGCGGCCCGACCTCCTCCTCCAGCTGGAGTACGCCGAGTTCCTCGGCGCCGTGCACCGGTTGGAGGAGGTGGCATTCCCGATGGAGCGGACGCCGGAGGAGGCATGGGCGCACTTCCGCGGCTGGCGGGTCAACTACGAGGGGACGGCCTATGCGCTGACGGCCCGGCTCGATGCCGTGCCGGCCCTGTGGTCGGGCTCTCGGCGGCGCAGTGCGGCGGTGATGGCCCCGGACCGCCCACCTGACCGGTTGCCGGAGTCGCCCGACGTGACCCATCCCCCGTCGTACGGGCGGTTCAAGGCCTGAGGCGGATGGGACCATGGCCGGGTGCACCCCGCCCTGGCCGCCACGGTCTTCCTCCTCGTTCTGCCGGCGGAGCTGCCGGACAAGACGCTGGTTGCCACCCTGGTGCTCTCCACGCGCTATCGGGGGCGGTTCGTGTTCGCCGGCGTGGCGCCCGCCTTCGCCGTGCAGTGCCTGGTCGCCGTAACCGCAGGGCAGCTGCTTGGCCTGCTGTCACACCGGCTGGTGCTGGCGATCTCGGCGGCGCTGTTCGCCCTCGGAGCAGTGCTTCTGCTGGTCGGCAAGAACGGCGGGTACGACGACGCGGCCAGCGCAAGTGCCGCCGAGGCGCCGCTCGGCGGGCCGACCGGCGTCGGGAAGAACGGCGGGGTGCGGACGGCCGTCTCCTCTCGACGCGCGGTGCTCACCAGCTTCGGCGTGCTGTTCGCGGCGGAGTGGGGAGACGCCAGTCAACTACTGACCGCCGGGCTCACCGCCCGCTACCACGACCCGGTCAGCGTCTTCGTCGGCTCGTTCGGCGCGCTGGTCACCGTGGCCGCGCTGGCGATCATAGGTGGTCGGGTGCTGCTGCGCGTCGTACCGCTGCGGTTTGTCCGCATGCTGGCCGGCGGGTTGTTTGGCGGTCTTGCGGTCATGACCGCGGTCGCTGCCATCAGCGCCTGACTTCCCGTTCGAGTTGCGGCATCACGGCGAGACCGACGTGACTCTTACGTCGCTGGAGTTCCCGCACCGCTCCGCCGACGCCTACCTCCGCGACAGCACGGTGGATGGGGTTCCGTTCGACCACAGCGAGGTCGGCAGAGCTTTGCAGGCGGCTGATCTCACCAACGCCAGTTCGTTGTTCGCCTACGACCCAGGGTCGCTTGTCTATGGCGCCTGGAACAGCCACCGCAAGGGACGCCAGGCCAAGATTCCGCGCATCTACAGCAGCGAGCTGGTGGGCTGGCACCCGCAGTCGGGTTCGCGGATGGCCGGCTGGATGGATCCCTTCAACCTGGTGGGGGGCTGCCTCGAGCCTTGCTGCTCCCCCACCACCTGGCACTTCGGGGCAGCAACCGCTCGCTCGACGGACGCCGTCGGTGACGGTCTCGTAGCAGGGCACCGCCGCGGCTACGGCCTAACTAACGCGCACCCAATCAGCGGCTACTGGGCGTCCCTGGAACAGCTGTCACTACCAGTTTAGGTTAGGTCTCAGGTCCATATCGCGTGTCCTACGGACAGTTATGAGCAGCCGATCATCTTGCTCGGCTGGCGTGCCCAGCTGGTCACCGTAAACAGCGAGCCTGCTCGTCGAGGGGAGCGGACCCGGCGCAGGCACGGGGAAGGAGACAGCCGCACCCGGGCGAGGTCGACGCCCTCTCTGCCAACCTGTGGTGAGCCCGCCGTCGTCCCGTAGGTGACGCAGGATTGCGCGGTCCAGGGCATCCACCAGCACTGCCCCTAGCGTTGCCTGCGTGGACGACACCATCACGACGGGGCAACCAGGCGACGCTCGGGCGCCTGGTTGGGACGAGCGACGGCGGGCGGTGCTGCGCGACGCCCTCGCCGTCGGCGCCGCGACCGGCGCGTACGGGCTGTCCTTTGGTGCGATCGCTACCGCGACGGGGCTGTCCGTACCGCAGACCGCCACGCTGTCAGCGGTCATGTTCACCGGCGCCAGCCAGTTCGCGCTCGTCGGCGTGCTCGGTGCCGGCGGGGCGCCGCTGGCCGCAGCCGCTACCGCCACGCTGCTGGGCTCCCGCAACGCCCTGTACGGGCTGCGCTTGTCGGCCCTGCTGCGGGTCCGCGGCCCGGGCCGACTGCTGGCCGCGCATCTCGTCATCGACGAGTCCTGCGCGATGGCCGTCGCCCGCACTGACAGGCGCTCGGCGCGGCTGGCCTTCTGGGCTACCGGATGGTCAGTCTTCGCGCTGTGGAACCTGGCCACGCTGCTGGGAGCGCTCGGCGCCCAGACCCTGCGCGACCCCCGCGTCTTCGGCCTGGACGCCGCCGCGCCCGCAGCGTTCCTCGCCCTGCTCGCCCCACGGCTGCGCGGCCGCGAAGCCGGCGCCGTGGCTGCCGCAGCCGGGGTCCTCGGGCTTGCGATCACGCCGGCCGTCCCCGCCGGGGTACCGATCCTGGCCGTCGCCGCCGGCACCGTCCTCGTCGGTCTGCTCGGCTCGTCGAGGCGCAGGAGCCCATCCTGATGTGGCTCGCGGTCCTCGTTGGTGCCACCGGCTGCTACCTGTGCAAGCTTGCCGGGCTCTCCGTCCCCCAGCGCGTCCTCGACGACCCTCGCACCCAACGGATCGCCGCGCTGCTCCCCATCGCCCTGCTCGCCGCCCTCGCCGCCACCCAAACCTTCATCACCGGCCAGCGCCTCGTCCTCGACCCCCGCGCGGCCGCTCTCGGCGTCGCCGCCGCAGCCGTCCTACTACGCGCGCCCTTCCTCCTCGTAGTGGGTGTCGCCGCCGCCACCGCGGCGCTCCTACGGCTACTCGCCTAAACTATGCGTGCCGTGTGCTGCTCCGGGCATGCGGGTGACAGTCCGATCCCAGTCACCTGGCGAGGTGTGCTGACCTCCTCGCGAAATCCTTTCGGTGACAGACCAGGCGCTGCGGTGACCCGGGCGAGGAGATCGACCACACGGGCTGGCGGGCGCGGCGGGCGGCGTCCGTCGATCGCGTCGGACAGCGTGGTCTCCGCGTCGTGCACGGTGGCATGGCCCGGGCGGTCTCGACCAGGTCTTCGCGGCCGCTTTCGCGGGGTTGGGCATCGGCCGCTTTAGTTTTGGTGGGTCGTTCGAGGACTACACGACCTTCGGACTGGGTGTGCGGGCCAAGCTGCCGTTCCGCGTCACCCGGCTCTCCAGCCCTGGCCGGGTCGTGGTCGACGTGGCGCACCGCTGGAGCTAGGAGAGCGGGACAAATTGGTGGAGGCTACGCGGCCAGCACCTGTCGGTCGGGGACGTGGGTGAATCCTGGGTGCCACCGGCGGAAGTCGTCGGCGAGTGAGTCGTTGAGGACCCGGGTGCGAAGCTGCAGGGCAGGTGGGCGCCGCGGGGGCCCCGGACTCGTCCTGGCCGGACGCTTGCAGAGGAAGGCGTCCCAGGTCTGGACCTTCACCACCAACTTCGCCGTGCCTTGGACGAACAACGGATAGGAGCAGTCGCTGCGCGGCGTGAGGGTGACTCTCAAGATCGGCAGCTGTTGGCGCACCCTGGCCAGCCTGCAACGCCACTGCCGGACCCGTTCCTACTTGACCACCGCCGGCAACCACGGTATCGCCCCACTGATCGCGATCCGCAACGCCCTCACCGGCAACCCCTGGATGCCACCCCAGCCCGCCTGAAAACCGGCCGTCACCCGTGACGGGTTACGCCCAGGCAAGTCGCGGTTTTCCCGGTCTTCCCGACCGGGCTCCATTGCGGCACCAGCGCGGCTTGGTGCTGGTGGCTTGGTGGTGATGGGGCGGTGGTGGGGTGGCCACGTTCCCGTCTTCCCGGTCTTTCCGACCGGGCTCCATTGCGGCATGGGATCGTCTACTCGAGCAGCATTATCGCCCGATCTTCCCGGTCTTCCCGATGTTCCCGGTCTTTCCGATGTTCCCGGTCTTTCCGACAGCCGCGGCGCTGCTACCTATGCGTCCGTGCGCAGCCAGCCGCGTCGGATCACCGGGTAGCGCGCCAGCGGGCAGGCCCAAGCTGACGAGACTGATCAAGTGCGCAGTCAGTCGCGTTGGGTCATCGTGTAGCGCAGCTTGGCCATCATGTTCTCCGCCTGCGGGGCGATGCCGCTGGCCTCGAACAGCTCGTTCACCCGACCGGCGATGCCCTCGGCGGTCCACCGCTGTGCCCCGTTCTCGATCACGACGGCGCTGGTAAACGGCCGGTAGATCTCAACCGTGTCCCCTTGGACGCCGAACACCTTGCCGCTGATCGAGCTGCTCGCCTCGCTGCACAGGAAGGCCACCATCGGCGCGACGTTGTCCGGGTGCCAGAAGTCGAAGCCCTGCTGCTCGCCGGCGGGGATCTCGCCGTACGCCGACTCGGTCATCCGGGTGCGGGCGGCCGGGGCAATCGCGTTGCAGGTCACGCCGTACCGGGCCATCTCCTGGGCGACGATGGTGCTGAACGCGGCGATGCCGGCCTTGGCCGCGCCGTAGTTGGCCTGGCCGAAGTTGCCGAGGATGCCGCTGGTGCTCGCGGTGCAGACGATGCGACCGGGGCGGTTCTCGGCCCTCCAGTACTCGCAGGCGAAGTGCGTCGGCGCGTAGTGCCCGCGCAGGTGCACCTTGATGACGGCGTCCCACTCCTCGGGCGTCATCTTGACCAGGGTGCGGTCGCGCAGGATGCCGGCGTTGTTGACCAGGGCGTCCAGGGCGCCGAACTCCTGCACGGCCTGTCGGATTAGGTCGCGGGCAGGGTCGATCTCACTGCAGTCGCCGGTGTTGAGCACGGCCGACCCGCCGGCGGCAGTGATCTCTTCGACCACCGTCGTCCCGACCTCCGGATCAAGCTCGTTGACCACCACGTTGGCGCCCTCGCGGGCCAGCTCCAGCGCCTCACCCCGACCAATGCCCCGACCAGCGCCGGTGACGATCGCGACAGTTCCATCCAGAAGTCCCATGGCCGCGACCATATCCGGCCGGGCAGGGCACCCGGTCATGAGTAGGGTGCCGACGTGGGTGATCACCACCAGCACCGGGTCGATACCGAGGTGGGCCGGCTGCGCAGCGTCCTGCTGCACCGCCCCGGCGCCGAGCTCAAGCGGCTGACCCCACGCAACAACGACGACTTGCTCTTCGACGGCATCCCGTGGGTGGGGCGCGCGCAGGAGGAGCACGACGCCTTCGCGCAGGCGCTGCGCGACCACGATGTCGAGGTCCTCTACCTGCGCGACCTGCTGGTCACCACGCTGGACATCCCCGCCGCCCGCGAGCAGGTCCTGACCAGCGTCGGAGTACCGACGGTGATCGGCCCGACCCTGACCCAGGCACTGCGCGGGTTTCTGACCGGCCTGACCAGCGACGAGCTCGCCGAGGCGGTGACCGCCGGCCTGGCGCACGCCGAGCTGCCCGCGCACGACGGCCTGGTCGCCCGGATGAGTCGACCGTACGAGTTCGTCGTACCGCCGCTGCCCAACCTGCTGTTCACCCGGGACTCCAGTGTCTGGGTAGGCGAGCGGGTGGCGGTGACCAGCCCGTCGATGCCGGCCCGCCGGCGGGAAGCCGCCCTGATCGACGCGATCTACCGCTACCACCCCCGGTTCGCCGGGACCGGCCGGCTCTACGGCGGTGGCGGCGAGGCCTGGTTCGAAGGCGGCGAGGCCTGGTTCGAAGGCGGCGACGTGCTGCTGCTGGCCCCGGGCGTGATCGCAGTGGGGGTAGGGCAGCGAACCACGGCCGCGGGAGTGGAGACCTTTGCGCTGCAGGCCTTCGCCGCTGGCGTGGCGCGGACGGTGCTCGCCGTACCGGTGGCCCAGGAGCGGGCGACGATGCACCTGGACACCGTCTGCACGATGGTCGACGTCGACGCCGTGCTGATGTACCCGCCGGTGGCCGACACCCTCGAGGCGTACGTCGTCACGCCGGGGAACGCTGAAGCCAGCGCCGGGGAGGCCGCGAATGCGCTGCTAGTGACCGGCCCGCGGCCGTTTCTGGCCGCCGCCGCGGACGCGATGGAGATCGACCGGCTCCGGGTGATCGACACCGGGCTGGACGCCGTGACCGCCGAGCGCGAGCAGTGGGACGACGGCAACAACACCCTCGCGATCGGGCCGCGCCTGGCCGTCGCGTACGAGCGCAACGTGGAGACCAACGCCCGGCTGGAGCAGGCCGGAATCCAGGTCGTGCGCATCGCCGGTAGCGAACTCGGCAGCGGCCGGGGCGGCCCGCGATGCATGTCCTGCCCGGTCTATCGGGACTCGGACTACGAAAGCGCCCGGGCGCCGTCGACGGGGGATGCGACAGCGCCCGAGCCATTCCCAGGGTAGCGACATATTGCCGGCCGGCAAGTGCGCCACGGCGCGGCGGAACGCCGAAATTGGAGCCGGCGAGCGAGGCGCGACTTGACCCGGCATCCTCGGAGGTCGGCGGTCCGGATCGGCGCCGGAAGGACGGCCAGCATGCGGGTTCTCGTCACGGGTGCGTCCGGCTTCATCGGCGCCCGACTGGGCGCGGAGCTGGTGCGCGCCGGCCACGACGTCCGCGCGATGACCCGCAATCCCGAGCGGTACGCCGCGACGGGAACGCCCGTCTTCGGTGACGTGTCCGACCCGGACTCGCTGCGCGCCGCCCTGGATGGCGTGGAGGCGGCGTACTACCTGGTGCACTCCCTGGACGCGGTCGACTTCGTCCGCCGGGACGCCGGGGCGGCGCTGGCCTTCGGGCGGGCCGCGCGGGGTGCCGACCTGCGGCGGGTCGTCTACCTCGGCGGCCTGGGCAACGACGCCGATCAGCTCTCGGCCCATCTGCGCAGTCGGCGCGAGGTTGAGCGACTGCTCACCGCCACCGGCGTGCCGGTCACCGTGCTGCGGGCCGGCATCGTGCTCGGCGCCGGCAGTCTGTCCTTCGAGCTGATGCGGCAGCTCGTCGTGCGCCTGCCCGTGATGGTCACCCCGCGTTGGGTCAAGACCCGCTCGCAGCCGATCGCCGTGACCGACGTCGTCGCCTACCTCGTCGGCGTGCTGACGGCCGACGAGGCCGCCGGCCAGACGTACGAGGTGGGGGGACCGGAGGTCCTTGCCTACCGGGAGATGCTGGTTCGGGTCGCCCGGGCGGTGCACCGCCGGCTCTACGTCTGGCCGGTCCCCCTGCTCACGCCCCGGCTGTCCTCGGCCTGGCTGGCGCTGGTCACCGACGTGACCGTTCCGGCGGCCCGGGCGCTGATCGACTCGATGACGAACGAAGTCATCGTGTCCGACCCGGCTATCCAACGGCTCGTGCCCCGGGATCTGCTGGGCTTCGACGACGCGGTCCGCCTCGCCCTCGAGGAGGGACGCGGGGATGGTCACCACCGGGGCTGAGCCGGCGGCGCCGGCTCGCTGGCGGCGCCGGCAGGTGGCGATGGCTGCGACCGCGGTCGTCGGCGCCCTGCTGCTCGGAGCCGGCGTCGCGCAACCGGCCGGGTCCGCCTGGTTTTACGGCCTCACGGTGCTGGTCGCCGCCGTATGGATCAGTGGGGCCATCCTGGCGGACCGGCTGGCTCCCTCGGCCGGGGGTGTTCTGCCGCTGGGTCGTCGCGCCGTGCTCCCTCCGTTGCTGGTGGCCGTGGCGGCGTACGCCTTCTTCGCGGCCTGCTCGCTGCTGGTGCGGCTGGTCCCGCCGGTCCAGCACGCGCTGGCCACAGTCCTCGGGCATGCCCGCGGCGGCTCGATGGTCCTGGTCCTGGCCGTCGCGGCGCTCAACGGCGCCGCCGAGGAGGTGTACTTCCGCGGCGTGCTGTACCAGACCGTCGCCCGGACCAACCCGGTGCTGGTGACGACCACCGTGTACGCGCTGGTGACTGCCGGCACCCGCAACGTCGCGCTGGTGCTGGCGGCGGTCGTGATGGGTTTCATCTTCGCCCGGCAGCGCCGAGTCGCCGGCGGCCTGCTCGCGCCGGTCGTGACCCATCTGGCCTGGTCGTTGCTCATGGTGCTGCTGCTACCACGGTAGCAGGGGCGGACCGGCCGCCGAGCCGGGTCAGGTCCGGCCCAGCTGGGTCAGCACCTGCACCGGCCGGTTGGTGATCACCGCGTCCACACCCAGGTCCAGGACGTACTCAACGTCGGCGGGTTCGTCCACGGTCCAGACGTGCACTCGGCCGCCGGCGGCGTGCACCCGGCGGACATAGTCCGGCTCGTGCCGCAGCACCGACAGCGACGGCCCGGCGATGTCGGCGTGCGTCGGCAGGGTGCCGTCGCGCAGCCATACCTGCAGCCAGTTGAACAGCAGCACCCGCGGCAGCCGCGGGGCGCGGGTGCGCACCCGGCGCAGGCTGACGGAGGCGAAGCTCATCACGGTGACCCGGGACTTGGCACCGGCGCGCGGGTCGCGCAGGCCGTAGCGGTGCAGCAGCCGGACCAGGGCGTGCTCGACCTTGCCGGCGTACCGGGTTGGGTGCTTGGTCTCTACGTGCAACTGCACCGGGCGGTCACAGTCGACCACCAGCTGCAGCAACCGATCCAGAGTCAGCACCCGGCTGACGTCGGTGTCCGGCTCCTCCGAGCTGGCGGCGAGCAGTGCGTCGCGGTCGCCGGCTCGCCAGGACCCGAAGTCCAGCTCGGCGAGATCCGCCAGCTCCAGGGTGGAGACCACGCCACGCCCGTTCGAGGTCCGGTTGACCCGCCGGTCGTGGACGCAGACCAGGACGCCGTCGCGGGTCAGCCGGACGTCACACTCCAGCGCGTCGGCGCCCTCCTGCACCGCCTGGTGGTACGCGGCCAGGGTGTGTTCCGGTACGGCGTGCGAGGAACCCCGGTGGGCGACCACCTGAACGGTCGCGGGGTCCCGAAGCGGCCGAGCGCCGGAGGCAGGCATTGGCTCGCATGTTGCCGCACCGGGCGGCCCGGCGCCACGACCACCGCCCGGCGGGTCGACCGGTGGCTGGCATCCGGCCTCGCGTCGTGCAATCAGCGCGAGGCATCCAGCCGGCGGACGGGGTTCGCCGATAATGGGGACCGGTGGCCGTGTCGGCCGTATCGTCACCGGCCGTGACCCGCAGCCGGCAGGGCGGATGGCCGGCGCTGTCGCTGGTCCTGTTCACCGTCGCCTTCGGCACGAACATTCCGGTCCCGCTGCTGCTGGTGTACCGGGACCGGCTGGGGCTGACCACGGCCACGCTGACGGCGATCTTCGCGGTGTACGCCGCGGGGCTCACGCCGGCGCTGTTCCTCGCCGGCTCGTCCTCGGACCGACTGGGCCGTCGACCGGTGGTCCTCCCGTTCGTCGCTCTGTCGGCCGTCGCCTCGGGGTTGTTCGTCGTCGCGGTGCATTCCGTGGCCTTGCTCTACGTCGCCCGGTTCCTCCAGGGGGTGGTGTCCGGGGTGGTGTTCAGCGTGTTGAGTGCCTGGCTGCAGGACGTCTCTGACCACTCCCGGCCGCAGGTGGCCGCCCGGCGGGCCACGTTGGCCATGACGCTCGGGTTCTCGCTCGGGCCATTGACCAGCGGCCTGCTGGCGCAGTGGGGGCCGGCCCCGACCACGCTGCCGTACCTGGCCCACATCGTCGCGGTCACAACCGGCCTGGTCGCGGTGTTCTCCGTGCCCGAGACCGTGACCGAGCCCCGTCCCGGACGGCTGGTCCAGCTGCGGCTGCCAACCGGATCGGCGCCGGCCTTCTGGCTGGTGGTGGCGCCGACCGCGTTCTGCGTGTACGCCTTCCCGGCCATGTCGGTGTCGTCGCTGCCGCTGCTGGTCGACCTCGGCTCGAAGCGACTCGCCGTGCTCGGGGTGATCGGTGCGGTCACCCTGGGGGCCGGCACCCTGGTCCAACCCGCTGGCCAGCGCCTCCGGGAGTGGTCCGCCCCGGTGGGCGCGGCGTGCGGGGCGGCCGGCTTCGCCCTCAGCCTGGTTGCCCTGGCGGCGAACGCCTGGCCAGTGCTGCTGGCCGTCGGCGTACTGCTCGGGGCCGGGTCGGGGCTGTGCCAGCTCGCCGGGCTCACGCTCATCGCCCGGCTGGCCCCGCCGCAGACGCGCGGCGCACTCAACTCCGCTTTCTACGCCGCCGCCTACGCCGGCTTCGCCACCCCGGTGGTCGTCGCATTGGTGGACCGGAGGGTCGGCGTCGCGCTGCCGTTCACGGTGCTCGCCGGCGCCTTCACCTGTTTGGCCGCCTGGCTGGCCGCCCACCTGGACCGGCCGGTGGTGGCCAGCCGCTGACCGACCCTTGCCCACCAAGCGCCGGTAGCGTTTCACCGATGACGCCCAGGCTGACGCTGCGCCCGATGCGCGAGAGCGCCCACGCGCACCGGATCTTCGCCACGACGTACGCCGCGCTGGTGGCGGTCGGGGAGCGCACGCCCTTCGCGCACTGGCGGGACCGGGTGTTGGCGCCGGCTCAGGGGCGGCTGCTCGTGGTCGGGCTCGGACCCGGCCACGACCTGCACCATCTGCCGGACGCGGTGACCGACGTGGTTGCCGTGGAGCCGGATCCGGCCATGCGCCGGCACGCGGCCGGGCGGGTGGCTGCGGCCCGGGTCCCGGTTGCCGTGCTCGCGGCCGTCGGCGAGCAGCTGCCGCTTGCTCCCGCGTCGGTCGACTCGGTGCTGCTGTCCCTGGTGCTGTGCAGCGTCGATGACCCGGCGGTGGTCTTGGCAGAGATCCGCCGGGTGCTGCGACCGGCGGGCCGGCTGCTGGTGTTGGAGCACGTGCGGGCGAGCGAGGGCTCGAAGCTCGGGTTACTGCAGGACGTCATCGACCCGGTGTGGTCCAGGGTCGCCGGGGGCTGCCGGCCGAACCGGCGCACCCGCGCGCTGCTGGACTCGGCCGGCTTCAACACCAGCTCGGTGGACGACGTCACGATCGGCAGTTCGCTACCGCTGCTGGCGGTTCATCTCTGCGGCGTCGCCCGGGCTCCCGCCGACTGAACGCCGGAGCACCAGGGCGAGCAAGCCAGTTCCGGCCGCGGCGACCATGAACGACACCACCGACGCACTCATCCAGGTCGCCGGCGTGAAGCCGATCGCATCCCGGACCGACGTCCAGGCGCGCACCCACCAGGACACCGACCCCGGATTGACCAGCTGGTAGGCGACGAACCCCGCCAGCCATGGCAGCAGCATCGACGAGCGGGCCGGCGCCTGCGCGCTGACGTTCCAGGCGTGCCGACGCCGCAGTAGGTAGTAGTCCACGGCAAAGACCGCGAACATCGGCACGAACACCGACCCGAGCAGGTACAGGAAGCTCTGGTAGTCCCGGATGTTCAGCGCCAGCGCGAGCGCGGTCGTCAGGGCGCCCACCACCAGCGCCAGCACCCGGCGGTCGGCCAGCGGCCGCAGGTTCTGGGTCGAGACGACTGTCGAGTAGACGTTGGCGAAGGACTCGTCCAGCTCGCGCAGCACCAGCACGGCGAAGGCGACCGAACCCAGCGGTACGGCGACGAAGGCGCCCAGCACATCGCCGTCACTGCGGACGACTGCGGCGTAGGCCACCAGTCCCAGGGTGTAGTAGGCCACCTGCGTCGGTGCGTAGCCGAGGAAGGAGCCGAGGAATGCCGCCCGGGGCGTGCGGGAGTGCCGGGAGTAGTCGCTGGCCAGCGGCACCCACGACACCGCCACCGCGATGGCGACGTCGGCCGCCGCCCAGAAGCCCGCCCACGAGCCGGTGGTCAGCGCGGGCATCGCGTGCCGGAGCAGCTGGACGTAGAGGTAGACGGTGACGACGGCGACCGCCGCCACGGCGTACCGACGGAGCACCCGGATGACACCGAGCGGCCGCAGCGCCATCAGCGTGGTCAGCGCGCCAGCGAGTACGACGTAGGCCCAGCGCGGAATCCCGGGCGCCAACCGCTGCGCCGACTCGGCGATGATCACTAGCTCGAAGGTGCCCCAGCCGATGCACTGGGCCACGTTGAGCAGCGTCGGTAGGTAAGACACCCGGGCGCCGAGCAGGCCGCGCAGCAGCACCATCGCCGGTGCCCCGGTCTGCGCGCCCGGAACGGCCGAGGCCGACAGCAGCAGCGTGCCGAGCACGGTGCCGACGACGATCGCGACAAAGGCGCCGACGAACGGCATCGCTGGGAAGCCGGCCGGTTGCAGCACGAACACGGCTGCGACGGGCCCGAGCAGGCTGACCCCGAGGTTGCCCCACAGGCCGATCTGATCGAACGTGCCGAGCGGGCGCGGGGCCGGTTCGGCCAGCGTGGTGGGGACCTCGGCGCGACGCCGAGTGGGGTCGCTGGCAACACTCGGTCCGACTGTCGCCGTCATGGCGGAGGCTCCCTACGCCGGCATTACCCGGTCAGGTTCGGCGGTCGGTGGCCAGCCACCCTCTCAGCCCGGTCGTCCGAGCTCCCGCGGTTTGTGGGCATGACCCTACCGCGCGCCGATCGGCCGGCGCAGCCGACCTTCGGCGACCGCGACGCCGAAGACCACGACCAGCGCCCCGACGAGGTGGTGCCAGGCCAGCCGGTCGCCGAGCACCATGACCCCGAGCGCCACGGCGACGATGGGAATGAGGTAGGTGACGGTCGATGCGGTGGTGGCGCCGACGTCGCGGATCAGTGCGTAGTTCAACAGGTAGGCCAAGCCGGTGCCGAAGGCGCCCAGTGCGAGCACGCTGGCTATGACCCGCAGCGGCAGCGAGACCGGGCCGGTGGCAACGAACGGTGCGAGTAGCAGCAACTCGAGCGCCGCCACGCTGATTTGCCCGGTGGCCAGCGCCAGTGGCGAGTGTCCCGTGCCGGACAGGTACCGCCGGGTGTAGACGAAGGACACGCCGTAGCAGACCGAGGCGGCCACGAAGGCGACCTGGCCCGCCAGTCCGCCGCCGCCGACCCCCTGCCAGGGGGCCAGCACGGTGAGCACGCCGAGGAAGCCCAGCACCAGCCCGGTGGCTCGGGCCGCGTTCGGTCGCTCCTCCGGCAGCGCGACGATGGCCATCAGCAGCGTCAGCAGTGGCGTGCTGGCGTTGTAGATGCCGGCCAGCGACGACGACGCCCGCTGCTCGCCCCAGGCAAAGAGCAGGAATGGGGCGATGTTGCCCACCACGCCGAGCAGCGCCAGGTGCACCCACACCACTCGGCGCCGGGGCAGCCGCTCTCGGCGGACGACGACAATGGCGGCGAGCACGGAGGCCCCGGTGAGCAGCCGACCCAGCACCAGCTGGCTGGGCGACAGGCCCTCGATCCCGACCTTGATGAACAGGAAGCTGGAACCCCACAACACCGCCAGCGCCGACAGCCGAGCCAGCGCCGAGCCGGTGACGCCAGGTGTGCCGGGGCGGGCCGGTTGTACGCCGGGCGGCGGGGCGAGGTCGGGCATGCCTGCCTCGGTGCCCGGTTTCCGAGCGCGTCACTCCCGGCCCAACTCGACGATCTTCCGCCGTGGCGGCTGCCAGGTATGTCGAGATCAGCAGACGGCGGATGCGGGCGGCGTCAGCGCGGGACCACGGTGATCGAGCAGCGGGCACCAGGCGCTCGACTCAGTCGCCCGTCGGCGGTGAGCAGCGGGCAGTCCAACGCTTCGGCGAGCGCGACGTACGCGGCGTCGTACGCGGACAGGTTCTCGCGGAGCTGCCAAACACGCTCGAGGAGCGAGACGGTCGGGTAGCGCGTCATCCCGAGCCGCCGCCAGGCGTCCAGGGCGGTCCGGCCTTGGGCTCCAGTCATCGACTTCGCCGCGACCCGGCGGCGCAGGCCGTGGGCGACTTCAACATCGATGAGATGCGGCGCGTGCAGCTGCTCGGCGGCCAAGGCGGCGCGGGCGGGACCGGCGTTGAGCAGCGCTGACAAAGCGGCCGAGGCGTCGACCACGATCACCGCTCGGTTCGACCGGTGGCCAGGTCGTCCAGGACCGTCCGGACGGGCACGTCAAGATCGGGGAGGGCGCCGAGCAAGGCGGGGTTGTCCGCTCGACGCGATACGTCCGCCAGTTCCCGCACCGCCACCGCCCCGACCGAGGTCGCGTCCCGGGCGGCGAGGCGCTCGAGGCGTTCCACCACCTCGTCCGGCACGTTTCGCAGGTAGAGGGTCCTCATGTCGCAATATGCTAGCACATTGCTTGCAAACCACCGGGCACGCCCGCCGATGGCGCTGTTACTTCAGCAGCCGGGACAGCCGCCGGTCGGCGAGCGGCTTGCCGCTGGTCTGGCAGGTCGGGCAGTACTGCATCGACTTGTCGGCGAACGACACCTCGCGCACGGTGTCGCCGCAGCGCGGGCAAGGCAACCCGGTGCGGGCATGAACGGCCAGCCCCGCTCGCTTCTCCCCCTTCAGCTCGGCAGCTGCCATGCCCCGAGCGCGCGCCACCGCGTCGGTGAGCGTGCCGACGATGGCGGCGCGCAGCTCGGAGACCTCGACCGGCGTTAGGTTCCCCGCCGGCTTGTACGGCGAGAGCCGCGCCACCCACAGCGCCTCGTCGGAGTAGGCGTTGCCCACGCCGGCGATAACCGACTGGTCGGTCAACACGCCCTTGACCTGCGACCGGACACCGGCGAGCAGCCGAGCGAGCGCATCGACGGTGAAGCCGGCGGCTAGCGGGTCGACTCCGAGCCGGGCCACGCCGGGCACCACGGCCGGGTCGGGCACGACGTAGACAGCCAACCCCTTGCGGGTGCCGGCTTCGGTCAAGTCGAAGCCGGCCGCGGGCGGGCGACCCAAGCCGCTGCCGTCCAGCACCACTCGCAGCGCCAGGGGCCCCTTTCCTGGTCGGGCCGGCACTTCCGGCTGCGCCGGCTTCCACCGCAGCCAGCCGGCCCGAGCCAGGTGGACGACGAGGTGCAGCCCGGACACGTCGACGTCAAGGAACTTGCCTCGTCGGGTGACCGAATCGACGGTCAGCCCGGCCAACGCCGTCGGCGGCGGGTCGAAGGTCTTCAAGACGTTGACCGCCACTACGTCGACGCGAGCGACGACGCACCCGACCGCGTGCTCGGTCAGGAACTCGGCAAGGGCCTCGACCTCCGGCAGCTCCGGCATGCCGCCATCTTGCCGGCTGGACGGGTGAAAGCCCGGTCGAACTGTCAAGCGAGGCCACCGGCGACGCCGACCCCCTGGAGCGACCCACCAGCGTCCACCCCGGGAGTCCGCCGTGTCCGGCACCACCCGCCCGCGGCTCAAATCGGCGGTAGTCGTCAAATCGGCGGTAGTCGTCGTGCTGGCCGTCCTGGCTGTCCTCACCGGCTCGCTCGTCCACGGGCTGGACCGGCCGGCGGGTGCCGCGCCGCCCACACCGGCTTTCGGCGCGGCGATAGACGCCTACTCGGCGTACCAACCCGAGACGGCCTGCGACGAAACGGTCAAGCCCGGGGTCGCCGCCTTTCGACAGCTGATCATGGCCGCCTACCCCGGCGTGCCCGACCTCGGCACCCTGCGGGCGTGCGGCGCCGACACCAGCGAGCACTACGACGGCCGCGCCTGGGACTGGGGCGCCGACACCACCGCCCACCCGGCCGAAGCGCACGACGTGCTCAACTGGCTGCTCGCCACCGACGCCTACGGCAACCGCAACGCAGTGCTCCGCCGGTTCGGAATCATGTATCTGATCTACGACCGGCAGATCTGGGGCGCCTGGGACCCGAGTGGGGGCTGGAAGCCCTATACCGGCTCCGACCCGCACACCAGCCACATCCACTTCTCCTTCGGGTGGGACGGCGCGCTGCAGCACACCTCCTGGTGGGCGGCCGCGGACGGCATCACCACCTCGGCGATCACCGCGCGGTACCAGGCCGTAGGCGGCGGCGCATCGCGTCTGGGCGCCCTCGTCGGGCCGGAGCAGGCGGTACCCGCGGGGCGGGTGCAGCACTACGTCGGCGGCAACATCTACTGGTCCGTGGCCACCGGAGCCCAGCTCGTCTACGGCGCGATCCTCGCCCGCTACCTGGCCGCCGGCGGGCCGGGCTCGTTCCTCGGGCTACCGGTCACCGATGAGATAGACGTACCGGGCGGCCGGGCGTCGTACTTCCAAAGCGCCCGGGTGTACTGGTCTGGCCCGACCGGCGCCCAAGAGGTGCACGGCGACATCTTGCGCCATTACCTGGCCGCGGGCGGACCCGATTCCTTCCTCGGGCTACCGGTAACCGATGAGATAGACGTACCGGGCGGCCGGGCGTCGTACTTCCAAGGGGCTCGGATGTACTGGTCCGCGGCCACCGGAGCGCAGGAAGTGCACGGCGCCATCCTGGGCCACTACCTGGCCGGCGGCGGACCAGACTCCAGGCTGGGACTACCGGTCACCGATGAGATCGACGTGACCGGCGGCCGGGCGTCGTACTTCCAAGGCGCCCGGGTGTACTGGTCCGGTGCAACCGGCGCGCACCGGGTGTACGGCGGCATCTTGGCCGACTACCTCGTCCTCGGCGGCCCCGACTCGGCGTGGCGGTTGCCCACTACCGACGAGTTCGACATTCCGGGCGGTCGGCGCAGCACGTTCTCGGGTGGTCGGATCGACTGGTCCTGGGCGACGTCGACGGCTACGCCGTACCTGGGCTGATCGCACCAGGCTCGCACCAGGCTCGCACCAGGCCGGGCGACTCAGCGCGAGACCAGGCCGAGCGCGCGGGCCTCCTCGGTCAGCTCCTCCCGAACGCGCGGGTGCGCGACCTGGTCGATCAGTGACCGGGCCTGCTGGGCCTGACTGGCGCCCCACACGGCCGCGCCGCCCTGCTCGGAGACGATGTGGGTCTGCTGGAACGACGTCACCGGCCCGTCGACCAACGGCACGATGGTGGAGACGTCGGCGCGCTGGTGCCAGGACGGCAGGGCGATGATCGCTTGTCCGCCCAACGAGTGCATCGCCCCGACGACGAAGTCGGTCTGGCCGCCGAAGCCGGAGTAGATCCGACTGGCCCGTCCCAGCGAGGGCCGTCGGGAGGCGTTCGCCTGGCAGAACAGGTCCACCTGCAGCGCCGAGTTGATGGACACCATCCGCGGGTTGCGGGAGATGACGGCCGGGTCGTTGGTCCGCTCGGTGCGCAGCAGGCGCACCTGCGGGTTGCGGTGCACGAACTCGTACACGGCGCGAGATCCGAAGCAGAACGACGCGACCAGCTGATGGCCGCGGTCGAGCTGGCCGGTGCGGTCGAGCTCGAGCACGCCGTCGCTGAACATCTCCGACCAGATCCGCAGCCCTCGCCGGTCGTGCAGGGCGGCCACCACCGCGTCCGGGATGGCGCCGATGCCCAGCTGGAGGGTCGCCGAGTCCGGAATCAGAGTGCTCACGCGAGCGCCGATCTCTTCCGTCGTGGCGTTGCTAGCGCCGTACGCCGGGTTGGGCAGCGGCCGGTCGACCTCGAGCGCCAGGTCGACTTCGTTCAGGCCGAGCACCCCGTCGCCGTACGTGTAGGGCATGTTCGGGTTGACCTGGGCGACCACCAGCCCGCCGCGGGAGCGCACCGCCTCGATCGCGGCCGGCAGGATGTTGACCTCACAGCCCATCGACACCGAGCCGTCGTACGGCATGGAGGTGTGCACCAGCACGACGTCCGGCGGTCGGCTGCCGGCAAACAGGTTTGGCACCAGCGAAAGCCGGGCCGGGATGTAGTGCAGCTCGGGCTGGTCGCGCATGCCGGCGCCGACAAACGGTGTCTCCAGGGCGATGCCTGGACGAACCGGGATGCCGGTGGGCGCGTTCAGCATGAACAACCGGAACGTGGCCACGGCGTCGGCCGCGATCCGCAGCAGCTCGAACGGCGGCCCGGCGTTCCCGCTGGCAACGAAGCGCGGCCGCTCCACCGGCAAGGCCGACAGGGTCGCCGCCAGCGTCGCCTCGTCTACGAACCGCATGTGCACTGCCTCTCCGCACCGGCCGGCGATCGTCGCTGCCGGGCTGTCGCCGCAAAGGGGACCACACGTGCTGCCCGCGGGTCTGCCCGCGGCGCGCACTACCGTGAGGTGAGCTCGGCGGCCGGTAGCCGCAGCCGAACGCTGAGCAGCGCACACCGGCGTTTCCGGGGAACGAGGAGGCAGCAGACGTGGTGCAGTTCTCCCGCCGGGGGCTGCTGGGGGCCGCGCTGGTCGCGGTCGCCGGCTGCACGACCACGGTTCGCCGCAACTCGACCGCTGCGCCCACGGGTACGGCGACCAGCCCTTCCTCCGCTGCCTCGACCGGGCCGTCAACGGTCGCGCCGTCAGGTGCCCCCACCGCCTCGGCGCCCGGCCCCGGTGGTTTCGTGGCCTTCGGCCCGCGGACGCGTCCCGAGGTCGCGCTGACTTTTCACGCCTCCGGCAGTCCGGCGCTGGCCGAGCAGCTGTTGGCGCTGGTGGAAGCCGCCGGCGTACCCATCACGGTGTTCGCCGTCGGTAGCTGGCTGGAGGCCAACCCCGGCCAAGCGGCCCGCATCCTGCGCGGCGGCCATGAGCTGGCCAACCACACCTACACCCACCCGACGCTGGGCAGCCTGCCGGCACCCGCCGTACTGACCGAGATCACTCGTTGTCGCGACGTGCTCGCCCGCCTCGCCGGGTCACCGGGCCGGTGGTTCCGCCCCTCGGCCATGAACGACCCCACCCCGCTGGTGACGGCCCAAGCAACCGCCGCCGGTTACGCCACGATCGTCGGGTACGACGTGGACTCCCGCGACTTCACCGACCCGGGAGCGGCTACGGTGACCCGGCTGACCATGGCCGGCGTACAGAACGGGTCGATCGTGAGCATGCACTTCGACCACCAGAACACCGTTGCCGCGCTGCCGGGAATTCTCGACGGGCTCCGGAGCAAGGGCCTGACGCCGGTGACGGTCAGCCGACTGCTGCGGGCCTGAGTGACCGCCTACACACCGCTGCCCATCGGTCGAGGATGGCCGCCATCCCGACCCGGCGAGTCGACAGCGCCGTAACCGGGCGCGCCCGTGCCGTCGGCGGCGGGTCAGCGCAGGATGCCGGTGTGGCCCAGCGAGTAGCGCCCCGGCTGCGGCCAGACGCACAGCCCGTGCGGTCCCTTGCCGACCGGAATGCGATGGATCAGCTTGCCGGTGCGGGTGTCCACGGCGTACACGACCGAGCTGTACCGGCCGGACAGCCACAGCACGTTGCCGTCCACGCTGACCCCGCCCATGTCCGGGCTGTCGGTGCGGTTGCCGAGATCCCAGGTGGCGGTGATCTTCCCGGTGGCGAAGTCGACCACCGATATGGTGCCCTCGCCCCGGTTCGAGACGTACATCACGCTGGCGTCCCGGCTGGGGTACAGCCCGTGCGCGCCCTTGCCCGTGGGCAGGAACCCGGTCTTGGTGAACGCGGCGCCGTCGACGATGTGCAGGCCGTTGGCCTGCATGTCCGCGACGTAGAACGTCGTGCCGGCGGGGTCCAGCTTGATGTCCTGCGGCATGCCACCGGTGGTGATGTAGCCGATCACCTCTTGCGTGCCCAGGTCGAGCTTGACCAGCTTGCCGGCGAACTCGCAGGTGCCGATCAGATAGCTGTCGTCGGCGGCGAAGTCGATGTGGTCGATGCCCTTGCAGTCCACCTTCACGGACTTCACCAGCGCGAACGTGTGCGGGTCGCGGAAGTCCAGCCGCTGCAGAGCCTCGGCGACGACGATCGCGTACTTTCCGTCCGGCGTGAAGTACATGTTGTACGGGTCGTCCACCGGGATCTCGGCACCTGGCTTGCCAGTGCGAGGGTCGATCGGCGTCAGGCTGTTGCCGGAGTTGTTCGTGACGTACAGCGTCGCCAGGTCCCACGCCGGCACCACGTGCTGGGGCATGCGGCCGACTGGGAAGTGGTCCACCACCTGGTACGTCGCGGGGTCGATGACATCGACGGTGTTGCTCTCGCCGTTGGGCACGTAGACCAGCGGCTTGGCTTCCTTCGCTGGACCGGTGAGCATGCCAGCACCAGCAGCGGCGTAGATGTTGCGGGTCGGCGTCACCGGTGCCCCGGTCGGGGTGGGCGCCGCCGACGCGGTAGGGCTGCTGCCGGCGCCCGGCGCGGCGGCCGATGTGCTGCCCTCCGCCGGCTGGGTGGACGCATGGCCGCCCCCGTTGGTGCCGGCTGCCTCGTGCCCGCTGGCACCGCCGCCACCGCAGGCCGCCAGACCGAGGGTCAGCGCCACGGCGGAAGTCCAGGCGGCAGCACGGCGGCGCGGCGCGAACATCACGACCAATCTGGGCAACGGCAGGGCCGTTGCTCATGGTAGGGACTGTGCCCACCGGAGATGGCAGGTGGCCGTCAACAGCGGTCCGTCGCTGCCTCAACACGGCGATCGCCGGCGTCGTACGGTCGGCAGATGGCATTCGACCTCGACTACTTCCTTGCCCTGCCCCGGGCCGCTGGACTAGCGCTCTCGCCCGACGGCAACCGACTGGTCACGTCGGTGGGCACGCTGAACCCGGACCGCACCAAGTACGTGACCGCGCTGTGGGAGCTCGACCCGAGCGGAGTTCGACCCCCGCGCCGGCTCACTCGGTCGGAAGCCGGCGAGGCAGCGCCGGCCTTCCTGCCGGACGGCTCGCTGGTGTTCACCTCCAGCCGCTCGGACCCGGAGGGGAAGAAGGCTGACCGGGTCGACGAGCCAACTCGGCTGTGGCTGCTCCCGGCTGGCGGCGGGGAGGCTCGCCCGGTCGCGGATCCGCCTGGGGGTGTGGATGGCCTGGCGACCGCGCGCTGCGCCCCCACGGTGGTCGTCGAGTGCGGCGTCTTCGCGGGCTGCCAGGATGCGGACGCTGACCGGGCGCGGGAGCAGTCCCGGCGCGATGCTGGGGTGCGCGGCGTGCTGTTCGAGGAGTATCCGATCAAGTACTGGGATCACGAGCTCGGCCCTCGGGAGCCCCGGCTGCACGCCACCGCGGTCGACCCGGCCGAGCTGGCGAGCGTCGTCGCGGAGCCGACCGACAGGTCGGCGGAGCTCGTCGACCTGACCCCGGTGCCTGGCCGGGCCCTGGACAACGCCGAGTTCGCCCTGACTCCGGACGGGCGCACGGTGGTCACCACCTGGTTGACCGGCGCCCTGCTCGACCGGGCACCCGACCTGGTCGCCATCGACGTCACCACCAAGGCGCGCCGAGTGCTGGCCACCGCGCCCCGCACCCACCACGCCGCCCCCGCGGTGTCTCCGGACGGGCGCTGGGTGGTCTGCGTCCGGGAAACCGCCGGTACGCCGGATCGCGCCGACGACACCACCCTGTGGCTGGTCGAGCTGGCCACCGGGGCCGGTCGCAACCCCACCCCCGACCTCGACCTGGGGCCCACAGCGCCGGTCTGGGCTGCGGATTCCACCGCGGTCTTCTTCGTCGCGGACCTTGGTGGCCGCGCCCCGGTCTTCCGCGTGCAGCTCGACACCGGCGAGGTCACCCGGCTCACCACCGACGGTGCCTACACCGATCTGTGCCCGGCCCCAGACGGCCGCACCGTCTACGCCCTGCGGTCCACCTGGGACACACCGCCGCAGGCGGTCGCGCTGGACGCTACCGCCGTCGACCAGCCGGCCCCACAGTTGCTGCCCACGCCGGGGCTACCCCTCGACGTACCGGGTTCGCTGACGGAGGTGCTGGCCATCGCGGACGACGGCGCCCCGGTCCGGTCTTGGCTCATCCTCCCGCCGGGGGCAAGCGCCGATTCCCCGGCTCCGCTGCTGGTGTGGATCCACGGCGGGCCAATGCACTCCTGGAGCACCTGGTCCTGGCGATGGAACCCACACCTGCTCGCCGCCCGCGGCTACGCCGTCCTGCTACCCGACCCGGCGCTGTCAACCGGCTACGGCCGGGCGTTCGTGCAACGCGGCTGGGGGTCCTGGGGGCAAGCGCCCTACACCGACCTGCTGGCCGCGGTTGACGCCGCCGAGGCGCGGCCCGACATCGACGCCAGCCGAACGGCCGCGATGGGCGGCTCCTTTGGCGGCTATATGGCGAACTGGGTGGCCGGTCACACCGACCGCTTCCGGTGCATCGTGACCCACGCCAGCATCTGGGCACTCGAGCAGTTCCACGGCACGACCGACAACGCCGCCTACTGGGAGTATCAGTTCGGCGATCCCTATGTCGATGACAGTCGGTACGTCGAGAACTCCCCGAACCGCCATCTCGGCGCCATCCGGACCCCGATGCTGGTCATCCACGGGGAGAACGACGACCGGGTGCCGGTCGGGGAGAGCCTGCGGCTCTACACCGACCTCAAGCGGCACCAGGTCGACGCCCGGCTGCTGCTGTTCCCGGACGAGCACCACTGGGTGCTGCGGCCGGGCAACAGCCGGGTCTGGTACCAGACGGTGTTCGCCTTCGTCGACCACTACGTGCTGGGCAAGGAGTGGGCGCGCCCGGACCTGCTCTGACCCACCCCCGGTCGCGCCGATGTCCTGCCGGACCGCCGATGCGCCGACGTCCTGACCTCGCCCCCCGATGCGCCGATGTTGAGCGTGCCTCCCGATGCGCCGATGTTGAGCGGGTGTGTCTATCGCGGGCGCGGATACGCACGTGGGCTCAACATCGGCGCGTATCGGCGCGTCCGAGGGATGCTCAGGGGCTGTCGTGGCCGTGGCCGGTCAGCGTCGCCTGGAAACGGCGGGCCGCCTCGGTCACCGCCTTCTGCTGCTCCTCGAAGGCCGACTGCAAGCGCCCCACCACGTCGAGGACGGCGTGCTGCTGGTCTTCGAACGCCGACTGTAGCCGCCGGGCGGCCTCGTGGCCCTCGACTGTCGACTGCACCGAGGACTGCAACCGCTCGACCGCCCCCTCGACCGCCTTCTGCTGCTCAGCGAAGACCGACTGAAGCCGGTGAGTGAAATCGCTGGTCTGCAGCCGGTTGGCTGCCTCGGCCACCGCCCGCTGCTGGGCCTCGAACACCGACTGGATCCGGGACAGCACCTCGCCCGGCTGCAGCCGGCTGACCACGTCGGTCAGCATCCGCTGTTGGGCGTCGAATATCGGCTGCAGTCGAGCCGCCTCGAAGAAGGACTGCATCCGGGTGGTGATTTCCCGCTGGAACGACTCGTCGCTGTGGCCGGGCCCGCTAGCGGCGGAATCGCTGGCCCCGGCACTCGCCTTGCCCGCATTCGACTTCTCGGCCACGTCGGTGACCCCTTTCGTTTGGTCAGTAATCGGTCGCCCGCAGCCTGGCATGTTCTGGTGTCGGGCGCGGGAGCCGGGTGGGAGCCGGGTGGGAGCCGGCAACCAGATCAGAACGCCCGCGGACGCCGTAGGCTGCCAGCCAAATCGTGATGACGGTGGGGAGCACGCAATGACAGCACCCCCATCGATGCCGGCTCGCCGGGACGGGCGGTCGGCCGCGGTCCGGTCCCCGATACGCCGCCGGTTGCGGCTGGTGTTCCGGGTGGTGCTGGTGAACCTGGCCATCGGCGCGGCCTACATCGCCCGGGACCTGTTTCGGGCGGAACGGCGCCGGCGCGGCGTACGACCGCCGGCACCCGGCCGGGGAGCCGAGCGGGCCGTCCTGGGCCGGTCCCGTCCCCGCAAGAGCTGACCGGACGCCCCCCACCGACAACCCCGCAACGACGCGGCGGTCGAGTCAGCGCTGGGCCGCGATCAGCTTCCGGTACCAGTCGTACGACGACTTGGGCGTACGCCGTCCGGTGGCGAAGTCGACGTAGACCAGGCCAAAGCGCTTGGAGTACCCTCGGCCCACTCGAAGTTGTCCAGCAGCGACCAGACGAAGTAGCCGCGGACGTCGACACCGGCCTCGATCGCCTGATGCAGCGCACGCAGGTGGCCGTCCAGGAACGCGATGCGGCGCGGGTCCTCGACCCGCCCGTCATCAGCCGGTACGTCGGGAAGGGCCGCACCGTTCTCGGTCATGTAGATCGGGGGCAGCGCATCGCCGTACCGGTCGGACAGCCCGACCAGCAGCTCGCGCAGGCCGTCGGGCACGACCGGCCAGTCGAACGCGGTCCGCTCCACGCCCTCGATGGGCACCCGATGCGCGCCCATCGGGTTGTCGCCGCCGGTCGCGGCCCGCACCCTTGGTTGGGAAGTAGTAGTTGATGCCGAGGAAGTCCAGCGGGGCGGTGATGACGGCCAGGTCGCCGGCGCGCACCGCCGAGAGGTCGACTGCCGGTGCCAGCTCCGCCAACTCGGCCGGGTAGCGGCCAAGCAGCACCGGGTCGTTGCAGCAGCCGTTCGCCACGGCGTCGTAACGCGCGGCGGCGGCGACGTCCGCCGGCTCGGCGGAGGCGGCGCGCACGGGAGTGCAGGCGTTGGTGATCCCGATCCGACCGCGCAGCCCGTCGGCACGCAGCGCCTGGACGGCCAGCCCGTGGCCGAGCAGCTGGGTGGTGCGCGGCCACCAGCGCGCCCAGGCCGAGCCTGCGGCCGGGAGCATGCGTGCCCCATCCGTAGCCGAAGGTGGTGTGGACGAACGGCTCGTCCAGTGTGATCCAGGTCGGCACCGGTCGCCGAGGGCGACATGCGCGGTGCCGGCGTAGTCGGCGAACCGCGCGGCGGAGTCCCCGGTTCAGCCAGCCGCCGGCGTCCTCCAACGCTTGCGGCAGGTCCCAGTGGAAGAGCGTGACCACTGGCTCGATGCCGACCTCGAGCAGGGCGTCGACGAGCCGGGAGTAGTAGTCCAGACCTGGTCGGTTGACCGCGCCGCGCCCGTCGGCTGCACCCGCGGCCAGGCCACCGAGAACCGGTAGGCCTGCGCCCCCAGCCCTGCGATCAGCGCCACGTCCTGCGGGTAGCGGTGGTAGGAGTCACAGGCCACGTCGCCGGTGTCGCCGTCGCGAGTGCGCCCGGGGGTGTGGCTGAAGGTGTCCCAGACCGAGCGGCCACGGCCGTCGGCGTCGACCCCGCCTTCAATCTGGTACGCCGCGGTAGCCACGCCGAACTGGAACCCCGCCGGCAGCCGCGGCCACGCCTCCATCCCGCCACCGTAGCGGCGGGCGGCCCAACGGTAGCTAGCCGATCTTCGTCACCCGGTCCGCCGGTCGGGGATGGCGTCGAGCAGCGGGGCGAGGGCCGCGATGTCACCGAGCGAGCGCAGCAAGTCGTTCAGGTGGGTGCAGGTCGAGGGACCCCACAGCTCCAGGCCGACGAAGTCGCGCAGCACGGCCACCCGCCGCCCGGCAACCCGCAGGGCACTGGCTGCGGCGACTGGGCACTCGGCGAAGGGCAGGGTGCGCGGCGTGGCCACCACTTGGTCGAGGACCAGGGTGGCGCGGTCCACCTCGGCGCGGACGCCGTACTCGTGGATCACCGTCTCGGCGCCGTCCGGGTCCACATGGCTGTCCCGGAACATGGCATCCACCGCCAAGCTGGCGCCGGTGTCGATCAGGTCCAGCCGACGGCGGCGGCGCATGCCGCGGGCCCCCAACGGCGCCATCTCGTGCCAGCTGAGCGGGTCGTCCACGGGCTCCAGGACCGGCGCCGACGGCGCTTCGATCGCCGGGGCGCTGCCGGTCTCGATCACCCGGCGCAACGGCTCACCGCCGGTGCGCCAGCCGGCGCACACGTTCGCCGGCGGATGCCCCCGTTCCAGGACCGGATGCTCGCCCCGCTCCACTGCCCGCAGCCGGGCGAACCCGGAGATGATGGCGGCCACCGGGACCTCGTCGAGCAGCACGTGCAGCGGGGTGGCGGAGTTGCGATGCGTCGGCAGCAGCCGGACCACCGCGGTGCGCCAGCCGGCGCCGACGAACCGCCCGTTCAGCTCGGCCGCGGCCGACTCGGCCGGGACGGTGGTCAGGTCGCCGACCTGCCCATCGGAGTCGATCCGGGCGCTCATCTCGCCGTACGCCGCGACATTGCTGGCGCCATCGACAGCGGTGACCAGATCCCGGGAACGACCGGCGAGAACCAGCTGCCCACCGAGTCCGTCGGGACGCAGCATGTCGACGTTGCTGGTGCGGCGGACCGACCCGGGTCGGCGTGCTGGGGTCGCCGTCGTCGGGCCGGGCAGGCGCGTGGATGCGCGGTTGGGCGACGACGTCACGCGAGGCAGTCCGGCTTCCGTGAGATGCGCGGCCAGCGCCGGCAACCCACCGATGTTACGTCCGCGCAGCCCATGCGCCGGCTCGTGCTGCGGGCGGACGCGAGCCGCATCATGGCTGCGTTGACGCTTCTCGCCAGCGCGTGCCAGCTAGCCGACGTGGATGACTGGACGCCGGGCCGGGTCGTTGTCGCTCTCGCGCAGGTTCTGGCAGACGCCGGGGCGGTGTCACCCCGGCCAAGGATGAGATAGCGGAGCAAGCGGCCCAGCTGGTTGCCCTCGGCCCACTCGAAGTGGCAGTGCGGGCGGACCCCGGTCGCGTCCCGAAGCGCAAGCAGGACCGCAACCGCCTCGAGGACCGGGTCCGCGCGCACGTGTTGGTCTGCTTCCTGGCCGGCTACCTGGCTTCCTGCTTCCTGTGGTTGGCCGGGGGGCTTGTGGGCCTGGAATGTGTGGCCCCGGGCGGCAGCGGACCGACCGCGCCTTCGGGCGCGGCGCCTTGGCTCCAGAAGAGACGGTTGGCCAGGATGGCCAGCCGTCGAGGGTGCAGCCAAGGCGAGCGGAGGACGGCGCGGGCATGGCGCAGGCATCAGCGGCACGGCGGGCGGCGGAGCAGGCGGCCCGGGAGCGGCTGGCCGGTCCGCTCATCAGCGCTGTCGGCGAGCTTGGGGTTGCCGTCGCCCAGCGGCAGACGACCGCTACCGGTGTAGTGGCGGCCGAGGAGCGGCGCGTGAGCACGTGCGCCGGGCGCAGCGTGAGGCCGAGGAGATGGTTCGCCGCCGCGACCGCAGCGGTGGCTGCCGCCGAGGGCCAGTACCGGCAGGCGCACCAAGCCGCCCTCGACGCCGGCTGGGCGGCGCATGCACTCACCGACATGGTCTATCCGCCACCGGATCCTCCGGCTGGTTCCCGCTCGCGACGCAGGCGGACGTCCCGCTCGGCGTCAGTACGCGAGCTGACCCGCACGGACGCCAGCGGCGTGGAGGCTGCACCGGACGACGAGCCGGGAACCGCGCCGGAAGCGACTGCGGCCAGCTGACCGTGGCCGCGGTGATTGCTGCGCGGCTGGCTCACCGTGTGCTGGGCGCTGCTGCCGGCGGGTCAGGCTGGCGCTTTGGGCCGTCCGGCCTGCCCCGCACGCCGCCTTCCGGCTCCGCGCATCCGGGCGATCGCACGGATATGCCGGCAGCGGTGGCCGGGATCCCGCTCTTCCCCTTCCCTGCAGGCCGGCGCGACCGGGGACAGCTACTGAACCAGTTCGTGCCGGCAGTGCGGACAGCGATGCCGTCCGTCGTTTCCTTGCCGAGGGGAACGGCGTTCGCCGGCGAAACGGTGATCGGAACGTCGTGCGGGGCCACCGGCGGCCGGTCGTTGCATCCTGCTGGCACGCGACACGTGTTCCCCGGTCACACTCCGAGGGCCTGAGCGGGACAGCGGAGAACTGGCTGCCCGTGCGAGAAAGGGAGGGACCATGGCGCTGTCGCCGTAGCGAGATCGGTGTCGAACCGCCCAGTGGGCCGCTTGCTGGTCACTGCAGGAGTGCTCATGGTCGCCGGGGCGCTGCTGAGCGTCGGATGAGGTCATCCGGGGTCATCTCGCCCGCGTGGCGACGGGTTGCCTGGAGCATGGGATCGAAGTTCGCAAGCCCAACTGCTGATCGGCACTCCTCCCCACCTGCCGGCCAACAGCGAAACCGCAGGTCGCCGTCGACCACCCAATCGGTCATCCGGGTCATACGACCAGTTCGGCGTGTCGTCCCGCTGGTCGCCGGCTAATCGAGACCTGGTCACGGGGTATCCCCTGGACGTGAGGCCTCATCCTGGCCACTGCAGTCCTGCACCAACAGTCCTGCACCAACGCCCACGCCCTGCCGGAGGGATATAGATTCTGGGCGCATGCCACGTACCGGGAACTACGAGCCCAGCCCCGCGCAATGGGTCCGCGACCAGGTCGAGCTCTACGAGAGCTCCGGCGGCACCGAGGGGACCACGCTGCGCGGCATGCCGGTGGTCGTCATCACCAGCCGCGGCGCCAAGAGCGGCATCCTGCGCAAGAACCCGGTGATGCGGGTCGAACACGAAGGCCGGTATGCGGCCGTGGCGTCCAAGGGCGGTGCGCCGGAGCACCCCATCTGGTATCACAACCTCCTGGCCGACCCGGTCGTCGAGCTGCAGGACGGCCCGGTGCGTCAGGACATGCGGGCCCGGCTGGTCACCGGTGCCGAACGGGCGACGTGGTGGGAGCGCGCCGTCGCGGCGTTCCCGGACTACGCGGCGTACCAGACAAAGACCGAGCGCGAGATCCCGGTCTTCGTGCTGGAGCCGGTCCCGGCATGAGGACTACTGCCCGAATGACTCCGACCGGAACGACGACGACGGCCCGGCGAGATTGACCGTCTCCGCGAGCTGGAGCCGACCGCCGTCCTAACGTGCCTCCCGTGCACCGGAAGGAGTAGGCGGACGCTATGCGGAGTTCATCTCCGCACCGATATAGACGGCACTAGGCGGCCCGGTGCTGCCTGGTGCATGTGCCGCCCAGACAATCGCCGCCTTTGAGCCTGCTTCCGCGTGGTCGTGTGAGTCCCATCGCGACACGGACACCACGTCGTCGCCGCACGTCACGATCGATAGCGACTCGAAGCCCGGCTGCTGGTGATAGAGGGGCACGAGATCGGCGTCAACGCTCTGCTTGAGGGCGTCGAGCTGGCCAACGTCGACAGGGTAAACGGCTATCCGAACGACAGTCATATGGGCCGCCCTTTCGCTGTGCCAGTGGAGCGCGCTCAGCGCTGGCCCGTCAAGACCGATCGGCGGCCGGTGTGTCCAGGCTCATGCGGATCAGTCCAGGCATGCGGTTACTCCTGTCAGTTCTGGATGGGTGGTGGCGACCGGTGTGTCGGGGGTGCGGCCCCATTCGGCCCAGGAGCCGTCGTAGACGCGCACCCGGTCGCGTGCGAGCAGCTGGGTGAGCACGAACCACGCGGTGGCCGCGCGGCCGCCGATGGTGCAGTAGGTGATCAGTTCGCCGGAGCCGTCGAGATCGACCGACGAGAAGACTCGGCGTAGCTCGTCCGCCGGCAGGAACACCCCACTCGAGTCATAGGGGTCGTCGATCGGCTGGTGGATCGCCGAGGGCACGTGCCCAGCGCGGCCGGCCGGGTCCATGCCGCCAGAGGGCCAGAACCGCTCGCCGTCGTACTCGGGCCGAGATCGGACATCGAGCAGCGTCGTGCCCGGGTCGTCGATCGCATCGTGCACATCCGTGCGGGTGGCCCGCAGCCGCGGGTCCGGGCTCCCGAGGCGGTAGCTCGTGCCCGGCAGCCGGCTCGGTGTCGTGCTCCACGGGTAGCCGCCGGCCCGCCACGCCGCGCGTGCGCAGTCCAGGATGCGCACGTCGGCGTGCCCGAAGAGCGTCAACAGCCAGAACCCCAGCGCCGGTGCGTATCCATAGCAGACCACGGTCGAGTCCGGGCCGATCCCGGAGCGGGAGAGCAGCTGTTCCATCGCCGCCGGGTCGATGGTGTGGTAGTCGGCGTCCTTGAGGTCGGAATAGACGTTCCACAGCACCGCCCCGTCGATGTGCCAGTCATCGAATGAGGCTGGGCTGACATCGACCTCGACCACCCGCAGTGTCGGATCGGCGAGATTCTCGGCCAGCCAGTCCGGGGAGACCAGCACCCCGGTCGACGTCGTCGTCATCCCAAGACTCCTTCGCGGTCGCATCATGTGTGCCGCGAAGTTGTACGGCAGGACGGTTGCTACGAGGTTGGCGAAACCTTGGCGCCCCAGCCGGATCTCGACGATCGGCGGCACGGCGCGGTGTCGATCAGCAGGCCGAACACGTCCGGCCAGTCGTAATACCTCGCCGGGTCGATCGGCGCTGGGGCGTCACGGTGCGCAGGTCGAGATCGGCGATCAGGGTCTGCTCCCGCTCGCGGACCGGGCCGGGCCGGCAAGCAGATCACCGTGGGGGGCGACGATCACTGTGTTGCCCG
>Ga0097691_1000434_pt1 | contig 36612 bp, 38 predicted proteins | sample NGESurdeep072012_8_FD_72858 | JGI IMG/M metagenome (GOLD analysis project Ga0097691, IMG submission 72858) | Arctic peat soil microbial communities from Barrow, Alaska - NGEE Surface sample 210-1 deep-072012 | ecosystem: Environmental > Terrestrial > Soil > Wetlands > Peat ... | reverse complement strand
GTCGGGCCACCATCAAGCAGCCCGGTCAAACCCTGGACGGAGACCCAACCTCAACGTAGATTCTGACCAACAGTGCTGCCGTTTTCGACCGGCGCGCGCTGCTGATCTCGACCGGTGTTCACAATCACGCTGTATCACGTACTGAGTGGATTGAAGCAGCTGCGTTCTGAGCATGCAGCGAGCCTGAGCACCATCGAGCTCGGAAGGCTTGACGAACTCCTGGAACATCAGGATTCGGAAGTAATCGAGTTGCCAGGCTCAAGACCTCTCCGGAACACACTGATCCACTACGGCCTCATCGGCAAGTGTCCTACGGCAGATCTTGATCTCGGCAGCCCACTCTGCGGACTGTCAGACATCTATCTTCCGGGTATTGGGTTCAACGCCTTGGCCAACAGACTGAGGGAGCACACCAAGCGTGTCGCGAAATTGCTCAACGAGTGGACTCATCAAAGCCCAGCCCACTAACAAACGAGTCAAGGTGCCCGCCAGTCTCCGAGAGTCCAACATCCGCATCGAAGGCCTGGCCCACCCAGTCCCGGACTACCAGAAGCTAGCTAAGGCCCTGATCGACCACCTGGAGGCCGAGCGCAAGGCCAAGATTCTTAAGGCAGCACAACGCACTGAGCCTGAAGCCCCCGACCAGTCACAGGGTGATGACAGGATGGCGGCGTGACGGATCCGCTGACCGATGCTGTCGTGGCATACCTCAAGGAACTCGTTGCTTCCTTCAGGGGCTCAGGGTCACCGGTCTATCTCACTGAGCGTACGAGGTGGAAAATGGATTCCTCTGGAGTGGCTCGGCGCCAGACATTCAATGAGCCGAGCTTGGGGATGTATTTCCATACCCATCGAGAACAGTCTTCTCTTTATGAACCAACATGCCAGGCAATCGCGGACGATTCGGATTTTCGAGTAGCTATTGGCGCCATGGTAGGGGATCAGTCGCATTTGTCCCGATTCGATGCCGACACAGTACTGTCAATCGCCTCCAGTGGGATGGTCAAGGAGGACGGAACGATATCTCTAAGAAAAGCTCGCGTCTCCGGAGAGTTGGCGAAGCTTCGAGTGTATCTGAAGGCTACTCATAGGGTCGAGACGGTGATAATTCCCCTTCCCGGATTGAAATGTTACAAGTTGCCGTTCGCCTTTGAAAAAGGCATTGAAATCGACACATTGTCGGAGACGGAAATTGAGGCATGTGCGGCGTCGGCGGCGCTGCGTCCCATGAGTGGTGATTTCCCGCTGCTGAGACCCGAAGAGTGCATCGGCGTCCGAATCAAGATCAAAGTCCCAGCGGAAATCATGAATTTGAGTGACCTAGAGGCAAGCCAGGCCGAACGAACTCGGCAACTTCAGGAGGTATCGGAGAAGGAACATCAGTTTGGTCACCTGACACGCTGGCACCTGGACCAGATTGTCGATGATGTTTTGTTCGTATTGCGACTCGCGCGCCCGGAATTCGTCGGGACGCAAGGCGCAGTCGTGATCTCGAATAATCCTCATGGCGGCTCACGTAGCTGGGTCGGACGTCCGACCCGTAACTTCGTCATGAGTAGCTACGATCTCGACAAAGCTACTGGGCGAGCGATTCGATCGACGTGGAGGGTGATGAAGGATCAAGCGGGGAAGAAGCACCACTTGCCACCCATTTGCGCCCGACGGTTCACGGCAGCGTTGGATCGCATCTCGCTGGACGATGCTCTGATTGATCACATGATTGCAGCTGAGGCGTTGTTTCTTGGAGACGCGGGCAAGCCTGAGGAGAAGGGAGAGCTCGGGTTTCGCCTCTCATTGCGTACGGCAGTGTTTCTCGAGAGGAAAGCATCAGATCAACTGGCTCTGCGCAAGTTTATGAAGACGGCATATCAAGCTCGCAGTGGAATTGCTCATGGTGGGTCATCCAAGCCATCTGTGAAAGTGCCCGACCGGACACCTACCGTTCCGCTTGGTGAATTCGTCGATGAGTTGGCTTCGGTGATGCGGAGAGCCATCATCAAGGCAATCGGCTTGTATGCGACCGACAAGAATTTTGGAAAGCCTGAGTTCTGGGACGAGGTTATTATTCACGACTAGCCCCAACAGTCTTGGTGTTCTATAGCCTTCAGCGTAGAATATAAGGACAATGAGTGATGATCGTAACGGAGCAGTACTAGAGGCTATCAATGACCAACTGAAGGCCATTCTTGAATGCCAGGCCGCTATGGCTCACGTACCATCGGACATTGCTGAGATCAAGCAAGACCTACTTGAAGTCAAGTCAGACCTGAAAGTCGTCAAGGTCGGTGACTGATCAGACTCACCAACTAAACGATCACAAAGGCCGAATCACAACTCTGGAGCAGGCGGCATGATGACGCTTGATCGGGTCTTACCGACTCGGCCTTCCCCTCGGCCGCAAAGTCACTCCAGCTACCGACAGACGACGGCGAACAGCCGAAGAGCTGACACCCAGGTGGTTGGCGATGAACTCGACCGATCGACCCTCGGCGTAGAACTGGACGGCCTCCTCGACCTCTTCGGCGGTCAGATGTCGAACCCGGCGGGGGAGTCCTTGCCTGCGCACGTACTTTTGAATGGTGCGCTGATCGACCTGGAAGCGTTCAACGATGTCCTTGATGGGCAGACCGGCTTCGTAGGCAGCCACCAACTCCGCAATCTTGCCTTCGTCCAGACGGCGACAAATTCGTCCTGGGGTTTGAGGAATTGCCTCTGATGGCCCTGAAGGCACCAGTTCGACCAGAGCCCTGAGACGTTCTCCCTGGTCACAGGGGTTCAAGTAAGAGGTCAGGACCTCCACCATATAACGTAAACCTCAACCCTAACAGGGGTCGCATATAGTTTACCGGTACATCCCACATTTAGCGACCGGAATACCGTCACCCCTGGTAGAACAGAGGTTCTAACTTTCCTAAGGTCTTGTACTACCGGTACATGCGTGAGATATTATCTCCATAAGAGGAGACATGTACCAGTGCCTAGACTCACAAATACAGCCTATCTCGTTCAACGTGAACGACTCATCAAGGCCTTCAACATCAGGCCTTCACTGTTTACTGCACTGTCGTACAATGACCAACTCGATCTCCACGCCTTCTACGCCCTCCACCAGGAGTGGATCGATCAAGATCTTCTAGCTCACCGTGCCCAGGTCACCAAGGAGCACCCCAGCCTGCCGCACCGTGCCGGCAAGCTCTACGCCCGTATCAATCGTCAGCTCCAGAACAACCGTCCCCACCAGCCCTTACCCCCAACCGGGACGTCCACCAGCAAACGAGTCAAGGTACCCGGCAGTCTCCGACAGTCCAACATCCGCATCGAAGGCTTGGCCCATCCAGTGCCGGACTACCAGAAGCTGGCCAAGGCCCTGATTGACCACCTGGAGGCCGAGCGTAAGGCCAAGATTCTCAAGGCGGCACAACGCGCCGAGCCTAAAACCCTCGATCAGTCACAAGGTGATGACAGGATGGCGGCGTAGAAGTCCAAGACCATGGCGGGACGATTCCGAGAAATCAACTAGCGCCGATGTGTCCTGTTGGACAACTTCACCCCCGCGACGCCGACAGCCAGCCACGGAAGAGTCCACAGACTCCAATCAGCAACTAGTGCTGGCCAGCTGATTGTGACTGTAGTGGAGGCCGCCAGAATGGTTGGATCCAATGGGCTGACGGTGTGGAAGTTTCGCAGTATCTCTTGCAGCGAGGCCTTCACAAATGTTAGGGGCAGGCCTGAACCTTGGTTGACGCAGTCCTTCAATGGCACCCTTGAGCCCGCCGAGGTGGAGAGGCTGAAGCCACAGTTTGCTGAACTGACCGGGAAGCGATGAATATATTGAGTAGAGAGGATGGTCGATAGTAGACCAAGCAGTAAAGACACCAAAATGCAGATGGTCAGTGCTTCATGTTTCATCTAGCCCTGCATTATGTTGAACAGAGCCCTTCAAGTCAAGCTATTGATTTGGCAGCTGATGGAACCCTTTGTGCACGACTAAGTATGCTGGCAATACTTGTAATACGATTCGTAGGGCTCGTCGTAGCACAGGAAATTGTTGTACGTACCGCCATAGAAGCCCGAATAGGCAGAAAGCAACCATCTAGCCGGACTTCCACCACATCCCACGTGGACGGCATACTTGCCGCCATGAGGCAGGCTGTAGTGGTAGGAAGCCGCAGTGGGGTTACCGTGAGTCGACCACGAAGCCCAACCGGAGCCACCGCTGGCTGCCGCGATCCAGACTCCTTCTACCGGCATCGTCAGGCACTGAACATTTCCAGCGACGCCGGTCGAGGCTGCAGCAGGCTGCGGGCCGATGTTCAAGCCCAGACCGAGCAGTCCAAGCATGACGGAACAGGCGAGCCCAACATGGCGGAATCGAATCATGGCAACCTCCGATCCCACTCAGTATGCCTTGAGCACGCAGTTGCCGCCAGCGCGATCCAATGAAGGTGCTCGAACTTGTCGGGATGTCGACGTAGTTCACTAACAGTCTTGGTGTTCTATAACCTTCAGCGTAAAATATAAGGACAATGAGCGATGATCAAAGTGGAGCAGTACTAGAAGCTATCAATGACCAATTGAAGGCCATCCTTGAGGGTCAATCTGCCATGGCGCAAGTGCCATCGGACATTGCTGAGATCAAACAGGACCTACTTGAAGTGAGATCAGACCTCAAGGTGGTCAAAGCCGCTGTGACCGATCAAACTCACCAACTCAACGATCATGAAACCCGCCTAACCACACTGGAGCAAGCGGCCTAGGTCGCACGGTTGATATATGACAGAAGCAGCAGTTGATTCCAATCAAGGTAGCGGTGAAGCTGACCAGTCTTCCTACCAAGGGGAGAAAGACCGACTTCAAGCACTCAGCGATCGACAAATTGGCGTGCTGAGCACACTGCACAACCTGATGCATCAAGACGACCCTTACAGCTTCTGGCGAGGCAAGGCCACCGTGACGGGCCTGTGGAACTTAGTCCTACTTGATCACGAACTGTCCACTCGCCTACCGGACGGGCGCCTACAGGAACCCGCTGCCCGGCTTCGCTCAGCACTGCCGTTTACCGAGGCGGAGCTGACTGGATTGGCCGATCACATGAAAGTCCTTGAAGTCCCGCGTGCACCCGAATACGCCGAACGGTGGGTTGTCGCCGCCAATCCAGACGACATGGTGCTGCTCGATCGCTGGCACCAATGGCTTGGCTTTCACTTTGACAAGGACGTTGGCGACGCCACCAACGTCGGCCACGAACTCGTCGCATCCCTTGAGGCCATGGACCCCACCCTCAACGACATCTTGTAGCGCCAAACAATCACGTTTGCCGCCTCCTTCCTCTCGGCCGCATTGTCACTCCAGCTGCCACCAGCCGTCTACGAATGGCCGTGCCGCTCACACCCAGGTGACTAGCGATGAACTGGACAGATCGTCCCTCGGCGTAGAGCTGAACAGCTTCCGCGACCTCTTCGGGAGTCAAATGTCGGACCCGACGGGGGAGACCCTGCCTGCGGACGTACTTCTGAACGGTGCGCTGATCGACCTGGAAGCGTTCGATGATGACTTTGAAGGGCTCTCCAGCCGCGTAGGCGGCCACCAACTCCGCGATTTTGTCCTCGTCCGGCCGACGACAGACCCGAGTTTTGGTTTGAGGAATTGCCTCTGATGGCCCTGCCGGGACCATTTCGACGAGGCGTCTGAGACGTTCTCCCTGGTCACAGAGGTTCAAATAAGGGGTCAGGATTTCCAGGATCTGGTCAACCTGGCCAAGAGGCGCCGACCGGGAACGTGGAAGAGCAGACGGGGTGCAAGATCCAAACTGACACGGACATGTCGTTGGAGATCGGCAGGAAAATCTTGGCGGGTGGAGCGTCTGAACGCTCGATCTCCCGCCAGTACGGGATCGGCCACCAGGGGCCATCGAAGATCTGACCAACTCGAGCCCCTGATCTGCAGATTACGCTATTGCTCAAGCTCAATCTGAGAGGATTCCTGGGCGCCAACGACGAGGTGGTGCTGCTCCGGGCACCCAACTGACCAATTCGGCGATACCGGCGGGATCACCCGGTTCCGAAAGCCGATGGCAAACGGGGAGCCGCAGAGGCGACCACCAGGTAGGTCAGCTGGGAAGGGTATACTTACTGCTCATCGCATGAGCGGAGGGTTGGGTGGTGGAACGCGTCACACGAGAGACGTGTCCCAGCAAGCTCGCCACCTGTCGCTCGGTCCCTTGAGAGAAGAGATGTGAAATGCCGACAATGAATCAACTTGTGCGCAATCCGCGCCCGAAACGTATCAAGAAGAAGAAGACTCCCGCTCTCGGTTCTAATCCCCATCTTCGGGGCGTGTGCACACGGGTCTATACCGTCACTCCACGTAAGCCGAACTCAGCCCTTCGTAAAGTGGCTCGCGTCCGCCTTACGAATGGACAGAATGTCACGGCCTACATACCGGGTGAGGGGCATAACCTTCAAGAACATTCGATTGTGCTAGTAAGGGGCGCTCGTCGCTGGGATCTTTCTGGTGTCAATTATGCTGTCATCCGAGGCTCCCTTGACGCTGCGGGAGTGAGAGATCGCAAGAATGCTCGGAGTCGTTATGGGACGAGACGAGAGGCCTGAATGACCAACCTGGGTCTCATGTCAAATGCTCGACAGGGGATCCGGCAGGCTTGAGGGCCCAACAAATTCATTCTAAATCAAAGCGGACGGTGACCGGAAGATTTAGGAGGTCCCGTTTCTGCTCGCGCAGGCTTTGTTTCTGACCATAGATTGCTCACGTAGCTAACACTTGGTCTGTACTGCCAAGCAGAGACTGGCATCACCGGAATTTGCATGGCACCAAATCGTCGGTGAAACGAGACCCATTGCGATGACGCGCAGGCGGACGATCATGGTGGTTCTCGGCACACGGCCCGAAGCGATCAAGCTGGCCCCAGTTATTCAACAGCTGTCAGTCGACGACCGCTTCCACCTGTTCGTGACGGTGACGGCTCAGCATCGCCAGATGCTTGACCAGGTGCTTGAGCTGTTCAAAATCGAGCCAGACTTTGACCTCGGGGTGTTTCGGGATCGGCAAAGTCTGACGTCCCTCACCGCTCGGATCATGACCGGCCTCGATCCCATTCTCTCTCGCTACAATCCCGACGTCGCCATCGTTCAAGGAGACACTACTACCGCTTTCGCCGGTGCCTTAGCGGCGTTCTACCACCACATCCCGGTAGCGCACGTGGAGGCGGGATTGCGGTCCGGCAATCCAGACGCTCCCTACCCTGAAGAAACTAACCGGCGCCTCGCTAGCCAAATCGCCACGCTTCATCTTGCACCTACACCACGTGCCGCGGCCGCCCTCGAATTGGAGGGCATCCGTCCAGAGTCCGTCATTTGTACAGGCAATACGGTGATTGATGCATTGCATTGGGTCGTCGAACGCAATGCCGACTTTGGCAACATTGCGCTTAAGGATATTGACCAGGACCCCCGGCGCGTACTACTGGTCACTTTGCATCGACGTGAAACGTGGGGTGACCGAATGACCGATGTTGCCCGGGCCCTGGCCCGAATCGCGCATGCCCACCCCGATGTCTTGATGGTCATCCCAATCCATAAGAACCCACTTGTTCGCGAGGCAGTCATACCACATCTAATTGGAATTACCAATATCCTTGTCGTCGAACCGCTCCCCTACGGCGACTTCGCCCGGCTGATGCATCGTGCCCATCTGATTATTACCGATAGTGGTGGTATCCAGGAGGAAGCGCCCAGCCTCGGAAAGCCAGTGCTGGTCTTGCGGGACGTAACCGAGAGGCCTGAGGGCGTCCAGGCCGGAGTGGTTGAATTGGTCGGCACAAACGAAGAGACCATCTTTCATCGGACGACTTTGCTCCTGAACAACCGTCCGATATACGACCGCATGGCCAGGACCATGAATTGCTACGGAGACGGATGTGCCTCGGGCCGGATCGTGAGCGCAATCAGCTGGTACTTTGGTGATGGCGAGAAGCCCGAGGAGTGGCGACCGACATTAGACTCGTGCGGCGTCGATCGACGTCAGGACGATCTGCCCCAAGTCTGAAATCGGATAACATTGTGACGTTGCTACGGAGCGAGGAAGGCAGCAAGGTGAACGATCCGCGGACAGCATTTGCTCTCGGGATAAAGGCGCTGGAGGAGGATGATTTTAACTCCGCTAGTGAGCACTTCTCAGCGGCTCGAGACGGGTTCCTGCGTGAGCACGATCAGAACGGTGCAGCCACCAGCGGGCTCAACTTGGCCTCAGCGTACGAGGACATGGGCAGATTCGATGCCGCACTTGCCCTCCTCGAGGAAGTCTCAGCCGAGTTTGCCGCCCTGGATGACGAAGATGGCATAGCTCAGTGCGAACTCTTACAGGGTCTTGTTAACGAAGGACTGGAACGCTTTGATGTTGCGATTGGCCATTATGAGCGCGCCATCAGCCTGTTCGAAAGTCTCGGCGACTCGCTCGAAGCAGCAGCAACCAAGATGAACCTCGCCGGAGCATTCGAGGCAATCGGCAACTCCGAGGAAGCCAAGCAGTTGTACGAATCATTGATTCCAACTCTGATCCAACTAGGCGCAGAGGCACAGCTCCAAGAGTGCATTGATCAGGCGGCGCGCCTGACACAGCAAGCCCTCTAATCCGATCTTCCAAAGGAAACGCTGACCGTGCGGGACGGAACCTCTGACTGGATACTGGGTCTTAACCATGGGTCGCACGATGCTGCGTGCGCTCTCATACATAGAGGTCGCCTCGTAGCCTACATTGAACAAGAGCGGCTGTCCCGTCGAAAAAGGGCTCCTGGAGACTCGCCTGCGCAAGCGGTCAATGCTTGTCTTGAAATAGCGGGTATAACCATTGGCGATATCTCGGCTATAGCTCTCGGCTCCGACCACGACGCTCTTGCAAGATGGTTGGGACTCTCACAATCCGAAAAAGAGGAGCTATTGCCATATAGCAATCCAGCTTTTCTACTTGGTGAGCTATACGACCCCCGAACCGTACCGCCGATCGTTAGCATCCCACACCACCTTGCCCACGCGGCGAGTTGTTATTGGCCGAGCGGATTCGGAAGTGCAGCAATACTGGTTCTTGATGCAATGGGCGACAGCTCGGCCGGCCTTACTGCTCTCGGTACTCCTGACGGCATAGAGGCTATTGGATCAGTGCCAATCGATGTGTCACTCGGCTTCTTCTACGAGGCGGCCGGGATTTACACCGGCCTCGGTAAGAACTCTGCCGGGAAGGTCATGGGCCTAGCTGCTTATGGGCGCGTTCCGTATTCCACACCATTGCAGCGTAAGGATTCGAAGATAGGTTGGGAGGGAATACCTCCGATTGCCGGTGCGATTGGGCGAGATCTCATATTGCGAAGAACTGAGGCTCTGCTCCAGCATTATGAGAAGACGGCGTACCCGTTCTCGATAGGCGATGGGTCAGAGCCCCTCGTCTACGCTGACTTCGCAGCGGGCGTGCAGCGTGATCTCGAGGAATGCATCCTTGATCTCCTCTCTGATCTGAGGCGTACCACGGGAGTTGACTCACTGGCAATGGCGGGTGGTGTCGCTCTAAATTGCGCTTGTAACGGCCGCATCTGCGATGCTGGCATTTTCTCCCATGTCTATATCCAACCTGCGTCCCACGATGGGGGAGTGGCAATTGGTGCTGCCATGTTCTTGGCCCACGAATCCGGTATGCATCCGATGCCTATGGAATCAGTCTATGTTGGCCGAGAAGAGCCGGACTATGTGATTGAAGAAGCTATACGTGAATCAGGCCTTCACTACGAGCGTCTTGGATTCGAGCTTCTTCCCCTGAAATCGGCATCAGTTCTAGCTGAAGGAGCCATCGTAGCGTGGCACCAAGGGCGTTCTGAAGCGGGACCGAGAGCTCTTGGTGGGCGGAGCCTTCTTGGAGACCCCCGCTCTCGCTCGAATGTTGCACGGATCAACAGTGTGAAGGGACGTGAGATCTGGAGGCCATTCGCTCCGGTGGTCATTGACCGAGTATTCGACGAGTTCTTTGAGGGAACACCCAACCCCTATATGCTGGTGGCATCCCGTGTAAGACTTGATCGTCAGCGGGACATTCCGGCCATTGTGCATGTCGATGGGACCGCGCGGCCACAGGTGGTAAGTGAATCTCAGCACCCCTTGGTTTACGCTCTGCTCACTGAGTTCGAGCGCAAGACGGGCATAGGTATTCTAATCAATACATCTCTAAATACGGAGAGCGAGCCAATTGCGGATTCCATCCGTGATACTCTCGACATCTTCCGCAGATGTGACATTGATTTCGCCGCTGCAGGCCCATTCTTGGTGTCCCGATAGGTGGACAGCTAAGGGTGGATAGTCGGTGTGTGTTATACATAACAAACCAGCTCCCTTGGCCAGCGCGGTCTGGTGGTCAAGTTCGCGAATCAGAGATCTTGGGACGGCTTTCCCGGAACTTCGAGATCCACCTTGCGGTGCTGAGTCATGAGCCTCCTCCGGAATGGGCGTTGTCGGAGATTTCCGTAGAGACAGTTGATTTTGTCCCTCCCTGCCCGGAATTGGGACTCAAACGCGGTCTGCCAATACGAGCGGCCGGATATTGGAGTCCCTCATCTCGCGAGACGATAGCGGACCTAGTTCGCAACTATGAACCGGATTTGCTGCACATTGAGGGTTCATTTCTAATGCCAAATGTACCTTCCGGTGTTCCGACGGTGTTGGTCGACGAGAATATCGAGCATCTTTCCCAAAGAGATAGAGAAGCAACAATTGGACGGCCTAGCGATGAAGTGGAACGCCTGTATCAGCTAAGTATTAGTGCTTGGGAGGCAGCTGACATCTGCTGCGTCATGTCTGAGCAAGACGCGGAAGTGGTGTTCGCGGCGAATCCCCATATTTCGATTCGGATCCTAAGCAATGGCGCAGACCATCTCCGGTCACAATTGACACGAGATGGTGCTGCCACCCAAATGACCGGTCCTCCGAGGATGGGTTATGTCGGGAATTTTACTTGGTTTCCAAGCTTGGATGCTGCGCTGTGGCTAGTAACGGACATCTGGCCAAAGGTGACAATTCACAGGTCAGAGGTGGACTTAGACTTAATCGGGGCTGATCCGCCGCTGCTTCTTGAGCGCGCAGCGAGGCGAGCGAGGCGCGTCCGGCTTGTAGCAGATCCCCTGGATATAGCTCAACCTCTTGCTGAACTGGACTTGATGGTAGCTCCACTCCGAATAGGGTCCGGCGTCAAGATTAAGGTGCTTGAAGCGCTCAGTTTGGGCATTCCTGTACTCACTACGGAAATGGGTGCGCGAGGTTTGCCTGACGACGTTCTCTCGTCGGCCTGCGTCGTCACTGACCTAAACAGTTTCGCTCCGACCCTCATCGAATTGCTCCGCGAGGGAACGGACCTCGCTACACTCCGAACGGGAGCGCGGGAGGCATATGACAAGCTTCCCACTTGGGACATGGCTGCGGATGACCTGTCCGCTGTTTGGAGAGAGGTGTGACAGTGGGTTCAATCCCGGGCAGTCGCGTCGACCCGGATGCTCTGGCAGCCTACCGAGGTGGAATTCTGCCAACCTACGTGTGCGAAACATACGGGCATGAGGCACGCGGTGCCCATCTGGTGGACGTAGCAGGCCGGGAACGCGTTGATTTTACTCTGGGTTTTGGGTCGGTGATTCTCGGGCATGCAGATCCGCGTATCGATCAGGCTGTTGCCAGGGCAGTTGCGGGTGGCGTATCTCCGACGTTGTTCTCGAAATTACAAGCCATCCTGTGTCAGGAACTGGTGACCATTGCGGGCGGTCGGGCGGAACAGTGCATTCTCCTGCGAACGGGGTCGGACGCAACATCGGCCGCCGTCCGTCTGGCACGTGCATTCACCGGTCGGGCACATGTCATTCGCTGCGGGTACAACGGTTGGCATGACTGGTCAGCTCCGCGTCACAGCGGCATTCCTCCAGAGGTGCGACAGCTAACGAGAGTAGTGCCACTCAATGACACGGTTGCTCTTACGTCGGCCGCTGATGAACTCGGCAGCGGCCAATTGGCGGCAATCGTTCTTGCGCCGTTCGAGACTGAAGAGCCATCACAAACCTTCCTCGCAGAGCTACAGCGCATAGTGCGAACGCGGCGCGCGATTTTCATTCTCGATGAAATTAGGACTGGCTTTAGGCTGGCATTGCGCGGAGCCCAGGAGTACTTTGGCATTCCTGCTGACGTCGTTGTCTATAGCAAGGCATTGGCCAATGGCTACTGCATTTCAGCCGTGCTCGGCCCAGCGGACGTTATGGCATGTCTGTCCGAAGTATCCCTGTCATCCCTGTATTTTCGCTCCGTAGATGGAATGGCAGCTGCCCTTGCCACTATTGAGATTCTCAGAGAAGGCGAAACGCTGAACATGGTATGGGAGAGGGGCAAACAGTTTCTGGACGGATTGGATGACGTCTGTCGGGAAACAGGGATTGCTGCCGAACCGATTGGCCTGGCTCCGATGCCTCACCACAGGTTTCTCCATTCCAACCCGGATGTCAGAGCGAAGGCAGAAGTGGCGTTCGCTGCAAGTGCCTGGAATCATGGCTGCCTCTTTCATCCATCGCACCATTGGTTTATTTGTGGAGCCACTCGTGAGCAGGACGTAGAGACTGCAATCCTCGCAGCGCGGGCGGGTTATGAATCTGCGCAAGCTGTGCTGGACCGGGACGTCCGATCCTGAGATGAATACGGTGCTAGGTATCAGCGGCTTGTTTGGTATGCGAGGGGATCCTCATCTCTCGGAAAGCCATCCCGCGTTCTTTCATGACTCTGCGGCGTGCATCGTTCAAAACATGGAGACGGTCGCAGCTTCCGAAGAAGAGCGGTGGAATAGAATCAAGCACACGAATTCGTTTCCGATTGGTGCCGTTAGATCGTGTTTGACGGAGTCAACAACCCTTCTCAGTAACATAGACGCGGTCAGCTATCCCTTCGAAGAGGGATATACCAATGCGGAACTGTTTAATGAGTACCGAATGGACTCTACCTCGCTCGCCGTGCCAGTCAGGACTCTTATACGTGAGCGATTATCTCTGGTATCTGACGCTCCAATAACTAACAATCTGGTGTTCATACCTCACCATGTTGCCCATGCGAGGGGTGCTCTAATGTCGTCGGGCGCGGAAACCGCCCTAGTTGCCGTCATCGATGGTAACGGTGAACGAGATGCATTCAGCCTATTTCAGGCGAATGACTATAATCTGTCGCTCATCCGTTCATACGATCGAGGACGATCGCTCGGGCAATATTACCGCTGGCTTACGCAGTACCTGGGCTTTGGTCTGTTTTCTGAATACAAGGTCATGGGCTTGGCGGCTTATGGCGATCCAGCAATGTTCAGGTCAATGTTCCAAGAATCGTATAGCTTGGAGCCAGATGGGAATTATCTACTCTCACTCAATCGCTTGGCCGAGTTATTCATGGAGTCCGGACGCTGGCCTCGCCGCGACTCCGAGGCGATAAACAAAAACTGGGCTGACCTCGCCGCCGGCACTCAAGAGGTACTCGAACAAGTGGTTTTGCATGTGCTTAAAGGTGCCCAGCGTGAGACCAAAAGCCGCGTTCTAGTACTTGCGGGCGGCGTGGCTCAAAATAGCCGACTCAACGGCGCCATTGTCTCGTCAGGCCTGTTCGAGTACGTATATCCTGATTTCGCGGCACACGATGCCGGCGCGACTCTTGGGGCTGCATTGGAGGTAAGCCGCTCACTGGGTTCAATCGAAACTGCAGCGATTGCTCGGAGAAGGACTCCTTTCCTTGGCGGAGCAGTTGAGTCTGGAGAGCGGCTCCAATCCGTGCTCGGCGCATGGTCGTCGCTGATCGAGTATCGCGAATTGGGCAATGGTGCAGTTGCCACCATCGCAGAACGCCTTGCGTCCGGCGACGTAGCCGCTTGGGCGCACGGTCGAGCAGAATTTGGACCGCGGAGCCTTGGGGCGCGCTCTATCCTCGGCGATCCGAGATCCTCGTCGATGAGAGATCGTATAAATTCAGCCATCAAGAAAAGGGAAGAGTTTCGTCCCTTGGCACCCGCGGTAACTCTTGAAGCTGCTGAAGTCATTTTTGAAGTGTCCCTTTCTACAGCTTGCTATGACTATATGGGTTGTATCGCATCGGTGAGAGAAGATTGGCGTCACCGCTTGCAAGCCACAACTCATGCTGACGGAACGGCCCGACTACAGATCGTTCGACCAGGGGATGGTCTCTTCTACAAACTTCTCAAGGCATTCGAATCGCTAACTGGCATTCCCGTCCTTCTCAACACATCATTCAATAATTATGCTGAACCAATCGTTCAAGGTGCGACGGATGCGCTTCGCTGCTTCATTACCAGTGACGTCGATTTCCTTGTAATCGGTGACATAATGGTCGAGCGCTCATCCGCATTGTTGGATCGCCTCCACGACACCCGCCCATCGTTAACATCTGACCTCTTCCGATCGGACCGTGAGAGTGGACCGGTCTGGCGGCTCAGGGGCGTGCACGAGGTGCGGCAGATAACCGATAGCGCAGCGCGGGTTCTGTCGCTTGCCGACGGGAGGAAGAGCCTGCACCAGCTCGGCGGGAAAGTGCTTGCTAGCGAGATGCTCGATCTATGGGGAGCGAGGCTGATTGAGCTTGACTCGCCAATTGATTAAGCAGAATCTGCGGGCAATCGTCTCAAGCGATGACGGTGAACTCGCGGCTGGCTTTCACCAGTTGAAAGGTACCATCCGCGCTCTCTCCCTTGATGTGATATCGGCTCCCTCCGTGTCCGTCATATCCAACCTCGGGACGGCATTGCGAGACTGTGGAGGTTCGGTCAGCTGTGCTGGCGCCGTCGCAAGCGCGCTAACTCGAGATCGCCCGGACGTCGTCGCTGTGGGAATCAATCACGGCCCTAATGTAGGACCATCGGCCATCCACTCGGGCTCGGTTGGAGGAGCCCTTGTCGCGGTGATGCATTCGATACCAGCCGCGGTCTTCAGCTTAGATGACGTGCACTCCACGTTTGGCCGAGAGGACGGGCGGTTATTCTGGCGTGGCGCCCGGAAAGCCGCGAGCGTAGTGATGCATGGATTGTACGCTCAGGGCTCCACACCCAGATGGCTCCTCGTCAACATTCCGAATCTACCGCTGGGTCGCATCCGAGGAATTGCGTTCGTGTCTCTGGGGAGCGAGCCTTCCAATCTGAGCCAAGGCTACGTAACTGTGGTCGATCTTGCAGAGATGATCTCGAACGCGGTGTCTACAGTCAGTGTGGAAGATAAGCAACTGGTGGAGCAGGCATGGAATGTGACTGCAAGTGAGGTGGGCAGATGACCGCCTTCGACGAACTTGCCGAGAACGGGTTCACCGTGATCCCGAGTGTAATCCCCGCCCAACTTGCAAGTGAATTGCGTTGTGCTGTGTTGGATCTCATGGAAACCGAAAAGTCCAATGGGCAATCGTGGATAACTAATGGGAACCGGAGGGTCTTCAATCTGCTACGAAAGACCCGGGTATGCGATTCCTTGCTCCTAAATCCGACGATCGATGACGTAGTTTCACAGCTGCTCACCGCTGACTATTTGTTGTCTAGCTTGACCGCAAACATCGTGTTGCCGGGCAATTCCTCGCAGGGCATTCACGCTGACCAAGAGTATGTTTGGCAGCCATGGACTCAAGCGTTAATAGTTAACTGCATTTGGATGCTTGATGATTTCCTTGGCGCGAATGGAGCTACCCGAGTCGTACCCGGGAGCCATCTTTTTGACATGGCCACGATACCAAGCGAAGATTCGAGGTTTATCTCAGTGGAAGGAGGAGCCGGATCGGTGCTGATTCTCGATGGGCGTCTGTGGCATGGTGCCGGCGCAAATGGAAGCATACATGAACGAGTTGCCATTCTTGCGAACTATTGCGCACCATTCATTCGGCAGCAGGAAAACGTTTTCCGTTCGCTTCCTCGGGACGTTGTTAACACATTGCCGGAGCGCGTATGGAGTCTTCTGGGATTTGCCGCATGGAATGGCCTCGGTGTAGTCGACGGTCCCCCGTTAGATTGGACAGATGGCAGGGTACGGACAGGCTTAGTAAATTCTGATAACTACTTTGGTCCGGGCCAGGTTCCTGGTCGCCAGCCCAAAGAACGATAGTGCGCAATGCTGAGTTCTCGCTGGTTCCAAAAGTCGGGATCCGTTAGCGAGGTAGCTTGCTCGTCAGCGTCATAGATTGAACCTTTCGTAGATCCGTACAATTCTATGCGCCCCGGCGGATGCGGAGGACAATAAGATCGTATTCCCGCATACTTGCGTGCGGCGTATGCAAAATGCATGTCCTCGCCATTATCCCATGTGGCGGGTGCGTCATACCACAAGTATTGCAGCCATTCTCGTCTAAAGAACCAAGCTTGCCCAACATAGTCGACTTCAATCGAGTGAGTCAGGGGTCGAACCCATCCGTACTTGTCCACTTCGAAATCGTAGGGGCGGTCGCTAAGGCGAACACCGCCGGTGCCTAGGATACCAGGAGTCGATTCCATCGTTGCAAGACAATTCTCAAACCACTGACTTCCAGGTATGGCATCGTCATCAAATATTGCAACGTATTCAGTGGTCGCGAGGAGTGCGGCCGCGAATCGGCCGTAGAATTTCCAGTTGTAGTCCGTGCGGAAGGTGCGCTGAATGGGGTCTGGAATAGGAGGCTCATCTATCTCGGGATGGTGATTGATCCATAACCATACGTTGTCAGCAGGGACAGTTTGAGCGGTAAGCGCAGCTGCCTGCTCGGGCAATGTGTAGGGACGCCTATATAGCGTAAGAATTGCGGTGATTGACATGCTCTGCGCGAACTCCAGCTTCTTCTATTGTCCTGAGCTTACGCGGCCGCTGGACGGATCACATTATCTGGGAGCGCTTCATTGAGCCCACGGTCGAGGAGGCATTCAAGCCCGGGGAGCGTTCGCCGAGTCAGGTGTTTGCTCGAATCGGACAAAAGGTCCACGATGCATCGTATATCCCAGTATGGGTTGAACGTGCGATGAGATAGTCGTTCGTAGCAGTCTCGGAAGTAATCCGCCGAGTCCACCGACTTCACGGCTGCCAGGTTCCACCGCATGTGGGCGACATCAAGGTCTGCGGCGCCGACGGATGCTGCGGTCCAGTCAAGCACGCCAGATATCCTCCCATTGCTCCAAAGAACATTTCCTGGGTGATAGTCGCGGTGGATTAAGACTGCTTGATATTTGGGAACCTCTGTGTTGTTCAGATAGGCCTGGGAGCGGAGCCAAAGTTTGGAGTTTCCAGCATTTGGTGGTGCTCCTCGGTTGTTTGGGTTGTATGGTCGATAGGGTTGCCGGCCGTCGAGCGGGAGGCGGAGACTGTGTATTTCGTATAGCATCGTGGCGAGCAAGCGCAGATGTCCGTCGGTGAGGTCGCCCGCCGGAAGGGTTGCACCCTCCAAGTATCTTGTCAGTATTGCGGGGACTTTGTGGTGCGAACCATTGACAAAGGTATTTAGTGGCTTAGGGCTAGGTATGGATGTGTTACTAAGCTGCAGGAGCAGCGTGAGTTCGTGATCGATCGCGAGACGCGTTTCGTTCGTGGTCAATGGCCAAGTGCGGAGGACTAGCTTTATCGGGGCGCCAGTGGGGCTAGTGAGCAGGATTAGTCGGGGGTTGACATGTCGACCGCCACTGAGTTTTCGAACTGAGATCACTTTTGACTCTGGATATAGCCCACTAAGCCATTGACTAATGGTAGTCGAAGTCATCCTCATGTCTTCCTTGGTTGGTGACATATCCGTTGTAATGGCGCGCTTCATAAGTTTGATATTATCGCGCTGATTGGGCGGTGAAGTCAATAGTTACCGTGACGTAATAGCTACGAAAACAATATTGAGGGATAGCTATCCAATGGGCATTGGGCCAATTCTACAGGGTCCAACCACCTAATCGCGTTATCGCTTCTAAAGCAAACTCCGCCTGGCCGTGTCGAATGAGCTGTTTACCGTACGTGTCACGGTACTCGCGGATCAACTCTTGGAGCGATGATTCCTCACGTAGTGCAGCTTGTCGATGGTCCTCTGCCTGTTGGGTTAGACCTTCCTTGTCGTTGAGTCGGGCAAACGCGATCAGTTCTGCTCTGAGTCCGTAAACGTGTTGCCAAATGCGGGAAATCAATTCTTCCTCGTGGGTGACGTGTTCCAAACCAAGGCTTGGGGTGTCCCCGGTTGGTTCCAGTGATTCTGCTGTTCGCTTCACTCTGGAGGTGATGGGATTCGAACCTCAATTCCGGAGAGCTTTAACCGAGGGCGAATTCCAACGGTTCGTCGCTCGGGGTTGCCCGGTCATAATGACCGGTCCGTTGCGACGACCGTTGGAATTCGCCCAAGGTCAAACAATCCGAAGCCGGCTGATGCGGCATTAGCGGCCCAGGTACTCGAATCCGGGACCGAGCGTTCGTAGCCGGTCACCGGGTGCTGGCATATTCAAGAGCGAAAGCGAGAGGTACTTCAATTCATACATCGCCTCGACGGCCTCTCCCATCGCCCGCGAGTTTCCATTGAATGTTTGGTAGACGGCATTCACAAGGGAGGTGTAGGTCTCATTGCAAGCCACCATTGGCTGGTGCGCCCAGGTGTCGAGGAATGAGTCCGCCTTGGGATTTGGAGTCATCGGCCTGACAGAACGCCAGTCAATCGGGAGTACGTCGCCAGCCGGATCGTCGCCGATGAACTGGTTTGGCAGAAAATACCGCTCCGTCCGGAGTTGAAGAAATCGGGCATAATGCGAGTACATCTTCCAGCCGAAGCGCAAGGTGTCCCTATCATCCACACCCAGCTTCGTCTGGGGGCGTGCCAACATCGCCGCCCCCTCAATCGCATGCTCGACAGCTTTTTCTTCGAGGATCGCGGCCGGGACGCCTTCGCCCTCGCGGACGATCATTGCGAGAGCTTCAAGCGCGGACTCTAGGTCGAGGACCTCGATCATCCTCCCGGCACCGCCGTAGTAGTCGCCGGAGGTCAGCTGACAGCCGGGGCGGATCGACCGGGCCGCCTCGAAGACTCCAGGAGAACAAAGGCGGTGTAGGCCGGATTCGATGGCTGTATAGAACGCCCCGATTGAGCCGTACTGTTCACCAACATGGGCTTCCGCTGAATCTGGGCTTTCGATCGCGATGAACTCATCGATCGCTTGCGGAGAGAAAGCCTGAAGATGGATAGTCGGGATCCGGCTGATGAATGGAACGCTCGTCGGGTACGAAGGCACGGGGCTCGGTCCATCCCCAACGGGATCGGTGCTCGGGACTCCGCCGATCGCATTCAGTACGTTGGCAGCCAGTCCCATGTGAAGCATCTCCTCGAGCACAACACTTTGGATCACCTCGTAGGCGGCTGTGTTGGTACCGGGATCAATCGAGTAGAGCGCGCACAAGTACGCAGGGATCGTCGTGAGCTCAATCCCAATGGCGTATTGCAGATGATCATGGAGGTCATCGAGATTTGCGATCGGTTGGGTAGCCGTGATCACGACATCGCCGCCAGGTCATCGACAATGGTGTCACCGAGCCAAACAGACAATGCGGTCATGGTGAGTGTCGGATTTGAAGTGCCGACCGTCGGCATGTTGCCGCAACCCGCAAGGTAGAGGTTGTCGTGGTCCCACGTGCGCTGTTGTGGGTTGACCACAGATGTATTCGATGCCATGCCCATCCGGTGGGTGCCGGCCAGGTGGCCGGCACCCTGGAACGAGAAGCCCTTGTTCTCATACATCACGTAGCCGGGGTCCGTTGATCGATATTCGGTGTACTCCCTGGGGTACGGAAACTCCTTGGGATCGTCGGTTGGAAGTAGTGGGGGAATGCCGAGGAGGGCGTACATGGCGTCGGAAGCTTCCTTCGCCATGGCGAAGCCCTCTCGTACGTAGTCCGGGAGATCGTAGTGAATGACTGGACGGAAACCGCCAAGCTGATTCCGGTAGGCACCATCGATGGTGACGAAATTGGTGACCTCTGGAAGCTGCTCCATCTCGAGTGCCAGGCGAAACTGGCGAGGAATCACTCGACCGATTGTCGACCTCAGTTCTCGACCGAAGACGCCATTGTCGATCAGAGTCTTCACCGTAGAGGTCGGTGCGTCGGCAGCGAAGCTCCACCCTTCGTTGCCGATTTCGATGCGGAACGCCGAGTTGCGGCTGCGGAAGGCTCCGTCACGAAACATCTCAAGACCCGATGTGGACAGGGGCCCTCGAAAACCCCACACGGGAACCGGCATCAGACCCCAGGTCAGGATGAGCGGATGATCCATGAGATTGCGACCCACCAGTCCGCTGGAGTTCGCAGCCCCTGACGCAAGGAGCAACGTGGCATTCTCGATAGCGTTAGCGGCAAGCACGTACCGCTTGCCTCGGACCGTCAACGGCAACGAAGAGGGTTCTGCCCCCTCAGCCTCATAGGTCTGGTACGTGATGCCGCTCACACGCCGATGCTCATCGATCTCGATACGAGTTGCCACTGCCTGTGAAATGATGGTTACAGAAGAGCGAGACGCAGTTGGTGATTTCGTTCCTGGGTGAAGCCGCATCAGCTCGTAGAGGGTCTTGAGCGCGCTATATTTTGCTTGAACCGGGCAAATAGGGATGCAGTTTGCATTTCCCTCGCAACGTTCACCCATCTGCGGATTCCCGGGCGCGCCCACCGGCTGGTAGCGAGAGCGGGGCTCAGAATTGCGACCCGCCGGCGAATTGCTCATCTGCACCTTGTACTGGTCGCCCTGCACGGAAATGGTGCGTCCATCCAGTCGATCGGCCAGTACTTGATCGAGATAGCTCGGCGGGACTCGGTGCATCGGGTACTCGTAGTCGCCGAAGTAGGTCAGATCGTCGATCCCTGGGTAATGCTGGTCAGTCGTGGATCCGGCCACTCCGATGATGTGCGTCTCGGCCCGCTCGTAGTAGGGGCGGAGGTCCTCGTACGTCATCGGCCAGTCAACGCCTTGTCCGTAAAGGGTTCGAATGTGAAAGTCATTCGGCAGCATTCTCAGGCAGGTCCCGAGCCAGTGCAGAGTGGTGCCACCAAGTGCCCGGGTATAGTCGCTTTGGAATGGAAGCGGACCGGACTGCGCGAAGTAGCCGCTGTCGTCGATTCTGCTTCGGGGCAATTCATCGGGATCAGGTTGGTTCACGATCTGCTTGATATCCAGCACATCGGGCTGGGGCGCGTTGGGATTGTTCGAATATGGAGCATTGGGAACTTTGGCCAGTGACGTCTGAAACGCCTCGACCAGTGAGCCGTACTTATCCGCACTCATTCCAGTGGCTCGTCCCGCCTCGAGAATGAGGATTCGCTTCCCGCCCGTGTCGGCAATCGTCTTCGCCACCGTTGCACCGGCGATCCCTCCGCCGACAATGACCACGTCGTAAAGCTCGTCCAGCTCGTCGGTCATGGCGTACCCATTCCTTTGGGGGGCGTTGCCCACGAGGCGAAGCCCGGCTGCTTCGCGCCCATCGGATGTGTCCCCGATGCCGGCCACACCAATCCTTCGCGATAGGCGGTGGCCGACACCACATGGTCGTTGTCGTGCGACATCGCGCCGTACCTGTTGCGCCAGTCCCGTGGCAGCTGAGACCAGGTCCCAAGAAACCACATGGCGGCCACGTTGCGCGCCACCGGTCCGTACCGGGAATCGTTGAGAATGGTTCGTCGAAATTCTGCTGTGTCGCCACCAGCCACTTTGTCGAGCGCACTGAAAAGCGAGCTTGTTTCACGGGTTCCGATGATGCGCACCAGTTCGGCGTAGTACTCCTCGAGCATCCCGGTACCCATCAACTCGTACTCCTCGTAGCCAGTCAGGATTGCCGATAGGCGCAGGAAATTCTTCAGTACTCCGGGCGCAAAGTTGGAGTTGTTGGTCATCATGTTCCCGCGCCAGCGAATGGTGTTCGATCGAGGAGGAATGGAGCGAGCGATGTGGCTCCACTCGGTCGCGGCGCCGAGCCAATTCCTTGCTGAGAGCTGAATGGTCCGCCTTGGTCGTGGGCCCGTTTGATCGGAAGGAGTCGCTCATAGGTTACCGACTCGGGACCAGAGTCAAGAGAGGGACTCTTGACGTTGGCATGGTCATATCCGAAGTCTGCCAAGTCCATCGAAGGGCCGCCTTCCCGATCGAAGCTGCACCCCAGTTTGACGACCTCCACCGCAGAAAGCAATGGAGTTCTGCCGCAGATCTGTCAAAGACGACGGTGAATCGAAGTGACTCGAATTCTCCCCAAATCGTTTTCGAGTGGAGGGTTCAAAGTGGCGAGTTGGTGACAAATGGTCCGCCATTCCGTTCAACCAGTCGACGCGAAAATGACCGAGGCTGATCTTCAAACAGGGCCACTTGACTGGCATAGGTCGCGGCGCGATGCTGATCTCGGCAGTGGGGCGTGCGGGTCCCCTGCCAAGGCGGAAGTACCTCGTTGCGACGGAAGGCGGAATCATGACCGATGCAATCCAGCCGATGCCGGCTGTCTCATTACCGCGCGGCTTTGAGATCCAGCAGGTACTAGCTACTCCCCACCTGATGGGCCCTCTGCCCAGCCCGCCAACCCTCGGACCTCTGGCCGCGTTTGTCGGCGACTGGCATGGAACGGGATTCAACACCATTTTTCGACCAGACAGCCATGAGACGCCGACGCCATTGCCCATTCCGGCTGGCAGAGACACTGTGCTGGAGCTCAATCGAACCTCGGAGTTCCTCTCGTTTTCGGCCAGCCTCGGTTCCGATCCCAACCGGGAGATGGTCCAAGGTGATCTGCTTCTGAACGGCGTGCCCCACTTGCAAACGGTCAACAAGGTGACCAACGTGAGCAGAATCACGGAGTTCAGATAGCGCAATTCAACTTCAGGGCGCCATCGAGATTCCCTAAGGAATGAATGGCCCATCCACGAAGGCCGACCGAATGTGAGGAACACAATCATGACGATGACCGCACCCATTCCCGACAATCGATTGGCAGAACTGCTCGCCTGCCCTCCAGAACAGTGGAATCTGGCGTGGCTCCAGAAGAGCCTCCAGTTGGCTGTTGAGCTAGAGCTGGCGACGTTGCCCCCCTACCTATGCGGATACTGGTCTTGCAAGAATTCTGGCGATCCGGTGCCCAAACTCATAAACGGGGTCGTTCTTCAAGAGATGTTCCATATGGGACTAGCAGCCAACATGCTCGTCGCCATCGGTGGGCCACCGACGATCAACACCCGGGTACCGACCTATCCTGGTCCATTGCCCGGAGGAGTTCAGCCGGAGCTGACCGTGTCGCTCAGTGGATTGACCAAGTCCTATGTCGGTGACGTCTACATGGCGATCGAATTCCCCGAGGCCGGACCGATTACCCCTCCCGCCCCACAGTTGACCATCGGGAAGCTCTACGGGGCTATCTCCGACGCGCTTGCTCGGGTCAATCCACCCTTCAGCGCTACCAATCAACTCAACGCTTCGATCGGAGAGGACTCTCTGACAATCATCACGAGCGTCGCTGAAGCTCAAGCTGCGATCAACGTGATCAAGGAGCAGGGCGAAGGAACGGCGACTTCACCTGACGATAGCGACGGTGCCGAACTCGCCCACTACTACCGTTTCGGTGAGATCTTCAATGGCGCTCAGCTGATCCAGACCAATGGTGCGTGGACGTACTCAGGAGCTGCTGTTCCGTTTCCGGAAACCTATCCGATGAGTGTGATTCCTGCCGGTGGATGGGGAAGTGGTGTGCCGGCTAATGTCGCCGCTCTCTTGAGTACCTTTGACAAGGCATTCACGAGCGTGCTTGACAACCTCCAAGCGGCTTGGACAACCGGGAGCCAAGACAGTCTTACGAGCGCAGTCAACTCCATGTTTGCGTTGAGTGGGCCCGGCATCTCGCTCATGCAGATCCCAGTAGACAGCGGGGCCGGCACATACGGACCCGATTTCCTTTACACCCCGTAAGTGCCACTCGCGATCCAGAACCTGGTGGTCGCAGCCCGACTGGAGTTGCCAAACGACGAGCCCGAGGAGGTCGCCGTGATGGCTAGATCAAGTTCGTCGGCCGCATGTGCCGAAAGGGGTTGAGGCCATCTCTGGGAATGCCAGATCTGAAATACAAACGTCATGTCTGAGCGGACGATGGGCGGAAAGAGGTGCCCGCCGAAGGAGAGCCATGATCAACGAAGTAGGTCACTATCGATCTCAAATCCGGCCCACCAGGTACAAATTGCATTCGTCAGGTTCAAAATCTGCAAGATCTGTTGACGACTGTGGAATAATGCCGCATGGTCACCGCCGCGAAGAAGAAGCCCGCAAAGTCCAGTGGAGCCAAGGCTCCAATGTCACCTGCGCACAAGGCAGCCCTCGCCAAAGGTCGCGAGGAAGGTCGCATCGTCCGCGCCTACTTAGATGCGCTGGAGGAGACCAAACCCAGGCGCGGACGGAAGCGAACTCCGGAATCCATCAAGAAGCGATTGACTGCTATCGACGATGCACTTGTAGTTGCAGATCCATTGCAGCGACTGCATCTTGTCCAGGAGCGCGCCGATCTTGAATATGAGTCCACCGCGACTGAAGCGCCAGTCGATATGGCCGGATTGGAGAAGGGATTCGTCAAGGTGGCAGCCTCCTATGGGGCGCGTAAGGGACTGTCCTACTCAACCTGGCGAGCCGTTGGTGTCAGTGCACCGGTACTCCAGAAGGCCGGTATCTCTCGAACGCGCGGTTAGCTCTCTTGCGGCATTTGGATCTCGATCTGCGACAAGGCAGGCACAGTTGCTCAGCTCCAGCGCTGCATTCGGCCCCAAGTGGAGGGAAGCCAGTCGAACCATTCGGCCACTCTTGAAGTTGGTTGGGAATTGTGATTTGCTTGGTAAAGCGACACTGGTTTCCGCCAATCAGTCTCGTCAGCCAACATCGGGATCCGCCGCCCGATGTGGGCAGAGAAGGCACCCTCCGGGGTGCCTTCTCCATTTCCAGGCCATGGTTGCTCTCGGGAGCTTCGCGAAGGTGATTGGGAGCCCCTGCGGATCCTGCGCCTTAGCACCCCGACGTTCGACCGCCTAGTGTTTGGTCGGCTACCCGACGACGTTGGCTACCACAGAAGGTGCTCTCTCGATCTTCCGGTAGATGATGGGCGAAGATGGAGTCCGAACCATGCCAGGATCTTCGAGGACAGGAAACTCGCTGGGAGTCACCCTTGACATTGCCTCGTCGCCATATCCCGATCGACACGCAGGATCGGGCCCGCCCTCGTTAGCTCCACTGCTTTTTTCGATTCTGGGCCCTCTAAGCGTTTCAAGCGAACTCGAACATTTGGCCATCGGTGGTGCTCGTCGTCGCGCAATCTTGGCTCGATTGCTGGTGGAGCGGAGCCACTCCGTACCGCTGGGACGCCTGGCTGAGGATGCGTGGGACGGAGGTCCGCCGACCGGTGCCGCTTCGACGCTGAGAAGTCACCTGTCGTCCTTGCGCAAAGTGCTGGGTCAGGAACGGCTGTACAGCCGCGATGGATCCGCAGTCGTGGTGGTCATGCCAGGGGAGTTGGATTCGGATGTCTTCGACGCCGAAGTGGCGATAGGGCGTCAAGCACTGGCAAGGCGGGACCTCAAGACGGCTGCCAGGAGCTTTGAGCGGTCGATAGCGATGTGGCGAGGTTCGGCCTTTTCGGATGTTGAGGGCTACGTCTGGGCGATTCCCGAGGTGTCTCGACTCGATGAGCGGAGGCTTGAGGTACGTGAAGGCCTACTTGAGACGCGACTACGCCTTGGCCAATATCTGCAGGTGGCCGCCGAAGCGGAACAGGTGGTCCGAGAGAACCCACTGCGTGAACAGGTGTGGGCCATTCTCATGGTGGCTCTCTACCAAGCTGGCCGACAGGCTGAGGCTCTGCGCGCCTATCAACGAGTGAGACTCCATCTCACCGAGGAACTCGGCATCGAACCGTGGCCAGTTCTGCGCATCCTGGAACAGTCAATCCTCAATCAGGAAGATGCGCTCGCGCAATGGATGCGGGGGCGCAATGTCCCGCCTCTCGACTCATTCGCAGCCCGATCATCGCCGGCACGAATATCAATGGCGGCACCTCAGAGCGAGTTCCCGGTCGTCCTCGAAGAGTCCGACCTCTCATGGGTGCCTTCCGCCGGCTCGCCCAGTTTTGTTGGGCGAGACACGGAGTTCGAGTTGGCCATGGCGGCTCGCGAACGGTCGCGGAATGGTCACCAAGTGCTTCTGGTGATCAGCGGAGAACCGGGGATCGGCAAGACGAGACTGGCTGCAGAGGTGGCCATTTCAAGTGCAGCTGCGGGCGACCTCGTACTTTATGGTCGGTGCAACGAACAGCCTCTCTCCTCGTTTGAAGGCATTCGTGCTGCGCTCAGCCGGATCATCCGCTACTCGATCGGAACGGCGACGCTCGAGCGCATGGGTAGACAGAGGTTGCCGCTCTGCCAGGTGATACCTGAAGCGCTCTCCGAGGAACAGCCCGTAGCTGGGGCTGGTCTGATGACTGCCGAGGCCGAGCGATACCAATCGTTCGAGGCTGTCAATTCATTCGTTGGCTTCATTGCGGAGGTTCGCCCAGTTGTCTTCGTTCTTGAGGATTTGCACTGGGCAGATCTTCCCGGCCTCGCCCTCTTAGAGCACATGCTCCGCTCGAAGTCTGACGCTCCCATTCTGTTTGTGACCACCATCCGCACGACCGAGCTCGGTCATGTCAGCTGGCTCGACGGAGATCTGGTCGATCTGGGGCGCACCGTTGACGTATGCCGAGTTCGCCTGGATGGACTATCGCCTGCGATGAGCCTCGCGCTCTTCGAGGATGCGGTGCGTGGAGACAGCACACACATCGAGATTGGCGCAGATCGCCTTCAGGAGTACACGGGCGGGAATCCATTCTTCGTGCAAGAGGTGGCGACGGATGTGGTGAAGAAGAAGGCACTTGCTGGGGAGCTGCTGGACCGGGAGGCATCGATCTCGGATCGCCTCCGTGAACTTGTCAGCTGGCGCCTGGCAATGCTCACCCCATCATGTAGGAACGTGCTTTCGGTCGCAGCACTCGTTGGATTGCACTTTCAGGTAGGTGTCCTAATTGCTGCGAGCAGCACCAACGAAGAGACGATCCTCGACATACTCGACGAAGCACAGGCGGCTGGGGTCATCGTTGAAGTGAAGGAAACCGCCGATAGCTATCGATTCGCTCATGATCTTGTCCGTCATTCCTTGGAAGCTGGAATCGGAGTAGCGCGTCGAACCCGGACACACCTCAAGATTGCTCAAGTACTTGAAGCGATAAATGGACTGAATCAGGCCCACGCCGCTGAGATCGCGTTCCACTACATCGGCGGGATCGATGCCGGGGCAGCAGGTCGTGCGCGCCTGTTCTGTCGCCTTGCCGGCCTGTCGGCTATGGAACATGTCGCCTATGAGGCGGCCGTAGAGCATTTCGCAAGGGCCTTGGAAATCGGCGAAACCCACTTCCCCGATGACCTGGAGGGTGATTGCGAACTCCTCCTGTTTCTCGCCGACGCAATGGTCAAGTCGGGCAGACTACCCGAGGCAGACGAGCTGTATAAGCGGGCCTTCCTACTCGGGCGGGATCTCGGCCGAATCGACATGTCGGCAGCAGCGGCGATTGGATTCGGTGGGACCCTGCCTGCGGGAGTCGAACCCAGTGAGTCTGGTCTCCAAATGCTGCAGACCACGCTTGTCGATCTTGGACAAGGGGACAAACTGCAGCGTGCCCTGGTGCTTGGTCGACAGGCACACTGGAGCCACTTCTGCGAGACTCGCGAGCGTCGACAGTCCCTGGCTGACGAGGCCGTTCAAGTGGCCATGCGTCTTGACGACCTCCCAACAATCGCTGCGACCCTCGAGTATCGGTACTGGGCACTCTGTGGTCCCGACGAGATTGATCGGCAACTTGATGATGGTCGTCGAATCCGAGAAGTCGGAGAGGGGATCGGCGACCCGGAAATTGTCCTTCGAGGCATCAAGTGCGAACTCCACGCAGAGTTAGAACGTGGCGATTTCGCGGAGGCCGATCGTAAGGCCCAACGAATGCGTGAGCTGGCTGACAGAGTCAGGCAACCGGAGTTTCAGCGATTGGGCTTCATGTGGGAAAGCCTGGTGGCTGGCATCCAAGGGCGCTTCGACGATGCCGAAAGATCGGCCGCGGATGCCTACTCGATCTTCCGCCGCAGCGGACACTCTCAGACCGACGCCATCGCGGTGGGCCTCAGCATCACCTGGCTCTGGCTACAAGGACGGCTAGGGGAAATGAGACCGATACTGGAAGCAGGTAGGACCGGCCGATCTTCTCTGGGAGAGCGCGCGCTTTCAGCCTGGATTGCTGCTGATGTTGGTGACCTAGATGAGGCAAGGGAGATTCTTGCCGCATTGCCTCCCGAGGAGATCGAAGCCGCAGATCACAATTTTCACTGGTGGTTCATGATGGTCGGGCTAACTCAAGCGGCCTGCAAGCTGGGAGATGCGGAGCGTGCCGATCAGCTGTACCGACTCATCTCGCCGTTCTCAACGCACAACTGTCGAGTGGGTCAAGCCACCTTTCTGGGGTCCGCCTCGTATTACCTCGGATGTCTGGCAAGAACCGCTGGTCGCTCTCACCAGGCGGTGGCACACCTTCGGGAAGCTCTCGAACGGCATCGGACGATGGATGCGATGCCATTTGTGGACCTCTCGAATCGAGAGCTGGACCTGGCGCTCGGTGCCTGCTGAGACACCAGCCCGATCCTGAGGTGCGGTCCGGACTTCGACATTCCGTGACTACGTGAAGACAATCCAGTCGCCCCTAGTTTGCTGAGCGAGCAAGGCGTCGAGCATCCATTGGTGGGTGTGCCTCAAGATGTCGAACGATGTCTGGAAACACGTCGACCGCAGAGTTCCTGCCGATGATGGCGTCGAGGTGACCGTATCCGTCGATGTAGTTCACCGTGAAGCGCTCGGCTTGTTCGCGGCCAAACGAGTCTTGAAGCCATGCCAGAGTCTTCTCGGTCCCTTGCGGATGGAAGATGTAGTTGCGGGTACCGGCCAGGAAGTGGATCGGTAGGTTCAGCCGATCAACGTTGGGCAGATACCGATCGAGGCCCGATGAGTCAACGATCCTGCCTCGCTGCAACATCAGGACGAGATGGCGCAGCGCTGTCAGATTCGCCACCCCGAAGAGCTGGGCAATCCTCTGATGTGTTGCGTCGTCAAGCTGGTCGTGAACGTGAGTCAGACCAAAGATGGCATTGATCCAACGACAGACCGCTAGCCCGCAACGCTCGCCATGCGGCATCGGTACCGCACGAAGGGCGACATCGAGGGCGATATCGGACGGGCGGCCATCGACATCTGGTCCCATCCGAGTGACGCCGAGATCTGCGAGCAGGCCACCAATCCGGAGCTCTGCCTTTGCCCGGTTGAGGGGGGAGGTCATCGGAAACGCGGTGAATTGGGCACAGATTGCCGAACGGATTCCGGAGGTTCCCTCCAAGAGAGTCATCAGAAGTGAGACCGATCCGACGCAGTGTCCGATTGCCTGGACGTCACGGCAATCTGCGATTCTGATGACCTCGGTAACGGCTCGAGGCCAATCGACTTGGGCGATCTCGTCGATCGTGCACTGGCTCCACGCCGATGGAAGATCGATACCGGCCCGGTAGTCAAAGAGCCAAACGTCGAAGCCGCGCTCGAGCAGTAACTGCACGAGACTCGGCTCATCGGTGTCCAATGCAAACGAAGTGGCCGACATGGCAAACCCTGCGGCCAGGATCACGGGCCCCTTGTCGCCACCGTGAAAGCGAATGAGCCGAGAACATGCGCTGGGTGTCGGCTCATCGTGCCAGACGCCGTCGGGATCACACCAGCGGACAACATCGGCAACGGCCCCGCCGGGCTCAGGGAGTTGCGGCTCGGATGAGACAGTCGAAGTGAAGCGAGCGTGTTCGTCGAGCATCCCGCTGTAGAAGGGCCACAGGCCCCGCATGAAGTCGATCAAGAACTGGCGACGGAGGCGGAACCTGGCAGCTCTTGACGGTGCGTGCGAGACGTTGATCGATGCCACCATCCGACGGAGCGACAGCAACGAGATCCGAAGAATCCCCCGGTACGTGAAACACTCGAGATCCTTGGCGTCTAGCTCGGAGATCGTCACGAGCATTGTGGTTGTTTGTCTCCAGGCGTCGAAGATTGGGCTGTTGCGGATGATCTTGTGACCTTCAAAGACATAGCGAGATCCGTCGACAGCGCGGGCGTGGAGTCGATAGCGCATGTTGTCGGTTTCCACGTGACTCTTGTCAGGGATCACGAGAACGAACTCGCCCCAGGTGATCTCCAAGGGCTGGCTGCTCAAGAGAGAGCAGCGAAGACATCCAGTGATGTTGGCGGCAATGCTTGGGACCGCAAGCAAAGCTGGAAGGTCGGGGTAGTCGATCGTCATGTCGGTCTCGATTGCCCCGCCGGTAGCCTGACCGTATGCGGCCGCACCGCCAAAGTCGACTTCTGAAGGGGCGACTGCTGAGACAAGACCGGACATTTGTTCACGAAACCTGAGTCCGGGAATTGGCTTCAGAGCATCTGGACTCCTCCCATTCTGCGCGTCGCCGAGATTGAACAAATCACTCTGACGCCTGCCCTTGTTGGAATTCATTGACTCGGGTACAACTGACCCACGCGGGGAGGGGACTTGTCGGCGGAGCGGACCGTTGACCCAGTGGGCTCGCTCCGATGATTGCAGGACGGGATCGACGAATTCATGGTATCCGATCAGTTTGTTGACCTGTGAACTTGATCTCCTGGGGCCTGGTGACAATGCAACAGCCGGCTCGTATGCCGAGCCGGCTGTTGCCCAGTTCCCGCCTTGCTTCGTGGTTCCGCCGATCTCCACGAATGCTGCAGCGCTGATGATTGTGCCGGAAGGGCGTCCACTTCTTGTCCAGTCCTTGTCCAACGCAAAGCGAAAAACTTCTCGTGCGGGACAGAGCTGGATACACCAGACCTCAACGGGAGAGCGATCCTGCCGCAGACACAAGAGCCAGACTTGGGTGACTTGCCCAGGACCCACACTTGCGGGCCCGACCTCGCTGGCGGGTCTGCTGCACGATCCGGTGACAGGTTTGGTTAGGCCGCCTGGACTGCCGGCGGGGTCATGATTGCTTCGAATCCGACGGGGGTCAATCGACCGAGGGCGGCCTGACGACGTCGACGGTGATACGTCCGCTCGGTCTAGTTCGATGGGTTGTCGGCAACTCCACCAGGTGGGTTGTCAGTGCCTCCACTGGTTCGATTCTGGGAATGAGGACTCATCGAATGCTGAGCGGTATTCGAGATCGCCCTAATGCCGAAGTAGGCCGTCGTCATCGTTCCCACCGCGGTGAAGGCGCTCGTCAAGATCGAAACTGTTGAACCGACGTTGGTGCCACCGCTTGAAATCTTCAATACGCCAAGGATCGCCGCGAGTGCAATCGCCACATCTCCGCATACGACTACCCAGAGTCCCGTCCAAGCTCGGGTGTGGTCGACGTCCTGCTCGGTTGTTGGGTGTGGGCGCCTGAACAATCCCATTCCGGTTCCTCTCCGGGAGTTGATGGTCGGATCATCTGGGCCGATGTCAGCTGAGTTCACTGTGCACTAGGACGCTGCTGAAATAGTCACACCCAAAGGCTCGCGATTTGAGGCTGGATCGGCAAGAATTCAGGTATGGCACTCGGGTCGGCAAAGGTCCAGCAACGCTTCGACAATCCGAGGGAGATCCTCGGCGACCGGCTGCGGGAGGGGTCGATCTATCGACTGCTCGCCGACCACGGTCATGCGATGTTCGGAGACGACTACTTCGCCGACTGCTATACGGACTCGGCCAAGGGGCGTCCGACCATTCCGGCCCGGGTGATGGCCACGGTCATGGTCCTCCAGGCCTTCGAGGGACTGTCAGACCGGGAGGCCTGTGATCGTCTCGAGGTGGACCTGCGGTGGCAGGCCGCCTGTGGGGTAGACACCGGAGCAGAGGCCTTCCATCCGACCGCCCTGGTGGGTCAGCGCAACCGGCTGCGGGCCTCTTCTCGTCCCCGGCGCCTGTTCGAGGACACCAAGGTGGTGGCGAAGCAGACCGGGGCCATGAAGAACCGGGCCCGGGTGCTCGACTCGACCCCCATCTTCGACGCGGTGGCAACCGAAGACACCGTCACCCAACTGCGGGCCTCCATCCGCAAACTGCTCAGTGCACTGGACCAGGTGGGGAGTCCTCTGGCGCCAACAGTGCGAGCAGCCCTCCTCCGCGACGACGACTACGCGACGGCGGGCAAGCCACCCTGTGACTGGGACGACCGGGCTGCCCGTGAGGCCCTAGTCGATGCTCTGGTTCGTGACGCCCTCCTCGCTCTCGATGCCCTTGACGGCGCCGAGGTCCCGGCCACGGCGACCGCTGCCACAGAACTGCTGGCCCTGGTGGCCGGCCAGGACACAGAGCAAGGAGACGACGGGGTCTTCCGCATCGTGCGCAAGGTGGCCAAGGACCGGGTGATCTCGACCGTCGACCCCGAGGCCCGCCACGGCCACAAGTCCCGCAACCGCCACTTCGACGGCTACAAGGCCCACCTGTCCATCGACCCGGACTCCGAGCTGATCGACGAGGTGGTGGCGACTGCGGCCAACACTCCCGATCGAGACGCAGCCAGTGACCTGTTGGCGCCTCTCGCCGACGAGGAGGACAAGCCCGAAGTACTCGGGGACTCCGCGTATGCCGACGGGGCCACCCGGGACACCTTGGAGGCCAAGGGCTTCACGGTCACCGCCAAGTGCCCACCGGTGCGCAACGCCACCGGGCTGTTCACCAAGGACCGGTTCGACGTCGATCTCGAAACACAGACCGTCACCTGTCCGGCCGGACAGCGCGTCACCATCAACCCCACCCGCGACGGTGGTGGACGGGCCTCGTTCAAGGTCCACTGCAAGGAGTGCCCGATGCGGAAGGCCTGCACCAAGTCGCGGGCCGGTCGCACAATCTCCGTCCATTCCCACGAGACAATCCTGCAACGGGCCCGAGCCGAACAGAAAGAGCCAGGATGGGCCGAGCACTACCGGGCCGACCGACCCATCGTCGAACGCAAGATCGCCCACTTCGTCCGCAAACCCTGGGGCGGACGGAGAGCACGGACCCGAGGGAAGGCACGCGTAGCCACTGACCTCGACACCCGCGCCGGTGCCATCGACTGGGCCCGCCTAGCCGCACTCGGACTGCAGCGTGGCCCGAGCGGATGGGCGATCGCAGGGACCTGAGGGACACAAGACCCACCCGGTCACGCCATCGAGCCCACCAAGGTCCTCACGCCCCCCGCTCGACGGAGGAATCCCACCACCTCCCACCGTCAGAGGAGCCTTCACCGCCACCGGATCAACGCCGAGCGAACCCCATGGGGAGCGTTCCCCACGATTGCTCCTACTTCAGCAGGCTCCTAGGCAAGCGCACAACGGAGGGGCAGGTCCGACACGCTGTTTTGCCTTCCTGTGCGAACCACCTGCATGTGCTTCGAATGGCACATCTCGGGATCCGGCCGACTGTCCGTGGCCAGATTTCAGTCCCCGCTTTTGGCCACGAGAAGTCCCCACCCCTCGGAGCGGATGTTCAGTTCTTGGCCAGCGTAGATCGACCTCCGTTCTGACGCGCTTCCTTCATCCGGAATGACTCCCCGTCGGTGACCACGATCACGCTGTGGTGCAGCAGTCGGTCGAGCAGGCTGACCGCGGTGGTGTGCTCGGGGAGGAACTTCCCCCACTCCTCGAAGGGCCAGTGCGAGCCGATGCCGAGTGACCGGCGTTCGTAGGCAGCGGCCACCAATCGGAAGAACAGCTCGGCGCCGGTTGTGTCCATCGGTGCGAACCCGATCTCGTCGATGAGGATGAGATCTGCCTTGAGGATCTGGGCGATCACCTTGCCCACCGAGTTGTCGGCCAGCGCTCGATAGAGAGTCTCGACCAGCTCGGTGGCGGTGAAGTAGCGGACCCGGTGACCGTCCTCGACGGCCGCATGTCCAAGGGCCACCAGCAGGTGGCTCTTGCCGGTCCCTGCCGGTCCGACCAGACACAGGTTCTCCTTCGCTCGGATCCACTCGAGCCCCGCCAGGTAGTCGAACGTCGCACGCGGCACAGAGGAGGCAGCGACGTCGAACTCCTCGAGCGTCTTGGTCACCGGGAAGGAGGCCACCTTCATCCGGTCCCGGGCGTTGGAGAGGTCCCGGGAGGCGATCTCGGCTTCGACGAACACTCGGAGCAGCTCCTCGGGCTTCCACCGTTGGGTCTTGGCCGTGACCAACAGTTCAGGCGCCAAGGTGCGGATGGCCGACAGCCGCAGACGACGCAGCCCGGCCTCCAAGTCGGCGGCCAGGGGTGGTGGCGTTGTGGTCATGGCCGACCCCCGATGGCGTAGTCCGACAGCGAGCGCACCGGCACCATCGGCAGTTCGACGATGAGCGCCTCACCGGGACGGGTGGGACGGGGAACACCGGCACCGGAGTGGAGGATGGACACCACATCGGCCGACCGGAACCGGCCGAAGGCGACCGCCCGCTCGAGGGCAGCGAGCACCGGTTCCCTCCCGTGGATGGCCTCGAGTTGAGAGAGCTCGTCGATGTCACGGGCCAGCCCGGTCATTCCCTTGGCGGCTGCTCCCTTGATGAATGCGTCAGCCACCGGGCCGAGGGTGCAGAAGGCCTTCTCGGCGACGGACTTGGGTCGGACCGAGCGGTGCGGTGCGGGTCGCGCACCGCCGTAGTGGTCGTCGTCGATGGAGGTCTCACCAGGGGAAACGACCAGATGCTCGGCGATGATCTCGCCCAGGAACACCACCTGGATCACCCCGTCTTTGACTCGGAGACTGACCTCTCTCCCGATATGGTCGTTGGGCACCGAGTAGCGGGCCGAGCCGAAGCGGACACAACTCAGCTTGTCCACCTTGCGGGTCACGATCTTGCCGATCTGGGCCCGCAGTGGCGGCAGGTCAGCGAACAGCTCGGCCTCGACGGCCAGCCGCTCGGCGGGGATCGCCATGATCTCCGAATGGACGGCCGAGTTCACCTCGGTGCACCAGGCCCGCCCCTTGGCGTTGGCATCTGCCAGGTCGGCGACCGACAGTGCTTCGGGGATCATCAGGTCGGACTTCACGTAGCCGACCAGGTTCTCCACCAGGCCCTTGGACTCAGGGTCGGCCCCCTCGCAGAAGTCGGGCCGGAACCCGTAGTGGGTGGCGAAGCGCACGTAGGCCGGGGTGGGGATCACGAGGCCGGCGACGGTGCCGCCCTTCAGGCATCCCATGCGGTCGGTGAGCGCGTTCTTCGTCACGCCACCGATGGTCTCGAAGCACTCGGCCAGAGCCTCCATGGTGGCCTCGGCTCCAAGATTGTCGGTGAACCAGACGAAGCGGAACCTGCTCCAGGCGACAACCGCGCAGAAGACGAACAGCGGGCCGATCTCCCCCCAGTCGAAGACCACCGTGTCGCCCGGGGCCCAGATGCCCGGCCGTCGACCCCGGTGGTTCTTCGACTTCCACTTGCTCTTCGCTTCGGCCACCAGACGGCGGAAGTTGCGGGCTGACCCGTTGTAGCCGGCGGCCACCGCCACCGGCAGCAGTCGCTTGGCCGTGATCCGGCCCTTGGTGCGGGCGACCGTCTCGGCGACGACGTCGGCCACCCCGTCGTAGTTGTGGCGGACCTCGCCGGGGACGGGTCCGGCATCGAGCGCTCTGACTGCTTCGACCGATCGCTTGACCGTCTTTGGCGTAGTTCCGCAGATCTCGGCGGCGGCCCGGTAGGAGCCGACCTCTCGGTAGGCGGCATGCATGTCCATGTGTTCCCTCACTGATTTCATAGAGGTGTCCCTTGGTCCGGAGCGGATGCTGGTTCGCACCGCAACCGTCACCGGCCAGGGGACACCTCAGGTGGATACGTCAGTGAGGGGTGGGGACTTCTCGTGGCCACAGGTGGGGACTTTCGTGGCCACCAGCGGGGACCTCAAATGGCCACCAGCGGGGACCTCAAATGGCCACCAGCGGGGACTTTCTCGTGGCCACGGACAGCCGACCGATGAGGATGCCGGTCGATCTGCAACTGCATTCTCGATCAATCCACATCGATCGTCACGCCGCTGAGCACACTCGTTCTCGATGCACTTGTCGGCGAACCGCAGCCGATTCTCTAAACTGATGCTGTCTCCTCCTAGTGTCCTGACCCCGAAATTCGGAAGAAATATCCTGAATCCGGGAATTTCCTGTTCCTGAGCGTGTTCCTCCCATCATCAGCCACGATGGGAGGCAGCCATGGGAGACAGAGGACGGCCGAAGGCCGAGCTGGTGCTCAGCACCGAGGAGCGCCTGGCGCTCGAACGGCTGACCAACCGGCGCAAGAGCGCGCCAGCAATGGCCATGCGGGCCCGGATCGTGATGTGCTGCGCCAATGGGGACACCAATCAGCGTGTTGCCCAACAGCTGGGGGTCAGTCAGGCGATGGTCGGTAAGTGGCGCCGACGCTTCGTCGAGCACCGCCTGGGCGGGCTCTCCGACGATCCGAGGCCCGGTGCGCCGAGGAAGATCACCGACGACCAGGTCGAGGCGGTGATCGTCAAAACC
>Ga0097691_1000433_pt1 | contig 36619 bp, 42 predicted proteins | sample NGESurdeep072012_8_FD_72858 | JGI IMG/M metagenome (GOLD analysis project Ga0097691, IMG submission 72858) | Arctic peat soil microbial communities from Barrow, Alaska - NGEE Surface sample 210-1 deep-072012 | ecosystem: Environmental > Terrestrial > Soil > Wetlands > Peat ... | reverse complement strand
AAACAAGAACGGACTTTCCTTCAATCGTTCATGCTTGAGGCGGAGGTCAGACAATATCACCGTGGTACAGCTGCGCATCCAGTTGTCGTAGCTTACGGTGGCTTGCCGGATACCTCCTGCCTTGTCAGTTGCCGCCCTTGGGAGCCCAGAGCCGCTGTGCTGCTTCTTGCTCATGCCACCTACTTTAGTGTTTAGGGAATGCTAACGCCAGTCGGTGAGAAGGCATTGTTCTTAGGACTTGGGATGACAGGTGTGCACTCCACGGTTGTCGTCAGAAACCGCGCATCCACGCTCCATAACCTGCTGCAGCATGCGGCGAGCTCGATGGAGCCGGATCTTAACCGTGGTGAGGGTCAATCCCAGAAGATCGGCGATCTCCGGCGCAGTCTAGGAGTGGGCCCCGTACAGCAGAGTTACGGCGCAGTACTTATCGGGCAGGAAATCCAGACATCGTTGCACGCATGCGCTTGTTCCCTTCCGATCCGAAACCTCGAGAGGCGAGGGAGATTCCGAAACGGGCGGCTTAACGCCAAGCTGGCCCTCGTCATCGTCCAGTGAAACAAGCAGCTTGCGTTGGCGCAAGCGATCGAGACCTACGTGTGTGGTGATGCGGTACAACCAGCCCCGCACGACGTCCGGATCGCGCAGCGAGTCTCCACGACGATACGCGCGGAGAAACGTATCCTGCTTAAGAGCTTCAGCTTCGGCGGGATTCTTTACCATACCGAGGATATAGCGGTAGATTCGATCGTGGTAAGCCTCGAACAACAAGCCCGAATTCTGTTTTCGTGGCGGTCCTCAAATTGTCATTGAGTGGTCACAATTGGACAGCTTGGACGAGGACGGTTCTGCCACACTGCGGCCATGGCAACGAAAACGATTCCGGAATATCTCGAGGACGAACGCCGAAGCCGTGAAGACACCCAACTGCGGACGGACGAAGAAGCCGACCGCATCCAGTTGCTGCATCCTGGCCACCATCGCACTCGGAAGCAGCCCAACCTGGAATTGCCGGCTCCAGTTGAAGTCGTGGTCAAAGCGAAAAAGCCCGCTGTGGCTAAAGCGCGAAAGGCTGCCGTGGTCAAAGCGAAAAAGCCCGCTGTGGCTAAAGCGCGAAAGGCTGCCGTGGTCAAAGCGAGAAAGCCTGCCGTCGCGAAGGCGAGAAAACGTGTCGCAGCCAAGACGACAAAACCTGCTGGAGCAGCTCGGAGAAAGCCACCAGCCGCGCGAAAGACGGGAACGAAAGCCCGCAGGAAGGCGTGACGATCCCTGTGTGATCTTTGCGGTCAGCGGCGACCCTACTCTCTAGGAGGAGTCATGAAGATCCTAATGGGAATTGACGATTCGGAGTTCTCAGGAGATGTACTACAGGCCGTTATCACGCAGTTTCGTCCTGAGCATATAGAAGTTCGGGTCTTGCATGTGTTGCAGCCGAGTGCACCGGCACCACCTCAAATGGCTCCAGGCTACGCCCCCGAATTGGACGACCAGAAGAAACCAGCCCATGAGTTGGTGGAGCGAATTGCGAGCGAATTGCGTTGTGGGGGATTCAAGGTGGACACCGCCGTCGAAGTTGGTGACATCCGAGAGAGAATTATCGATGCCGCAGAAGAGTGGGGTGCCGATCTGATCGTCGTCGGTTCTCATGGTCGAAGTGTCATCCCACGCTTCTTGCTTGGCAGCGTGGCGGAATTCGTCGCTCGCCATGCCAAGTGCTCGGTAGAAATCGTTCGCACTTCAGTGCGCGGCTGACGGACTGGGAGGCTGCTCAACTCTTGCCCTTTGGGAGGACATCCACGGGCATGTGGCTCAGCTTGGTAAAAACCCGACGCAGTTGTAGCAGAGGTCACCAATCGTAAAGATAGATCTGCATCGGTCGCCACATGGCGACCCATCCGGCAATCGTAAGCCTCTCCCGCACGACGGCAGCCCAAGTGTCCGCCTCATGACCTAACAACATCTTGCTGAGGAACAGACATGCCGCCAAGAAGAGCAGCCCAATCAAAAGGCTGGTGCGGCTTTGCTTCAGGAGGCGCTTGAACTCCAATTCAGTGATTTGGGCACGGTGGGCAAAATGGTTGCGGAACACAAACACGGTTGGTCGGAACAAATCCACCCCCCGCAACCAAACAACACTTGCTCTATCAATCAGTTCGAGACGATCGCTCAAGCCCGGCGGCGGCTTAATTGGCTCCCTTTAGGTCCCATTAACAGCAAATTGGTCTTTCGGGGCCATTCCTCTGGACAGAATCCCTGCCACCAGGCTGTTCGCCGCACGTTTGTGCTCCGAGACAGCCTTGGTGTACGTCTTCATCGTGCTCTGGATGTCAAGTGCCGCAGTAGCTCTTGCTGCACCTTAAATGGCGGTGCCGACGCTTCGCAGCATCGTCAAGTACGAATGACGAAACGTATGCCAACCGATTTTCCCCATACCAGCCCGTTGCGCTGCTGGCCTCAAATGCCGCTGCAATATGTTCTGCTGCGCCCGGTCCGTATCGGGGGTGTTAGAGAATGAAACCGCATAGGAATGGCTCCCGAGCCGATACTTATGCCGTCGGGGTGATGTCGCGTTTGGTACGAAAGGACAACCGGCCTTCCGCCGCGAATCCAACGTCTTTCTTGCCGGTTACGAAGGCCGTCGTGGTGCCGGCGACCGCTCCTATGCCGCCGCCAATCAGCGCTCCCTTACCGCCCCCTGCTAGGGCGCCGATGATAGCGCCGCCACCGGCGCCGCCGCCGATCCATCCCAGGTTACGTCTCTTGTGCGAAGCGCCACTCACGACAATGTGCGAGGTGCTCAAGCGAAACTCCTGATTGTTGATGAAGACGCTGTCGAGGGTCAGACCAAGTTCTCCCGGATGGTGCAGTCGCCCGGAGCGCCGCGCAATGATTACGTGGCCGGTAACCGGAGTTCCCACCGGCAGAACGGTGCGGTTGTCGAGGACGACGGGCTCGTCAACCACCGCGTCGAAGCGTTCACCCGGCACTGCTGACGCACTGGAGAGTCCCTGCTGGAGACGGACCGTAATTGATGTGCCGTCAGGTATGACGAACGGCACGGCCGCTGGATTGGCGTCGCTTTGCGCGCTCCTCGAGACGTCACCACTCGCAGCCGTTGAAGGAGCTTGGCCCGCCGCCGGGTTGGCGCCGCTCTGCGATGCAGAAGTTTGCTCGCCGGGACTAGGCCACTTCTCCGACTTGCTACAGTTAGTCAATGCCAGCGAGAGAAATGCTATGGCTGGAATAACGAGGTAACGCTTCGTGTACATGTGCTGCCTCCGGGCTACTCACGCAGCAAGCACTATGTCCTTGGTGTAAAGAGCTTCGCGCGGGTAGCGGTCGTTCCCGATTTAAGTGTCCCTGGCAACATGGAAAACCGAGGAAACTATCCGATATCAGTGACCAATAACAATGGTGCCGCCCACCACGATGCTCGGACGGCGGACGATGATCACCCCGTGGTTATCCTGGTAGTAGTAGTGGGGACGGCCTTGATAGACATAAGTCCGGCAACCATACTTCTTGGCTTGTCCGGGAGGCATTCCACAGTTGTTCCATCCCGTCTTCGTTCCGTGACTCCATCCCGGGGGACGCTCGTTAGGATTACCGTAACTGCGGTACTGGTATCCGTCGCGCTCATCCCATCCCTGGTCGGAAGTTTGATAGTTATTCGTGGCGTGCGGGTTCCCTTTTCCATGGCCCTTTTCATTGTCCGCCATCAAAGTTGGGGCAAATAAACCAAGTGCTGTTACCAGTGCGAGACCTGCGAGCCAGTGTTTACCCATATGTCTTCCTCCTTATAGAACGCGCAAGTGGAGCGCAAAACGTTTCCATTTGGCGATACCATTTTCGGTCTCCGTGTGGTCAACCGCGCAACTGCGGTTTCCAATTGGGAGTAGGCATATAACGACTATCGCATTGTCGGCTGCGGCGGGTCTGAGCACAATTGCTCCATTGCAGATGACCTACAGACAACGGCTCTGGACCGGTGCGTCTTCAGGATTCTCAGTACGGGTGCGACCGTAGGAGCAGTTCGGCTTGCATCAGGTCGAGGTTTTGGGGCACGAATTCAAAATCAGATCGCGTCTCATGCTGCTGCTTATTGATGGTCTTGAACAGCAGCATTCGCCCATTCACGTGAATATCGACGAGATGGGTCTTCCAGTGGGACGAACTCACCTGGATTCGCTCAATCTCAAATGTCCCGCCTTTGGCGATGCGCCCGAGGATTCCGAAGCCAAAATCGACGTTCTCCACCAAATGACCGTTCACGCGCGCGAGCCGCTTCTGCTGCGGACTGATCAATATCGTTCCAGCCATACTCTCGAGAGCCTTGGATTCCATCGTAGGCGGAACAAACGCTGGGTCAGGCCGAAACCTGAGTCGCAGATCAGAGCCATCCCAGCCGTCGTACTCAAACAGAAAGGCGTTAGGTAACAGGCGTACAAAGTTCTCCAGCCGGAGTTCGTCCGCATCGTTTTGTTTCTTGACCGCAAGCTGCTGGCTGGGGTCACGAACGAGTTGCTCCTGCCGCTCCGCCTCTTGCTGTTGCTGAGCTGAATCAAGCGGAGTGTCGTTAATCGTGAGCAGACGGTGCACCGGACCGTCTTTGGTCTCAACTTCAAGCTGGGTCCGTGTCTGCTGCTCGACTACTTTGGTGACGCGGTACAACCAGTTGCTGCGTTCCATCCGATCCGTCAATTCATTCGCAACAACATCCTTCATAAGATCATTTGCAGACGGTTGCAAATCCGGCGCAGGGGAGCCCGAGTAGCAGGGACATCCGAGAAGAACAATTGCAGCGAGATGTAGGGCGACATGCTTCACAGCCAGTTGGATGCATTGCTGCGAGGTTTCGGCGGAGTATATTTCACTCCTCATTACAGGAAATGTGAGCAGATGTGCACATACATTAGAGTGCAGGTCGTTTAGCCTTACTACAGATGGAACAAGGGTGCTGGAACTATCGCATCAGTATTATCTTGTTCCTTAAGAAATAGAAGGGCAGAAAGAACATGCCGTTACTTCAGGTTGTCGTGACTCTGATCGTTGTCGGGATCCTTCTGTGGCTGGTAAATCGCTTTATCCCCATGGCGGGTTCCATCAAGTCAATCCTCAACGCCGTCGTGGTCATAGCCGTGGTGCTGTGGCTGCTGAATGCATTTGGGTTGATGCAAACTCTTACCAATATTCACATCGGCAAGACGTAACAGCCGCGTATGTTGCGACAGAAGAACTTGGATACTCAGGCCCAATGGATATGTGCGCGATGACCGGATACAGCCCAGATCGAATGTGGACGCTGGTCTAGCTATGAGAAATGTGCCGGCGTTTAACTGTCGAAAACTCTCAATTCGCATGCTGGCGCTGTTGCTGGTAGTGCTGGTCTCCAGCGTCGGCAGCTCTGCGTACTCCGTACTGACCCATGAGCAGATCGTCGACTTGCTGTGGGCGGATCAGATCAAGCCGCTCATCGTGAAGCGCTATCCCGGACTCACCGAGGAGCAGATTACGGAAGCTCATGCCTACGCTTATGGCGGGGCGGTCATACAGGACCTCGGCTACTATCCGTTCGGAAGCGTCGAATTCAGCAACCTGGTTCATTACGTTCGTAGCGGAGACTTCGTGCGTGAACTGCTGGTGCAGAGCAGCGACGCAGATGAGTACGCCTTTGCACTGGGCGCGCTGTCGCATTATGCATCGGATATCGCCGGTCACCCGGCGGTCAACCAGGCAGTTGCGATCGAGTATCCCAAGTTGGAGGCCAAGTACGGGAAGTCAGTTCGTTATGCGCAGGACAAGCCCGCGCATTTGAAAACGGAGTTCGGTTTCGACACCGTGCAAGTCGCCAAGAATCGCTACGCTTCTCCGCAGTATCACGATTTCATCGGATTTCAGGTCTCCAAGCCACTGTTGGAACGCGTCTTCCCCATCGTTTATGGACTGGAGTTGAAAGACGTGCTGCCGCGCGAAGATATTGCAATCGGATCCTATCGTTACTCCGTGAGCCGGATCATCCCGCAGATGACCCAGGTCGCGCTGCAAATTCATAAGAAAGAACTCATGCGCGAGACGCCCAATTTCGCGAAACAAAAGTTCCTGTACCGCCTTTCCCGCTCTGAATATGAAAAGGAATGGGGAAAAGACTACGTGAAGCCGGGTTTAGGCACGCGAATCTTGTCTACGCTGTTGCGATACATGCCGAAAATTGGTCCGTTCAAGGGATTGGGGTTTAATCATCCGACTCCACAGACAGAAGATCTGTATATCAAGAGCATCAATGCCACAGTCGATCAATACCGGGCCCTCCTCCAGGAGGTGCGCACGGACACACTTGTGCTACCTGACTGCGACCTTGACAGCGGGAATCCAACGAGGGTGGCCGAATATTCGCTCACGGACGAGACTTACGAAAAGCTGCTGGGTCAATTGGCGAAGAGCAAGTTTGACCATACGACGCCCGACCTGCGCGATAACATCCTCAGCTTCTATTCCGATTTATCTGGACCGATCGAGACCAAAAATGACGACGCTCGCTGGAAAAGCATGCAGACGTCGCTGGACGAGTTGAGATCCGCAGTACTCTTGCCGACGGTGGCGAGCAACCCTGCCGAGTGATCACGGGCACCAACACTCGGGTTCAACAACACGCCCGCTGAGGTCGCTCACGACTGGCGACATCCAATAGAGTTCCTCAGTGGAGTCGATACTATGAGTGCGGTGTTGTTCGACGTTGCCTGCAGGCGTAGTCGGGCCCTCTTGATCTGAGGACTCTCTGAAACCACACGCGCCACGTTCCAATGCGGTTGTCAGTTGATGGATTCCCCAGCGAGCACAGCTTCTCATAGTAACCACGGTGGGTCCGGGATCCTGTGTCGCCGTTTATTCCTGCAAAAAGATATTCAGAAGCGTGTTGTGGACCCGAATCTCGCCGTCATATTCGATGAAACCCAGCTTCCTGAAGCGATTCATGAAGAAACTCACGCGCGACCGGGTGGTGCCAATCATTTCAGCCAACACCTCCTGGCTGATCTTCGGTACCACCGTCTCCGGCTTGCTTTCCTTTCCGAACTGCGCCAGAAGTAACAGAATCCTCGCCAACCGTTTTTCGCTGGAATTGAAAAGTTGATCCACGAGGTCCGCCTGAATGCGGGCATTTCGCGTCAGCAGAAAGGACATGAACATCTCGGACAATTCTTGCTGGTCGTGAAGCGCGCGGACCATTTCCGCCTTGCTGATCTTGAGCAACACGCAATCGGTCATCGCCGTGGCCGTGGCGAGTCGCAGAGGATGGGCTGAAACCATGCAGTTCTCCCCCAGGAATTCCCCAGGGCCCACAAGGGTTATCGTAGCTTCCTTGCCGTTCGCGGACGTAACAGTGACTCGTAACCGGCCTTTTTGGACGTAAAAGATCGCATCCGCAAGATCGCCTTGTGCGAAGGCTGCCTCATTCTTCTTCAGATCGAGGATCCTCTTGCCCAATCCCGCCTTGGCGAGAAAGGTCTTGGCATCGAAAAACACCTCGCCATTGGTGGGTCGCGGCGTGGGCTTTGGAACCTGGAAAGGTCCTGCAATTTCGCCCTTGGCCGATTTTGGCGATCGCACCAAAGCAACGGACGAAACCTGTTTGGCCGGACGGCCTGTGCTACCGGATGGCGTGGCCCTCGCGCTCATTTCGCACCTCCAAAGGGCCGTTCTCTACACCTCGACATGATAAATCATAAGATGCGCCCACTTCCCAGTTCTGTGCAATATTGCACAGATTCCAAATTAAGGTTTCGGTATTCACCCCACTTCGCTCGTCCCCTTTTGGGAATGGATGCACGACGCAACAATGATGATTTGAGTCGATGTGACTGAATACACCCGCCTAAGATGGCCGTACCCGCTGAATTTTGAGTTCCCCGGGAAAACCCTAGGTTAGCCGTAGCGGCTCTGGAACCTCGATAGGAAATCGCATGGCCAGGAGGAAAAACGCTTCATGAAGCTGCGGAACGCCCGCATCGTCGAGGGGTGCCCTGCTGATTACAACGAACATGCGCCAAAAGAACACGGAGCCCAAGGGCGGGTATCTGGACCCGGAACCTAACCGCTTGCAGCTAGGTTTTCTTCCTATGGAGAAGGGCCAGCGGAGGTTTCGCCGATGACTCCCCTTCGATGATCTTCGCCAGTAATAACCCGAACTGCTCGATCTGAGCGTCAGTCAACGGATACAATCCCCAGCGAACGATCTCTGGGTAATTCGTTTTTATCTCCGCAACAATATGCCTGCCCTCGGGCGTGCATTCGATAATTTTCTCGCGTCGATTATCGGGGTTCGCGATGCGCTTGATAAGCCGTCGTATCTCAAGATTATCGATCAGAAACAGCATCGCATTCTTGTTGATGCCGAGGTTCCTGGCCAGTATCCCCTGTTGCAAGTGACTGTCGCTGGCTGCTAATAGGATGAGGAGCAGATTGAGCTCAAGGTCATATTTCTTTTCGCAAAACAGCGCCATTCGGCGGCGATAAATCCGCGACACCCAGAGGAACCGGAACATCATCGAAAACGAAACACCCGGAAACAGTTCGAGAGGATTCAAAGAAGCATTTTCGATGTTGGTGCCGGGGGGTGTTCCAGCTTCTTCTGCACGGTGACCTCCGAACTACCGCGCCAGTACTGCCACGCCGACCCGCTTCGCCCTTCTTGCTTCTTTTCGGATCGGAAAGAACTTTTCATTCCTTCAAGCCGCTTCCCTGCTTGCCGACACGTGGGACGGCCATCTCTAATGCCCAACCCTGGCTGGCCGATCGCCAACAGCGTCAACACAATTGATTCGCCGTTTTGGGCGGTTCGCCAGCGATTTCGTTACTAATGCGTGTCAAATCCCATGGAGTCGCACAACTGGCGCAGGCGGATGCGCTGACTGGGTACAACACTCTGGTAGGCTTGTCCGCGACGCAGACTCTGGGAATGATTATCGGAGGAGGCCAAACTCTTACTACCGGGGTCTACGATTTCTCCACGCCGTCAGCCCAACTGAATGGGCAACTTTTCCTGGATTTCCAAGGCTTGAACAATGCGATGATCGTGTTCCGGATGGCGACCACGCTCACCACGGCCAGTGCATCGTCGGTGCTGGTAATCAATCCGGGGACAAATGACCAGGTTTTCTGGACGGTCGGCAGCTCTGCAACGCTGGGAACAACGACTGCATTTTACGGAAGTATTATCGCGGTGCAGAGCATCACCCTGAATACTCTCGCCACCATTGATTGTGGCAGAGCAATCGCGCTGAACGCGGCCGTCACCATGGATACCAATACTGTCTCTACTGGGAATTGTGCTGGCATAATTACGACGACACCCGAACCTGCCACGTTATCGCTGGTTAGCACGGGAGCCGTGGCCGCCGGCGCGACAGCGTGGAATTCAACATTTACGAGCTTGGGATTAACGGGAGCGTTTGCGGCAATTCGCCGAAGAATGCGGCGCTTATAGCGACTCGGACCGTGCTTTGAGAGGGACCACCCAACCCGCCAGCGTAAACGCTCTGGCGGGTTGCTCCGCCTAGCTGGCTGCCTGGAACACAACTCACCCGTTTCGCCCCAACACCACCGACTTCCAGCCACCATTGTGTTGCGATCAACACCGCCGGTCCAGCGAAAAATACAGCTTTCCCCACTAGACTTTCAGTCAATTGAGCAATTTTGCACAGTCCCCGTCGCTGACGAATCGGTAAGCTCGACTGAGAGGAATGTTCAAGCCATCGGCACGCGAACGCTGGGGACCCGTTCTGAGCAGCATGCCTCGCGAATTCCTTCGACCGCAATGCAATATCACACCTCAACTGACCGCTGTACGTGCTGTCGCGGTAAAAACTTGAACTGGTGTCACGCCGGAAAGACCGACGCATTAGGAGTCGCCCATGCGACGTAAACGCGCAATTGAGTTTGATAGCGAGATGTTTCTGCAGAGGATCGGCAAACGGAAGGCCACTCGCCAGTACAAAAACGGAGAGCTTATTTTTACGCAAGGCGATGTTGCCGATTCCATGTTCTATGTCGAGGCCGGCGATGCGAAGCTGACGGTTGAGTCCAAACGCGGCAAGAAGGCCGTTATCGCGATTTTTCGGCAGGGTGACTTTTTCGGTGAAGGCTGTCTCGGTACACCGTCCTTACGGATGTCCAGCGCAACAGCCGTACACCTCGCAATCATCACCCGAATCGAGAAAAAGACCATCGTGCGCATCATCCACGACGACCCGGTGTTTGCGAGGCTGTTTATTGCACACCTGATTTCCCGCGTGGTCCGCATCGAAGAGGACTTCGTCGACCAACTTTTCAATTCCAGCGAGAAGAGACTGGCGCGAACTCTCCTGCTGCTCTCGAGATTTGGAACGCACTCCAAACCGCCTTCCGCAATCCTCAAGGTGAGCCAGGGGACCCTGGCCGAGATGATCGGTACGACGAGATCGCGGGTCAGCTTCTTTATGAACCGGTTTCGCAAACTGGGTTTAATCGATTACAACGGCAGCGTGCAGGTGCACCGGGAGCTGCTGACTTTCCTGCTTCATGAATAAGTGTCGTGCTGAAAGTTGAGTACACCGGGCTGTTACGCAACTTTCTTCGAAACATGCTCCACGGTCTTGCCCCAATCCCACACTTGCTTTTCAGCCGCTCGCCGGGTGATTCCGTAGGCTTCCTCGATTTTCGCCGCGAGTTGCTCGCGCTTGCCCGATATTTGCCGCAGGTCATCGTCACTGAGTTTGTTCCAGTTTTCCTTGGCGGAAACCATTAACTGGTTCCATCTACCTTCCACTTGTCCCCAATTCATTTGGTTCTCCTTTGTGAATTACTGCTGGTTATCAGTCGGCCAATGGCGTCTCAACACTGCCATCATGGGCTCGCTGACCGGTCGGCTGGATCCGGGCCCCTGCCTGTATATGGCGGAAGTTTGCGGATATGGACAAATACGGAATACCGAGGAAGTACTTCCTGCGTATGTCGGTCACTTCGAGGCAGTTGAGATGCTGCAGTCGAGTCTGTGCCAGCAGTCGCTTCACGCCCCGGCGCAGAGTGTTAGGTCCGCCCCAGGCAGGCACCACAGCCGTGATTTCACCGGCCATAAAGAACAGGCTCAATCCCTTGGCGCGAACCTTGTGATCGAGAGCCAGGCTGTCGACCATCCCCAGCGAGCGCCAGTTCCCGAAGTAAGGTTCGGTTTCTACCGCGAGCAACTTTACATCCGGCGATTGGTAAACCATCATCGTTCCCGACTGAATTTGATTTACCATCAACTCCCACGCTTTCCATGGGGACGATCCAGCCGCCGCGCACGAGTGGCTTCTACTGCAGCTTCAACAGCCTCGCGAACGGATTCCGGCATACGAGGTTTTGCCATTTCCCTCGCAATGTCGGCGAGTGTTTCTCGGGTGGCCCCGTCTGTCTTTGACTTCTTCTGCGTCATACCTGCATCATGCCACGCATCGAGAAGTAAGAACGGTCAATACAGACCGGTCTTCGGTGGAGCGGGTTCGTTTAATACATGGCAACCAACGTAGCGCCGCGAATTCACTTATCGCCCGATTCTGCGTTGGCACGTTGCACGTAGGTTCTGGAACGCCGCCACAGAAGAGTGAGCACGACCAGGATCGCAAAGCCGGACACCGTGATGCCGATCAGCTTGGCATCCGCTTCCAAGCCTCGCGGATGTCGCAGAAAGCGAAGGATTGCGTGGCTGTATTTTGCCGCCAGATATCCGAGCGCTCCATAACGGAGTGCCCGGCCAGCAACGACTGCTGAGGCGAATTTCCCCTGGGGATATCGAAAGGCTCCCGCGCCGATAAAGAAGGCCGAGGTGGGAAAGGGCGGTGGGGCAACACACGAAACAAACACAGCCGCGAACCCCCAGCGCGTAAGCAGGACCTGCACCTGTCGCGAGCGTTTCGTCCCGATGCGGCTTTCGAGCCAATGCTCGCCCGCCTTCGCCGACATCCTATACATGATGTAAGCGCCCAGCAAGGAGCCTGCTGTACTGGCAGCGGCATAGTACGGCCAAAGCTCGTGGTTCTTCACGGAAAGTATTGCGGTGAGAATATCCAGGCTGCCGAACGTGGGAATCACTGAGCTATCGACAACTCCCAGGATCACGAGCCCAACTCCTCCAAGACTGCGGAGAAGCTTCCAGCCTGGAATAGCGATGAGGATCGACACCATGGATTTGCTGCCGCTCCGGCGCGCAATCGGCACTACAAAAGGGGCGGCTGCAACCTGAATTCGCGACGCCCCATTCCCCGTCTGGCTCCTCAATGTCGGGAGCTTGCTTCAGCTTGCAGCCTGTCTGGACTAAATCACACAGAAGCTTACATCGAGACGCTGATTGCGATCCCGACACCTGGATACCGTTGGTTGTACATATAATACCCATTGTCCTGATAGACAATATAAACATCGTCGGTCTGGTACCAGTTGTTGGCCCAAGTGTTGGGCCACGGATCAACTACACTGAACCAAAAGCCGTTGTACTGGAAGCGCGGGAATCCGCCGACCACCATATAAGGTTGGTTGTAGATGACGAAACCGTAGTTCGGACCAAAATAGCCGTTGTAACGGTTATCAGGGATGCGGTAGCCGTGGTAGCCGCCGCGTTGCTGCCAGGTGCGGTGATCTGAATTCCAATTTTGTGACTGGTGGTTTTGCCAAGCTGCCTGCTGCGCATGCTGCTGTTCAGGGCTGTGCTGTGCCTGTTGCTGGTGCTGTTGGTTCTGCTGATTTTGGTGCTGAGCTTGTTGCGCCTGCTGCGCGTGCTGCTGTTGCTGGGCCTGCTGGTTGTGCTGCTGCGCCTGTTGCTGCTGCGCTTTCTGCTGGTTCTGCTGCTGGGCCGCCTGCTGTTTTTGCTGGTTCTGTTGCTGGGCCTGCTGGTTGTGCTGTTGCGCCTGTTGCTGCTGCGCTTTCTGCTGGTTCTGCTGCTGGGCCGCCTGCTGTTTTTGCTGATTCTGTTGCTGGGCCTGCTGGTTGTGCTGTTGGGCTGCCTGCTGTTTTTGCTGGTTCTGTTGCTGGGACTGTTGGTTGTGCTGTTGCGCCTGTTGCTGCTGCGCTTTCTGCTGGTTCTGCTGCTGGGCCTGCGGCTGCTGCGCGTGCTGCTGTGGCTGAGCTTGGGGCTGCTGCGCGTGCTGCTGTGGCTGCTGTTGGGCATGCTGCTGTGCTGGCTTCTCCTCGGGTTTTGCTTGTTCCTGCTGCGCGAAAGCGGGAATAACGGATCCGAAGGACAGGAGCAGGACTGCTGTTCCGAGATGTGCAAATATTTCCATTTGTATTGCCTCAACTACAGGCTAGGCGCAGGTGCCGAGAATAGATGTATCCTATTGACCACTAGAGAAGCCGCTCCATTGCGGACAGTTTAGCCGCCCCGCTGTCGCCGGTTTCGCAGTCAACACAGTTCTGACGGAAGTTTGCTGTAGCAGTCACATATCCCTGGAAGCCGAAAAAAAAGGGCCCAGCGCACTGGGCCCTTCCCTCAAGCATTCGGTTGGTTGTAACAGCTACCTCCGCTTCACCATCCAGCCAATCAAGATTCCGGCGGCAACGCCTATGGCGAATGTCGCTGCAACGGTCTCAATGGGATGTCGCTGGAGACGCTTGGTTGTGTCGTCCAGAAACTCCTCCGCCGCATCGCCGCCTTGCTTCGCGGCGCGCCTGGCTGCTTCCACGCTGTCCTCAAATGCACCTGCGACGGCTGATGTCGCCCGGGATGCCTTGCGCGCTGTTTCTGTAATTTGTTCGCCCGTTTGTTCCAACACTGATTGCGTCATTCTGTATTTCCCTTCCTTGTCTCCGAGTTCGTTGGTGATTCGACTATGCCCCGACGGCCTTCTCGACCTTGCCTACCCACTTTTGAGCTTTGCCGGCATTCTTTTCAGCTCTGCCTTCAGTCTCCAAGTCGGGGTTGTTGATAAGTTCCCCGGCCTTTTCTTTGATTGTCCCCTTGGCTTCGTGCAACTTGCCTGTTGTTTTATCTTCTGTGCTCGGTTTCATAACATGTTTCTCCTCTGTTTCGTAGTGAGTGTGAATTGACACCTGTCGCTGGAGGGTCACAGACCCTCGAATTACGCCACTCTTTTATCGCCGGTCGTTTGGACCTGCACCAGTTCATCGAATAGCGAGCGATAGTGGATCATCGCGGTCCGCAACTCTTCTGTGCTGGCTTCGCCTTTGCCAAGCCGCAACGCAATGTTGTGTGCCGAACGGTAGTTTTCCACCACTCGGGGATGGTCGACGGAGATATCTGCCGCGCGCTGATCGAAATCAGCGACCGGATAGCCGCGCGTCTGCATCAACGAACTTACCAGTTCGTCGGCTTCCGTCACTGCACCCTTTGGATAATCGACGAAGCGGGATTGCACGGCCTGCCACTGTGCCAGGTAGCGCTCACGCTCCGTTACGTCAAGATCGCGGATTTTCAGCTTGTCAACCCGCGTTTCACGGTCCGCCAGTTTCGCTTCAGCTTTGCGTTCCGATCCATTTTGTTTCACCGCCCGGTCGTATTCCGGCCCAAAGCGGTTTTTTAGCCCGGCTGTGGTGTTCCTGCGTCTGCGCATATACAGAACTACGGCGACGACGATTACGAGAACCACTACGACTGCAAGAGCAATCAGTTTTGGATCCATCAGATTGATATTCATCGAAAACTCCTTAAATCATTTGTGTCAACGAACGGTTAGGCTCAGGTTGGGAAGTTTCGTTGCCTGACAGAGAGTATCCAGCGATCGACCGGCCGGAAGCTGGTCAGTATTGACCGCCCAGCCGCTTAGGGAACGGCGGAGGGAAATTGCCCGGGGCGGGAGGCAAGCACTGTTCCGCATAAGGCCTCCCATCCTCCACGCCTCACTGCCACCGTTCTCAGGAGGCTAAGCCTGTGCGTCGACTAATTCGTCTGATCGCGTCCAATGGCGCTCCTACTGCGGTGGAGGCTTCTGTTCTTTCTTTAGCTGCTCCTCGCGGGCTTTCTCGGCTGGCGTCAGCGGCGGAGTCGGCGCCTGGGGCCGTTGGGCCGGTTGCACCTTTGGCGGTGGAGCGGGTTGCGCACTTGGTGGACGGTCGGGCCGCTGCTGGGCTGCCTGCTGCTGCTGAGCTGCCTGTTGCGCGCGAGTCTTCTCCGCTTGCTGCTGGGCCGCCTGTTGCTGGGCTGCCTGCTGCTGCTGAGCAGCCTGTTGCGCGCGAGTCTTCTCCGCTTGCTGTTGGGCTGCCTGTTGCTGGGCTGCTTGCTGCTGCTGAGCAGCCTGTTGTTCACGAGCCTTGTCGGCTTGCGGCTGTGCTGAAGGTGGCCGATCGCTGCGAATTGGTTGCGTCTTATCGACTGGGGCATTCGCTACCGGCGCACTAGCCGGCTTGTTCGCTGGTGCGTTTGCCACCGGTACATTGGGCGGCGCGTTGGGTGGCCTATTCGCTGGTGCATTTGCCACTGGCGCGTTGCCGGGCCGATTCATGGGAGCATTCGGTGGCGGCTGGTTAGCTGGCTGCTTGGAGCTGCCAACGGCCGGCGGGTTGACCGGTCGATTGGTGCTCAGCGTTGCCGGCTTACCTGGTGGCGCTTGCTTGACCAAGGGTTGTGCGGCCGCAGCATTCGCCGGACGCAAGCTCTGCACTTCGTGGACAGCCAGTGGCTGGCCGGGGTGCTTCGCCAGATCCTGCTGCTGCTTGGCAAAAGGCACCGCAGGCGGAGGCGGAGTTGTTTTTGCTACCACCGGACGATTCATAACTGCCGTCGGCGGCTTGGTCACACGATTGGCACTGGGGGCTGAAGGCCCCAGGACACTTTCTCGGGTTGGAGCTACCACCGCTCTCGACACCACTGGAGCAGCGGCAATCTGTTTTTCGTTCACGGGCACAGCTGCCCTCGCCACCGGCGCAGAGCTCCGGAATGCGTTCTGCGGAACGGCGGTCACTGCGCCGGGTACAGCCCGGTTTACATATGTAATGTTGGTGATGTTGTTGTTCGTGACCTGATTGTTGTAGACATTGGTGATGGTCGTATTACTGACGTTGGTATTACTGGTATTGACGCGATCCACGTACCCACGGCTGGTGTTATAGCCGGGCACATAAACTTCTCTTGGACCCAGCGGGAACCAGCCGACATCGCCGCCGCCGCCGTAACCGCCTCCACCCACTGAAACTGCCACGCCGAAATTCGCTCCGCCGATGAAGGCTACAAGCGCGGGCGCATATACAGGTTCATAGTTCATCGGCCCTGGTACCCATCCCCAGTTTCCTCGAATCGACACCCACCGGCCATAGTGAAACGGAGCATAGCCCCAAGGCGCGTCATCAACCCAAGTCCAACCCCAGGGTGCGATCCACACCCAATGGCCGTTATGGTAAGGCGCCCAACCGGCTTGCACTGACGTTGGCGTCCACACATTTCCATAGGTAGGGTCTGAACGCCATGTACCATTGTTGTCCAGGTCTTCGTAGCCAACCACGTCGCGCGAGACGTACCGTGCCGATTGCGATCCGTCATATTGGCGGTCGCGAGTCATTCCCCAATTGTCGAAGTCGTCGGGGTCGCTTGCAACGGCGACATAACCGTCCAACGAATCCGTGCCGGTAAATGTACCGCTCTGTCCGGAACGAACATCGTAGGTTCGGCCGCCGCCAGTCACTTGTCCTTCGCCTTGACGGACGACCACCATGGACGAATTGCCATCTGACCCTGCCTCAACGCGGTACTGACCTGGCTGGGTAACGGAAAATGCCTGATTCGGCGTATCCACTTCAAAGACTTCATCACGGCGTAATCTCTGCACGCGGAGATTGAGCGTTCCTGCCGTCAGTTGGACCTGCACCGTGCGGTCGTCCAGGTTCAGGAAAGAGAAACCAGTGTTGGCATCTACGCGGATGATCGCCGATCCAACCTGCACTTCCGCGCGGGAACCCGCGTCGGCCCACAGTTGGTCGCCAGTTGTCATGGGCCGGTTGGTCACAGCCGAGACCCAGTCCGATTCACCGGCAGGCTGAAAGGAAACAGAGCCCTGAAGATATCGGATTCGTGCCACGCGGCCCGGCGGATCGTCGTCCGCGGAAGCCACTGAGGGGAACGCTAATAGCAATATTGTGGCCGCGAACAGTGCGGTCATCCAACTCAACTTCTTCTTACTTTTCGTCGTCATAGAAGTCACGTCTCTCTTGTTGCGATAGCCTGGTTTTCGGTGCCCGTGTTTTGTAAGCGGATGTGCTTCACGCCCCGGAACAACAAGGTCATTCCGCTGGATCTTTCTGACGCGTCGCTTTTACACCTGACAGAATTCCGACTCCTAACAGTACGACTGCCCCAACCACGATCCAGTGTGTGGGCACGTGCATTAAGTGCGCGCCGTAGATCAGTCCCGCGATCACAATTGCGAATCCAGCCGAGTAAAGTCCAAATGACATTGCATCTCCTTTTAGGTTTAGCGGTGGAGGTCTTCGTTGGGGGACTCAGGTTGCTCGTCGGCGGGAAAACAACTCACGATCCCCGCTCCCACAAGTACGACTGCTCCGACCACAATCCAGTGTGTGGGCATGAGCAGCAAATGTGCGGCATAGGTCACGCCGCCGATCACGATCGCGAACCCAAGCGAGTACAGTCCGAATGCCATATCCACGCCTTCCCGAGTCGATGGTGATAGATAGCGTTAGAGGACCTCGCCAGCGCATCTCGCGGGAAAACACTGACGACGCGGATGCCGCTTTATCACCTGGGTATAGTCAACTGCACGATTTATTCATCTCACTAAGCATTGGCCAGGATAGTGCTTAAATCAGAGGCTGCGAATCGGGCGAGCGCTGTAGTCAACCAACAAAAAGCCCTTATTGTGAGGAGCTAGCCTTCTGGTTCTTGACCTGCAGATCGTTTACGACCTGCTTCACGTTGGGCACACCCGCCGCTACCCTCTCGGCCTGGTCACGCTTAGACTGCGAGTTCACTTCCCCCGACAGCGTGACAACATTGCTCTTCACTCTATATTTCACGTCGTCGTGCATGTTGTTCTGGATCAGAGCAGCGTCAAGATTGTTTTCGATACCATCATCTAGATCGGAGTTCACGGTCTTTGCAGACCTTTCTATGCCGACCGGAATCACTGCAATCTGGTCCGCGACAACCTGGCTGCCTGCCAGCGACTTTGCCAGGGATTCAGCTTGTGACTTGTCATTCTCGCTGGTGACTTTTCCGCCGAGGGTCACAACGCCCTTGTCGCGATCCTGACTGACGGAAACGTCTTTGAAGCCTGCTTGATCGAGCGATTTGCGAATACTGTCGGAAACTTCAGGCGACTTCGCGATCCCAGAGCATCCGGCGAGTATCCCGACGGCAAGCAGCGAGAGTACAGCTACTGACAATATGAACGTTTTCATGTTTCTCCTTTATTAAGGTCGAGATGGAGTCTCGAATAGAGATGAACTGACGATCCAAGCCAAATGGTAATCACCACACAACTTGAATTCTGTGCAGAAACGACCACATCACGATATTGGCCGCGTGATTGCAACCGCGTGGGGTCCGTCAAACAAACGAGAAACGTTTGGAGACTTATTGCGATATGTCACGAGTCTCCCGCCGCTCATTGAGCAAAAGTGGACAGATTTGTACGAAGGGAGGCAGCGACAATACGGCATGTTCGCAAAAGGGTTTTGTGCCTTCAGAAGCAAGTTCTGGATATCAGTTTTTGTTCTCTTCTTCTTGTTTGTACCTGTGGGCTGCGGCAGCGGGGCGACTGGCAACAACTCAAATGCTCCGACCTGGCAGTACGCCGCACTGGGGGACTCCCTGGCCGCTGGTGCATTGGCTCAAGAGGGTTACGTCCCTCGCTATGCCGCATACCTCAATACCGATACGGGCTCCAACATAACTACGCTCAACCTGGGTGTTCCCGGGTGGCATAGTGGCGACCTGCTGAATGCCTTGCAGAACGACCCGATCGTCAGGAACCAGGTTTCAGGCGCCGAAATCGTAACGTGGGACATTGGCGGGAATGACCTCGCGAACGCTCATGACAGTTTTGTACAACAAACATGCGGCGGTACGGACAACCAGGACTGTCTTCGTACTGCGGTTGCAACTTTTCAAACGAACTGGGACGCGATTGTCGTGGAACTGTTGAAGCTCCGCCTCTCCAGCAAGACGATTCTGCGGACGATGGATATTTACAACCCGTACGTCGCCGCTGACACGGCATCCGGCATCTTCACCACAATTGAACCTTACCTCGACCAGGCCAACAGTCACATTCAAGCTAATGCACAGGCTAATGGCATCCCGGTCGCCGCCATACACCTGGCGTTCAATGGCGCGGCCGGAACGCAGGACCCGATAGCGGGGGGCCTAATCGCCACTGACGGGTTCCATCCCAATGATGCCGGGCACAAAGTAATTGCCGACCAGTTGCGGACTCTGGCGTACGCTCCTTTGCATTAATCTGGATCGCATACGCCGAATCTAAGCAATTGCGACTCACGACAAGCAGCCCCCCTTTTGTCCCGCGCAACTAATCGCTGGCCGCAGTCTCCCGAACAGTTGCTGAACGAACTGGAAAAGATCAATCCGCACGTCTTGATTATGGCAACGAGTTTCCTGCCAGCGTCTGCAAAGATCCAGATGGCCTTGAAGCGGCGCCAGACCGCGCTCCTGGTGCTCGCCGACGAGGATGACCATGCCGCCTACACCCATTGGTTGCGAGCCCGAGGGGTCGTCTATCGCTCAATGGACGCGCCTGTCTTCGTAGATGCGATGCGCAGGGTCGCAAGAGGCGAGTTGTTTGTTCAGAACTGCAGTTCCGACGCCAGAATTGGTACGGGCAACATACGAGGTTTGTACTAATGCTAGCAGCTGTCGGTCGGGCAACGGTAAGTTCGCCTGCCTGCGCGGCGTTCTGATCTGACTATTCTGGCCCTCCCCAACTTAGCACCTCCAGCATTAGCGTCCCAGGCTCGTGTCCACTTCTGACCGTGCCCATATTGCACTGTCCCGTGTCGCATGCCACCTGGTCGGCTGAACGCCCCACGATCGGTAGCGGTCAAATATGCTCAGTATTATGCGCTGCTGACCTTCAAGCTAGTAGTTGAAGAGTGTCTTAAAGGAGACTCATAATGAAAATTACGACAATGTTTCTACCATGCCTCATGATATTAGGCGTCTCGGTGCTGGCGATGCCACCCACGCCGCAGACGCAATCATCCGATCCAGGCGCGAAGCAAACAACGCAGGTCGTTACCACCACAACCCGAACAACGACCTTCCACGTGACCGTGGTAAGCCGGACCGTGCAGGCCGTCAATTATCGCCATCGCGGTGGAGCGACCAAGCTGGACTTTGCCGGTACCGACCTGATGCCTGCTGCGACTGGCGAAGCCAAGGTCGAGAGTAAAAAAGGTTACATCGAAATTGAAGTCGAATTTGCTAGGTTGGCGCGACCCACAACCTTTGGCAACGAGTACCTTACCTACGTCATGTGGGCGATCAGTCCTGAGGGCCGCGCTGTCAACCTCGGAGAAGTATTGGTGGGCGACAACGACCGCAGTAAACTGGACGTCACCACCGACCTGCAGGCCTTCGCGCTAATTGTTACAGCGGAGCCGTATTACGCAGTCCGCCAGCCCAGCAATGTCGTCGTCATGGAAAATGTTGTGCGTGAAGACACCAAGGGAACGTCCGAGATCGTGAAAACGAAATATGAACTCCTCGAGCGCGGCGGGTATATTCCAACCGGCTACAAGTTCGATCCGGTCGTGCTGAACGCCAACCTACCGCTGGAGTTCTTCGAAGCACGCAATGCATTGCGTATCGCGCAGTCGGTTGCGGCGGACACCTATGCCACTTCCAGCTACCAGCATGCTGTCAGCCTGATGAATAAGGCAGACGCATACGCCACCAGCAAGCACATAGACAAAAAAGAGTTGATCGCTGTTTCGCGCGAAGCCGTACAGACGGCGGAGGACGCCCGCGAGATTGCAGTCAAAAAGCTGATCGCGGAACACCAGTCAAACCAATTGCAGGCCTCGGCGCAGGTAGCCGACGAAGCAACCCGGCAGAGAGAAGTAGCCGAGGCACATGCTGCCAAATCAAAGTCGGATATGGAGCGTAGCCAGGCCAATTCCGCCAATGAAGTGGCCGCGGCACAGGCCGAAACCGAGCAAGCTCGCCTAGCTGCCTCTCAAGCCAACGCCCAGGTGCAGGTTGCTGAGAATGACAAAGCAGCCATGCGTGCGAAACTGTCGCTACAGTTGAACACCATCCTGCAAACCCGCGACACCGCGCGCGGGCTGATCGTCAATATGTCCGATGTCCTGTTCGATACGGGAAAGTACTCATTGCTGCCGGGTGCCCGGGAGAAACTCTCCAAGGTTGCCGGCATTCTGATCGCCTATCCTGGACTCGACATCGCCGTTGGTGGATACACAGACAACGTGGGCACTGACCAATTCAATCAAGGCCTGTCAGAACAGCGCGCGTCGTCAGTGCGCGACTATCTGGTGCAGCAGGGCGTACCAGCCAATTCCATAACAGCAAACGGCTTCGGCAATACGCTGCCAGTTGCCTCTAACGATAACTCAGCTGGAAGGCAGGAGAACCGACGGGTCGAACTCGTGGTATCGGGCGAGTCAATCGGTACCGAAGTGAGCGTCACAACCGGAAACCTGCGTTAATAAACGACTGTCGTCTTCCCATAGCGCGATTCCAACCAGGATCGCGCTATCTATTTTGCTGGATCACGATTCCACGTGATACCTGCGCTTCCTTCGCCCGATTTGGGAGCAAGCCGAGCCCGCCGGCAGCCATGGTCAATTCTGCTCAGACCCGACAACGCTGCGGGATTACAAAAGTGACAGCCTCACAACAGTTCGGAGAGACCGCACTCCGAGCCGTAAGATGGCCAAGGAGAACTATGAAAACCAGTACGAAAGATAAGCTCAAGGGTAGCTTCCACGAAGTAAAGGGAACAATCAAGGAGCAGGTTGGAAAGGCCACCAATGACCGCGAGATGAAGGCCGACGGGAAAGCCGAAAAAAACGCCGGCAAGGTGCAACAGCGGATCGGTGACGCCAAGGAAGCCGTGGTGAAGCTGAAAGGAAAGCTGGCGGATCTAACTTCCAAATAGGCCATTCAGGCATCGCTGGGCAAGTGCGACACGCCCTACACCAGGAATATCGCAGCGCCATCCAAACTTACTACATCATTTGCGCAACCAAGGGCGGGCACAGGCGGCATGTGCCCGCCTTCAGTATCAGGGTGTGGCTACGCTCGTACAGGCAGTAAAGGATGTGAATACCGTGATTGAATGTGCGAAGCCACTTACGCTGCCACCGGGATCGCAGTTGTTCTCTTATCTGCCAGATCCACAGAACCCCAGTGGAGAGGCATGATGTGGCGTATGGCACGTGAAGGTACAAGCGGGTCGTACTGCGTCCCACATGATAAACATCCGAGTCCAAGCTGCCTTTTGATGGTCTCGCGCTGACCTTCTTCTTCGCCTGTCTCGACCAATGCGGCCACAAGCCGACCATTGCATTCAATGCAAGTAAATGCTGATAAGCAAGTACATTGAGTTTTCATAATGAGCGTTGATGCTCCGCGAACGACTACCAAACGATCGTATCGGTGCCCGCCCCGGCAAACCTGTTCTAACTTGCTCACTTTGGCCAATTCCTCTTGGAAAGTCCGGTGACGTGTCATCCGCAAATCATCCGCAAGCAATGTGTCCTCTATTGACCATACTGGACTGGCGCGGGCGTGACATCGTAGATCAGTGAATTGGTGTTCGAACCGCGACGCCTCGGAGGAAACGTGGCAGATCGATCCAAAGCTCAGATTCTGGTGGTTGACGACGACCCGATCATTTGCAAGATGTTGGGGATGTTCCTGACGTTTGCCGGGTACGACGTGGCCACGGCAGACAATGGCGTCAGCGCGATATCCCACCTGAACCGGACGGTGCCAGATCTGCTCGTCACCGATCTCAACATGCCGCTCATGTCGGGAGTCGAGCTGATCTCGCATGTACGTAGCCAGCATCCGTCAGTCCCAATTGTTGCAATGAGCGGCGAATACCAAGGGGATGCAGTGCCTGCGAGCATCATCGCCGACCGGTTCTATCCCAAAGGACAGGACCTCGACCATCTGTTAGCAACCATTGCGAGTTTGATCGCGACGAATCCGGTCCACAAGAGCGCTCAGGAATATCGCGCTCGTACGGAGCTGGATTCTTAGAGCCTAAGGAGAAAAGTATGCTTGGAACCGTTTTGATTGTACTGCTCGTCCTGTTTCTGATCGGCGCTCTCCCAACATGGAACCACAGTCGTTCCTGGGGTTACTTTCCCAGCGGCGGGATAGGTTTGCTACTCGTCATCGTGGTGATTTTGCTGCTACTCGGCCGGATCTAGTTGGACATCGCAGCAGAGTTTGACGCCCTCCCCCAAGCTATGGGCGCATGGCGACACGGCGGCCGCGCCAGTGAACTCCGGTGGAACGTACGGTCAGAACCGCCCGCGTTCCTAACCGAAACATTTAACCCCTCAACCGGGCCTAGGAGGAACTAATGCTTTGGACGATTTTTGTAATTCTCTTGATTCTATGGCTTCTCGGTTTCAGTTTCCACATAGCAGGCAGTCTGATCCACCTGTTGCTGGTCATCGCCGTTGTAGTCCTGGTCTTCAACCTGATCAGTGGCCGCAGAACAGCCTGATCCTAACGGCGGAAATCGCCACTCACAAGTTCGTCCGCATAAACACAGTGGACTGAGGAGGAAGTGTTCTTATGAAAAAATACGCAATCGGCTTGTTAACGTTGTCATTGGCGACGTTCGCGTTTGCCAAATCCGGACGGCCTGCGACGGAAGATCGCCTGCAAGCAGCCGGCACGGTCCTGCACGAGATCATGGCTGCGCCCGATAAGGGCATCCCGCAAGAAGTGCTCACAGATGCCAAATGTATCGCGGTGATTCCAGACATGGGGAAAGGCGGATTCATCGTCGGTGGAGAGCATGGACGCGGAGTTGTCACCTGCCGGACTAAGAACGGCTGGAGCGCTCCGGCGTTTATCTCGATTGGCGGCGGGAATTTTGGCTTCCAGGCAGGCGCCCAGTCGGTCGACCTCGTTCTGTTGTTCATGAATCATGCAGGCGTGCAGAAGTTGCTTTCCAGTAAGTTCGAGCTTAGCGGAGAAGCTTCGGCTGCTGCTGGTCCGGTTGGACGGCATGCATCGGCAGGCACGGACTGGAAGATGAACACGGAGGCCTTGAGCTATTCGCGTTCCAAAGGCTTATTTGCTGGAGTCGCGGTGGATGGCGCCGTGATCCAACAGGACAATGATTCAACAAAGGCGTTTTATGGAAAGAGCGTTCCCTTTGGGAAAACACTTTCCGGCGACGTGCACGCCCCTGGCGGCACGGACTCATTTCTAGCGGCCGTGAAGGCCGCCGAAAATAAGGCAGCAGCGCATGAGGCTGCTGAAGCCAAATAGTTGAAGTTCGCCGGCGTGTCCTCCACATTGGGGGCCACGCCGGTTGTTGAATATCACGGCATTGTCAGGCGAGGTTTCTTCTGAAGGAACTGGTGTGAGAGCTGACATTCGCCTGACCCTCGACTTCCCTTAAGGTTCGACTGATCCGGCTCGACGCCAGACGCATTTCGATCCCGTTATGTGACCTTTCTGTCTTGACGTTTGTGCGCAACACGGTTGCGGCACTCCATCCTGCTAGGGAGATTTCAACCCGTGCAGGCCCCGCACTGCCCATCCCATCAAGAGCAGGCCACTAGCAAAGATCCAGCTACCGGCAACGCGCACCGCGATCCGTGTCCACGACGCCTGCAACTGGACGACGAATGCGGCAGCCAGGGCGATGAACACGAACACAGAAAAGATCAGGCCGAGAAGCACTGCAGCCGAGGAGAAGTTCAGCCCCATTCCGGCTCCGTTCAGGTATCCGTGATAGAGACCGAGCAGAGCCGCGAGCGCGCTAGTCACTCGCAACGACAGCCTGGCATCGGCCGCAAGCAGTCCGCCGAGCAACAGAAACCACATGGCCGAAACCATGGCGCTGCCGTTCGATGCCGAAGCCGCGAGTCCAAACAATCCTCCTCCCAGCCAAGCTGCGGGAAGCACGAACAATATGCGGCGCCCAAAGGTCGCCCCACGCAGACCGGAAAGCAGCGCGAGAGCCAACACCGGAACAAGGTCTTCTGGACTCATCAGGAAGTGCATCAGGCCGTCATAAATCGGGCCCATCCCTGTGGAATTCAGATGTGCTTCGGCCACCATCGGAGACATGATGCAGACGAACAGCACCGCGGCGTAAAGCGGAATGCGAGTTTGATTCTGGGTTAGCTTCATGCCGCGATGGCCTTCCACATAAAAAACATTCCACCCATCGCCACAACGGCACCGGCCAAGCGCAAGAGTTTCTGGCCCCATCCCCAGCGGTGCACTGTGCCGATGCTAATGCCAACGCCATGTAGACACCCCGTAGCGATCACAAAGCCCATGCTATAGAGCAGACCGCTTTGTCCGGGAGGTAATTCGGTTCCGTGTGCGTGGCCGTGGAAGATGGCAAAGATCGCGACCACTGCTGCGGCGATGGCGAGCGGAGGACGGAATTCAAACATCACTGCCGCCCCCAGCAAAATGGCTGACGCTGCGATGCCATATTCAATTCCTGGCAGCGGCACTCCCATTAGCCCGAGCATGCCGCCGAAAGCCATGACCATGGGAAACGCGACTGGCAGCAACCAAACCGCTGGTGCGCCGAGTTGCGCGCCCCATAAGCCAACCGCCACCATGGCGAGCACGTGGTCGAGTCCCGACACCGGATGTTTCAGTCCACTGAGAAAACCGGCGGCCTCGCCTTTCTGAACATGCGCGAAAGCCGTCTCAGTCCAGAACAAAATGACCGCCAGCACCCCGCTCCATCTAGCGAGCAGTTGTCGCGGTATCGTGGTCATCGCGCCGCTCCGAACATGATGGCCAAGCGCTGCACCGTCCAGAAAGCTCCGAGCGATCCCACGGCGTAGCCGGGAAGCGCCTCAGCCCAACGCGGCCAGCGTACTTCGAGAATGCGGAAGGCGCGCTCCAAAAGCAGTATGAGCGCGACGAACGAAAGCTGTCCGATCTCGACTCCTAGATTGAAAGACAGCAATGCGATTGGCAGTTCAGCCTTCGGCAAGCCGGCGCTGGTAAGCGCACTGGCAAAACCGAAACCATGCAACAGGCCGAACGCAAAGGCCACAACCCAAGGGTGCCGAATCGTAAAACTCGTCTCCCCACGCCAGGAGCGAACGATCTCCGGGCCCAAAAACAGGATGCTCAGGGCAATTGCCGCGTTCAGTGGAAGCATGGGCGCCTCCGCATAACCAAGTGTCGCAATCGCGAGCGTGATGCTATGAGCCACGGTGAAGGCTGTGATTGTCTTCAGCAGCATCCAGCGGTCTTTCACGATCAGCAGCAAGCCCAGCACGAAGAGCATGTGGTCCGCGCCGAAGAGAATGTGCCGGACACCCTGCACAACGAACGTACCCATGACCTCTGATCGAGTCTGGGCGGCCGTGATCTCGACCCAGGGTTGCGAGGGATGAACGATGGTCGTCCAACTTCGACCGTCGAGCAGTTCGACGCGAACGAGGACGTCGGTGATCGTACCCTGCAGTCCGGGAAACTCGATGCGCCTTCCGGAAAGGCCATTGGGGGTGGTCTCGATCAAGTAACGCGTAAGCACTGAGTCGGTCAATTCCTGGGTGACGGGAGGATTTACGTTGCGCACCCCATCAGGGAGTTGGAGCATCACGGGTAGACGCATGCCTGAGAGCATGGGAATCCGCCACAGCAAGCTGTATTGGCCGGAAGCTGTCTCTTTGACCTCGAGGTAGGCGGGACGCGACTCGTGCGCGAGCAGGCATGGCGCGAACAGCAACAGGAGTACCGCGCACACAGCATGACGAAATGGGATCAACCGTGACAAGGGTATTCGGCGCAATGCAGGCGCGGCTTTAATTGTAAATTGAGAAATCATTAATCCAGATGGCGTTTTTCCTGCACGGCAGAAAGCTGCGTCATGTACTCGCGCCGTATTGAGCCTGTGTTACGCTTTCCTTGATCTGCATTGGTAGCGATGCCGTGTCGCTCAAGAAGTGTCCTCTTGTCTTTAAAGCTGTGCTGCCGCTGGACATGCAATGATCGCTCTTATGCGTCCTTCCCATATCCGAACTTTCATTCTCGTATTCCTATCGGTGGCATTTCTCGGTTGGGCGATCCCGACGGCCGCCAATTTCATCATTGAGTACAACTGGTGGAAGGAAGTCGCCCAGGTTGATACTTGGTTCAGCATGCTGTGGTACAGCATCGCGCCCGCCGCGGTGGGTGCACTGATGGGCTTCATCGCCCTCTACGTGGCTCATGCGCGCGCGCTACACTTCGCCGGCATCCGTCAGCGCGATTATCCCATCTACTCGCGCCTGGTTCCGGTGGGGCTGGCTCTGGTAGCCATGTGGTTCGCGTCCGCCTCGATTGACTTCTGGACGGTCATGCGCTTTTTCGGGTCGCGAGGTCTCGCCGCCCCTCCCGACGCATGGCAAGACCACGTATTCTCCCACCCCCTGCCGTTTTACCTTTTCGATCTGCCCTTCTATTCCGATCTGCTCGCCTTTCTGTTTGGGTTGGCGGTTCTATCCGCTCTCCTGTTCTGGGGTACGGCTCGTGGCTGGCAATTATCGGAACGGCTGCGTTATGGCCAGCTACTGGATGGAGCAAGGAAGCCCATTGATATCGGCCAATATCTGCACCTGCCGGGTGCCACGCGTACGTCATTCGTGCGCGTCCTGGCCGTAATTTTGTTGCTTGGTTTTGCCGCTTGGGTCTATCTGGGCAATTTCGAACTGCTATTTAAGACCCACGCCTTCATGACCGGTGCCGACTACGTGGACGAAAAGGTCACTCTGCCATTGCGCTGGCTCCTCATCGTTTCCGCTGTAGGAGCGCTTCCACTGGTGTGGATGTCGAAGTTCAAGCAGGCGGCCGTCCTCGTGATGTCCTGTTTTGTCCTGCAATTGGCATTGCCAGCCCTGGTTCGCGCCGTCTACGTGCGACCGAATGAGATCTCCATCGAGCGACCGTACATTGAGCGCCATATCGAGGCGACAATCGCCGCTTTTGGCCTCAACCGAAACGCAACGGAACGCCCGTTCATACCGTCCGGCAATGGCGTGGTCGATCCTGTACAAGACGCGACACTGCTGGCGAATGTGCGGCTCTGGGACCTGCGAGCTTACAGCGCGACCATTACCCAGATTCAAGCCCTGCGCCCCTACTACACGTTCCCGGACACCGACGTGGATCGCTACTTCATCAATGGACGGATCAAACAGGTGCTGCTGTCCCCTCGCGAAATCGACGTCAACCAGTTGTCGGCTGAGGCGAGCGAGAGTTGGATCAACCCTCGTTTCATTTACACGCACGGCTTTGGCACCGTCGTGGCCGAGGTCAACAAAATTACGCCCGATGGCCTGCCCGTTCTGCTCATCGAGAACGCTCCTCCGGAGATCAAGTCGCCGGGATTTCAGTTGACGCGTCCGGAAATTTACTTTGGCGAGAAAACCCAGGACCCTGTCTTTGTTCACACCGCTCGCGAAGAGTTTGATTATCCCTCGGGCGACCAGAACAAGTATTCGACCTATCAGGGTACAGGCGGCTTCCCTGTCGGCTCTTTTTTCATGAAGGTGGCCGCCGCGATTTCCCAGGGCGAGCCGAACATCGTTTTTACCGGATATCTCACCGGGCAAAGTCGCATGATGATCTATCGCAAAGTGCAAGCCCGTCTGACGCATCTGGCTGGGTTCCTGCACTGGGATCTTGATCCCTACCTGGTGATCACTGACGACGGCAGGTTGGTTTGGATGGTCGACGCCTACACCACTTCCCTCTCCCATCCATACTCGGCCGCCCTCCCCGTCGCCGGAATTGAGGAAGGCGCAAACTACATTCGCAATTCGGTGAAAGCCACCGTGGATGCTTACACGGGAGAAATGTCGCTTTACGTGTTCGATCCCAGCGACCCGATCATCCAGGCTTACCAGAAGCTGTTCCCCAAGCTTTTTCGCCCTGCGTCAGACCTGCCCGCCGATCTGCGCCGGCACGCCCGTTATCCGGAAGCCATGTTTCGTACCCAGGCAGAAGCGTACCGGGTCTTCCACATGCGCGATCCTCAGGTGTTCTACAACAAGGAAGATATTTGGGAGATCGCTCGCGACCTGTTCGGCCAATCCGGACAACCCGAGGCCGTTACACCCACCTACATCGTGGCTACGTTGCCCGGGGAGAAAGAACCCGAGTATCTGCTGATTCTGCCATTCAGCCCGAGAGGCAAAGACAACTTGATCGGGTGGATGGCTGCTCGATGCGATGGAGACCGACTGGGAAAGCTGATCTTCTATCAATTGCCGAAGCAACAGTTGATGTACGGCCCCATGCAGATTGAGTCGCGCATCGACCAGGACCAAAACATTTCCAAGGACCTCACGTTATGGAACCAGCAGGGCTCGCGCGTGTTGCGTGGCAACATCATTGCTCTCCCGGTGACCGGTGGCTTCCTTTACCTCGAGTCCATTTATATCCAAGCCACTGAAGCCCGTATGCCGCAGCTCAAGAAGGTGGTGCTGGCCATGGGCGACCGGCTGATCTACCGCGACACCTTCGACCAGGCCCTGGCGGACCTGACGGCCCAAGCGGCTCCCACGGCGATCGCTACCGCTCAAACACCGTCGGCGCCGGGTAGTGAAAAGAACGCTCCTTCGCTGGCTGAGCGCCTTCACCGGCTGCGAGATCAAGCTGAACAACTAACTCGAGAGTTGGAGTCGCTGGAAAAGGAATCAGTCAAAAAGTAGCGCCCGAGTTGAACTGGAATATCTTCCCTCCTGCGGCGGCCTTGATCCGGAAGGCCTGCGTTGCTTCATGGACGAGGCGTTCAATATCGCTCTGCTTGCGCCTTCGAAGTCTGCCGCTACCTCGAACAGCGGAAGTTCGACGACTCTTACCGCTCAGCGCCAGGAGTCTTTTCCAGATTGAAAAGGGATGCAGCCCTTCAGCCTGCCGTAGACCGCAGTTTATGCCGCAGAACAGTCGTCGAGGTCGAGCTTGGCGACGGCGTACAGGGCAAGTTCGACGCGATTGGAGACGCCGAGCTTATCGAAGATGCGGAACAGGTAATTCTTGATTGTGTGTTCGCTCAGGTGGAGTTCGTTAGCAATTTCGCGGTTCACCAAACCCTGGACCACAAGCCGGACGACCGACTCCTCCCGGGGTGTGAGCTTGACTGGCATAGTGACTGGATCGTGGCTCGCATCGGCATTGCCTGAGAGCGCCGCGAGCAGATAGAGCATCTGCTTGTTATCGACCCAGATCTGGCCTTCCATAACCCTGCGGATGCACTTGGCGAGCAGGCTGATGTCGGAATTGGCGCGGGAGAAGACGCCTTTGGCTCCGGCGCGGAAAGCAGCAACCACAAGCCGGGGTTCGCTTTGGTCGAGTAACAGAATCCAAGGACACTGGGGCGTGCAGCGGCGAATCTCCTCTGCGCAGGACTTGCGGTGAAAAGGTCCGTCAGGGAGTGCGTCACTGATCAGCGCGATATCCGGCTTCAGGGTAAGCACGGAGCGCAGCAGGGATTCGCCGGTCACGTCGGACGCCACCACGGAGAAGCCTGGTTGTTTGGCTAATGCTTCAGACAACAAGCGGCTGGCCATCTGGTTGGAGTCTGCCACCGCAATGCGAATTGTCCTGGGCCGCGATGCCACCGGGTGTCCACCAGTATTGAGCTTCTGCTACTCCGAGAAGCCCGTACCTATTACCCATCGTCGCCAGGCTCCAATACTTTAGCCCCCGCAACGATCGTGCATAGCCCATGGTCCAAAGCCAACACTAAGCGGGAGCGGACAGGGCGAAAAGAGAGCGAACGGCCCGGCACAGCTCTTCTCGTCCAAGGCACTAACGCCAGTCACTAAACGATAGAAACGATGGTTGGATGTAAAACGGACCATCTGACTGGGGACGGGGGCTTGGAGCACGACGGTCCTGAAGGTCGGCGGAGCGCCATTGAACAGGTGGGAGGGGTTTTCGCTTGACAGGTACTGGGCAACATTATTTAATTATGTTATTAATTAATTTCTACCATGAAACCATCTGTTCATAAATCGGACAAGCCAGGCCGGCCGGTTTCCAGCCCCGGTCGCGACGCGCGCGAGCTGCTGCTTTCGGCCGCTACCGAGCTGTTTGCCGAGCACGGCGTGGCGGCCACCAGTTTCGCCATGATCGCCAAACGGGTAGGGATGACCTCCGCGATGGTCCATTACTACTTCGCTGACCGCGAGCAACTGCTGGACGTAGTGGTGGAAGAGCGCCTGTGCCCGTTCATTGATTATGTGTGGGGCCCAGTGAAACCGGGTGGCGATCCCGTCGAAATCATTGCAGGACTCGTGACCAGGCTGCTCGAGGGAATCGAGCGGGCGCCATGGGTCCCCTCGACCTGGATGTGCGAAATCCTGAACGAAGGCGGGTTGCTGCGGGGCCGTGCATTGCGCCGTCTGCCTTATGACAAGGTGCGCACTGTGGCCGCGGCCATCCAACAGGGACAAGCTAAACAAACCTTGAATCCAGACCTCAATCCCCTGCTGGTGGTGTTTTCCATGCTGGGACTGGTGATGCTGCACATGGCCACGGTTGGAATCTGGGCGGAGATATTCCACCGCAGACCGCTTAGCCGCCACGCAGTGGGGCGGCATATCACCGGTTTGCTGTTGGACGGGCTGCGGCATCCGCCCCAGCCTGCGATTAAGAAGTCGCGAAGGAAACGATGACTGCGGAGAAGATAATGCGCAGATTCTATGCACCATCCCATCTCCTACTGCTTGGCCTGGTTGCAATCCTGGCCATGATTCTAAGTGGATGCAACCGCCAGCCGAGCAACGCCTATCAGGGCTACGTCGAGGGCAAGTTTGTATATGTGGCGTCGCCCCAAGCCGGGCGGCTTACCCATCTGGCTGTGAGTCGTGGAGAGACGATTTCGGTCAGGCACCCCCTCTTTAGCCTGGATAACGAACCGGAAGCAGCGGCGACCCGGCAGGCCGAGCAGGCAGTGCGAGTATCGCAAGCCCGTCTGGCTGATTTGCAGACAGGAAAACGGCCACCGGAAATCGATGTCACCCGCGCCCAGCTGACGCAGGCACTGGCAGAGAAGCAGAAGGCTGTCGACATCCTCAAGAGCTATGAATCGCAGTACGCGGCAGGGGGCGTTTCGCTGACCGACCTGATCACCGCGCGAACCGCTGTTGAAACCAGTACGGCGATGGTGCGACAAATCGAGAGCTCACTGGTGGTGGCCGCACTTCCCGCCCGCAACCAGCAGATAAAGGCCCAGGCGGAACAAGTGGCGGCCGATCGCGCCGCATTTGAGCAAGCAACATGGAAGCTGCAGCAGAAGGCTATCGCGTCGCCGCGCGATGGATTGGTTTTCGACACGCTCTATCGCGAGGGCGAATGGGTTGCTGCGGGGAATCCTGTGGTGCAGGTGCTGCCGCCCGAGAACCTGGAAGTCCGTTTCTTCGTGCCAGAAACCCTGGTGGGAAAACTGAAGATCGGGCAAGGCATCAACGTTCATTGCGATGGATGTTCATCGGAAGTCCCGGCGACCATCACATTCATCTCCACGCAAGTTGAATACACACCGCCGGTCATCTACAGCAATGAGAACCGGTCGAAGCTCATATTCATGGTGATCGCCAAGCCGCCGCTGGACAAAGCCGCGACATTACATCCCGGACAGCCCTTGGAGGTCACGCTGCAATGAGCACGTCCCTCAGCCCCGAGTATGCGATCGACGTGCAGAAGCTGAACAAGCACTTCGGCGATAAGCACGTGGTGAACAACGTGTCGATGCGTGTACGCAAGGGAGAGATCTTCGGCTTCCTCGGGCCCAACGGAAGCGGCAAGACGACCACGATCCGCATGATGTGCGGGCTGCTGAAGCCTGACTCCGGCAGCGGCACATGCCTTGGCTTCGACATTCGCCGCGAGAGTGCGGACATCAAGCGCAATGTCGGCTACATGACGCAACGGTTTTCGTTCTGGGATGACCTCACCATCCGCGAGAACCTGGATTTCGTAGCGCGCATGTACCAGCTGCCCAACCGGCGCGATATCGTTCAGAAGTCCCTGGAAGACCTTGGACTATCCAGCCGTGCCAACCAATTGGCCGGCGAATTGTCTGGCGGGTGGAAGCAGCGCATGGCGCTCGCTGCCTGCATGCTGCACAATCCCATGCTGCTGCTGCTCGATGAGCCGACGGCCGGCGTTGACCCCAAGGCGCGCCGTGATTTCTGGGACGAGTTGCAAGGACTCGCGGAGCGGGGCGTCTCCGTCCTCGTCAGCACGCATTACATGGACGAGGCCGTGCGTTGTCACAAACTGGCCTATATCGCATACGGCAAACTGCTCGCGCAAGGTTCAGCGGCGGAGGTCGTCGCCAGCCAACATCTCAGTAGTTGGGCGATCTTCGGCGACCATCTGGTGCAGTTGCAGGAAACTCTGCGTCAACAGCCGGGAGTGGAGCAAACCGTTTCCTTCGGGACGGTATTGCACGTGAGCGGCACCGACGCCGCATTGCTACAGCGCACGGTGGAGGCGACCGTTGCCGCCAAGGGATTGCGTGCCGAGAAGATCGACACTGGCCTCGAGGATGTCTTTATTTACATGATGAGCCGGTCCGCCGACAACTTCGGAGACCGAACATGAGTGGGCGCAATGGTTTCTCGATCGTTCGCTGGTGGAGCATTGTCCGCAAAGAGTTCCTCCAGCTCCGGCGAGACCGGGTCACCTTCGCGATGATCGTGGGAATCCCTATCATTCAGATGGCGCTTTTCGGATATGCCATCAACACCGATCCGAAGCACCTGGACACGGCGATCATCAGCGGGGACAACAGCAACATTACGCGCAGCTTCGTCTCGGCGATGAAGAACTCATCCTACTTCAAGGTCGTCAGCGAATTGCCAAACGAAGTCGCGGGCCGAGAGGCACTAGACCAAGGCAAGGTGCTCTTTGTTGTGAATATTCCCGCGGGATTCACGCGCCAACTTCTTCGCCATGAGCGTCCAGCTCTGTTGATTGAAGCCGATGGCAGCGACCCAACCGCTTCGGCCAGTGCGCTGGCTGCGGTGAATGGCATTACGCAATCAGTCATTCTGAAGGAACTGACCGGGCCGCTTGCTCCGCTGGCGGGAAGTCCCGCCCCATTTGATGTCCGGGTCCATCGCCTGTTTAACCCCGACGGAATTACGCAGTACAACGTGGTGCCGGGCCTGATGGGAGTGATCTTGACGCTCACCATGGTGATGATGACTGGGCTCGCGATGACGCGCGAGCGTGAGCGCGGGACGATGGAAAACCTGCTGGCGATGCCGTCTACCCCAGTCGAAGTCATGACAGGCAAATTGATCCCGTACATCGGGATCGGGCTGATCCAATCGACCATCATCTTGCTCGCGGCGCGGTTTGTTTTTCATGTTCCCTTCTTTGGAAATGTCGGCGCAGTTTACCTGGTAGCCCTGCTGTTTGTCGCGGCAAACCTGACGGTGGGTATAACGTTTTCTTCATTGGCGGATAACCAGTTACAGGCAGTGCAGCTGGCGGTCTTCTATTTTCTGCCCAACATTTTGCTCTCCGGCTTCATGTTTCCCTTTCAAGGCATGCCGAAGTGGGCACAGGTAATCGGAAACCTGTTGCCACTCACTTATTTCAATCGGCTCATTCGCGGCATTCTGCTGAAAGGAAACGGTTGGGCAAACTCCTGGCCAAACGTGTGGCCCCTCATCATATTCACGGTAGTGGTAATGGGGGTGGCGGTGATGACTTATCGCCGGACCCTCGATTGAGGTGCAGACAATGAAATCAATCACAAAACGGAGATTGCCGGCGTGCGTGGCCGCCGCCATGTTCGTCGCTGTCCTGCTTGCGGGGTGCACGGTCGGACCTCATTATCGTCCGCCTGCTCCGCCGACCGTTGGAACGTACACGCCGGTACCGCAGCCCTCGAATACTGTCAGCTCCGCAGGAAGTACAGGCGCGGCACAACACCTTGATCCTGCAATGGATGTACCAGCACAGTGGTGGACGTTGTTTCATTCCCCTGAACTCGATCGATTGGTGCGCGAAGCCCTGGCTAACAGTCCAACACTGGCACAAGCCACCGCGCGCCTCAAAGAGGCACAAGAGGAATCGAATGCTCGCACAGGAGCAACGAAGTATCCCTCGGTGAATGCGAACATCTCGGTGCAGAGAGAACAACTCGATCTGGCTCAGTTCGGAGTTCCCTTCCCCAGTCCGCCGCCCTTCAGCCTGCTGAACGGGTCGGTAGCTGTGTCGTATGCCCTGGACCTGTTTGGGGCAAACCGCCGCCTGGTCGAGGGCCTCAACGCACAAGCTGAATATCAACGTTGGCAATTGCAAGCGGCACGCCTCATGCTCGCCGGCAATGTGGTCTCTGCAGTCATCCGGCAGGCACAGTTGCACTCGCAAATCGAGATCACAGGAAAACTGCTTGAATTGCAGCAGAAACAGCTCGCGATTACGGAGCAACGGGTTCAGGCAGGTGGATTACCGCAATACGAGATCAACCGCCAGCGCACTCTGGTGGAGCAAACGCGGGCCTCTGTTCCGCAGCTCGAGCAACAGGTTGAATTGGTCAATCATCAACTCGCAGTCCTGATTGGCAAGAGCCCGGCCGAGGCGGAGATCAAGGGCATTAGCCTCGACAGCTTGCAACTTCCCAACGAGCTGCCCCTGAGCCTGCCGTCGTCGTTGGCCCGCCAGCGCCCAGACATCCGCGCCTCCGAGGCGTTGCTGCATCAAGCCAGCGCGAATGTTGGACTGGCGACGGCGAACCTATATCCGCAGATTGTTCTTTCAGGGAGCGTCGGAGGTATCGGGACGAGTTTCACCAAAGGCGCAGACGTATGGAGCGTGGGAGCGTCACTGGCGCAACCCATCTTTAACGGCGGAGCGCTGCAAGCGGAGAAGCGCAAATCCGTCGCGGCCTACCAGGAAGCGGGCAGCTCGTACCAGCAAACTCTGCTGCAGGCGTTTCGCGAAGTGGCCGACGCACTGACGGCCATTGAGAAGGATGCCCAAACGTTGCAAGCGCGGAGTGAAGCGGCTGCACAGGCCGAGGTCACCTACCAGATTGCGGAACAACGCTTCCACGCTGGAGGCATCAGCCAGCTTGCATTGCTCGATGCGCAACGGCAGTACCTGCAAACCATGCTGGACCGGACGACCTCAGCCGCAAGCCGTTACACCGATTCGGCCTCCCTATTTCAGGCGCTGGGCGGAGGATGGTGGAATGAGACCCAGACGAGTGCGGCGAAAAAGCCACCGATACCATAAGACAATCTGGTCGCATCACCAAAGCTCGGTCATGGTCTTGATGTCGAGGCTTCGCATTTGCGCAATCGCAGGATCGTCCGGGTTCTCCTTCGCATACCGGTCTAGGGAACCTCTGAACTAGCCCCACTTTTTTAGGCGGGAATGACTTGAAAAGTAAGATTCAGATCGATGCCTTCATTCCCACTG
>Ga0097691_1000432_pt1 | contig 36707 bp, 33 predicted proteins | sample NGESurdeep072012_8_FD_72858 | JGI IMG/M metagenome (GOLD analysis project Ga0097691, IMG submission 72858) | Arctic peat soil microbial communities from Barrow, Alaska - NGEE Surface sample 210-1 deep-072012 | ecosystem: Environmental > Terrestrial > Soil > Wetlands > Peat ... | reverse complement strand
GCGCCGCCGTCGCCATAGCAGCCGAGCGGCTTGGCCGGGAAAAAACTGGTCGCCGTCGCATGGCCGAAAGTGCCGAGCCGACGGTTATTGAATGTCGCACCGAAGGCCTGCGCCGCATCGTCCAGGATGAACAGGTTCGCTTTTTCAGCAGCGGCCGCCACCGCAGTATGGTCGGCCGCCAATCCGAACAGATCGACCGGAATGACCGCCTTCGGCGTGAGCCCTGCACTTTTTGCCGTCGCAATAGCGCCCGCGATTCTGTTCGCGTCGATATTGAACGTGGCGGCGTCGACATCGACGAAAACCGGCGTCGCGCCCACCAGCGCCGCCACTTCGGCGGTCGCGCAAAACGTGAATGACGGACAAATCACCGCGTCGCCCGGCCCGATGCCCCTTGCCCGCAGTGCCAGCATCAGCGCGTCGGTACCACTCGCACAGGTCACCGCATGGCGCGCGCCGCAGAATCTCGCCAACTCGGCCTCGAACGCCCGCACCTCCGGGCCGAGGATGAACTGGCAGTGGCCGAGCACGCGCGCAACCGCGCCATCGACGGCGCCGCCGAGCCGGCGGCGCTGCGCGGCCACGTCGATGAACGGAATCATGGGCGGGGTGGGTCGCTGATTCATTCTAGGTCCAAGCGGTGGCGCCGGTCAGCCGGCAACCACGCGCGGCGCCTGCCGCTGTGACGACGTCACGGCCACCGGGCGAGCGGCAAGACAGCGGATGGCGATTTCGAGGCTGGCCACGCCTTCCTCTCCGGTCACCGCTGCCGGTGACCCGGATCGCACTGCGCGCAGGAACGCCAGCAGCTCGGAACGCAATGGCTCGGCGTGCCCGACTGAGAGATGGCGCATGGAATAACTGCCATCCGGCTGGAAGCCGAAGCACTCGGTCACCTGGCGCGTGAGCAGGTCGGCCATAATGTATTTACCGCGCGTGGCGACGATGACCGTGCGCGCCTTGAACGGCGTGAGCCAGTTGGTGTTGATATGCGCGAGCACGCCCGACGCCGTGCGGAACTGCAGCAGTGCGATATCTTCGCGCTCGGCGACCGCGCTGGAAAGCTGCGGCTGCACTTCGACAATCTCGGAATCGGTGAACCAGCGGATCAAGTCGATATCGTGCACGGCCAGATCGATGACCACGCCGACATTCGACATGCGGGGCGGAAACGGCCCGACCCGGGTGATGGCGATCGAGAGAATATCCTCGTTGCGCAGCGCGTCCTTGATCGCTTCGACCGCCGGATTAAAACGCTCGACGTGACCGACCATCAACGTGACCCCGGCCCGGCGCGCCGCGGCGATGATCTCGCGGCCTTCTTCGACCGACGACGCGATCGGCTTTTCCACCATGACGTGGACGCCGCGCGCGATGCAGGCGAGCGCAATGTCGCGGTGAAGATGGGTCGGCGCCGCGATGGTGACGGCATCGACCTTGAGATCGAGCAGTTCATTGACGTTGGCGACGGCGGCGCAGCCGAGGGTGCGGGCGACGAATTCGGCCTGCTTGCGGTCGGGATCGGCGACGCCGACGAGTTCGGCCCCCGGCAGCCCCGTGAGCACCCGGGCATGGTTGCTGCCCATCACGCCGACGCCGATCACGCCGATACGCAACGAAGGCTCCGCATCCGGTTTTACCGCTTGCATCATGTTCTGACGGATTTCCCCTGGCCCTGACCCGCAGCCAAGCCTTCCCCTAGCACGCTCAGCGCCGGCTGGCGACCACCCCGGGAAAACGCCGCGAACACGTTTTGATTCAAAGCGTTACAGCAATACAACGGCCTAAAATCCGGGCGCGCTGAATGTCTTCGCGTCTAAATCATTCGGCGGCGCGCGAGGCGGGAACCGAAAGCCGCAAACCCGCGGCCAGCGCGTCTTCGCGGAACGATTTCACCGCGCCGAGCGAGAGCTCCGCCGCGGTCTTGGTACCGAGGCTGGGGAGCTTTTTCAGGACATCGGCCGGTGCGGTGATGATGTGGCAACCCATGGCGTCGGCTTCCACGACGTTGAATACCTCGCGCGTGGAGGCCCAGATGATCTCGATATTCCGCGTCTTGCGGGCGCGCGCAATCGCATCCTGCATGATGGGCCGATAGTCGATGCCTAAATCGGCCAAGCGGCCGGCGAATACCGACACGCAGGCCGGCGCGCCGCCGTCGAGCGCTTCGACCGCGCGCGCCACCTGCTCGCCGGCGAAGATGGCCGTCATGTTGATCTTGACGCCGTCGCGCGACAACGCGCGCACCACGTCGAACAGCGGCTCACCGCGCGTGGTGGTCACCGGCAGCTTGACGTAGACATTCTTGCCCCAGGCGGTGATGACGCGGGCCTGCGCGACCATTTCCGGAATGTCGTCGGAGAACACCTCGAACGAGATGTGGCGGTCGGGCACGGCGGCGACGAGATCGCGGGCATAGCGTTCGTAGTCGCTCACCCCGGCTTTCTTGAGCAGCGAGGGGTTGGTGGTGAACCCGGCAATCCAGGCCTGCTTGGCCATCTCGACGATCTGCGCCTTGTCGGCGCCGTCGGTGAACAGCTTGATTTTGAGATCGGACAATTTCGGCATGCCTGTCACCTTTTCGAATTCCTATTTATCCCATTCTCATCGCAGCACAATCAAGCTATGAGCATTGCAAACCATCAAATTGTCCACTTCTCCGTCGTGCCTACTATTTGCTTACGCCAGTAAGGCAAACGCCACAAACGCTCATTGGTTTCTGCGGGATTCCCGATCGATGCGCCAGCTACTTGCTTTTGTTCTGAAGGCGGCCGTTTCGGGCGTTCTGCTGTATTTTGCGTTCAGCCGGGTGAATTTCAATCTTATCGGTGAGCGGCTCGATCGCATTGACTATATGTGGCTGGCGGCGGCCGTATTGATTTTCATCGCGCAGACGATCTTGGGCGCTCTGCGGTGGCAGAGAATTGTTCTGCATTGCGACACGCCGGATGCCCCGCCTTTCACGATACCGCGCGCGTTCCGCTACACTTTCATCGCGACGTTTTTCAATCAGACACTGCCGTCGACCGTCGGTGGCGACGCGGTCCGCATATGGCTGCTCGGGCGCGACCATGGCGGCTGGCGAGCCGCAACCTATTCGGTCCTCATCGATCGCCTGACCGGCGTGCTGGTCCTGGCGCTCCTGGTCATTTTGTGCCTGCCGTGGTCATTTGCGCTTATTGGCGACATCACCGGCCGCATTGCCTTGCTGGTCGTCGGTTTCGGCAGCATCGGCGCCTGTTTGGTGTTTTTGACGCTGGGATTTGTCCGCTGGCGGTGGCTCGGTCACTGGTGGCTGACGCGCCAGCTCGTAGCGGCCGCCTTGATGGCGCGCCGCGTTTTCGGCGCGGCATCAAGCGGCGTGCCGATCATCTCCTATTCGCTGCTCATCCATTCCATGTCGGTCAGTGCGGCGTGGTGCCTGGCTAAATCAGTGGCGGCGCCGCTCGAATGGAGCGAGGCCCTGCTGCTCGTCCTTCCGGTCTTGCTGGTCGCGACGATCCCGGTGTCGATCGCCGGCTGGGGTACGCGCGAAACCGCGATGGTTATCGCATTCGGCTATGCCGGACTGCCCGAGAGCGACGGCCTCATTGTGTCAGTGCTGCTCGGGATCGCCATGTTCGCCGCCGGCCTCGTGGGTGGCGTCGTTTGGATTCTTGATCGTGGTAAACGCCATCGCGCTCCCATCGATCAGGCCCTATGATATTCCTTGTACCAGGCAATGAACTGCGCGATCCCCTCGGCGATCGGCGTCGACGGCTTGAAACCCACATCGCGCATGAGGTCGTCAACATCGGCGAAGGTGGCCGGAACATCGCCGGGCTGCATCGGCAACAGCTCACGAATGGCCTTTTTTCCGATCGTCTGTTCCAGAATTTTCACAACCGCAAGAACATCGACCGGACTGTTGTTGCCGATATTGTAAATGCGCCATGGTGCCGAACTGCGCGCCGGATCTGGCGCCTCTGCCGACCAATCGGGATCGCCCCGGGCGGGCCGATCGATCAACCGTACCACCGCCTGCACGACGTCATCGATATAGGTGAAATCGCGCCGCATGTTTCCGTTGTTGAACAGCTTGATCGGCTTGCCGGCGCTGATCGCGGCGGTGAATATCCACATCGCCATATCGGGCCGTCCCCACGGACCATAGACCGTGAAAAAGCGCAGGCCGGTCGTCGGCAGATTGAACAAATGCGAATAGGAATGCGCCATCAGTTCGTTCGCCTTTTTCGAGGCGCCGTAAAGACTGAGCGGATGGTCGACGTTATCGGACGTGCGGAACGGCATCCGGGTGTTAGAGCCATAAACTGACGAGGACGATGCATAGACGAGATGGCGGCACCCGGCATGGCGGCAGCCTTCGAGGATGTTGAGGAATCCGTCGAGATTGGCGTCCGCATAGGCATAGGGGTCAATCAGCGAATGCCGAACGCCCGCTTGGGCGGCGAGATGGATGACGAACGGAAAGCGATGCTCGGCGAACAGCGCCGCGGTGGCGGCACGGTCCGCCAGATCCAGCCGCACGAACTTGAAATTCTTGGCGCCGGCGAGCTCCCGCAGCCGCGCTTGCTTGAGCTTCGGGTCGTAGTAAGACGAGAGATTGTCAACGCCGATAACGTCACGGCCGGCCTCCACCAGACGGCGCGCGACGTGAAAACCGATGAAGCCGGCGGCGCCGGTGACGAGAATGGGATTTACAGCTGCCACGGAACGATGCCTTCTGGCTTTTGCCTACCGCCGAGCCTGGATTTCACGCCGATAACAGCAAGATTGTTGCAAAGCGCTTGTGCAGGTAATGAATATCCGGAATGACGGGTCGGGATCAAATGGGAACCTCGCAACCTGGCACAATCCTGACCCCGCCGCGAGTGCTGGGAAGCGCCTGCCCTTTTGTCTCGCGCATTGAAATAGTTTTATCGCGGCGGCATAGGCTGTCCATCTGATGGCGCAGAAGATTCTCTATCTCGTTTCCGAAGACTGGTATTTCGTATCGCATCGCCTGCCGATGGCGCGGGCGGCGCGAGCCGCGGGCTTTGAGGTCCATGTCGCGACCAGGATCGCCGGCCACGCGGCCGCGATCGAGCGCGAGGGATTCATCCTGCATCCGCTCGGCTGGCGTCGCGGCAGCCTCGATCCATGGCACTTGCTATCGGCGGTGCGCGAGGTCCGTCGTTTATATCGGCGGGTGCGGCCCGATCTTGTCCACCACGTCGCTCTGATGCCGGCCGTTATCGGATCGCTGGCCGCGCTCAGGCTGCCGATCGTCTGCCTCAATGCCATGGCGGGTCTCGGCTATGCCTTCACCACGCGCACGCCCAAAGCCTTGCTGCTCCGCGCAGTGATCGAGCCGATGCTGCACCAGCTGTTCGGCCGCGCGCGCGCCTTCGTCCTGGTGCAGAACCCGGACGACCGCGCCGCGATCCAGTCGCTCGGCGTAAGCGGCGACAAGATCACGCTCATCGCCGGATCTGGCGTCGACATTGATACGCTCACCCCCTTGCCGGAGCCGCCGCCGCCGGTGGTCGCTGGCTTCGTCGGCCGGCTGCTCACCGACAAGGGCGTGCCGACGTTGGTCGAGGCCCATGCGTTGCTTGCGCGCCGCGGCAGGGCGGTCGCGCTCCTGATCGCCGGAGAGCCTGATCCTGCCAACCCCGCCTCGATTCCGCAGGCAACCATCGCCGAATGGAAGCGACGTCCGGGGCTGACCTTGCTCGGCCAAGTCGACGACATCGGCGCATTCTGGGCGCGGGCGCATATCGCGGTGCTGCCGTCGTTGCGCGAGGGCTTGCCGCTGAGCCTGCTGGAAGCCGCCGCCTGCGCCCGGCCGATCGTCGCCACCGACGTTCCGGGCTGCCGCGAGATCGCGCGCAACGACGTCAACGCCTTGCTGGTGCCGCCGAACGACGCCGCCGCGCTGGCCGACGCCATTGACCGGCTCGCCGGCGATGCCGAATTGCGCCGCCGTTTTGGCGCAGCCGGTCGCCGCATCGTGGAAGACGAGTTCTCGCATATGCGCATCGGGCAGCAGGTCGTCGCGCTCTATCGGCGCCTGCTGTCGCAGGGTCCGGGCGCCGGCCAGCTATTGCAGCCACCGGGACCTCCCGGATAAACAGGGACCCAACCAGCGAAGGAAACCCCCGTGGCGCATGCGCGTAAGATTGCCGTCATCGGCCTCGGCTATGTCGGCTTGCCGGTGGCGGTCGGTTTTGCGCGCACAGGCGCAAGCGTCATCGGCTTCGATATCGATGCCGGACGCATCGCCGATATCGCGGCAGGCCATGACCGCACCCGCGAGGTCGCGACCGAAGAGTTGCGTGCGGCGCAGGCCCGCTGGACTGCCGATCCGAACGACCTGCGCGCGGCGGATTTTTTTATCGTCACCGTCCCGACGCCGATCGACGAACATTTTCACCCCGATCTGAGTATGTTGCTGAAAGCGTCCGAATTGGTCGGTCGCGCGCTCAAGCAGGGCGACATCGTGGTCTACGAGTCCACGGTCTATCCTGGCGCCACCGAAGAAGACTGCATGCCTATGCTCGAACGCGCCTCCGGGCTCGTCGGCGGACGCGATTTCACCCTTGGCTATTCGCCCGAGCGCATCAATCCCGGCGACCGGCAACATCGCTTCGAGACCATCGCCAAGGTGGTGGCCGGGCAGGATGCGCGCACCCTCGACATTATCGCTGAAGTTTACGGATCGGCTGTGAAGGCGGGCATCTACAAGGCACCTTCGATCAAGGTGGCGGAAGCCGCCAAGGTCATCGAGAACACCCAGCGCGATCTCAATATCGCGTTCATGAACGAATTGTCCGAGCTGTTCCACGTGCTCGGCATCGATACCGCCGACGTGCTCGCCGCGGCGCGCACGAAATGGAATTTCCTTCCCTTCACACCCGGGCTGGTCGGCGGCCACTGCATTGGCGTCGACCCTTACTATCTGACCCACCGCGCGGAGAAAGCCGGTTTCGATCCAAAGATCATTCTCGCCGGCCGGCGCGTCAACGATGCGGTTGGAAAGAAAGTCGCGCGCGAATGCCTGCGCCTTATTAAAGACGGCGGCCGGCGGCCCGAGCGCGTGACCGTTCTCGGTCTCACCTTCAAGGAAGACGTGCCGGATATTCGCAATTCGAAAGTCGTCGACATCGTGCGCGAATTGTCGGCGTCCGGCATCGCCGTGCAAGTGCACGATCCGATGGCCGACCCCGCCCATGCGCGCCGCGAATACGGCATCGAGTTGGTAAAGCTCGAGGCATTGCAGCCCGCCGATGCGGTGGTGCTGGCGGTCGCGCATGATGCCTATAAGGCCGGCTGGCCGCTGATCGTGCCACTGCTGCACGACGGCAAGGGCGTCGTCGTCGACGTCAAGGCACGCCTCGATCGCAGCCGTATTCCGGCCGGCATCGCGCTGTGGCGGCTGTGACATGACGACCATCGGCGAGCTTGCGCTCGTGTTCGTGGCCTCCGCACTGGTCAGCGTGGTCTTGATCTGGCTGTTGCACCCGCTGCTCAAGCGCCATGCGCTCGCGCATCCCAACGTGCGTTCGTCGCACAAAACACCGACGCCGCAGGGCGGCGGAATTGCGGTGATCGCGGCAACGGTCGGCGTCGTCGTCGCATGTGTTCTGTTTGGCGTGCCCGGCCTCGGCGGACAGGCCCTTTGGCTCGTGTTGGCAGCCACGGTTTTCATCGCCCTAGTGGGTGCAATCGATGACATTCGTCCGATCGCAGTGATGCCGCGGCTGATTCTGCAAGTGGCGGGGGTTGCGATTGTCTTAGCCGCGCTGCCAGTCGATCTGCGCGTCGTGCCGTTGCTTCCCTATTGGCTTGAACGCGCGCTCCTGGGTCTCGCCATCCTCTGGTTCGTCAATCTTGTGAATTTCATGGACGGCATCGACTGGATGACGGTCGCCGAGGTGGCGCCGCTCACCTCCGGCCTTGTCCTTTTTGGCCTCATGGCTGCGCTTTCGCGCGACGCCACGATCGTGGCGCTCGCGCTATGCGGCGCAGTGATCGGCTTTGCGCCCTGCAATCGTCCAGTCGCGCGTCTGTTTCTCGGCGATGTGGGCAGCCTGCCGATCGGCCTGTTGCTCGGCTGGCTGCTTGTTGTGCTTGCCGGAACCGGGCATTTCGCGGCCGCGCTGCTGCTGCCGCTCTATTATCTCGCCGATGCGACCATCACGCTGCTGCGCCGGCTGGCGAACGGCGAGCCGATCTTGCAGGCGCATCGAAGTCATTTCTATCAGCGAGCGATGGACGGCGGTTTCAGCATCTATCAGGTCGTTGGCCGCGTTTTTCTGCTGAATATCGCGTTGATCGGGCTCGCCGTTACGACCTTGCTGACAACGTCATATCTTCTGCACGCTGCCGCGCTGATCGCCGGCGGCGTTCTGGTTGCCTTGCTGCTTTACCGTTTTGCGGCCGCCAAGGCCTGATCGGCGGCGGCAATCACCTGCCCCGGCGACAGTTCATCGAGGCATTGGCTGTAGCTGTCGAGCCGCCGCTCGCAGCCTTCAAGCTGACACGGCGTGCACGGCAACGCGTTCTGCACCAGCCAGACATTGCCGCGACGCTGGATGGCTCCCGTTGCCGCCCAGATCGTATCCAGGCCGCCAACCGGCCACGGGCCCCAAAGCCGCGGATCGGTCGGCCCAAAAAGCGCGACGGTCGGACAACCGGAAGCGGCGGCAAGATGGGTGACCGACGTGTCAGGGCCGATATAGACGCGCGCCTTCGACAGCAACCCGGCGAGTTGCGGCCATTCAAGCTGGCCATCGACGCGGCGTACCGGCACCGACGCGGCACCCCATAGCTCGTCGAGATAGCGGCGCTCCGCCTCGCCCGGACTGCCGGTCGCGATCACCATGAGGCCGCGCGCCGCCAGCGCCGCCGCCAGTTCGCGCCAGCCCTGTTTGGTCCATTGCTTGTAGCGGAACATCGGCGCGGCATGGATGACCGCATAAGGGCCAGCGGTCATACCGCTCGCATCGGCACTGTGCGGAGCGACCAGGTCCGGCACGCGCGCGATGCCGAGCAGATCGGCGAACCGCAATATCTCTTCCACGCGATGCACGCCCGGCTCGTAGGGCGTACTGCGATGAAAGACGAGGTGCTTCAGACGGCCGCTGAAATTCGGCTCGAACGGGCCGACCCGCACGCGACCGGCGATTGAAGCAAAGAAAGTCGGCCGATCGCCGCATTGGGTCGAGATCGCAAGATCGTACCGTCGCCAAAGCCGCGCGGCGAGCGCCAGGCCCTGCCCCATGGTCGGCCGCGGCGGCATGACGACGACGCCGTTGAGATCGGGATTGCCTTTGAGAATGCCGGCTGTGTCGGCGAACGCCAGCGTTTCGATGGTGGCATCCGGCCAGGCGTGCCGCAGGCTGCGTATCAGCGGCGTGGTCAGCAGCACGTCGCCGAGCCGGCGCAGCGCGACCACCAGGATGCGCGGATGCGACGGAAGATCGATCCGGTTCATGGCGCAGGTCCGGCGCTGCCGGCGGCCGCTTTCGGCGACTGGCGTTTGAGCACCATGCCGCCGGCAACGCCGACGCCGAAGACATAGACCCAGCCCTGCGTGAAATCGAACAGATGCGAGTTGAACAGCGAGCCGACGATGTTCTGCACGACGATCACGAGTCCGATCCATTCCACCAGACCAGGGCCGCGAAACAGCAGCAGATGCGCGATCCACATCGCCCATAGCACGGCGGCGCCGATGAGCCCGAGTTGGATGGCCACGGCGAATGTCTGATTATGCGGATTGGTCGTGGCCGCCGCGGCGGCGGCGCCGGTCTGCCCGATCGCAGACTTTGTAAACAACGCGGGCATCGAGCCGGTACCGTGTCCGATGATCGGCGCCTCGCGGATGAACGCGATTGATTTTTTCGCGAATTCGACGCGCTCGCCTGACGAGTTTCGCGCGTCGCTCGCCTCATAACTCTGAAAATCGGTCCAGATTTGCACAATGCGACCGCGCAAATAAGGTGAAGACATCCAGCCGATGGCGCCAATCAGAATTGTGCCCGCAGACAAAACAACGATGCCTCTGGCACGAAGTTTCTTGGCGGCGAACAGCAAGAGCAACGCGAAAATAATAACCAGCGCTGTGCGCCCTGTGGCCACATAAAATATATTGGCGGCCATGGCGAGCGCCGCCGCCAGCGCGCCGATCATCAACACATGCCGACGACGCTCATAAAACTCCATCGCCAAAAACAACAAACCAAAGATACAGGTGACGAATTCGCCGCTTTGGGTGGCCTCGTTCTTCACTGGCACGCCATAAATATGGTTCGGCCACCATGGGCCGGCGGTGATACTCAGGAACGCCGAGGCCACCAACAGCGCCATACAGGCAGCAAGATAACCGCCAAAGACCCACAAGCCGCGGTCCGAACGGCGGTATTGGATGAACAGCAGCGGAATGACCAGCAGCTTGAAGAACGAGTCGAGTCCCTTCCAGCGCTCGATCCAGGTCACATCGGCCCACAACATTCCGATCACGCCGAGCAGCAGCAGCAATACCGGCAGGAGGCTGGCCGCGGTGGTGAGTTCGCGGCGAAGCTCGGCCAAGCGGAGCGTGGGGAGCAGCACAGCCAGCCAAACGATGACCAATATGCTGGTGGCCGAGGTCGACCACGGCAGCGATATCGCGACCGCGACGGCAAGCGCGTCCGCCGCCCGCGTCAGCAGCGCCCGGTTGAAAAACCCTGGCCTTGCGGGCGTCGTCATTGGCAAGCCCGCAGTGAAGACAGGCCGCGTTGCGCGCGGACCCGGTCGCTGGCGATGATTTCGGAGAGCTTGCGTTCATTCTCGGGCAGCGACGAACGATCGAATTCGGCATGCCAGAGATGGATGACGCCGGTCGCAAAGGTGCCATCCTTGCGGCGCACGCCGGCATGCAGCAGCCGCACGATGATGTCGGAATCCTCCTTGCCCCAGCCGCTAAAGTCGGCGTCGAACCCGTCGACGCGATCGAGATCGGATCGCCAAATAGCCAGATTGCAAGACCGCGCGCCGCGCCAGGCACGCTGGCGTAAGCGGCGCAGCGGACCGATCGGCAGGCACAGCAGCGCCGACAGACGATTGACGCCCCCGCGCAGCCGCTCGGCGATCCAGCGGGTTATGCTCCAGGCTTCCGGCGACAGCTTCTCGCGCAACACTTTGGCGGTCAGCGCGTCCGACAACAGGATGCGATTGCCGGTGACGAACCATCCCGGCTCGGCCAGGCGGCGATGAACCCCCACAAAATCCGGGCGCACGATGCAGTCGCCGTCGAGGAATATGCAGTAGGCGCCGCGCGCGGCCAGGATCGCACGGTTGCGAATTTCGGCGGCACGAAATCCGCGGTCTTCGTGCCAGACGTGCTCGAGGCGATGGCCGAGCTTGGCCTTCCAGGCCTCGACCAGTTGGCCGGTGGCCGCGGCCGAGCCGTCATCGGCCACCAGCACCTCGAAATCCCGGTCGGTCTGGCGCGCAAGCGAGCGCAACACCGCTCCGAGCGCATCCTCGCGGTTATAGGTGGTGACGATGACGGAAATCAGCTCGGCCACGGACATCCTCGGAAAAAGCCGCGCATCGGCTTGAGGCTTAGCCGAAGTCGTCCGCGCCGACAAATCCCTAGGGCGTGCCCACCCCGCAATGTTAACTTGGACGCCGCTTAAAGCCTCAACCGGCGGCCATCCGACCATGCAGAAGATATCAGCCTATATCCTGACCTATAACGAGGCGGAAAAAATCGCCGCCGCCGTTTCCAGCGTGCTGTGGGCCGACGAGGTGGTGGTGATCGACTCGTTCAGCGTCGACCGCACCGCCGCAATCGCCACCTCGCTCGGCGCGCGCGTGGTGGAAGTGCCGTTCAACGGCTTCGGCGAATTGCGCAACCGCGCCATCGAGGCCTGCAAATACGACTGGATCTTCAGCCTGGACGCCGACGAGCGCTGCACGCAAGCGGTGCGCGACGAAATCCTTGGCGTTCTCGCCGGCCCGGCCCCGCACGACGTCTACCGGGTGCCGCGCCGCAGCTACATGATGGGCCGCTGGATCCGCGGCTCCGGCTGGTATCCGAACTTCCGCCAGCCGCAGCTCTTCCGAAAGGGCAGCATGCGCTACACGCTTGAGCCGGTGCACGAGGGCTACGAAATCCTCAACGGCAAGCCGGCCGGCACGCTGACCAACGAAATCTGGCAATTCCCCTTCCGTAATCTGGAAGAGGTCATCAAGAAGATGAACCGCTATTCCTCGCTCGGCGCGCCCAAGCTCGCGGGCAAGCAAGTCTCGATGGCGGGCGCGCTCGGCCACGGCCTGTGGTCGTTCCTCAAGCACTACATCTTCAAGCTCGGTTTCATCGACGGCTGGGCCGGCTTCGTCATCGCGTTCGGAAATTTCGAAGGCACGTTCTACCGCTACGCCAAGCGCTACGAAGAAGCGCAAGACTGGCAGCCGCCGCCGAGCCAGCCGGTCAAGCGCGAAATTAAATCATGATCCAGGCGATGCGGTAACTCAGCGCTTTTTCGGCAAGCGCGTGCGCTCCACCATGGCGCTGGTCGAGTGGCCGGGCACGATATCGATCAGGATCACTTCGCCGCCCGCCGCCTCGACGATGGCGTGGCCGACCACGTCTTCGCGTTTGTAGTCGCTACCCTTGACCAGCACCGTCGGCTTCACGCGCGCGATCAATTTTTCCGGGGTATCCTCGTCGAACACGACCACGAGATCGACGGCTTCGAGCGCGGCCAGCACCTCGGCGCGCGACTGCACCGGCTGCACTGGGCGGCCCTCGCCTTTCAGCCGGGTGACCGAGGCGTCGCCGTTCAAGCCCACCACCAAGCGGTCGCAGGCCGCGCGCGCGCCGGCCAGCAATTTGACGTGGCCGGGATGCAGCAGATCGAAGCAGCCGTTGGTGAAGCCGACGCGCAAGCCCTGCCGCCGCCATTCGGCGATATGCTCGTCGAGCAGCGCCCAGTCGAACACGATCTTTTCTTCCGGAGCGAGCGTCGCCGCCGGCAGGATGCGCGAGCGCAATTCCGCAACAGAGAGCGTCGCGGTGCCGCGCTTGCCGACCACGACCGCGGCGGCGGCATTGGCCGCGCGCATGGCGGATTCGAAATCGGCCTGCATGGCGAGCATGGCGGCGAGCACCGCCACCACCGTGTCGCCGGCGCCGGAGACGTCGCGCACGCGCACCGGATAGGCCGGCACGTGGATGGCGGCGCCCTCGCCCACCAGCGTCATGCCGGCTTCGCTGCGCGTCACCAGAACCGCTTTGGCGCCCAGCATGCGGCCAAGCTCGGCCGCGGCCGCCGCGACCTGATCGTCGGTCTGTGCCGGTGAGTGGGTCGCATCGGCGAGCTCCTGCCGGTTCGGCGTGATCAGGGTCGCGCCGCGATAGATGCCGTAGTCGCGGCCTTTCGGATCCACCACCACCGGCTTGCCGACTTTGTTGGCGGCATCGATGACGGCGCGAATGACGCGCGGGGTGAGCGCGCCCTTGGCGTAATCGGACAGCACTACCGCGCCTGCTTTGGGCATCGCCTTGATGACGTGGCCGATCAGCGCGTCTTCGCTTTTGGAATCCACGGGCGAAGCAGGCTCCCAGTCGGCGCGCAGCAGGTGGGCCGAATGATGTTCGGACACAAAGCGCACCTTGCGGGTCGTCCGACGCCCGGCATCGGTCACCAGGTGCGCGTCGATCCGCGGTATTTTCGCCAGCTCTTTTTTTAATTCGCCCCCGGCATCGTCGTCGCCGACGACGCCGACAAAAATGCAGCGCGTGCCGAGCGCGACCAGATTGCGCGCCACATTGCCGGCGCCGCCGATCATCACTTCGGTGCGCTTGACCGCGATCACCGGCGTCGGTGCTTCCGGCGAGATGCGCGTGACCTCGCCATAGACAAATTCATCGAGCATCAGATCGCCGATGCAGAGCACGGTCTGCCCGGTGAGGTCTGCAAGATGTTTGTCGAAGTCGAACATGGCTTTAGCCTTTGCGCATGATCTTATCGGAAAACCGCTTCCCACTTTTCCGGATCATGCGCTAACGATATCGGTCTTCGCGGTCGAGATAGCCGGTGACATATTGGCCAACGGCCGCCTCGCGCGGGGTGAAGCCGGCGTTATAGCCGGCGCGGCGCAGGTTCTCGACGGTGCTTTGCGTGAAATACTGGTACTGGCCGCGGATCGCGTCCGGCATCTCGATATATTCGATATTGGCCGGCCGCCCGAGCGCCTTGAACATGGCGCCGATCATGTCGCGGAAGCTTTCGGCTTTGCCGGTGCCGACATTGAAAATGCCGCTGACCGAGGTGGCGTCGAGTAGCCAGCGCAGCACCGAAATGGCGTCGTCCACATAGATGAAGTCGCGCCGCTGCTCGCCGTCTGCGATGCCGTCGCGATGCGATTTGAACAGCCGTACCGGCTTGCCGGCTTTCGCCTGGTCGAACACCTTGGCGAGCACGCTCGCCATATGGCCTTTGTGGTATTCGTTCGGGCCGTAGACGTTGAAGAATTTTAAGCCGACCCAGTGCGGCGGGAGTTTTTCTTTCTTGACGTAGCGATCGACCACCGCGAGATCGAACAGGTGCTTGCTCCAGCCGTAGAGATTCATCGGGCGCAGCTTGCGCAACGCTTCCAGCGACCAGTCGTCGTCGAAACCCTGGCTGCCGTCGCCATAGGTCGCGGCCGAAGAGGCATAGATGAACGGCGTGCGGGTGGCCGTGCACCAGTCGAGCAGGCGCAGCGACAGCCGGAAATTGTTCTCCATCACCAGGTCGCCGTCGGTGGCGGTGGTGTCGGAAATGGCGCCCATGTGAATGACCGCCTCGAGCTTGCGGCTGTCGAGCCAGGCCATCAATTCGGCCGGCGGCACCAGGTCGGCCACTTGGCGCTTGGCCAGATTGCGCCATTTAGCGTCGTCCTGGCCGAGCAGGTCGTTGACCACGATGTCGCTTGCGCCCGCCTCGTTGAGGCTGGCCACCACGTTCGATCCGATGAACCCGGCCCCACCGGTGACCAAAAACATGCCCTACCTCGCCGCCAGGCCATCCTTTGCCCCAGTCCGTGGACGGGCGCAATTGTTAGGGCTTATTCCCCCGCAAATGGCTCAGGAAACGGTAAAAATTGCGGCTGGACAGGTTTAGCCCCCGCAGGCTAACGCCTGTCCGGGCCGACCGAAACGGACGCTAAAGGGGCTGCGGCGCCGAACGAATGAGCCAAGAATTAACCCGACCGCCAAGCCCGATCCTGATCGTCCCCTATGTCTGGATCGGGGACTTCGTCCGCTGCCATTCGGTGGTGAAGCTGCTGCGCGCGCAGGTGCCCGAGCGGCCAGTCGACATTGTCAGCAGCACGCTGTGCGCCCCACTCGCCGATTACATGCCGGGCGTGCGGCGCGCGATCGTCATCGACCTGCCGCGGCGGCGTCTCGGCGTCGCGCTGCAGCGGCAGCTTGCCGACAGATTGCGCGAAGGCCGCTACGCGCAGGCGCTGGTCATGTCGCGCAAGTGGAAGGCCGCGCTGGCGCCGTGGCTTGCAAGCATTCCTCTGCGCACCGGCTTCGCCGGCGAATTCCGCTTCGGGCTGCTCAACGATGTGCGCTTCGGCGAACGAAAACTCCCGCGCATGATCGACCGCATGGGCGCGCTCGCTTTGCCGAAGGACGCGCGTTTGCCGCCGGAATGGCCGCTGCCCGAATTGAAGGTGCCGCCGGACGAGCTGGCGGCTTGGCGCGAGCAGCGCGGGCTGGCAGCCGATGGCCGGCCGATCGTCACGATCTCGCCCGGCGCGGTCGGCGCCGGCAAGGCTTGGCCGGCCGGCCACTACGGCACATTGGCGCGCGCGCTCACCTATGACGGTGCATCGGTCTGGGTCTTGGGCGGACCGAACGAGACGCCGCTGGCGAAGCGGATCGCCGAAACCGCAGGACACCGCGTGCGCGATCTCACCGGCACCGATCTGCGCAACGCGATCCTGGCGCTCGCCGCCGCCGACGCCGCCGTCACCAACGATTCTGGACTGATGCATGTATCCGCGGCGATCGGCACGCCCACAGTCGCGATTTTCGGCCCGACCAGCCCGTGGCACTGGAAGCCGCTCAATCCAATCGCCGCCATCCTTGAGCCGCCCGGCGACGAAGCGGCGGCCAAGCGCGCACGCACCGAGGGCAACGATGCGGTGCGCCATCGAAGCACCGCCGATGTCACGGTCGAGACCGTGCTGGCGAGCGTGCGTGAAGTGCTGCGGAAAGGCCACTAGGGCGCGGCCTTCACAATGGCCGCAACTAATGTCTGATATTACTATCGGTAATAGTAACAGGTAGAATGGTTTTGAGTTGTCCCGCGATCACCGCGTTAAGCTGATCGATATCGCCGGTGTGAAACGAAGGTAGCCCGTCTGGACCCGGCTCGCCTTCGAAGTACCAGCCAAATAGCGGAAACTGCAAGCCGCCTGCCGCATTGATGAGGGTTCCGTCCCACTGTATCGGCCCCGTCACGCCGCCGTCGCTCGTCACAACAAACGCAGTGCCTGGAATCGTGAGATTGAGCACTTGCCCCGATGGCAGAGTCATGACGGCACAGCATTCGACGAGACGAACGGTGAGTTTGTAGCCCGTAGCAGCGTTTCCCGTAATGAGAAAGTCGAGAATAGTCCCTCGAATTCCAATCGCTGCGACCGGTGTCCTGATCGTATAGTCCCTCGGATTCTGTGATCCGGTGATGAAGCGGAATGCACCCTGCACAGCATTGAGTACCACGCGACCGGTGCCCCGGTTGGGATTGTAGACGAAACTGTCAAGCACCAAATCCGCACGCGGTCCGATGCTGACGCTTGTCTTATCGAGGAACAAAAGCTGCGCGGTGCTGGCGTCGCTCGTACGAATGTGTTCGTGCACGAAGACATCGCTTCCAACGGATAGCGGACGGCTGTTGCCGCCAGACACGCCCTGCACTTGATTGACGACCGCCGCAGCAACGCCGATTTTCTCGGCCACGGCGTTGGTCGCCGCGACCGCGACAATTGCCACAATTGCGCTCAAGAACAATAAAGGGCGTATGACGTTGCTCATGGCGTGACCACTCGGTTCTGCTATCATATGCTAGCATATAGAATCTTGCGGCTGGTAGCCGGTTTTGGATGGATTGAAATCCTGATCGACGTGGGAATTTGGTCTGATGCGCGTTCCTGTTTGGTGCCATTTAGTTCCATCGCTTGCGGCGTCAGTATTTTTATTGGCGCTTTTGATTGTTTCGCCGGCGCGGGCATCCAATCAGCTTGATTCGCTTTATTCACAAGTTTTGAAACATCCCGAAGATAGCCAACTTAATTTAAATTTTGCGCGTGCGGCCGAGGCCGCCGGTGTCCTCAGGTGGGCGCTTTCGGCCTATGAGCGTGTCACGGTCAACGATCCCAGCAATGCGGAGGCACAAGCGGGGTTGCAGCGTGTTCGCCGCAAGCTGCAGCCGGACTACAGTCAGGTGACGGTTGAGCTAGGCTCGACGGTCGAATCCAATCCGCGTTACTATCTTGGTCCGCGGCGGACTGAGGTTGAAGGTTTGGCATCCGCTTCGCTACGCGACGAACGTGCCATCAACGGCCTTCGTTGGCGTACGACAGGCGCTGTCGCCGGGCAGATTTACAGTCAAAGCGGCGATCTGGGTTATGGCTATGCCGGCCTTTATACCGGGCCGGTGCTCGATTTATTTTCCGGCGTGTCAATGGTGCCCGCGGTCGGTGGCGCGGCCACATACTATGACCAACATTTTTATTACGGCGAAGGCGCGGTCAGCACGACTTTCGAAGGCGCATCGCAAGGCCTCTATCAATCGCTGCAATTGAAGGCTGCTTACCGCTCGTATAACGACTTCTTTCCCTCCGCCGACGGTTTCTATACGGAGGCGCGCGCGCGTTTTGCCTTTCCCAATGCGCTTGGGAACAGCGGTGTCGTCATCTTGTCGCCCTGGGTCCTTTATAGCGACCTAGCCGGATCGGCCATTTCGCCAGCCCTCACTGAACTGGCACCCGGCGCATATGTCGAGGCTGGCTCCAAAATTGAAGGCTATAGAAGAATTACCGACTGGCTAATCGCCGGCGCCAGCCTATTGTACAGCAGGCGCGCTTACCGCGATGACGTTACGCCGACCGGCGACAAGCGGGCCGACAACTTCCTGGTCCCCGGCGTGACTTTGTTATTCCCGCACCTTCTGTCCTATCAAACGGACCTTCGCTTCGATTATAAATACCTTTGGAATAATTCTAATGACCCGGCGAAGAGTTTTACCGACCACCTCGTCACAGCCACTTTGATTTTTCGCTTCGATCCGAGGCAGCCGTTCTGGGCGCAGCCCGTATCGTTGCCAGGCGCGCGGTAGTTCCGGCCGGCCTAGCCCCGGCGTTAACGTTTGAGCCATCGCAAGCCTGACGGGCGGCCCGTTCCATGCTATCAAGCCCGTGATTGATAAAGGAACGTGACCCCCGCATGGCCAGACCCAAGCCAGCCGATATGAGCCGCGAACGCGCGCAGGCGGCGATCGATTCCGCGCTGCGCACGCTCGACGCCGAAGGCGGCGGTATCGACGCGCTCGCCACCGCGCTGCGCGATGGTCTGGGCGCGACCTTCGCCGCGGCAGTCGACCTGATCCGCGCCGCGCAAGGCCGGGTGATCGTGACCGGCATGGGCAAATCCGGCCATGTCGGGCGCAAGATCGCCTCCACCTTCGCCTCCACCGGAACGCCGGCGCTGTTCGTGCATCCGGGCGAAGCCAGCCATGGCGACCTCGGCATGATCGCAAACAACGATGTCATCGTTGCGCTGTCGTGGTCGGGCGAGACGGCGGAGCTGAAAAATCTCACCGATTACTCACGCCGGTTCCGCATCGGCTTGATCGCGATGACCGCCAACGCGGACTCGACGCTGGCGACGACCGCGGACGTGGTGCTCGCTTTGCCGCAGGCGCGCGAGGCCTGCCCACATAATCTGGCGCCGACCACCTCCTCGCTGATGCAGCTGGCGCTCGGCGACGCGCTGGCGATCGCGCTGCTGGAAAGCCGCGGCTTCACGGCGGTGGATTTCGGTCTGCTGCACCCGGGCGGCAAGCTCGGCGCGCTGCTCAAAGTGGTGCGCGATCTCATGCACACGGGCGAATCGGTGCCGTTGGCGCCGCTCGGCACGCGCATGTCCGACGCGATCATCGTGATGTCCACCAAGGGGTTCGGCTGCGTCGGCATCACCGATCCGCGCGGCCTGCTGGTCGGCATCATCACCGACGGCGACCTGCGCCGGCATATGCGCAACAATCTGCTCGATGCGCGCGTCGACGACGTGATGACGCGCGCGCCGAAAACGGTGCGGCCCGATCAGCTCATCAGCGAGACGCTGGAAATCCTCAATTCCACGAAAGTGACCGCGCTGTTCGCGGTCGAGGCCGGCAAGCCGGTCGGCGTCATCCACATCCACGATCTGTTGCGCGCCGGCGCCGCCTGAAACGTTTTCGCATGCAATTAACGCGCGATATTCGCGACCGCATCGGCAACCGCCGCAACGTTTGGCGGCGTCCCTTGCGCGCCCAGCACGGCGATCGGTCCGCTGCCGACCGGACCGGTCAGTCCGGGCTTGCTGCCGGCAAAAATCGCGACCAGCGGGACGCCGAGCGCGGCCGCCAGATGCAGCAGCCCGGTATCGACCCCGACCACGAATTGCGCCCCGGCAATGAGGCGGGCGACTGCGTCGAGCGGCGCCCGTTCGGGAACGCGCGCACGCGGCAGCGCGGATGCGATGCGTTCGCTACGCGCGCGCTCCGCATCCGTACCCCACGGCAGCACCAGATCGATCCCTTGACCTGCGAGCGCGTGGCCGAGCGCGATCCAATGCGCCTCCGGCCATTGCTTTCCCGGCCGCGCCGTGGCGTGCAGCAGCACGCCATAGCGCTCGCCTGGCGCGGGAAAGCGAGCGCGGTCGAGCCCGAAATCGGGCACGCCCTGCGGCGTAAACCCAAGCGACAGGCCGCTGAGGATGCGGTTGCGCTCCACCGCATGCAGATCGCGGCTGACACTGTGGCGGACGTCGTAGAACAGCGCGGCCAGCGGTTCGCGGATGTTTGCAGTGTCGTAGCCGTGACGCCGCCCGCGCGCGAGGCGGGCGATGACGGCGGTGCGCAGCAGGCCCTGGCTATCCACAATCTCGTCGTAGCGCGGCGCCCGGATGGCGCGCAGGTTGCCGGCAATCTCGCTGAGCGTTGCCGGCGCGTAGAGCGATTTTCGCCAGCGCCGCCATGCCACCGGGATGACCTCGGCCACCGCCGAATGCAGCCGGACCAGCGGCGCAAAGGCCTCTTCCACCAGCCAGGTAAATCTCGCGTCGGGGCGGGCTTTGCGCGCCTCGGTCAGCGCCGGCATGTGATGAATCACATCCCCGAGCGACGAAGTCTTGATGAAGAGAATACTGGCCATAGTGCCTCTGCCGGGGTCATATACCGAGCATTAAGCATGACCGCCATAACCATGACCGCTTGCCGTACGGCCTAAGCGCTCTTTCACGGTCGGCCGGTAAGACGGCGCGAGCATTCGAGGGGCGAGCGCATGATCCCGAAAAGTGGGAACCGGTTTTCGGAAAAGATCATGCACAAGCAAAATGTTAGATTGGTACTGATTCAGCCTAGGTGGGTCAGACTCTCATGACGATCCTGGTCACGGGCGGGGCCGGCTATATCGGCAGCCACATGGTGCATGAGCTGGTCGACGCCGGCGAGCCGGTGGTCGTGCTCGACAACCTGTCGACCGGATTTCGCTTTCTCGTCCCCGGCAAGGTGCCGTTCGTCGCCGGCAGCACCGGCGATCGAGAGCTGGTGGCGCAGACGCTTCGCCGCCATGGCGTGACCGCCATCATCCATTTCGCCGCGTCGATCGTGGTGCCGGATTCGGTGCGCGATCCGCTCGCCTATTACAGCAACAACACCATGAATACCTGCGCCCTGCTCGACGTCGCCATCAAGGCCGGCGTGCAGCAGTTCATCTTCTCGTCCACCGCCGCCGTCTATGGCAATGCCGAGCAGGTGCCGGTGCGCGAGGATGCGCCGACGGCGCCGATCTCGCCTTACGGCAGCTCGAAGCTGATGTCGGAGATCATGCTGCACGATGCCGGCACGGCCTATGGGCTGCGCTTCGTGGTGTTGCGCTACTTCAACGTCGCCGGCGCCGATCCGAAGCTGCGCACCGGGCAATCGAGCCCGGCAGCGACCCATCTGATCAAGGTCGCCTGCGAAGCGGCGCTCGGCAAGCGGCCCAAGATCGACGTGTTCGGCACCGACTATCCGACGCCGGACGGCACCTGCATCCGCGACTACATCCATGTCAGCGATCTCGCGCGCGCGCATTCGGCGGCGCTGGCCTATCTGCGCCGCGGCGGCGCCAGCGCAACGTTCAACTGCGGCTACGGGCACGGCTCTTCGGTATTCGAGGTGATCGACGCGGTGCGGCGCGCAAGCGGGCGCGATTTTCCGGTCGAGATCGCCGGGCGGCGCGCCGGCGATCCGGCCGCGCTGGTGGCCGACGTCGCGCGCATCCGTTCGACGCTCGATTGGCGCCCGCAGTTCGAGGACCTCGACACCATCGTCGCCCATGCGCTCGCTTGGGAGCGGCGGCTGCCGGGCAGGCGCGAAAGCGCCCCAGCCTGATCGCTCGGCACTTTCGAGCGCCGAATTCCGCTTTTTAACTAGATTTTCGCTTGAAAATTCCGCTGTCAACAGGCAAGGAAACGACCGCCCCTGCCCGCGTCTTGACGCGCCATAATCAATGCCCGACAGAGGGCGGATGAACGAACACACATTGCCATCGGCCGACGACGAGCGTTACGGCACCCTCGCCATGGTTCGGCGATTGCTGACCGAACAAGGCTTGGTGCATTGGCGCAAATACGCCGTCGCCTTCACCTTGATGGCGGTTTCCGCCGCCTGCACGGCGTTGAGCGCCTATCTGATCGGCGACGTGATGAACCAGACTTATGTTCATCGCAATCTCTCGGCCGTCTTCGTGCTGGGCGGAATCACCGCCGCACTGTTCACGATCAAGGGGCTCGCCACCTACGGCCACAGCGTGACGCTGTCGCGCATCGGCAACCGTATCGTTGCCGACAATCAGCGCGCCGTCTTCACCAAACTCTTGCACGAAGGGCTCAGCTTTTTCTCCGACCGGCATTCGACCGAATTCGTCGCGCGGCTGTCGACCGGCGCCGCGGCCTGCACGCAAGTGATCAATCTGCTGATCACCGCCATCGGACGCGACCTGCTGTCGCTGATCGGCCTGCTGACGGTGATGGTGGTGCAGGACCCGCTGATGGCGTTCTTCAGTTTTGTGGTCGCGCCGCCGGCGTTTTTCGTGCTGCGCAAGCTGATCCGCCGCATCTACGCGATCGCACGCACCCAATTCCACGGCGGCACCCGCATCCTCGAAACGCTGCAGGAAACGCTGCAGGGCATCCGCATCGTCAAGGCTTTCACGCTCGAAGAGATCATGCGCGAGCGCTTCGACCGCAATGTCGCCGCGGTCGAGTACGAGGCCAACAAACTGGCGCGCGTCTCTAACCGCGCCAGCCCGCTGATGGAAACCCTGGGCGGCTTCGCGGTCGCGATCGCCATCACCTACGGCGGCTATCGCGTGCTCAATACCGGCGCGGCGCCCGGAGAATTTTTCTCGTTCATCGCGGCGTTCCTGCTGGCCTATGAGCCGGCCAAACGGCTGGCCCGTCTCAATATCGAGCTCAACAGCGGGCTGGTGGGCGTGCGAGTGCTGTTCGAGGTGATCGACAGTCCTCCGAGCGAGCCGCTCGACCACGACAAGCCGGCATTGCAGATCAAGACGCCGCGGCTGGCATTCACCGACGTTCATTTCGGCTATCGCAGCGACGAAGCGGTGCTGTCCGGCATGTCGTTTACGGCCGAGCCGGGCAAGCTGACCGCGCTGGTCGGGCCGTCGGGCGGCGGCAAGTCGACCGTGTTCAATCTGATCCTGCGCTTCTATGAAGCCGAGCGCGGCAAGATCGTCATCGATGAGCAGGACATCGCCCAGGTGTCGCGCCGCTCGCTGCGCCAGCATGTTTCCTATGTCGGGCAGGACACCTTCCTGTTCCGCAGCACGATCCGCGAAAACATCGCATTCGGTAAGCCGGGCGCCAGCGAGGACGAGATCGTCGCCGCCGCCAAGGCCGCCTATGCCCATGATTTCATCATGGCGTTCCCGCGCGGTTACGACACCCCGGTCGGCGAGCATGGGCTGCAGCTCTCCGGCGGCCAGCGCCAGCGGGTCGCCATCGCGCGCGCGTTGATCAAGAATGCGCCGATCATTCTGCTCGACGAGGCCACCGCCGCGCTCGATTCCGAATCCGAGCTGCAGGTGCGCGAGGCGATGGAAGTGCTCTGTCGCGGCCGCACCACGCTGGCGATCGCGCACCGGCTGCACACGGTGTCGCACGCCGACCGCATCTTTGTGGTCGAGGACGGCCACATAGTCGAATCCGGCCGGCACGAAGACCTGCTGCGCAAAAGCGGCCGCTATGCCTCGTTTTACCGGCTCCAGCTCAAGGAGCAGGAAACCCGCACGCCGGTCGCAGCGGTGGCGAGTTCCGGTTAATCACAACGCGCTGAATCGAGTTTCAAAAACGGCATCAAGCGTGTACGGTACGGCGTGGGCTGAGGGAGCTATTGCGTACCGGCTTGTCGCCGCGTGTGGCATTAGTATTTGTAAGTGCCAAAAAGTCGGGAATTGCTAGATCTGCCGATCGGCGAAAGCGCGGCCATTGCCGAGGTCGGCTTGCAGCGGGAGCCGGTATTTACGGCGCCCGAATTGAGTATCATCGTTCCCACATTCAACGAATGTGAAAATGTTCCGGTCCTCGTCGATCGCCTGCGCAAGGCGCTCCCCGGCGTGGCCTGGGAAATGATCATTGTCGACGACGACTCCCCGGACGGAACTGCGGACGTGGCGCGCACGATCGGCGCCAGCGACGCGCGTATCCGCTGCCTTCGTCGAGTCGGCCGGCGCGGCCTGTCCGGCGCCTGCCTGGAGGGCATGCTGGCGAGCCAGGCGCGCTACGCCGCGGTCATGGACGCCGACCTGCAGCACGACGAACGGCTGCTGCTGCCCATGCTGGCGAAATTGCGCAGCGACGAAGTCGATGTCGTGATCGGTACCCGCTATGCCCAGGGCGGCGGCGCCGACACGTTTTCAACCGGCCGGAAATGGATCAGCCTGCTGGCGACCCGCATCGCCAATAAAGTCCTTGGCCTCAAGCTGAGCGATCCGCTCAGCGGATTTTTCATGTTGCGCCGGAACGTGGTCGAGACATACGCGCGCAAACTGTCGACTCATGGATTCAAAATCCTGCTCGATATCGTCTCGACCGCCGGCAAGTCGCTGCGGCTGGCGGAATTGCCATACCAGTTCCGCGCTCGCCAACGCGGGACCAGCAAGCTCGACACGCGCATCGCGCTCGACTACGCCGGCCTGCTGCTGGCCAAGGCGACGTCCGATCTCTTGTCGCTGCGGTTCGTTTTCTTCTGTTTGGTCGGATCAGTCGGCATCGGCGTGCACTTCATCACGCTGTCGATCGGCGTCGCAGTGATCGGCCTGTCGTTTCCGTGGGCGCAAACGCTGGCGATCGTCGTAGCCATCGCGAATAATTTTGCGCTTAACAACGCGATTACCTATCGCGATCAACGTCTCACCGGCGTCAACTACTTCACCGGATTGCTTATGTTCTACGTTGTCTCGAGCATCGGCGCGCTCTCCAACATGAGCGTCGGCAATTGGCTGTTCGGTCACGAACAGACCTGGTGGGTCGCCGGCCTCGGCGGCGCGATCATGAGCGTCGTGTGGAATTACGTAGTGTCGTCGTTGATGGTCTGGCGCAGCCGCTAATATTACCGGCGGATCACGCGGCTGCCGGGCTCGTTTGCCGCACATCGTTGCGCAAGATGACGTAGCCGAGGAACACCAGCAGCACGAGCGCGCTCAGCACCAGGAAATTATGGGCATAGGACCACTCGGTCATGAAATGCCCCGCGATATCGTTCGACGTCGCCGTTCCCAGCACGAAGCTCACAATCAACGTGACGATTGCGGCGGCCCGCAATGAGCGATCGCGTAAGGCAAGTCCCACGACCGTCATATAGGGCAAGAGCAGCAGGATGTAGTGATAGCGGCTGGTCATCGGCGACAGCATCAGCATGCTGATGACCAGGATCGAGCCGTCGACCGCCACGAAGTCGTCCCGCCGCGCGGAGCGCAACATCAGAAGCCCGATGACCGCGACATAGATTGCACAGAGGGTATAAAGTATTGTTTTGGCATGGGCGGCGGCGGATGTGCCGACAACCAGGCGCGCCACCGTTCCCTTGAACGAGTGGTTGAGAATGTTGGCGCCCATCCAGGTAGACCAGAACGAAGCGCCGGTGTTCGCTTCGTTCGCCAGAGCCGGGCCGGCGATCTGTTGCCACCAATTCTCGAGATAGTGCGGCCGCATATTCTTGAGCGCGGCATAGCCGTCAGGCAATAGCCACAGCACCACGAACACGACGGTGAAAATCCCCGCCGCCAGGAAGCGACGCTTAACCACAAGATAGGGCAGAAAAACGAGCGGCGTCGCCTTGATCGCAGCGGCCAGCGCCAGGACTGCTCCGCCGATGAGCGCGCGGTGCGCAACGATGCCCCAAAGTCCCGCCAGCACGAAAAGATAGGCCAGCGTGTCGTAGGCTTGCCACTCGAATACCGCGAGCACGAATTTAAGGCTGAGAATAATCGTCGCGATGCGAAGCCATGCGAGGTCCTGCTCGCTCCAATCGCCGGGCAACAGCCGCAACACCAATTTTTCGGAAATTGCGAAACAGCCGACGGTCGCTGCGATTGAAATCACGTACCACACCACCACGCGCACGCCCATCGGCATCGGCGCAAAGGGTATCATCAGGAACGCGAACACCGGCGGATAGCTGAACAACTCGGCGCACTGGCGCAACGGTGCACCTTGCAGGACGCAATCGGCCGCCTGCGGGTAGAGAACCATGCCGACGGCGTCTTTGGCGAAGCGTGGAAAATACGCCGCCGCCGCCACCACCAATCCGATCCAGGGCCCGTATTGTCGCAGCGCGCCGTTCCACGTCATGCATTTCCGCCTTGTTCAACTCGCAATAATGCGATACCGGATGGCCCAGCAAATCCGGCTATACCTTCCAACATCACAATTTCAAAGGCAAACTCTTCATGAGCGCGGACTACGTCATTTCGCCGCCGCCGCAGCCGACCATCGCGGTCGCCGGCACCAGCAAAGTCTTTCCGGTTCGCCGCATCTGGTGCGTCGGGCGCAATTATATCGAGCACATCCGCGAAATGGGGCAGGACGAGCGGGCGCCGCCGTTCTTCTTCGCCAAGCCGGCCGACGCCATCGTGCCGGACGGCGGCACGGTGCCCTACCCATCGCTGACCAAGGACATGCATCACGAGGTCGAGCTGGTGGTGGCGCTCAAGAGCGGCGGCCGCAACATTCCGGTCGGCAAAGCCAATGACTGCATCTACGGCTACGCGGTCGGCATCGACCTCACCCGCCGCGACCTGCAGTTTGCCTCACGCGAGATCAAGCGGCCGTGGGAGGTCGGCAAAGCGTTCGACCATTCCGCGCCGTGCGGGCCGCTCAAGCCGGCAAGTGAGAGCGGCCATCCGAGCAAGGGCAAGATCACGCTCAAGGTCAACGGCAAGGTGCGCCAGGACGGCGATCTCAATCAGATGATCTGGAACGTGCCGGAGACAATCTCCAAGCTCTCGGAAATGGTCGCGCTCGAAGCCGGCGACATCATCATGACCGGCACGCCGTCGGGCGTCGCCGCCACCGTCGCCGGCGACAAGATCGAGTGCGCGGTCGAAGGCATCGGCAAGCTCAGCGTAACCATCGGCCCGCCGCTGAAGTAGAATTTCTTGTTGTCATTCCGGCCGAGCCGCGCAACCCAAGTCGGCTATTGCCGACTTGGGTACCCTAAGTGACCGATCTCGGGTAGACCCGAGATCGGTGTGGCGAGAGCCGGAATCCAGATGCGTTCTTGGCTTCTCTGGATTCCGGGTTCGCGCTTTCGGCGCGCCCCGGAATGACGAGTCAGAGCCCGAGATAAGCCTGCCGCACGCGGTCGTCGACCAAGAGCGCCGCGCCGCTGCCCGACAGCGTGACGCGGCCGTTCTCCAGCACATAGGCGCGGCTCGCGAGCTTGAGCGAGACCGCCACGTTCTGCTCCACCAGCACGCAGGTGAGGCCCTCGCGATTGAGGTCGCGCACGCATCTGAGCACGCTTTGCACGACGGTGGGCGCGAGACCCAGCGACGGCTCGTCGAACATCACCAGATCCGGCGCGCCCATCAGGCAGCGCCCGATGGCAAGCATCTGCTGCTCGCCGCCGGACAGCGTGCCGGCGAGCTGATGGCTGCGCTCGGCCAAGGCTGGAAACAGCGTGTAGACGTGATCGAGGTTGCGCTCGCGCGTGGCCCGCGCGCGCGGCAGCATGGCGCCCATGGCCAGATTTTCGGCGATCGACAGCGAAGGGAAAACCTGGCGGCCTTCGGCGACCTGGCCGATGCCGAGATCGCAGACCTTGTGGCTCGGCCAGCCGGCAATATCCAGGCCGCGGAAATATATGCGCCCGCGCGCCGGCCGGTGCATGCCGGCGATGGTGCGGATCAGCGAGGTCTTGCCGGCGCCGTTGGCACCGACAATGGCGACAATCGCGCCCTCCTCGATCTCGAGCGAAACGCCGTCGAGCGCCTGGGCGTCGCCGTAAAATACGTCGAGGTTCTCGACTTTGAGCATCATGCTTTGATCCTTGCGCATGATCTTTTCGAAAACCGGTTCCCATCCCCGATCGGGGTCGAGGACATGCTTTTCGGGATCATGCGATCGCCTCCACGCCCAGATAAGAGTCGATCACGGCGCGATCGCGCATGACCTGTTCCGGCAGCCCTTCCGCGATCGCCGCGCCGTGGTGCAGCACCAGAATGCGCGAGGCGAGCGCCATCACCGCGCGCATCACGTGCTCGATCAGCAAGATGGTGAGCCCGGTTTCGCGATTGAGCTCGCGCAGGATCGCGACGATCCGGTCCATCTCGGTCGGCCGCAAGCCCGCCATCACCTCGTCGAGCAACAGCAATTTCGGATCGCTGGCGAGCGCGCGCGCCACTTCCAGCCGCTTGCGATCGGGCAGCGTGAGCGCCGAGGCGCGCTGCGCGCGCTTGTCGTAGAGATCGAGCCGGCGCAACACGTCGTGCGCATGCGCGCGCGCGGCGCCCACGCGCTTGCGATGCAACAGCGCGCCGACAATGACATTGTCCTCGACGCTCAGCGCCGGAAACGGCCGCACGATCTGGAAGGTGCGGCCGATGCCGCGCCGGCAGATGCGGTCGGGCGGCAGGCCGTCAATGCGCTCGCCGGCGAAGATGATGGAACCGCCATCGGGCGGAAATACTCCGGCGATCATGTTGAACAGCGTGGTCTTGCCGGCGCCGTTCGGACCGATGACCGCGAAAACGCCGCCCTCGGGCACCTCGAAGCTGACCCGGTCGACCGCGACCAGGCCGCGGAAGCGTTTGCTCACGCCGTTGATCGATAGCAGCGCGTTCATTTGTTTCGCTCCGCCAGGCCGATCCGCTTGCAGACCCATGGCCACACGCCGTCCGGCAGCGTGGTGATCACCAGCAGCAGGCAGATGCCGTAAAACACTTGCTTGGCGCCGGGCAGATCGATCCCGGCTGCTGCCAGCGCGGCGGTGAGCGTTTCCGCCAGCCCGGTGAGTATGACGGCGCCCAGGATGGGCCCGAACAGCGTGCCGATGCCGCCGACGATCGGACCGAGGATGATCTCGATCGAGCGCGAGATGTGAAACACCTGCTCGGGAAACAGGTTGTTGTAATAAAACGCATAGATCACGCCGGCAAACGACGTCATGGCGGCGGAGATCACCACCGCGATCATTTTGTAGTGGAAGACATCGATACCGGCCGAGCGTGCGGCCTCCTCATCCTCGCGGATCGCCCGCCAGAAATAGCCGACGCGGCTTTGCAGCAAGGCGCGGCAGAAAATAAAGGCGAGCACCGCCGCGGCCAGCAGGATGTAATAGAACATCACCGGATGGCCGCGCAGCTGCCAGAGATCGTTGTGGGTAAATTGCGCGACCGGCAGGAACAGCCCTGACGATCCGCTGGTCCAGCTCAAATGATCGAAGCCGACGCGCGCAAATTCAGCCACGGCAATTGTCAGGATGGCGAAATAGACGCCGGCGACGCGAAAGCGGAACGCCAAAAAGCCGATGAAGGCGCCGGCCAAAGCCGCCACCGGCACCGCCACCAGGAGCCCGAGCCACGGGCCGATGCCGAAATGGACGTAGAGCGAGGCCGCGGTATAGGCGCCGAGCCCGACATAGAGCGCGTGGCCGAGCGAAAGCTGCCCGGCAAAGCCCATCATGATGTTCCAAGCCTGGCCGATATAGGCGAAGTACAAAATCAAAATAAGCACGGTGAGCAGGTAGTCGCCGGCAACCAGCGGCGCAGCGACGAGCGCCACCAGCAGCGCGCCCAGCAAAGCCAAGGCTCGGTGCGGCACGCCTTCGATCAGGCTCGCGATCATGCCGCCCCCATCATGCTGTCCTCTTGCCCATGATGCCCTGCGGGCGGAACAGCAGCACCAGGACGAGGATGCCGAAGGCAAACATGCTCTTGGCCGACGGCGTGAACAGCAAGCCGGCCATCGCCTCGGTCAAGCCGATCAGCACACCGCCGAGCAGCGCGCCCGGCATCGAGCCGAGGCCGCCGGTGATGACGATGACGAAGGCAAGCAGCGTATAGGCCGGCCCGACCGCGGGCGTGACGTCGAATATCAGCAGCAGCATGCAGCCGGCGGCGCCGACGCAGGCCGCGCCCAGGCCGAAGGTCAGTGCATAGAGGTGCTTGACGTCGAGGCCGACCACCAGCGCGCCGGTATAGTTGTCGGCGCAGGCGCGGATCGCGGTGCCGAGCCGCGTGTATTGGAAGAAGCCGAACAGCGCGGCCGCGACCACGATGGCCGCGAGGCCGGCATAGGCCTTGGTGGCGTCGACGATCAGCGGGCCAATCTGGAAACTGTCATAGGCGTAAGAGGTCTGCACGTTCTGCGCGTCTGGGCCGAACGCAATCAGCAGCAGATTGACGATGATGATCGCCACCGCGACCAGCAGCAGGAACTGGCTGTACTCGGGCCGTGTGATGAATGGGTTGATCAGGCGCGTCTGCAGCACATAGCCGAAGGCAAACATCACCGCGGCGATCGGCACCAGCATCACCAGCGGGTCGAGGTGGAAGGCGGTAAACAGCGTCACCGCGATGTACATGGCGATGGTCATCATTTCGCCGTGGGCGAAATTGACCACGCGTACCACGCCGAAGATCACCGACAGGCCGAGCGCCATCAGTCCGTAGACAAGGCCGGTCAAGACCCCACCGACGGCCACGTTGAGATAGACATCTGCCGGCACAGGTTGATCCTAACAACGCAATGTTCCGGCCGCACGAGCGCGGCCAGCAAAAGTGGGAACCGGTTTTGCGTCCGGCCGCGCTCGCTTTTTTTAGATTGGCGCGCAATCCGGGCGGCTGACCGGTTCCCACTCAGCCTGATTGCGCGCGTACGGCCGGAGCAAAAGCGAACGGTACGCGCGTCAGGCGCGCTTGTCGTAGGGCTGCAGCGGCCATTCCGGCTTGCCGTTGGCCGCTTGCTTCGGCGCGACGGTGATCAGTTTGCCGCCCCGGTTCTGGATGCCGCCGCCCAAGATCTTGTCGTTCTGGCCTTTGGCGTCGAACTGGATGCCGGGGCCGATGCTGACATTGTCCTTGATGTTGGTCGTGCGCACGGCGTCGGCGAGCGCCTTCGGATCGCTGGAGCCGGCGCGCTTGTAGGCGTCGGCGGCGATCAGCAGCGCCTCGAAGGTGTAGACGTGGTTGGTATTCAGATTGAAGCCCGGATGCGCCTTGGCGAGCGCGGCTTCGAGCTGCTTCGACATCTTCTTGTTCGGATCGTACCAGGGCGCGAAGCTCAGCGGCCCGTCGGAGAGCTTGCTCAGGGTCTTGAGGTACTGGTCCTCGTACCAGCCCGGCCCCATGCTCATGATGGCCATCGGCGTCCAGCGCTGCTTGACCATTTCGCGGGTGAGCAGAATGGCATCGTTGAGCCGGCTGACCATCAGCAATGCGTCGGCGCCGGTCGCCTTGGCCTTGGAGATTTCCACCGACAGGTCGCGCGCCGCCGGATCGTAGGCGATCGTCTCGACGATCTTGTAAGGCATGTCGAACTTGGGCATCACCGCGCCGATACCGCCCTTCATCGCGGTGCCGAAGGTGTCGTTGACGTGCATGAACACCGCCGTCTTCGGCGCCGCGCCGACCGACGCGAACACTTCCTTCTGGTCGACGAAGGCGTCGCGCAGGATCATGCCGGCGGTCGGGAAGTTGCGGAACACGAATTTGTAGCCCTGCTCGGTGATCGGCGGGGCAGCGGCGATGTTGATGACGTAGGGGATACCTTTCTGCTCGGCGACCTGCGCGATCGCCGTGCTCTGTCCGGAATCGAAGGCGCCGACCAGGAGCTGCGCGCCCTCGCCGATCAGCTTTTCGGCGCGCGCGCGCGCGACATCGACGTTGGTCTCGGTGTCGGCGTTCATGATCTGCAGCGAAGGCAGGCCGAGGTCCTTCAGAATTCCGGCCGTGATATCGACGCCACGCTGGCAGTCCTGGCCGATGCCGGCCTGGTAGCCGGAGCGTGGCAGCAGCACGCCGACTTTAAGGGCCGACCCTTGCGCGCGCACGATGTTGAACGGTGCGGTGCCGGCCAGAAGTCCGGCGGCGCTTAAGCCCGCGGTGAACGTGCGGCGGTTCACGTGCGCCGGCTTCGATTGTGATTTGCGTTTCATTAGCAGTCCTCCCTGGCCCAGCAGACGGCCGTTGTTTGTGATGATGCCGGACTTTTGGCAGCTTTAACAAGCTCGAAAAGCAGCGCAGTGGGCTACCACTCTTTAAGCCGCCAGCAACCGCTCGACCGCCGCCGCGATGCGGAACAGGCGATGATCGTGGCCGTTGCGCACCACCAGCATCAATCCGACCGGCAAGCCGCCGTCGCGCGGCAGCGGCAGCGAGATCGCGCAGCAATCGAAGAAATTCCAGATCGAGGTATTGCGCAGCAGCATGGCGTTCTTGCGCGCGAAAACATCCGGCGCCGTCATTTCCTCAATGGTCGGCGCAACGATCGGCGTGGTCGGCAGCACCAGCACGTCAATGTCGGCCAGCCGCGCATCCATATCGGCGATCAGCGCAGTGCGCTCGTTCACCATCTCGATGTAATCGGCCGCGCTGATGCTGCGGGCCCGCTCCAGCCGCGCGCGCACGTTCGCATCGATGTCGGCGCCGCGCCGGTCAAGCCGGTCGCGATGCAAGGTGAAGGCTTCCGCCGGCTGCACGCCGCCGCGGCTGTTGACCCGGACCATGCCGTCGAGCAGCGCCAGCTTCTCGTTGGAAAGCCGGCAGCCGGCGCGCTCCAGGGCGTCGATGGCGTGCGGAAACCGTTTGGCCACCGTCTCGTCCAGGTTTTCCAGCGGCAGGCCTTGCGCAATGCCGATGCGCAGGTTCGCGAGCGGAGCCGGCTCGAGCGGCTTGACGTCGTCGCCGGCCATCACCGCGTCGGCCTTGGCGCAGTCCGAGACAGTGCGCGCGATCGGCCCGATCGAGTCGATGCTTGGCGACAGCGGAAAGGCGCCGGCGGTGGAAATGCGCTGCCGGCTCGGCTTGAAGCCGACCAGGCCGCAGAGCGCGCCGGGAATGCGGGTGGAGCCGCCGGTGTCGCTGCCGATGGCGATCTCGCACATGCCGTCGGCCACCGCCACCGCGCCGCCCGAAGTCGAGCCGCCGGGAATGCGCGTGCGGTCGGCCGGGTTGCCCGGCGTGCCGTAATGCGGATTGATGCCGATACCGGAAAAGGCAAATTCGGTCATGTTGGTCTTGGCCACAATCACCGCGCCACCGCTGCGCAGACGCCGCACCACCGGCGCGTCACTTGCCGCCGGCTCGGCCTCCTCAGCCAGCACTTTGGAGCCGGCGCGCGTCACCTCGCCGGCGACGTCGAACAGATCCTTGATGGACACGATCACGCCGTCGAGCGGCCCGAGCAAAATGCCGGCATGCGCCCGCGCATCAGCGGCAACGGCGGCGGCCAGCGCCTGCTCGCGATAGACGGTGAGGCAAGCGCGCGCGCCTTCGCCTTTTGGGTCGGCGATTTTGGCGAGCGCGGCTTCGAGCCGCGCGCGGGCGGAAGGCTTCGTCATGGAAATGGTCTCCCGGCAGACACTGTACTGGATGCCCTGCATTCGCGGGGGATGACAACTTTCAAGCTGACTCATACGCAAGCATCATCGCCCGTATTCTTTGCGGCGCCGGGTACGCCGTAGTCCCTTTCCTTGCCCCCCGTATAGCGAGGGGACGGAGCGCCGAGCGGCGCATCCTTTAGTCTCCACGTCTGCGCAAACAAGTGTACGCAGTTTGCGCCACTTGCATGCGCTTGGCGTGGGCACCCTCTGGCTGAGGGTGCGCGCCGTTCGGCGCTCCATCGCGACGTCTTATCGGCGCCGGGCCGCGCTTTCTGACGGACCTCGCGGCCCGCCGTCAGCGAGCTCCTCGCAGGGGGTCGTAGTGCCCCCGGGCGGAGCCCCGGCGCCGCCCGGGAGCTTGGGGTGCGTTCATCCCCCGCCCGCAGGCGCCGCATCCAATCCCACTCTCACGACGCCTCATGACAGCGCCCTCGGCGGACAGGACAGGCGGAATTAATTCCTAGAGTTGGGCGCCATTGTGGCGGAAGAAAAAACATTCGATGCGCGCCGGCAAAATTTTAAAAAAAACTTATTCCCGCTTGCGCGCACGTCCGCATGGGCCGCAGGTTTCAGGACGATCGGCCTGGCATTATCCCCGCAGTTCACAACTGCGAATAATCCGCGCTTGCCTCATGCGCGGAGGTGGATAGGCTTACCTCCAGGTCAGCCATCTTCGGCTCACGCCGGACACGGATGGCCGCCATGACTGGAGTGGGCATGGGACGTGGGTGCTGCTTGCAGTATTCGTGGTCCATGTTTGCCGGCCCTGGCTCTCAGTAACTGGGTACGGCGCTTAAGGGCTCACGCCCGCACGTGCCGGAAATGGATCCGAGAGCTTGTGACGGGCGGACGACGGTCTGCCCGTTATGGCTTTTAGGGCACCCGCAAACTCAACTACCACAACTCGTCGACGTCGAGACGGCGCGGTATCAGCTTTTGCTGGACCGCGTACGAGACAAGCAGTTCGAGGCAAGGCCGGTTGGCCTCCTTGCCGAACGGCGCGGTATCGATCTGGCCGACGGCCGGCATACCTGCCCCAGTTTTGCCGGACGCCTGCTTGCCCGCCTCCAGCAGCCGGTAGAGTTCGGCAACCGCCTGCGGATTTGAGCGCGCCAGCGCCTGCGTCACCACCACCATGTGATTGACTGGCACTAGGCCGTGCTCGCCGTACCAGCGCTGCGCCGCCGCCTCCGGATCGGGGATCACGCTTTGCAGGCGCGCGTCCTTCGGCAGCTCGGCACCGTAGATCGCGGCATCGAGTTCGCCGTCGATCAGCATCTTCGTCATGTCCTGATCGGGGCGGGCGCGGATCACGCCGGCAGGCTCCTTCGCCTCGGCCACATGGCCATCCTCGAAAGTCACCCACTGCACGCGGGACAAATCGACCGCATAGTCGTTTTCGAGAATGCCGCGCAGCCAGGCGCCGGTGGTCTGGCTATAGGCGCGCACGCCGATGCGGCAGCCCGGCAGATCGGCGGGACCGAGTTTCCCACGCTCGGCGTTGAACAGCATGCACCCGTGCTGAAAGCGCGCCAGCATGGCGGCCGGCAGCAGCGCCAGGCCCTTGTTGTAGGCTTTCGCCTGCAAATAGGTGACCAGCGCCATCTCGCTGGCGTCGTAGGCGTGCTCGCGCACCATCGGCTTGAACGCCTTATGCATCGGCTTGATCTCGACGAAATCGAGCTTGAGCCACGGCGAGACGATCGCTCCCCGTTTGAGCGGCAGCGTATGCGGATAGTCGCCGATGGCAATGCGCAGGGTGGTCGCGTCGGGCATGGGGAGTAGGCTTTCTTTTGGGGCCCTATTTAGTCTAAAGAATCCTCACGGAAAAAGGGAGTTGTTACGTCCATGCCGGAACAGCAGACCGGACTTGTCATTACCGCCCATCCGGGCGATTTCGTCTGGCGCGCGGGCGGCGCCATCGCGCTGCACGCCAAGCGCGGCTACCGGATCAAGATCGTGTGCCTGTCGTTCGGCGAGCGCGGCGAAAGCCAGTTCGCCTGGAAGGAGCCGGGCGCCACGCTGGCGAAGGTCAAGGCCGGCCGCAAGGACGAGGCCGAGCGCGCCGCCAGCTTGCTCGGCGCCGAGATCGAGTTCTTCGACTGCGGCGACTACCCGCTCGATCTGACCGAGCAGCATTACGACCGCATGGTCGACATCTATCGCGAGACCAATCCGGCCTTCGTGCTCACCCACGCGCTCGAGGACCCGTATAATTTCGACCATCCCAGCGCCGCGCATTTCGCGCAGGAGACGCGCGTGGTGGCGCAGGCCATGGGCCATAAGCCGAACGCCAAGTACAAATATTCGGCGCCGCCGCTGTTCCTGTTCGAGCCGCACCAGCCGGAAATGTGCAACTACAAACCCAACCTCATTCTCAAGATCGACGAGGTGTGGGAGCAGAAATACAAAGCGTTCCAGATTCTGGCCGCGCAGAAGCACCTGTGGGCCTATTATGAGCGCGTCGCGCTCAATCGCGGCATGCAGGGCAGCCGCAACACCGGCGTGCCGATGACTTATGGCGAGGCCTATCAGCGGCTGTTCCCGACGGTGGAGGAGACGCTAGGGTGAACGTTCCTGAATTATTTTGGAATGCGATCAAGGGACTTGATCACTACGGTGCCCTTATCGCTGCACTCGCGACGATCGCGATCGCCGGTTTTACTTGGACGCTGAAAAAATTCACCGATAAGCTGTGGGATGCTAGCGAGAAGCAAACCGCACTCAGCCGGCATGCGCTGATTAGCACCGAACAAGCTTTCGTTTTCTGCAAACAGATGCACGCTGTCGCAGGCGTAGATGGAAAAATGGAAAAGTAGACGAATGGATGTTTATGCCGGTGTGGGAAAATAGCGGCTCTACTCGCACGAAAAGACTTTTTATGGATTCTAGTTGGAGATCATTTTCACCGGATATGCCGGACGATTTTGATTTTCCCTCTTGGACAACAGCTTTGCCTCAACCAATTATGCTCGGTCCGAAGGCGACTACATGGGGTGGAGAATGTACAATTCCAATTAATATTTTGTTGGCTGCGAACAAAGGCGAATGCAAAATTTATTTGTGGGGGAGCGTTGAATACAATGATGTTTTTGAGGGAACGCCAAGGCATCGAACTGAATATTGTGTCGAAGTTCGTGTCACCGGGAATCCCCACCTTTATCAAGACGGTGGCCAACCACTTGTCCCCTTCATCTATCGCGGTAATCCTCGACATAACGGTACCGAGGACGAATGCTTTCATAAGCTAAAAACTGCAAGCAGCTCAAGTGGAGAGCTATTTATGAAACCCGTCGTCGTCCGCAA
>Ga0097691_1000431_pt1 | contig 36729 bp, 35 predicted proteins | sample NGESurdeep072012_8_FD_72858 | JGI IMG/M metagenome (GOLD analysis project Ga0097691, IMG submission 72858) | Arctic peat soil microbial communities from Barrow, Alaska - NGEE Surface sample 210-1 deep-072012 | ecosystem: Environmental > Terrestrial > Soil > Wetlands > Peat ... | reverse complement strand
CTTCCACCTAACAGAGGAGGTGTCCGGTGCCGCGAGCGGGTCGGAAGTACAGGCCGCCAGGTAGATCCCCGCTTCGAGCACCCTATCGAAGGCGGGCGCGGAGAAATTCGCGCACGATCTGCGCGACATCCTCGTGCCGCGCGTCGGCGGCGTCATTCATCGCCTGCATGTCGCCGGCGGAGATGCGTCCCCCAAGCCGCTCGAGCGCGACCCGCACCTGCGGATACCGCAGCAGCGTCGCGGCCCGCGCGACCGGCACCGCATCGTAGGGCGGAAAGTAGTGGCGGTTGTCGTCCAGCCGGAAGAGATCGAGCCCCTTGATCAAGCCCGCCGTCGCGTCGCCCGCAATGAGATCGACCTGGCCGCCCGCAAGCGCCCGATAGCTGAGCGTCAGATCCATCACGCTCGGCGGCGCGCGGAACTGAAGGCCATACGCCTTCGCCAGGCCAGGATATCCGTCAGGCCGCTCCAGAAACTCGTAGCCGAATCCCGCACGCCACCTCGGCGCCTGCCGCGCCGCATCCTCGATCGTCTTGAGGCCGAGCGCGCGGGCGTCGCTGCCGCGCACGAGAATCGCAAACGTGTTGTCGTAGCCGAGCGCCGGCAGCACGGTGCGTCCGCTGCGCGCGTACAACTCGCGCACGGTCGCGTACACCGTGTTCGCGTTCGCGTTGATGGGCTGGTGGAAAATCGCCGTCAGCGCAGTGCCGGTGTATTCGACGTAGACGTCGATGTCGCCCGCGGCGAGCGCGCGATCGCAAATGAGCGTCCCGCCCAGGTTCAGACGCCGCTCGACGGCGAGCCCGGTGTCCCGCTCGATCGTCTGCGCCAGCAGCTCCCCGAGAATCACCTGTTCGGTGAAATTTTTCGAGCCGACGACGATCGCGCCTCTGGAGCGCGCGGTGATGACGCCGCTGCCGATCAGCACGGCGGCAACGATGGCGATGACGGCCGCGGCGGACGCCGCCGTCGCGCGGCGCGAGCGACGTGTCTTGCGGGCCGAGAGACGCCGCTCCGTCCACCACAGCGCCCCGTCGATCACGAGCGCGAGGATCGCGGCGGGAATCGCGCCGGCGAGAATCACGGTCGTGTCGACCATCGAGAGGCCGCGATAAATGTATTCGCCGAGCCCGCCCGCGCCGATCGCCGCCGCAATCGTCGCCGTGCCGACGCCGACGACCGCCGCGACCCGGATGCCGGCGACGATCGACGGCAGGGCGAGCGGCAGCTCCACTTGCCATAACAGCTCGCGCGGCGTCATGCCCATCGCGACGCCGGCTTCGCGGATCGCGGGATCGATCCCGTTCAAGCCCGCGATCGTCGTGCGGATAATCGGGAGCAGGCCGTACAGAATCAGGACGAAGCCGGCCGCCCGCGCGCCGACGCCGCCGATGAGCGGCACGGGGAGGAGAAAGCCGAACATCGCCAGGCTCGGCACGGTCTGCACGATGTTGGCGATCGCGACGACGGGTGCGCCAAATCTCGGGCGCCGCGCCGCGAAGATGCCGAGCGGCACGCCGACGGCGGCCGCCACGAGCGTCGACAACGCGACGAGCAGGACGTGCTGCGCGAAGAGCGTGACGAGCTCGGCGCGATGCGACAGCCAAAAGGAAAGGAGGGGCATCATGGCAGACGGGTGACGGCGTCCAAGAGGCGACGCACGGCCGGGTGCGTCGACCCAACAATCGCACTTGGCCGATCGCACGCGGCGAGCTTGCCTTCGTCGATCACGCCCAGACGGTCGCCGAGCGCGAACGCCTCGCCCATGTCGTGGGTGACGATGATGACGGTCTTGCGCAGGCGATCCTGAATGCGGCGGAACTCGGCGTGCAGCTCGGCCCGCGTGAGCGGGTCGAGCGCGCCGAACGGCTCGTCCATGAGCAGCACCGGCGGATCGACCGCCAGCGCCCGCGCCACGCCGACGCGCTGACGCTGCCCGCCCGACAGCTCATCAGGCCAGCGAGCGGCGAAGTCCCGGGGCTCGAGGCCAATCAGCTCCAGCAGCTCGCCGACGCGAGCGGCGACGCGGTCGCGCGGCCACCCCTCGAGCCGCGGAACGACGCCGATGTTGTCCTCGACGGTCATGTGCGGAAAGAGGCCGACCTCCTGCAGCACGTAGCCCACGCGGCGCCGCAGGCGGATCGGCGCCCAGTCGCGCGTGTCGCGCCCCTCGACGAACACCGCGCCCGCATCAGGGAGCAGCAGCCGGTTCACGAGCTTCAGCAGCGTCGTCTTGCCGGCGCCGCTGCGTCCGACGAGCGCGAGCACTTCTCCGGGCGGCACGCGGAGATCGAACCGATCGAGGACGGCCGCGCCGCCAGGACGGGCGAATGAGACGGCGCGAAATTCAATGGCCGCGTCGGGCATGTGCGTTCTTAGACGCCGGCGCCACGGCGGCTGGAGACCAACCGCAGAATCGCTTCCGCCGCGCGCCGGCTCGCCCCCGGCGCGCCGAGGCGTTCGCGCACGCGCGCCAGGCCGGTGCGGATGCGCGCCGCGCGCGCCGGGTCGGTCAGCATGGACACGGCTTCGTCGGCCACGGCGCCCGGCGTGCACGCGTCCTGAATCAGTTCGGGGACGATCTTCTCACCGGCGATCAGATTCACCATGCCGAAGGTGTCGAGCCTGACGAGCGGCCGGCCGAGGCGATACGTGAGCGGCGACAGTTTGTAGACGACGACCATCGGCGTGTCGTGCAGCGCGGTCTGCACGGTGGCGGTGCCCGACGCGGTCAGCGCGACGTCGGCCGCCGCCAGCACGCCGTCGGTGTCGCCGTCGACGAGCGCCATCGGCGCGAACCGGGCTGCCCGCACCGCGTCGAAGAGATGGTCGTCGAGGCTCGGGGCGCGGGCGATCGCAAACTGCGCACCGGCCACCCGCGCGCGGATCCGCTCCGCCGCGGCGAGGAGCGTCGGCAGAATCCGCGTCACCTCGTTCGGACGGCTGCCCGGCAGCATCGCAATCGTCGGCGCGTCGGGCGACAACCCGTGCCGCCGGCGAAACGCGTCTTTCGGCTCCGTCGGTTGCACCAGATCGACGAGGGGATGTCCGACAAACTCCACCGGTATGCCGGCGTCGCGATAGATCTTCTCTTCGAACGGAAAGATCACGAGCACGAGGTCGGCGATTTCGCGGATCGTCTTCAGCCGCCCTGGGCGCCACGCCCAGATCTGCGGGCTGATGTAGTACACGACCGGAATCCCGAGCCGCTTGACCCGGCGCGCCAGCGGAAAGTTGAAGTCGGGGAAATCGATGACGACCAGGGCGTCGGGGCGATCGCGCGCGGCGGACGCGACGAGCCGGCGCAGCGTCGACCACGATCGCGGCAGCTTCGCGATGGCCTCCGTCAGACCGGTGACGGACAGACCGCGGTAGTCGTCGATGAGCTGTCCGCCCGCCGCGGCGAACCGCGGACCGCCGAGGCCCGCGATCGTTGCAGTCGAATCGATCGCGCGGAGCGCGCGCGTCAGCGCGCCCGCATACAGATCGCCGGACGCCTCGCCGCACGACAGCAGCAGGCGCGTCGTCAAAGCCCGGGACGTTTGAACAGCGCGGGATCGATCGGCGCGTTGATCTTGATGTCGGTGATGCGCCGCTCGCCGAGCCGTTGGCCGCCGGAATACGCGGTCGTCAGGAACGGCACCTGCACCCCGTCGACCGCGCGGTAGTCGCTGAATCGCTCTTCGACGATCGGCTGGCCGGGCCCTGGGACGAACGTCTGCTTGGCGATGAGGCCCGACGCAGAATCGATCGAGAGGACGATGGGATCAAGGCCGCTCGCCGACAACTCCAGCGTTTGATACATCCGCCCCGCGTCGTCCTTCACGTCGGGAAGGACGCGCGCGCGCACCGTGCCGCCTTCAGCCGCGAGGAGCAGGCTGATGGTGTCGTGCTTGAAGTTCATCTCGATAAACCGAAGGTCCGGGGCTCCGACCTCGTGGACGCCGGTCGGATCGCGGGTCCATCCGTGCGCGCCGTCGTACACCTGCTGAACCGTCACGGTCGGGAACCTGATGTCCACGCGCACACGATTCGGATACTGCAGAATCGTCGTCGTCTCAACTTGCGCGACGCTGCCATCCGGGCCGCGCGCGGGCGCCATGCTGACGACGGTGAACGATTTCACGCCGCGCAGCGTCTCGAGCCCGCCCTTCGCGGCGACGACGCGATCGAGGAGCGCTTTGGCCTTGGCGCCTTCTTCGGGGACAAACGACGGCGGCGGCGGCGACGGCAGTTGGTACGAGATGGACTGCAGCCGTCCGCCGGCCGCCGGCTTGTCGTGCTTGAAGTCGGCAGCGGTGAGATCCAGATTGCCGAGCTCCACGGTTTCGAACTGCCCGAAGCCCACGCCCTCGAGCTGCGACCGGAACGCCGCGGCGTTGCCGACCAGCACGACCGACAGCCGATCGGGTTTGAGGTAGGCGCGTGCGACGCGCTGGATGTCGTCGGCCGTCACCGCGTTCACGCGCTCGCGGATGTTCTGCAGATCCGAGAGCGGCAGGTCGTAAAACACGACGTTCAGCACCTGCAGCGCGATCTCGTCCGGCGTCTCGATGGTGAGCGGAAAGCTGCCCGTCAGGTACGCCTTCGCGTCGCCCAGCTCGCGCTCGCTCACGCGTTCGCGCTGCAGACGCCAGAACTCGTCGACGATGAGCCGCAGGACCTCGCCGGTCGCCTCCGAGCGCGTGTTGGTCTCGGCCTCGATGTCGCCGCTCCACTTCAGCGTGTCGAAGGAGGCCTGCGCGCCGTAGGTCAGCCCGCGCTCGGTGCGCAGCACCTGATGCAGACGGTTGCTTCCCTCGCCGCCGAGAATCCTGATGGCGAGATTGAGCGCCATGTAGTCGGGGCTCTTGCGCGGCACACCGATGTGGCCGACGCGCACTTCGGTCTGGACGGCGTCGGGTTTGTCGACCACGACCACGCGCCGCGTCGGGTCGGGCGGCTCGATGAACGCGGTCGCCGGCACGTCGCGCCGTTCCCAGTCGCCGAACACGTTCTTGGCCTCCGCGAACGCTTCCTCGGCCGTCACGTCGCCGACGATGGCGAGGATGGCGTTGTTGGCGGAGAAATACCGCCTGTGGAAGGCCGCGAGGTCGTCGCGCGTGATCCCGCTGATGCTCTGCGGCGTGCCGGTCTGCGGCAGCCCGTACGGATGGAACCCGTACACCAGGCGATCGAACACGGCGTTCGCGATGTAGTCGGGGTCTTCGAAGCTGACCTGCAGGCTGGACAGAATCTGCTGGCGCTGACGATCGATCTCCTGCGGCGCGAACGCCGGATGGCGCGCCATGTCGGACAGCATGCGAAGACCGAGATCGAAGCTGTCCTTCATCACGAACATGTTCAGGTAGCTGAGGTCGGTGCCCGCGCCCGTTCCCATCGCGCCACCGATGAAATCGATGGCGTCGGCCAGCTCCTGCGCCGACTTGGTCGTCGTGCCTTGATCCAGGAGCGACGCCGCCAGCCGCGCCAACCCGAGCTTGTCTTTCGGGTCCGACGATCCGCCCGCGCGAATCAGCAAACGCATGCTGACCGCCGGCTGCTCGTGGTGCAGGACGACGACGACCTGAAGGCCGTTGGGCAGCGTCTGCACCTGATACGGCGGAAAGGACACGTCGTGCGCGGGCAGCGGACGCGGCGGAGCTTCCGTGGGCCAGATCTGCTGCGCGGAAGCAGGGCCACAGAGGCACAGCGACACGAAGATCACACAGCCACAGAGACACTGAGACACTGAGAAGAGCCAATTGGCTCTGTGGCTCTGTGCCTCCGTGGCAGAAACGCTCTGTGTCTCGGGCCCCGTCATCGTCCCTCCGGCGCCCCGGCGCTCGGCCTCCCCGACGGCATCAGCGTGATCACCAGCCGATTCTCCGCCGTGAAGTACGTCCGCGCGACCCGCTGCACGTCGGCGATCGTGATGTTCTGGAAGATGTCGAACTCGCTGTCGCCCGTCTTGATGTCGTTGTGAATGACGACGGCGTGCGCGAGCGTGGCTGCCTTCCCCTGGTTCGATTCGCGCATGGTGATGTAGTCGCGGGTGAACTGGTTCTTCGTGCGCTGCAGCTCGTGTTCGGTGATCGGCTCGCTCTTCAGCCGCTCAATCTCGGCGATGAGTGCGTCGGCCGTCTCCTGCGTGGTGTGCGGCGCCTGCACGATCGCGACGGCGTAAAAGAGGTTCGGATCCTCGATGAGATTCGCCTGTCCGAACGCGGCGACCGCCAACTGCTTCTCGTAGACGAGCTTCTTGTAGATGCGCGAGCTCTCGCCGTCGGAGAGCACCTTCGCCGCGATGTGCAGCGGGTACGAATCGGGGTTGCCGTCGTTGGTGATGTGATACGCCACGACCACCGCCGGCAGCGGCCACGGCTCTTGCAGCGTGACGCGCTTCTCTTTGGTCTGCGCCGGCTCCTTCGGGATGTCGCGCGGCACCGGCTGTTCGGCTTTCGCCACGCGGCCGAGATACTGCGTCACGAGCTGCTGCGCCTGCGCCGTGTCGAAGTCGCCGACGAGCACGAGCGTCGCGTTCGCCGGGACGTAATAGGTGTGGTAGAAGGCGCGCACATCTTCGATCGACGCGGACTCGAGATCCGTCATGCTGCCGATCGTCGGATGCTTGTACGGATGCACCGAGAAGGCCTGGTCGTAGATGATCTCCGTCAGCCGCCCGTACGGCTGGTTGTCGATGCGCATCCGGCGCTCTTCCTTCACCACCTGGCGCTCGTTGGTGAAGGTGTCCTTGTCGATCCGCAGCGTGGCCATCCGATCGGCCTCGAGCCACAGGGTGAGCGGCAGGTACTGCGACGGCACCGTCTCCCAGAACACCGTTTCGTCGTCGTCCGTGTAGGCGTTGCTCTGGCCGCCGACCGACGAGATCATCGACGTGTGCCCGTCCGGATCGACGTTCTTCGAGCCTTTGAACATCAGGTGCTCGAAGAGATGCGCGAAACCGGTGCGCCCGCGTTTTTCGTTCTTCGACCCGACGTGATACCAGACCTCGAGGTGCACGATCGGCGTCGAGTGATCCTCTTCGAGCACAACGGTGAGCCCGTTGGGCAGCGTCGTCATCTGGTACTGCAGCTTGGGCGGCCTGACGGCGGCCGACATCGTCGATCGGGCGACGCATACCAGGGCGACGGCAAACAGCCCGGAGGCCAGAGCGCGAACGATCCTTGAGGTCATCACGCCAATTATCTCATTTGCCGCGGGTTTACCGGCTGACGAAGCGGAAGCCGACAAAGATCCAGCGCTGTCGCTGGCGATCCAGCGGATCGGCGTCCACGCGGCGCTCGATGCCCGCGAAGAGCTCGACCGCGCCGGCACGGCCGTTGAGGCGGAGGCCGCCTTCCAGACGGCCGCCCCGCTGGGTGTCGCGGCCCGCCAGCGCCGGGTCGACGCCGAAGAGCTCGCCGAGGCCGTGCGCGAACACGCCGACGTGGGCGTTCACCGGCTGGCGAATCACGACGTCGGCGTCGCCGGTCCAGGCGTAATCGACGTACGCGCGCGCAATGACGCGGCCGGCGCTGCCCTGGAGGTCAATCGTGGCGCCCCCGGCCGTCACGCGGCGGAGCGCCCGCACGCCCACGACGTTCCACGCGATCGCAAAATCCTTCGGTCGATCGCTGAGATGACGCGACACGTGGTGCAGCATGCCCGCGATTTCCGTCGCGCCCGCGCGCAGCGACGCCGACGCCTCGAGCGTGTAATTGCCCTGGTTCGGATCGAAGAGCCGCAGCTGATCGCCGAGCACCGCTTCGTAGTCCATGAGAATGTTCGCGCGGCCGGCGACGTAGTCGACCAGATCGATATCGCCGCCAAAGTGCGTTTGCCACGAGAACCGCGGATCGTCGATCGACAGCGCGTCCCCCGACAGATGAAAGTTGTAGTGCGTGAGGAAATCGGGCGACGCCGCCGGCGCTTCGGGCCGCGGCAGCGGCGGCTGCGCATACGCCGGAGGGCCGCAGAGACACAGGAACACGAAGATGAGAAAGCCACAGAGACACAGAGTCACCGAGCAATGTGGTTTTGTCCTCTGAGTCTCTGTGGCTCTGTGGCTCATAATGCTCCGTGTCTCCGTGGCGGTTTTCCCTCGAGGTGCGCGATGCGCTCCTCGAGCTCGGCAATCTGTTTCTTGAGCGCCGGCAACTGGCGGAAGATCGCCGACGCCTTCAGCCAGTCGCGGTTCTTGATGGCGGGATATCCGGAGACGAATTCGCCCGCGTCGAGCGAGTGGGGAATCCCGGTCTGCGCGGTGGCGACCGCGCCCTGGCCGATGCGCAGATGTCCCGCCACCCCCACCTGCCCCGCCAGCACCACGTCGTCCTCGATCACGGTGCTGCCGGCGATGCCGACCTGCGCCGCGAGCAGCGCGCGCGCCCCCACGCTGACGCCATGCGCGATCTGCACGAGGTTGTCGATTTTCGCGCCGGCGTGAATCCGCGTTTCGCCGACCGCGGGGCGATCGATCGCCGTGTTGGCGCCGATCTCGACGTCGTCTTCGATCACGACCGCGGCGTGCTGCGGAATCTTCAGGTGCGTGCCGTCCGCCTGCTTGACGAAGCCGAAGCCGTCGCTGCCGAGCACGGCCCCGTCCTGCACGATGACCCGGTGGCCGATCACGACGCGCTCGCGGATGGACACATGCGAATGGATGACGCAGTCGTCGCCGAGCTGGACGCCGGCGCCGATCACGGCGCTGGGAAAAATGATGGTCCGGGCGCCGATCGTGGCGCCGGATCCGATCGTCACGAACGGTCCGATCGAGACGTCGGGCCCGAGCGCGGCGTCGGCGGCGACGCTGCTCAACCGATCGACGCCCTTGGCCGGCGGCGTGGCCTGGGCGAGCAGCGCGACGGCGTGCGCGAAGGCGAGGTAGGGATTGTCGGCGCGCAACACGGCGCAGGTCGCGGGAACGGCGCTGACGGCGTCGCCCGACTCGGAGGCGGCCAGAATGACCGCCGACGCGCGCGTCTGGCCGAGCAGCGCCCGATAGCGCGGGTTGGCGACAAAGGTGAGGTCGCCCGGCCCCGCCTGCTCGATGCCGGCGACGCGGCGAATCTCGACGTCTTCGTTTCCCCCAGGGCCCCCGGCGCCCGCGGCGCGCTCGAGGCGGCAGTGCAAACGGTCAGCGATGTCGCGCAGCTTCAAGGAAATGTAAGAATCTCACATCCTCGAGTTTCTTGCATTACACTGGCCGTGCCGAAACCGTCATGCCACCCATTGATCCCATACTGCGTCTGCTGCTCGCGGCCGGCCTGGGCGCCGCGATCGGCCTCGAACGCGAGTACCGCCAGAAGCCGGCCGGCCTGCGCACGAACATCCTGATCGCGTTGGGATCGGCGTTGTTCACCTTGATTTCGATTCAGATGGGCGGCGCGGGACGGACGCCGGATCGCATCGCGGCTCAGGTGGTCACCGGCATCGGGTTTCTCGGCGGCGGCGCGATTCTCAGAAGCGGCCGCAACGTCCACGGGATGACCACCGCCGCCACCATCTGGGTGAACGCGGCGGTCGGGATGGCCGCCGGAGCCGGGCAGTTCGCGATCGCGACCGCCACCACGACGATCACGCTCGTGGTGCTGTCGCTCCTGCCGCCCATCGAAGCGTTCTTCGAGCGCCGCGCCGGCCTCGTCAACCCGCACGAGCGCACGCGCGACGTGAATTAAGGCTTTCTCACCTTCTGCACACCGCGCGGCATCTCGGTCTTGAGCGCCGGCTTGCCCGCCAGTTCCCACGCGCCGACAATCAGCGACGCGGTGGCCGTGACCGAATCGCTCAACCGCTTCTCGAGCATCGGCTTCACCTTCGTGAAGAACTTCTCGTAGTAATCATCGTCGTAGGTCTCTTTGCCGGCGACGGCTTCCTTGTCGGCGTCGAGCAGCGGCTGCACGAGCTGATAGCTCTCGAGCAGCGCGGCGAAGGCGGCGTCCCGTGCGTTCTTGATGCCCACCGGGGGCGCCGGGTTGATCGCCAGGCGCGCCTGGAAGCGGTCGAACAGCGCCGACTCGAACCGCGCGTGCACGCCGCTCTGCCCGGTGAGCTGGCCGTCGAAATTGTTCGACGCGTGCAGCGGCTGATGCGCATCCTGCATGTAGTGCGAGGCGACGGCGGCAAAAAGCACCGTGTCGCTCATCGCAAAGCCGCCGGTTTTGTTGAACCCGTCGAACGCGCGGCGCAGATTACCGAACTCTTCAGCTTCCCGCCACGGTAGCAGGCCGTCGCGCTTGAGCGTCGCCATCCCGAATTTTTCGATGGCCGCGCCGTACTCGCGCGGCAGCGCCGTGAACGGATAGGGTCCGAACTCGGGCGCGCCGAAGTCCACGAAGTGGTTCGGGTCGTCTTCCCATCCGATGTTCCGCCACACGTCGGGATCGGCGACGCGGACGACGAGCTCGTCGCGGAAGTGGACGAAGAACGGCTTGATCTCAGCGGGCAGAATATCGATGGCGCGCCGCATGATCTCGCGGTGCGCGGCCGTGCCCCACGCGTACGACGGCGAGGGCGCCAGCAACAACAGCATTAGGGCGGCGGAAGCAGCTCTCAACATGCCGGTATAGTAACAGCGTGGATAACGTCACGCACACGTTGTTCGCGCTGACGCTCGCGCGGACGCCGCTCGGCCGTGCCGGCCGGGGGACGACGGCCGCGCTCGTCCTGGCCTCGAACGCCCCGGATATCGACATCGTCGCCGCCGCGCGCGGCGCGACGTCGTACATGACGTGGCACCGGGGGCCGACCCATGGCTCGCTCGGCATCGCGGGCCTTGGTGTGGCCAGCGCGGGCCTGGTGTGGATCGGCCGGCGAATCATCGATCGGCGCGCGATGGGGCGTGAGGCGGCGCCCCATCGCGCGCCAGACGCTTCGTTCGGCATGCTGATCGCGATCTCGATGATCGGCGTGCTGCTGCACGTGCTGATGGATCTGGCGACGTCGTACGGCACGCGGCTCCTGAGTCCGTTCGACTGGCACTGGTTCGCCGGCGACTGGCTGCCGATTGTCGACGTGTATCTCTTGATGATTCTCGTGGCCGGCCTGGTGTCTGCTGAAGTCCTAAAAGTATCGAAAGCCTCGACGGCGTCGAGGCGGAGCCTCGCGGCGATCACCCTGATGCTGATGGCCGCCAACTACGGCGTCCGCGCCGTCGCGCATCATCAGGCGCTCGCCCAAGCGCCGCGGCTGTTTGGTCCGCTTCTCCCGCAGCCGTGCGATCCGGGCGCCCCGACGCCGGCGATCGAATACTGGCCGCGCGGCGGCGTCACGACGTCGGAGTCGGGCAAACCGTGCCTCATCGAGATCGCCGCCGTCCCCACTTTCCTCTCGCCGTTCCGCTGGCGCATGATCGCGCACCTGTCGAACGGCTACGACCTGCACGAGCTCGACGTGCTGGACGCCCGCCTGCAGCGCCCGGCCGAGCCCGGTGAAGCGTTCTGGCGCCGCTCCGTCCGGTACCCGAACCAATGGACGGCGTCCACGTTCGCGGCCGCCGCGACGCGGACGGCGCGCGGCTTTCTCGGGTTCGCGCGCTTTCCGGCAGCGCGATCGTTTGTCGATCCCTCGGGCGTGGCCACCGTGCGCTGGGTCGACATGCGGTTCGCTGCGGGCCTCCTCTCGTTTGCGCCCGGACAGCGCGACGCCGATCGGCTGACGGTGCTCGTGCGCATGGGCCCCGACGGCCGCGTCCTCGACGAAGCGTTCTCGCGATAGGCCATGCCACGCATCGGCGCGCACATGTCGGTGGCCGGCGGACTGCCGCGCGCGGTCGAGCGCGGGATCGTCCACGGCTGCGAGACGATGCAGATCTTCGCCAAGAACGCGAATCAGTGGCGCGGACGCGAGCTGCCGCGCGAAGAGATTCGCGAGTTCCGCAGTGCGCTCGATGCCAGCGGCATCGCACCGGTCGTGTCGCACGCGAGTTATCTGATCAACCTGGCGACGACGGTCCCGGCGCTTCGTGCACAGTCGATCGAAGCGATGGGCGACGAGCTCGATCGCGCCGAGGCGCTGGGGCTGCTCGGCGTCGTGCTGCATCCGGGCTGCTACACGCGCGGCACCGAGGCGGACGGGCTCGTGCTGATCGCGGACGCGCTCGTCGCACTCCTCCGCGCCCGGCGCCGCGGCAAGACGATGGTGCTGCTCGAACACACCGCCGGGCAGGGCACGTCGCTCGGCGCCACCTTCGAGCATCTCGCCTCGATCATCGCCGCGATGCACGATCACCCGCGCGTCGGCGTCTGCCTCGACACGTGCCATCTGCTCGCGTCGGGATACGACATCTGCTCGGCAGAGGGATACGCGCGGACGTTCACCCGGTTCGGCCGGCTCGTCGGCTTCGATCGTCTGAAGGTGTTTCATCTGAACGATTCGAAGAAGCCGCTCGGCAGCCGTGTCGATCGCCACGAGCACATCGGGCAAGGCTGCCTCGGCCTCGAACCGTTCCGCCGCATCGTCAACGACCGACGGTTCAGGGGGGTGCCGATGCTGCTCGAGACGCCGAAAGAGGAAGGCCCGGCGAAAGGCCCGCTCGACGTGGATCGCTTCGACGAACGAAACCTGCGCATCCTGCGTGATTTGCTCAGCGCCCGAAGATAGCCTCAGCGTTCGCCGAACACCTCCGCCTCGAACTTCCACACCGTCGCGCCCTGCTTCCACGCGTCGCGTGGAAGCCCGGCCTTGTGGCACGTCTGCGCGAGAAACATCACGCGATCCCAACCCCACTCCGGCGCCACCTGCGGCAGCAGCAGGCCACGATGCCGGCCCAGTTCGACGACGAGGCCGTCACGGCCGACCTCGATGTCGTCCGGCGTCATGACCGGCTCGAGCGGGCCGAGGAGCGACAGCTCGATCTCGAGTTCCGGCAGCTCCGACGCGCCGACCGGCGGAAAGCGCGGGTCGGCGCTGGCCGCCGCCACCGCGCCGCGCGCGATCACGCGGCCGAGCGGCTCGTCGGCCTCGATGTGACCGATGCAGCCGCGCAGCTCACCGTGGCGATGGAGGGTGACGAATGCCGCGCCAGGCTCGTTCGCGTGCGGGCACACGCTGGTCGCGGGCGCCGCGGCGCCGGTCACGTGCGCGACGATCGCATCGCGCGCAAGCTGCAGCAGCAATCTCCGATCGGTGTCGCTGGTCATCATTCCGCGATTTCAGCGGCCTCCGCGATTGCCGTCAAACGTGCCGAACGCGGCCGCGAGATACCCGACCACTGCTGACTTGTCGCCCGACACGTCGCCCGAATCGGCGTAGTCGAGCACCACGGCGTCTCGGGCGCCGCGCAGCTTCGCCGCGCGCATCACCGCCACGAGCGGACCGCCGCCGCACGCGTGCTCCGGCTGGAGGTCGAGCGCGCGCTGCAGACCATCGGCGTCGAAGCGCGTCACGTGATCGATGACGACGGCGTCGAGCCGCGAGGCGGTGGCGGCATCATGATAGTGGGAGAGATCGGTGCTTGCGATGAGGAGCGCCTTCCGGCCGTCGAGCGCGACGGCGAGCGCGTCGCCGAGCGCGCGCGCGGTCTCCGCCGTCTGATAGCCCATCAACAGCGGGAGGATCTTCGCGTCCGGCGCGACACGCTGCAGGAACGGGAGCTGCATCTCGAGCGAATGCTCGCGCGCATGGGCGCCGGGGTGATCGCGGAAGATGGGCGACGCGGCGCGCAACGCTTCGGCGCACGCCTCGTCGATCGGCGCGACGCCAAACGGCGTCTCGAAGCCGCCGGCGCGATACATGGCCACGCCGTCGAAGCCGACGAAATGCGACGGCCCCACGAGCACCGCGACATCGAACGGCCGATCGCGCAGCAGCCGATAGGCGTGCGCCGCGACCGGCCCCGAATACACCAGCCCGGCGTGGGGCGCGACCAGCGCCATCAGATCGCCGCCGACCTCGCGCGTCGCCAGGGCCAGATGACGATCGACCGCCGCGGCCAGCGCCGGCGCGGTGCCGGGATACCAGCTCCCCGCGACGGCCGCTCGGCGGATCGGCATAGCGGAAATGGTAGCATTTGCCATGCCCGCCGGAGTGACCCGCGCGCAGGTCGAAGCGATCGCCGCGCTGGCCCAGCTCGATCTCGATCCGTCCGAGGTGGAACTCTTCACCCGGCAGCTCTGCGACATCCTCGCGTACGTGGATGAGCTCCAGCAGATCGACACGAGCGGCGTGCCGCCCACTTCGCACGTCGCCCCGGGCGGCGCGTCCGATCGGCCCGACGAGGTCCGTCCCTCGCTCGATCCGCCTGATGCGCTCGCCAACGCGCCCGATGCGGCGCGCGAGACGCCTCTCGGTTCTTTCTTCAAGGTGCCGCGAGTCATCGGATGACCACGCCGGCCCCGTCGGCAACAATTCGCGAACTTCGAGACAGCGTGCGGAGCGGCGCGCGCTCGGCGGTGGAGATCTGCCGCGAGGCGCTCGCGCGCGTCAGGGCGTCGGACCCGGCCCTTCACGCGTTTCACACCGTCACCGCCGACCGCGCATTGGCGCGCGCGGCGGACCTCGATCGCGATCGCGATCGCTGGCGCGACGCGCCGCTCACCGGCGTCCCGGTGGCGATCAAAGACAATCTGTGCACGCGCGGCGTCAGGACGACGGCGGCGTCGAAGATACTCGAAACGTTCGTGCCGCCGTACGACGCCACGGCGGTGGCGCGGCTCGAGCGTGCGGGTGCGGTCGTGATCGGCAAGACCAATTGCGACGAGTTCGCGATGGGCTCGTCCACGGAGAACTCCGCCTTCGGGCCGACGCGCAATCCGTGGGCGCTCGACCGCACGCCCGGCGGATCGAGCGGCGGATCGGCGGCGGCCGTCGCCGCGCGTCTGGCGCCGCTCGCGCTCGGTTCTGATACCGGCGGTTCCATCCGCCAGCCGGCCGCGCTCTGCGGCATCGTCGGTCTCAAACCGACGTACGGGCGGGTGTCGCGCTACGGACTACTCGCCTTCGCGTCATCGCTCGATCAGATCGGACCGCTGACGCTGACGGTGCACGACGCGGCGATCGCGTTGAACGTCATCGCCGGCGCCGATCCCGCCGACGCGACCAGCGCGCCGGAACCGGTGCTGGATTACACCACCGCGCTGACGGGCGACATCCGCGGGGCGCGGATCGGCGTGCCGTCGCGGCTGCTCGAGAACGGCCCCGGCGGCCCTGACGGCATCGACCGTGAAGTGGCCGGCGCCTTTCGCACCGCGCTCGACGCGTTCGCCTCGCGCGGCGCGACGCTCGTCGACGTCGATCTGCCGCACGCCAGGCACGCGGTCGCGGTGTACTATCTCGTCGCGACCGCGGAAGCCAGCTCGAACCTGGCGCGCTACGACGGCGTACGCTACGGGTTTCGCGCGCCGTTCGATCGGCATGACGATGCGCTGGGATCGATGTACGCGCGAACGCGCGCCGGCGGATTCGGGCCCGAGGTGAAGCGGCGCATCATGCTCGGCACCTACGTGCTGAGCGCCGGCTACTACGAGGCGTACTATCTGAAGGCGCAGCAGGTGCGGACGTTGATTGCGCGCGATTACGAGCGCGCATTCGAACGCGTGGACGCCGTCGCCATGCCGACCAGCCCGACGCCGGCGTTCCCGATCGGCGAGCGCGTCGCCGACCCGCTGCAGATGTATCTCGCCGACGTGTTCACGGTCAGCGCCAACCTCGGCGGTCTGCCGGCGGTGAGCGTGCCGTGCGGATTCACGGCCGGCGGTCTGCCGATCGGCCTGCAGCTCGTCGGCCGGCGCTTCGACGAATCGGCCGTGCTGCGCCTCGCGGACGCCTACGAACGGGATACGAACTGGTGGAAGCGCGAGCCGGCGCATGTCTGAAGCCACCTGGGCGGCGCTCGGCGACGACGACCTGCTGACGATCCGCATGTGCGATCTCGGCCTCTCAATCGAAGGCACCGAGCTCGAGCCGCGCATCGCCACGCTCGGCGCGGAGCTCGACGCGCGCGGTCTGAAATTCCGGCCGCACTTCTGGCTGTCCGATGAGTGGTTCACGCCGGACGGCGTCCCCGGCATCGCCATTCCGTTTTATCTCGCACATCCGCGTCTCGCGAGGCTCGAGCTCTCGCAGATGCTCGAAGTGGAAGGCGGCGACCCCGACGAGTGCCTGAGAATTCTGCGCCACGAAGCGGGCCACGCCATCGACAACGCGTATCAGCTGCGCAGCCGGCCGACGCGACGGCGGCTCTTCGGCCTGCCCACGACGCCGTATCCCGAGTACTACACGCCGAAGCCGTACAGCAAGAGCTTCGTGCAGCATCTCGATCATTGGTACGCGCAGAGCCATCCCGATGAAGACTTCGCCGAGACGTTTGCCGTCTGGCTCGACCCGCAGTCGATGTGGGCCACGCGCTACGGCGGCTGGCCGGCGCAGCGCAAGCTCGAATACATGGGCCGGCTGATGCGTGAGCTCGCGACGCGCCGGCCGCATATCCAGTCGAAGCGTCAGGTCGATCCGCTCCCGCGCCTGCGCAAGACGCTCGGCGAGCACTACAGCACGAAGCGGGAGCACTACGGACTGGATCATCCCAATTTCTACGACCGCGACCTCCGCAATCTCTTCTCCGACGCGCCGGAATACGCGAAGCGGCCGTCGGCTGCACGCTTCGTGCGCAAGATCCGAAAGGACGTCCGCAGCACCGTGGCGAGCTTCACCGACAGCTACCAGTACACGATCGATCAGCTCCTCCAGGAGATCATCGTCCGCTGCCGCGAGCAGAACCTCCACCTCACCGACTCCGAGGAGTCCACCAAGATCGACTTCATGGTCTTTCTCACCGTGCAGACGATGAACTATCTGCACAGCGGGCGGCACCGGGTGGCGCTATGACGGTGAGCCGCATGCGCGTGCTGGCGCTCGTCCACCGGCATCTGATTCCGCCGGACACGATCGAAGAGGGCGTCGACATCACCGCGGCGCCGTGGCGGACCGAGTACGACGTCGTCACCGCGTTGCGCGGGATGGGACACGACGTGCAGGTGCTCGGCGTCCACGACGACCTGGGCGTGCTGCGACGCGCGGCGACCGAGTGGAAGCCGCACATCGCGTTCAACCTGCTCGAGGGGTTCGACGACATCACGATCTTCGACCAGAACGTCGTCAGCCACCTGGAGCTGCTGAAGCTGTCCTACACCGGGTGCAATCCGCGCGGCCTGCTGCTCGCGCGCGACAAGTCGCTGTCGAAAAAGCTCCTGGCGTATCACCGCATCGCGGTGCCTGAGTTCGAGGTGTTCCGGGCGGGGCGGCCGATCCGGCGGCCCAAGCGGCTGCAGTTTCCGCTGATGGTGAAGTCGCTGACGCAGGAGGCGTCCATCGGGATTTCGCAGGCCTCGGTCGTCGACAGCGACGAGAAGCTGAAGGAGCGCGTCACCTTCATCCACGACAGCATCGGCACAGCGGCCATCGCCGAGCAGTACATCGAAGGGCGCGAGCTCTACGTCGGCATTCTCGGCAATCAGGTGCTGCAGGCGCTGCCGGTGTGGGAGCTGTTTTTCACGAACATGCCGGAGGGCGCCAGACGGATCGCGACCGACCGCGTGAAGTGGAGCGTGAAGTACCAGAAGAAGTACGGCATCGACAGCGGGCCGGCGACCGAGCTGACCGACGCCGTCAGCCAGCAGATTCAGCACCTCTGCAAGCGCGCCTACCGGGCGCTCGAGCTGAGCGGCTACGCGCGCATCGATCTGCGGATGGATGAGACGGGCACCGTGTGGGTGCTCGAGGCGAACCCGAACCCGCAGATTGCGCGCGGGGAGGATTTCGCGGCGTCGGCGGAGAAAGTCGGACTGTCCTACGAAGCGGTGCTGCAGCGCATCATCAACCTGGGTGTGCGGTGGCAGCCGGAGAGCGTCGCATGAGGGCGTAGACGAGCAACGCGACAATCGCGAGCCGCAACCCCCTGTCAGGATTTGCGCGCGGCTGCCTCCAGAAGTTCCGGCGCCCGGAGCTGGTCGGCCGGGCCATGGGGCGCGCTCGGCGCCAGGTAGACCATCGCCTGATGGCTGATCCGCTCGTCGAGGCTCTTCACCACCCGGGCTGAGCCGCCGGCGGTCTTTTTCGTCTTCATGAACCCGAACACCACGCAGAACCCGATGAAGAGCACCAGCACGAACACCGTGCTCGAGGCGAGTGGCGTGCCAAACTGCTTGACGAACAGCCACACGTCGGCGCCGCTCATTCGTTGTCCTCAGGGTTGACGGGCAGTACCTCGTACAGGACGAGCCCCCGGCGCACTTCTTCCATCGCCAGCCGCTCCGGCTTCTTCGGGAGCTGCACGTCGGCCGTCCCGGCGATGCGCAGCCGCGCCCCGCGGCGCAACTGCTTGGCCCGCAGGGCGGCGACGTCGACAAACAGGAAACGGCTTTCGATCGGAGGCGCCGGCTCCGCGGGAATCAGCGCCCCCTCTAACACGTCGGTTGGACTTAGGGCATCCATGACGGGACCGGATCGTAACACGTGCGGTTACTATGCCGCTACTTCGTCTCCGCGTACTCGGCGTCGACGACTTCGCCCTCTTTCACGGCGTCCGAACCTGGCGAACCCTGTGGACCTTGCGAACCCTGCGAACCCTTGTAAAGCTGCTCCGCCATCGCATGCGCCGCGCGCTGCAGATCCTCGGTCGCCTTCTTGATCGCCGCGACGTCCTCGCCCTGCGCGACCTTGCGCACCTCGGCGATCGCGGCCTCGATCCGCGACAGGTCGCCGACCGCCACTTTCTCGCGGTTGTCGTTGACCGTCTTCTCGACCTGGTACGCCAACGAATCGGCCTGGTTGCGCGCGTCGATGAGATCGCGCCGCGCCTGATCGTCCGACGCATGGCTCTGCGCTTCCTTCACCAGCCGATCGACTTCGTCTTTCGACAAACCGCTCGCGCCGCTGATGGTGATCTTCTGTTCCTGCCCGGTCGCCATGTCCTTCGCCGACACGCTGACGATGCCGTTGGCGTCGATGTCGAAGGCGACCTCGACCTGCGGCACGCCGCGAGGCGCCGGCGGCAGGCCGGTCAGGTGGAAGCGGCCGAGCGTCCGGTTGTCGCGCGCCAGCGGGCGCTCGCCCTGCAGGACGTGGACCTCGACGCTCGTCTGGCTGTCGGTCGCCGTCGAGAACGTCTCGCTCTTGCGCGTCGGGATCGTCGTATTCCGCGCGATGAGCGTCGTCGTCACGCCGCCGAGCGTTTCGATGCCGAGCGACAACGGCGTCACGTCGAGCAGCAGCAGATCCTTGACGTCGCCCGTGAGCACGCCGCCCTGCGCCGCCGCGCCGACCGCCACCACTTCATCCGGATTGACCCCTTTGTGCGGTTCCTTCCCGAAGAACTCGCGCACCAGCTGCTGAACCTTCGGCATGCGCGTCGAGCCGCCGACGAGCACGACCTCGTCGATCTTCGCCGGGTCGACGCCTGCGTCCGCCAAAGCCTGCTTCACCGGCGCCATCGTGCGCTGCAAGAGATCGTCGACGAGCTGCTCGAGCTTGGCGCGCGTCAGCTTGACCTGCAGATGCTTGGGACCCGTCTGATCGGCCGTCACGAACGGCAGGTTGATCTCGGTCTCCATCGCCGTCGAGAGCTCGATCTTGGCCTTCTCGGCGCCTTCCTTGAGACGCTGCAACGCCATGCGATCCTTGGTGAGATCGACGCCTTCGCTCTTCTTGAACTCGGCGGCGAGCCACTCGATGATGCGATCGTCGAGGTCGTCGCCGCCCAGATGCGTGTCGCCGTTGGTGGCCTTCACCTCGACGACGCCCTCGCCCACTTCGAGGACCGAGATGTCGAAGGTGCCGCCGCCGAAGTCGTACACGGCGATCGTTTCGTCCTTCTGCTTGTCGAGCCCGTACGCCAGCGCCGCGGCGGTCGGCTCGTTGATGATGCGGAGCACGTTCAGCCCCGCGATGCGGCCCGCGTCCTTGGTGGCTTGCCGCTGCGCATCGTTGAAGTACGCCGGCACGGTGATCACCGCATCGGTCACCTTCTCGCCGAGGTAATCCTCAGCCGCCTGCTTCAGCTTCTGCAGGATCATCGCCGAAATCTCCGGCGGCGAGTATCGCTTGTCGCGCGCCTCGACCCACGCGTCGCCGTTCTGCGCGCGCACCATCGTGTAGGGCACGCGCGAGGCTTCGCTCGTCACCTCGTCGAACTTGCGGCCCATGAATCGCTTGATCGAAAACACCGTGTTCTCCGGGTTGGTCACCGCCTGGCGCTTCGCCACCTGCCCGACCAGGCGCTCGCCGTCCTTCGCGATGGCGACGACCGAGGGCGTGATGCGCGAGCCTTCCTGATTGACGATGACGGCCGGCTGCCCGTTTTCCATGACCGCGACCACCGAGTTGGTGGTGCCGAGGTCGATTCCAATCACTTTGTTTGCCATATGTCGCAAGCATAAGCCACTTATGAGTGTATGTCAAGCATGTTATCTTAGTCCGTTACAGTCATATCTTAAAAAGAGCTATCCCACAGCCGAACTTAGGGTTACGAGCCGCTGGCGGTCTGAGGGAACCCTGTGCGATCATGCCGCCATGCGCTCTCGCATCCATGCGGTCGTCCTCCCGTCGGAACTCGGCGACTTCGCCGACGAGGTGCGCCGCGTGTTCCTCGAACTCGGCCGCACCGGCGGGTCGGGTTCGCTCGCGGGCGAATACTCGCCGCCGATCGACGTCTTCGAAACCGACGAAGCCGTGGAGGTGGCGGTGGATCTGCCGGGCGTCGACCCGGCCGCCGTGCGCATCCTGGTCAAGGGCGACGCGGTGCTGATCATCGGCGAAAAGGCGGCGCGTCGAGGACGGAGCGAATCGACTTTTCACTTGGTCGAGCGCGGTTTCGGGCGCTTTGCGCGCGCGGTCCGTCTCGACCGCGCCTGCGACGCGACGCACGCGCGCGCGACGCTCGACCACGGCGAGCTCCGCATCTCCATCCCGAAGATCGCGGATCGTCGCGGCCGCGCGATGGCCATTCCGATCACCTCGTGAGAATCCTCTTCATCGGCGACATCGTCGGGCGGCCGGGCCGCGAGCTGGTGCGGCGCGGACTGGCCGCGATCGTCGAGCAGCACGCGATCGATCTGGTGATCGCCAACGCCGAGAACTCGGCGGCCGGCTTCGGCATCACGCGCGAGATCGGCGATCAGCTGCTCGAGTGGGGCGTCGACGTCATGACGTCGGGCAATCACATCTGGGACAAGAAAGAGGCGCTCGCCTACATCGGCGCCGAGCCGCGCCTGCTGCGGCCGGCCAACTTCCCGGCCGGCGCGCCGGGCAACGGCCACTATCTGGCGAGAACGAAAGGCGACGTGTCGGTCGGTGTGGTGAACGTGATGGGCCGCGCCTTCATGGCGCCGCTCGACGATCCCTTCGCGTCCGTGCTCCGGGAAATCGAGGCCCTCCGCGCGCGGACGCGCATCATCTTCGTGGATTTCCACGCGGAAGCCACGTCGGAGAAGATCGCGATGGGCTGGCACCTGGACGGCAAAGTCACGGCGGTGGTCGGCACGCACACGCACGTGCAGACGGCCGACGAGCGGATCCTGCCGAAAGGGACCGCCTACCTGACCGACGTCGGCATGACCGGCCCGCACGATTCGGTCGTCGGCGTGGAGATCGACGCGGCGCTCGGCAAATTCCTGACGGGGCTGCCGGCGCGATTCGAAACCGCCACGGGGAACCCGCGACTGCACGCGGTCATCGTGGACGCCGACGAGCGGACCGGCCGGGCGACCGACATCGAGCGTCTCAGCCTCGGGCCTGACGATTTCAATACGCCATGAGTGACCTCTTCGATCTGCCGTTCGAGGAAAAAGACGAGCAGACGCCCGTAGCCGCTCGCCGCGTCCTGACCGTCACCGAGCTGACGGTGCGCGTCCGCGATCTGCTCGAGAGCGAGTTCGTCGAGGTGTGGGTCGAAGGCGAGCTGTCCAACGCGCGCGTGTGGAACACGGGGCATCTCTACTTCACGCTGAAGGATTCGGCCGCGCAGATTCACGGCGTGATGTTTCGGTCGGCGCTGCGCTACCTGAAGTTCAAGCCGGCCGACGGCCTGCGCGTCGTGGCGCGCGGGCGCCTGTCGGTGTACGAGCCGAAAGGCGAATATCAGCTCGTCTGCGAGCACATGGAGCCGCAGGGGCTCGGCGCGCTGCAGCTCGCCTTCGATCAGCTCAAGAAGCGGCTGCAGGAGGAGGGGCTCTTCGACACGGCGCGCAAGCGGGCGCTGCCCTCGCTGCCGCGCAAGATCGGGATCGTCACGTCACTCGACGGCGCCGCCATCCGCGACATCATCAAAGTGCTGCGGCGGCGTTATGCGAACGCCCACCTGATCGTCCGGCCGACGCGCGTGCAGGGCGAAGGCGCCGCGGCCGAGATTGCGCGGGCGCTGCACGCGATTGGACGCGTCGCCGGTGTCGACGTCGTCATCGTCGGGCGGGGCGGCGGGTCGATCGAGGATTTGTGGGCGTTCAACGAGGAGGTCGTCGCGCGCGCGATTGCGGCGTCGCCCGTGCCGGTGATCTCGGCGGTCGGCCACGAAGCCGACGTGACGATCGCGGATCTCGTCGCCGACCTGCGCGCGCCGACGCCGTCGGCCGCCGCCGAGATCGTCGTGTCGCGCAAGGACGAGTTCTGCGGCCGCATCGACGGCCTGGAGGATCGGCTGCGCGCCGCGGCGCGCGGACGCGTGCAGGGGCTGAGCCGCCGCGTCCACATGCTGAGCGGACGCTCGGCGCTCGCCGGCTATCGGGGCCGCGTGGCGATGCGGGGACGTCACGCCGCGGAGCTCACCCATGCGCTGGCGCGCGTGATGCGCGCGACGTTCGCAGCGCGCGAACGGCGGATTCAGCAGCTGCGCCGTCAGCTCGAGACGTTCGATCTCGGCCGGCGGCTGGCGGGCTTCCGGACGCGGCTCGTCACCGGACGCGGCGCACTCGAGAAAGCGATCACCGCACGGCAACACCGCGCCGACTCGCAGCTGCGCGACGGCGCACGCCGCCTCGAGGCGATGAGTCCGCTGGCGGTGCTCGGCCGCGGGTACGCGGTGGCCTGGAACGCCGACCGGACGCGCGTGCTGCGCGCGGCCTCGGACGTCGCGACGGGCGACGCCGTGAGGGTGACGCTGGCGAAGGGCGAACTCGAGTGTGAGGTGCGTTCGACCAAACAAAGGTGAAGAACCGTACGGTTTTCCGTTTGTGTCCTTGGTGTCCTTTGTGGTGAAGTCAGAACAGCAATATGCCCGAGCCGTCAATTAAGGACTTCGAAGCCGCGATCGCCGAGCTCGAGTCGATCGTCAAGAAGCTCGAGGAAGGCGACCTGCCGCTCGAGCAATCGCTGACGCTCTACGAGCGCGGCGTGCAGCTCTCGCGCTTCTGCCACGCGCGGCTCGAGGAAGCCGAGCGCCGGATCGAGATCTTGAGCGATCGGGGCGAGCTGAAGCCCGCGCCCGCCTCGCTCGTCTCGGGCGTCTCGGGCGATGACCCCGAGCGCGGCTGACGTGGCGCGCACAGAACCGCTCGCGGCGTTTCTCGCCCGCACGCGCGCGCGCGTGGACGAGGCGCTCGAGCGCTATCTGCCGCGGCCGCCCGCGTGCCCACCGCTCATGAGCGAGGCGATGCGCTACAGCGTGTTCGCCGGCGGCAAACGGTTCCGCCCCATCCTCACGCTCGCCGCCGCCGACGCCGTCGCGCGTGGAGCGGACGCCGCCGCGCTTCCCGCGGCCTGCGCCATCGAGCTGATTCACACCTACTCGCTCATTCACGACGACCTGCCCGCGATGGACAACGACACGCTCCGCCGCGGCCGCCCGACGCTCCACGTCGTCTACGGCGACGGCATCGCGATCCTCGCGGGCGACGGCCTGCAGGCCGAGGCGTTCGCCCTCCTGGCGCGCGAACCGGACGATGCGGCGCTCGCCGGGCGAAGACTGCGCGTCCTGCAGCTGGTGGCCGAGGCCGCTGGATCGATCGGCATGGTGGGCGGGCAGGCGATCGATCTGCAGGCGGCCGGCCAGGCGCCCGGGAACCGCGTCGAGCTCGATGCGGGCGGTCTGCGCGGCATGCACGCGAGGAAAACCGGCGCGCTCATTCGCGCCTCCGCGATGAGCGGCGCCGTCATGGCGGGAGCCGGCGAGGACGCCGTCCGCGCGGCAGACCGCTACGCGGCCGACCTCGGGCTCGCCTTCCAGATCGTGGACGACATTCTCGACGTCGAAGGCGAAGCCGGCCAGCTCGGGAAAACCGCCGGCAAAGACGCCGCGGCGGCGAAGCCGACCTATCCGGCGCTCTTCGGCCTCGATCGCTCGCGGACGCTCGCCGCCGAGTGCATCGCGCGCGCGCACGCGGCGCTGGAGGAGGCCCGGCTGGCCGACGGGTGGCTCGGCGCGATCGCCGACTGGATCCTGCACCGCAAGAGCTGACCCTGTTGCTGCGGACTCCGCGTCCGCCTTCAGGCGGACACGGGGGCGTCGGCGCCCAGCGCGGCGTGCGCCACGCGAATCAGCAGCGCGGCGACATCTTCGGGCGAACGCGATCGGCCGGCCAACGCATCGAAGGTCTCGAAACTCGTCAGGGTGTGCAGCAGGTCCGTGACGTCTTCGATCGACGCATCCACCGGCTGGCCGAGGGTGTCGATCAGCTGGATGACGAGGACGCGCAGCCCCGCACGCCGCTTCGCGTCGCGCGCGCTGACCGCGCCTTCCACTTCGGGATCGAGGCCCGCGAGGCTGCGGAGGCGCCGAATCACGACGCGGTCGCTCGCCCAGAAGCCGACAAAGGCGGCGATGAATTCGTCGAGCGCGTCGAGCGGGTCGATCCGGGTGACCGGGCCAGCCCGGCCCAGGGAGGCGTGCAGGCGATCCACGAGGCTGCCCGCGGCCAGCGCGTCCAGCAGAGCATCCAACAGGGCGCCCTTCGAGTCGAACTGGTAGTACACCGTCATGCGTGCGACGCCGGCGCGGTCGGCGACCGCGTCGATCGTGAACCCCGCGAAGCCGTGTTCGCCGAGCACGTCGCGCGCGCCGGCCAGAATGCGCGCCCGGGTGTCTTCGACCGCAGCTTCGCGGCGACCGAGGCGGTAAGGGCGAGGGGACATAAGAAGGCCTATTTATTTAATCGTACTGCCTGTATAAATAATAGCACGGCTGTCAATTTGCCATCTCCACCGCCGCCGTGAAATCCTGCTGCCTGGCTTGCCGAAAACAACCCGTCTCGACGCACTTGTCCTCGATCGCGGGTTAGCGGCGTCGCGTGAACGCGCCCGTGCGCTCATCCTCGCCGGCCAGGTGAGGGTAGACGGCCAGGTCGTCTCGAAGGCCGGCGCGCCCACCGCCCCTGATGCCCGCATCGAGCTCGCCGTGCCCGACCATCCGTACGTCGGCCGCGGCGGCGTCAAGCTCGCGCACGCGCTCGAGGCCTTCGCCGTGGATCCCACCGGCCGCCGCGCCCTCGATGTCGGCGCCTCGACCGGCGGCTTCACCGACGTGCTGCTGCAGCGAGGAGCCGCCAGCGTCATCGCGCTCGACGTCGGCCACGGTCAGCTCGATTGGCGCCTGCGCACCGACCCGCGCGTCATCGTCCGCGAGGGCGTCAATGCCCGGGCGCTCACGAGCGCGGATGTACCGCACGAGGTCGACATCGTGACCGTCGACGTCGCGTTCATCTCGCTGCGCCTCATTTTGCCGGCACTCCCGCCGTTTCTCGCCCCGGGGGCCGACATCGTGGCGCTCGTCAAACCCCAATTCGAGGCCGGGCGCGAGGAGGTCGGGCGGCGCGGTCTGGTCACCGATCCGGCGGTGCACGAGGCGGTGATCGCGCGGGTCACCGAGGCGGCCGAGGCCATCGGGCTGCAGCGCCTGGGCATGACGCCGTCTCCAATCACCGGCGCGACCGGCAACCAGGAGTTTTTTCTGCATCTTCGCGCACGGCGGGCCTAGAGACCTGCGAACCTGCGCTACGATCGATGACAAGCCGATGACCTCCACCCAACCGCTCGCGCCGGTGTCGCGCGTCGGGATCGTCGCCAAGTCCCATTTGCGGGCCGCGGCGCCGCATCTCCTCGAGATCTCCGCCTGGCTCGACGCGCGCGGCGTCACCGCGGTCTTCGAAACCGCGACGGCGGCGCTCATGCCGCCCGCGCCCGGCCGGAGGGTCGCCGACAAGCGCGCGCTCGTGGACGAAGTGGACCTGGTGCTCGTCCTCGGCGGCGACGGCACGCTCCTCGGCATGGCCGATCGCATCGGCGAGGCCGGCTCGGGCATCCCGATCCTCGGCGTGAACTTCGGCAGCCTCGGCTTCCTCACCGAAGTGACGCTGCCCGAGATCTATCCGTCGCTCGACGCGGCCCTCAGCGGCCGCGCGCACATCGAGGAGCGCCTGATGCTCCGCTCGACGACGATCCGCGGCGGCGCGACGTTCGCCGAGCACATCGTGCTGAACGACGTGGTCATCACCAAGGGCGCGCGCTCGCGGATGATCGATCTCTCAGTGTGGATTGGGGAGGAGTTCGTCACGCGCGTGAAGGCCGACGGCCTGATCATCGCCACACCGACGGGCTCGACGGCCTACAACCTCGCCGCCGGCGGTCCGATCGTGCGGCCCAACGTGGACGCGGTGATCGTCACGCCGATCGCGCCGCACACGCTGACCAACCGGCCGATCGTCATCCCCGCGTCGTCCGCGGTCCGCGTGCAGCCGTTGATGGACGACCACGACGAGGTCTTCATCACCTTCGACGGCCAGGCCGGTCTCGAGCTGCGCCCCGGCGATGAAATCCGCGTGTGCCGCACCGACCACACGCTGCGGCTGATCCGCCCGTCGACGCGCAGCTATTTCGAAGTGCTGCGGCAGAAGCTCAAATGGGGCGAGCGCTAGCTACGGCATCGTCAGCAGGGCGGCCATCGACTCCACGGCGCCCCACAAGTTCTCAATCCGCAGATTTTCGTTCGGCCCGTGCTGATTGTTGTCGAAGTTGACGACCGACAGCCCAAAGGTCGGGACCTTCAGCACGTCGCTGAACACGTAGAACGGCAGGCTGCCGCCAAGCGTCGGCAGGCGCACGATCGGACCGCCGGCGGCGTCCGACAGCGCCTTGACGATGGACGCGGCAATCGGCAGGTCCATCGACGTGCGGCCAGCGGGATAGCCGCCGACACGCGTCACGCGCGCGATCCACGGATGCGCCGCGCGCATCGCCGCGTCGGGCTCGGCATCGGCCACGAAGAACCCTTGCGCGCGCACGTGCGCCACGATCCGCTCGAACTGCCGTGCCGGATCGATCGCCTTGACGAGACGCACGTCGAGGCGCGCGCTCGCGTCCGCGGGAATGATCGTGCGGCCCTGGCCGCCGACCGTCCCCGACTCGAGACCGTTGACGTTCAGCGCGGGCTGGTTGTGCCACAGCTCGAGACGCTGGGACGCATTCTCCTGACGCGAGAAGCCGAACGCCTGCATCAGCGACGGCTCGACATCCGGAATCTCCTCGATCGCCCGCCGCTCCGCCGCGGTCAGCGGCACCACATCGTCGTAAAAGCCGGCGATGGTGACGCGGCCGCGCTCGTCCTTCATCGACGCCAGGAGCCTGGCGAGCGCCAGCGCCGGGTTGGGCGCCCAGTTGCCGTAGTTGCCGCTATGGAGATCGCGGTTCGCGCCGTACACCGTGATGAGGGCGGCCATGACGCCGCGCGCGCCGAAATTGAGCGTCGTGCGGCCGCTCGCGTGGCGCGGGCCGTCGACCATCATCAGCGCGTCGCCGCGCATGCGATCGCCGTGCGCGCGGACGATCGCGTCGAGGGAGGGCGACCCGGCCTCTTCGTCGCCTTCGAGGATCACGCGAACGGTCGACGTCAGTGGCGCAGCGGACGCGTCAAGCGCGTCGATCGCGGCAAGAAACGCCACGATCGGCGACTTGTCGTCCGACGACGACCGGCCGTAGATGCGCCACTCGCCGTCGATCGGGCCGGTCAACTGCGCGAGCGTCAGCGTGCGCGCATCGGCGGCGGGACCCGTGACGACCACCGGCGTGAACGGCGGACCGTGCGTCCACTCGCGCGGATCCACCGGCTGGCCGTCGTAGTGAAAGTAGAACGTGAGCGTGCGGACGGCGTTCGGCGCGCGGCGCTCGGCCAGCACGACCGGCGAGCCCGACGTCGGGAGGATCTCGGCGGTGAACCGCCTGCGCGCGAGCATCTGTGTGAGCGCGTCGGCATTGCGCGCCATGTCGCCCTGGTTGGTCGCGACGTTGGGCAGCGACAGCAGATCGAACAGCTCTCGCAGAATCGCCGTTTCGTGCTGCGTGCGCCACGTCCGCACCTGCGTCAACGTGGAATCGGGCGCCGCGAGCGCGACGACGACGCCACACGCAATCAGCAGATATCTCAATCCTTCCTGCCTTTCCCGCCCGTCTTTTTCCTATGCTTGCGGGGCCCCACCCCCGCTCGCTCGCGCTGCGGCGCTCGAAGACTCGCTCTCCTCGCGCGGGCCGCAGGCGCTCCCTATCTGCCCGCTTCCCGCCGCTTCTCGCGAAAATACTGGACCTGATACTTCTGGACGTTGCGGTTGTGCTCCTCGAGCGTCCGCGCGAACACGTGCGAGCCGTCGTTGCGGCTGACGAAGTACAGGAAATCGGCCTCCGCCGGATGGATCGCGGCGTCGATGGATGCCTTCCCCGGCGATGCAATCGGACCGGGCGGCAAACCAGGATAGCGGTACGTGTTGTACGGCGAGTCGAACGCGAGACCCTCGCGCGTGAGATTGCCGTTGTATTCCCCCGCTTTCGCCAGCGCGTAAATCACCGTCGGATCGCATTGCAGCGGCATCCCAATCCGCAGCCGGTTCTCGTAGACCGACGCGACGAGCGGACGCTCATCAGGGCGCGCCGTCTCTTTCTCGACGATCGATGCCAGCGTCATCGTCTGGCGGACAGTCAGGCCGCGCGACTGGGCCGCCTGCTTCATCGCGGGCGTGAAGACCCGCAGGAACCGATCGACCATCAGCCGCACGAGCCGCGGCGCGTCGGTATGCCGCGACAACGCGTACGTTTCAGGAAAGAGGTATCCCTCGAGATCGCGCGCCGCCGGATCGATCGCCGCGACGAGCGACGCGTCTTTCGAGGCCGCGACAAACGCCGACGCCGGCCCGAGCGCGTGCGACTCGAAGATGGCCGCCATCTCCGCGACGGTCAGCCCTTCGGGAAAGGTCACAGGGATGACGAACACGTCCCCCCGGGCGATCTTGGCGATGACCGCGGAGGGCGTCATCGGCTGATCGAACCGGTACTCGCCGGCCTTGAGACGCCGCCCCTCGCCGTTCATCCAGAGCGCAAGCCGGTACGTCGTGACGTCGCGGATCACGCCGCTCGACACGAGGCGATCGCCAATCGCCCGGCTGCCCGAGCCGGCCGGAATGTCGACGAACTGCTCGACGCCGGCGTACCCACGGTACGGCTCGCGCGCGCGCTGATAGAGCCACGCGCCAACGGCGCCGGCGGCAACGACGAGCAGAAGAAGAAAGAGCGCGAGCTTCTTCATTCCCTATCCAGATAATCCTGCAGGATGATGGCGGCCGCGGCCGCGTCGATGAGCGCCTTGCGCTTGCGCCAGTCGCGCTCGCGGACGGCGAGGCGGCTCTCGGCTTCCCGGCTCGTCAGCCGTTCATCCTCCCGCATAATCGGCAGCGTCGTTCTCGCGCGCAAGGCGTCGACGAAGGCGTCGACCTTGGCCGTCTGCGCGCTCGGCGTCCCGTCGAGCCGCGCCGGCGCGCCGACGACGATCGTCGCCAGTCCGTCCTCTTCTGCGGCGAGCCGCGCAATCTCCGCGGCGACCCGCGCGACCGCATCGTCGGGCCCGTCGACCGTGAGCGTCGACAGCGGACGGGCCAGCGTGCCCGACGGATCGCTGATCGCCAGCCCGATGCGCCGGCCGCCCACATCAAGTCCTAATACGCGGCCCACGAGGCGACGAGAGGCGGTCACACGCGCTAGTGTAATGCGGGTGCTATAATTCCGACTCCCCCGAAACGCCTGTGACACGCCTGTCTGTCGTCCTGTTCTCCGTCTGTCTCGGGCTGGCCATCGCCTGCGGTCCCTCGCGCGCGCCCGAAAAGTTTCACCAGAAGCTCGTCATCCTCGGATTCGACGGCCTGGATCCGCGCCTCGTCCAGAAGTGGATGGACGAAGGCAAGCTGCCCAACATGCAGAAGCTCGCCAAGCAGGGCGGGCTCCATCGTTTGGAGACGACGCATTCGCCCGAGTCGCCGACGGCGTGGGCGTCGTTTGCGACCGGCGTGAACGCGGGCAAGCACAACATCTACGACTTCCTGATTCGCGACACCAAGACCTACATGCCCGATCTCGGGATGGTGCACCGCGAGCCGCCGCGCTTCATTCTCAACTACATTCCGATCGCGGCGCCCAAGCTCACCTCCATTCGCGGCGGCACCTCGTTCTGGGTGACCGCGGGCCGCGCCGGCGTCCGGTCGAGGGTGCTGACGGTGCCCGTCACGTTTCCGCCCGAGGACGTCCCGAACGGCGAGCTGCTCTCCGGCCTGCCGCTGCCCGACATCCGCGGGACGATGGGCACGTTCTCGTACTACGGCACCGATCTCAGCCGCTACGAGGAAGGCGACACCGAGATGGGCGGGCTGCTCAAGCGTCTGGTCTTCGACGGCGACAACGCGCAGACCGAGCTCGTGGGGCCGCCCAATCCGATCGTCCGCCAGCAGTTGCGCGAGGCGCGCGCCACGCCGCATCCGACCGACGGCGACCGGACGCGGATCGCGGAGCTCGAGGCGCACGAGTTCGTGCGCCTGCCGATCGCGATCTACTGGAACAAGGCCGGCAAGTCGGCGACGATCGATCTCGGCGACAGCACCGTTCACCTGCAGGAAGGTGAATGGAGCAAATGGATCAATCTCGACTTCACCATCAATCTGCTCGTGCGCGTGCACGGCATGGCACAGCTCTATCTGATTCGCGCCGGCCAGGAGCTGCAGCTCTACATCTCGCCCGTCAACTGGAAACCGGACAACCCGCCGGCGGCGATGTCCGCACCGGCGTCGCTCTCCGCCGATCTCTACGAGCGCCTCGGCGCCTACCGCACGCTCGGGTGGGCGGAAGCCACCTGGCCGTTGAACGAAGACCGGCTCGACGAGAAGGCGTTCATGGACGACCTCTATCGCGCGTTCGACGACCGCGCGCAGGTCATCCTGCAGCGCCTCGACAGCCAACAGTGGGATCTGCTCGTCGGCGTGATCGAATCGACCGACCGCGTCCAGCACATGATGTGGCGGCTCATCGACCCGACGCATCCGATGTACGACAAGGCGCTCGCGGCGAAGTTCGGCGACTCGATCGAGCGTGTGTACCGCCGCTGCGACGAGTTCGTCGGCGAGGTCATGTCGCGCGTCGATGCGACGACGCCGATCCTGATCGTCTCCGATCACGGCTTCCACTCGTTCCGCGAATCGGTGAACCTGAACACGTGGCTCGTGCAGGAAGGCTTCATGACGCTGCAGGGCCAGGCGCCGGGCGAGAAGAAGCTCCGCGATCTGTTCGGCGGGGGCGGTCAGTTCTGGGAGAACGTCGACTGGTCGCGCACGAAAGCCTATGCGATGGGCCTCGGCCAGATCTATCTCAACCTGCAGGGCCGCGAAGGCCACGGCATCGTGGCGCCCGGCGCGGAATCGCGCGCGGTGCAGGACGCGATCGCGCAGAAGCTCCTGACGCTCGCCGACCCGAAAACCGGCGCGCGCATCGTCGACGCGGTGTACAAGAGTGAAGACATCTACACCGGTCCCTTCGTCGGCAACGCCGCGGAGCTGCAGGTCGGGTTGGCGGAAGGCTATCGCGTCTCGTGGCAGACCGCTCTCGGCGGCGCGCCAGAGGGAATCGTGTATCCCAACATGAAGAAGTGGTCGGGCGACCACGGTGCGTACGACTACAAGTCGACGCCGGGAACGCTGATTTCGAGCCGGCCGATTGACGCGTCGCTCGCGAGCATCATGGATCTGGCGCCGACGGTGTTGAAGTATTTCGGACTGCCGATACCCAGTGATATTGATGGCAAGCCGCTCTTCTAAACGTACCTCGTGGCTGGTGGCTGGTGGCTGGTGGCTGGCGCTCGGCGTCGCGATGCTCGCGCAGCAACCCGACCGCGCGCGAACCGAGGCGCTCGCACGCCGCGCCGCCGAGCGGCTGCAGACGCTGCAGCGCGAAGCCGACGATCTCGCGTCGCAGGAGCAGTCGGTGCTGGGCGATCTCCGCAAGCTCGAGCTCGAGCGGCAGATCAAGGCGGAAGAGTTCAAGCAGGCCGACGCGCAGGTGCAGGCGGTCGCCGCCGATCTGACCAGCGCCACGGCCCGGATGCGCGAACTCGAACAAAAAGATCTCGCCGAGCGCCCGGGCCTCCGCGCGCGGCTCGTCGAAATCTACAAGCTCGGCCAGGGCCGCTATCTGCGTCTGCTGCTCTCGACGGCCGACCTCCGGAGCGTCGGCCAAGCGTCGCGCACGGTCGGCGCGCTCGCCGACCTCGATCGCCAGCGCATCGCCGATCATCAGCGCACGCTCGCCGCGCTGAAGACGACGCAGGCGCAGCTCGAGTCGCGTCAGCAGGCGCTCGAGAAGCTGCGCGCCGACGCGCAGCACGCGCAGGCGGCAGCCGACCGCGCGGCCCAGGCGCGCAACGACTTGATCCGCGACATCGACCGGCGGCGCGATCTCAATGCGCAGCTGGCCGGCGAGCTCCAGGCGGTCCAGCAGAAACTGCAGTCGGCATTGCGCGACATCGCCGGCGGCGCCAATGTGGCCAACAGCCCCGCGGCCGACGCGGCGCTTCCGCTCCGCCCGTTCCGCGGCGACCTGCCGTGGCCGGTCGGCGGCTCGCTGCGGCGGCGGTTCGCGAAAACCGCCGGCGCGCACGGCGCGGCGTCCAATGGCGTAGAGATCGCGGCGCCCGAAGGCGCACCGGTCCAGGCCGTTCACGACGGCGTCATCGCCTTTGCGGACCGGTTTGCCGGGTTCGGGAACCTGGTGATTGTCGACCACGGGGCGCGGGCCTTCAGCCTCTACGGCAACCTGCTCGACATCGCGGTCAAGAAAGGCGCGCGCGTGGAGCGGGGGCAGACGGTCGGCAGCGTCGGGCGGTCCCCGACCGGCCCGGCCGGGCTGTACTTCGAGCTGCGCGTCGACGGTCAGCCGGTGGATCCTCTACAATGGCTGAAGAGAAAGTAGGCCTATGAGTTCCCGCACGCGCATGATCGTCCTGTCCATTTCGGCTCCCGTGATCGTGTTCGCGATCGTCGGCGGCTTCCTCGGCAAGGTCATGGCGCGCGAGGACACGTACCAGAGCCTCAAGATGTTCGACGATGTGACGCAGGCCATCACGAGCAGCTACGTCGAGGACGTCAACGTCGACAAGGTGATGAACGGCGCGATGCGGGGGCTCGCCGACGGTCTCGACGCCGACAGCGCGTATCTGTCGGCGCAAGAGGTGAAGCAGGCCGAGAGCAGCGTGCCGCTCGCGGCGGGCGACGTCGGCGTCGAGCTGACGCGTCAGTATTATCTGCGCATCATCGCGGCCCGCGACAACTCGCCGGCGGCGAAGGCGGGGCTGCGCACGGGTGACTACGTCCGCATGATCGACAACATGCCGACGCGCGACATGTCGGTCTGGGAAGGCATGCGCGCGCTGCACGGCGCGCCGGGATCGACCGTCAAGCTCACGATCATCCGCGGCAACGCCGTCGACCCGCACATCGTCGAGCTCACGCGCGAGGCGCCGTCGGGCGCGGAGGTCACCGCCCGCATGGCCGCGCCGGGCGTCGGCTACGTGCGGATCGCGGCGCTCGGGCCGAAAGCGGTGGACGACGTGAAGTCGCGTGTCGCGGACCTCAAGAAGAACGGCGCGACGCAGTTGATCGTGGACGTGCGGCGAAGCTCGACCGGCGCGTTCGACACGGGCCTTGCGCTGGCGCGCCTCTTCGTCGCGAAGGGCACGCTCGCCATGCGCGAGACGAAAGGCGGCGAAAAGGAGACGATCGCCGCGGCGCCTGGCGACGGCGCGATCACGCTGCCGATCCAGCTCTTGATCGACACCGGCACGTCGGGCGCCGCCGAGCTCTTTGCGTCGGCGTTGGCCGGCAACGGGCGCGCGGAGCTGGTCGGGGAACACACGATCGGCCGCGCCGCGACCCAGAAACTCATCAAGCTGCCCGATGGCAGCGGCCTGTGGCTGTCCACCTCGCGCTATCTCACGCCGAACGGCGGCCCGCTTCACGAAAAGGGGCTCGAGCCGGGCGTCGCCGTCGACCAGCCGGACGTCGAATTCGGCCAGCCCGCGCCCACCACGGATCCGGTTCTCGACAAGGCGCTCGAGCGCGCGGCCGGGAAAGACGACAAGAAGGCGGCCTAAGTCGCGTGTTATACTGAGCGTTCGTCTTGACGCCTTATTTCATAGTGTAGGCGCGTAGCTCAGAGGTTAGAGCGCCTGCTTGACACGCAGGAGGTCGGTGGTTCGAGTCCACCCGTGCCTACCACGCTACGCGAAGGCCTCACGCAACCCCCGACATGAGCCAGGTCACGGTCACACTTCCCGACGGGTCGACCCGCACCGTCCCAGCCGGCACGCCCGTGCGCGCCGTCGCGGAAGGGATCTCGCCGAACCTCGCCAAAGCGGCGTTTGCCGGCGTGGTCGACGGCAGGCTGGTGGACCTGTCCTATGCGCTCGACAAGGACGCCGCGGTCCGCATCGTGACCGATCGGAGTCCCGAGGCGCTGCCGATCTACCGCCACAGCACGGCGCACCTGCTCGCGGCGGCCGTGACGAGTCTCTTTCCCGGCGCGCAGTGCGGCATCGGCCCGGCGACCGACGAAGGCTTCTTCTACGACTTCATCGTCTCGCGGCCGTTCGTGCCGGAGGACCTGGACGCGATCGAGCAGAAGATGAAAGAGCTCGTTGCCGCGGATCTCCCCTACGAGCGGCAGATGTGGCCGCGCGCGAAGGCCAGGGCGTTCTTCGCCGCGCGCGGCGAGCCGCTGAAGGTGCAACTGATCGACGAGAAGACCGAAGGCCAGAGCGTCGTGTCGTGCTATACGATCAACGATCCGGACACCTTCATCGACTTCTGCGTCGGCCCGCACGTGCCGTCGACCGGCAAGCTGAAAGGGTTCAAGCTGCTCTCGACGTCGAACGCGTACTGGAAAGGCGACGCACGCAACCAGCCGATGCAGCGCATCTACGGGACCGCCTTCTTCTCGGACAAGGAGCTCAAGGCGCACCTCACGCAGATCGAAGAGGCGAAGAAGCGCGACCACCGCAAGCTGGGCCGCGAGCTCGGGCTCTTCACGTTCCATCAATGGGCGCCCGGCGCGACGTTCTGGCAGGACAAGGGCACGACCCTGTACAACACGCTCGCCGATTACATGCGCAGCGTGCTGCTGCCCAACGGCTACGTCGAGGTGAAGACGCCGCTCATCTACAACAAGGCGCTGTGGGAAACGTCCGGGCACTGGGAGCACTATCGCCAGAACATGTTCCTCATCGAATCCGAGAACGAGCAGATGGGGATGAAGGCGATGAACTGCCCCGGCCATTACCTGCTCTACTCCAGCCAGGCGCACAGCTATCGCGAGCTGCCGCTCCGCTATCACGAGCAGACGCCGCTGCACCGCAACGAAGCCTCGGGCGTGTTGTCCGGCCTGACGCGCGTGCGGCAGTTCTCGCAGGACGACGGCCACTGTTTCGTGACGCAGGATCAGATCGGCGATGAAGTCGAGCGGATGCTGGGACTCGTGCGGCGGGTGTACGGCGACTTCAGCCTCGAGTACACCGCCAAACTGTCGACGCGGCCGCCCGAGTTCATGGGAGAGATCGCCACGTGGGATTCCGCCGAAGCGCAGCTGAAATCGGCGCTCGAACGGGCGGGACAGGCGTACACGATCAACGAAGGCGACGGCGCGTTCTACGGCCCGAAGATCGATTTCGACGTCACCGACGCGATTGGGCGCAAGTGGCAATGCGCGACGATTCAGCTCGACTACAACGCGCCGGAGCGCTTCGACCTGAAATATATCGGCGCCGACAATACGGAGCACCGCCCGGTGGTCATTCACCGCGCGATTTTCGGCAGCTTCGAGCGGTTCATCGCCATCCTGATCGAGCACTACGCGGGGGCGTTTCCGCTGTGGCTGGCCCCGGTTCAGGCGATTGTGCTGCCGATCTCGGACCGCCACCTCGTGTATGCGGCGTCGGTCCGCGACCAATTACGGGCGGCCGGGCTGCGGGTCGATCTCGACGAGCGCCAGGAAAAGATTGGATATAAGATCCGGGAGGCCCAGCTGCAGAAGGTCCCCTACATGCTGGTGGTGGGCGACCGGGAGAGCGAGAATGGCACTGCCTCCGTCCGAGGCCGGGCCGACGGCGACATCGGCGCGTATCGAGTCGAGGCCTTTGCTGAGCTCGCGAAAAGAGAAGTCGCGAACAAGGGCACGCAAACTGTGAAGGGCTGGCTCGACGCTGGCACGGAATTCAAGAGTACCTAGGAGGCATTTATCGCTTTCGACAGAAGTCCTCGCCGCGACGATCGTGTGCGGGTCAACGAACGAATCCGCGTCCGCGAAATCCGGGTGATCGACGACACGGGCAGTCAGCTCGGCATCATGCCGCCGCCGCAGGCCCTGGCCATCGCCAAGCAGAAGGGGCTCGACTTGGTCGAGATCTCGCCGACGGCGGTGCCGCCGGTCTGCCGGATCATGGATTTCGGAAAATATCAGTACCAGGAGCAGAAGCGCACGCGC
>Ga0097691_1000430_pt1 | contig 36866 bp, 46 predicted proteins | sample NGESurdeep072012_8_FD_72858 | JGI IMG/M metagenome (GOLD analysis project Ga0097691, IMG submission 72858) | Arctic peat soil microbial communities from Barrow, Alaska - NGEE Surface sample 210-1 deep-072012 | ecosystem: Environmental > Terrestrial > Soil > Wetlands > Peat ... | reverse complement strand
CAGGTGTGTCCACCCCAGCACTCTTGATTTTAATCATGGGAGATACATCATGCAAACCCCAACCCAAGCACTTAATATCGGCGCCGATGTCGCCAAGGACGAGATCGTCGTGGCCTGTTCGGAGGGCAGCTTGCCAACGCGCAAACTCGCGAATCAGCGCACCGCGTTGCTGGCCTTTCTCAAGAGCCTGCCTCCACCAGATTGACCTTGCCCTGGCGGATATCGTCGAGCGGAGATTGCAGGGCTGGACGTCCCATGGAGTCACCCGAGTAGCCGCCGCCATCATACTGAGTACCCAAAGCTCGCCAGCCTTCATGCTTCTGGTTCTGGATATAGGCCTCACAGGATTTGCGCTGGGCGTCGATGGAGTTGAATTCCTGTTCCAATCCTTCTTCGGAGGATTTGCCAATCGTAAATGCGGCGAAATTAATGCAAAAGCGCAATCCTGCGAATTGTTGGTCGTCGGGGAATTTACTCCCGAAGTGCGCGCCACATTGCGCCCAATACGCTTCCAGATGGTCAAACGCATCGAAGCGAAAATTCAAAGCATTAACTGAGGTTCGCAACCCTATTTGCGGCGTTTTATTCCAACGCAGCCTTAAGCCTGACGTCACTTAATCAAGATTGATGCAGTTATTACACAATCCCTACTTGGGTATTTCAAGCTTCTTTACCTGCTTGTGGCCGACGGAAGTCGGGAAAGTAACATTGCCGTTTTACTTTAATCCATTCTTTATTTTGCCGCTTATTATTGCTTGCCGCATTTAAAGCAAAGCCAGCGATGTTAGTGGCTAAAGACTGGCAGCTATAGCAGCTATCGTAACAGCCGCCGCGCTAAGCCAGCCGAGTTGACCGAGATATGCTGACTCATCCGGCGTTAGCTTTTCATTTTTTTCGATTTTCGTGTTTAGCTTTTCTAATTCGACTTGTAATTTTTTCAACTTTTCTTGTTGGGCCAGTACTTCTTTCAGTTTTTCTTGTTGGGCTTTTAAAACATTAGTTGTTGATTTTGTTTCCATGATAGCGATCTCCTAACGATAAGTTTATAAAGAAAAGTGACGGCCATACTAGCCGACATATTTTTGGAACATTACAAGTTAAATTAGTTTAATCATATGCATGATTTTGTACACTTACCATTTGGGCCTTGAGTCACCTCAAAGGAAATATTTTTCCCTTCCTTAAGTGATTTGAACCCGTCCATGCTGATTGCGGAAAAATGTGCGAACAAATCTTCGCTTCCTTGTTTTTTCGTTGCTATCCTTTAGTCATGATCGTTCCCATCACAATGCAGGCATTAGTTGCAGCACATAGCGTAGCAAAGTTCTTATTCACCATGAAATACTACACTACGCTGTACAGCCTTAGCGGTGCTGTGCGGTAACGCACATAGCAAGAAATTGGATACGAGAAATAGATATCGGTGGCTATATCACGTACGAATGACCGGTCGCTTGAGCTGAACGAGCGGTAGCCGTTTGAGGTATTGCAGTGATGAATAGCAGGTGCCAAAGTCGTCCAAAGAAAACTGGACACCGATTTCATTCAATGCGTTCATGGTTGCGGGCGCCTTCGATGTTTTCCTGCAACATGCCTTCAGTCAGCTCCAGCTTGAGCCGCATTGGGTTGATGACATAGTATGTCTGAGCTCCAGCACAGCGATCGTTTGCCAAGTTTCCTCAGATGAGCATTCCCTGATGCGTAGGGATGACAATCGGATTGTCGCTCGTTTGGAAGATGAACAGCCCTACGAAGAAGCTGAGAACCGCGATGAAGATGCTCGCAAAGAAAGCTGTCCAGAATCCCGATACCTTGAAGCCGGATACAACTGATGACACCAGAAGCATCATCAACGCATTGATCACAAGCAGGAAAAATCCGAAGGTGAATATCGTCAGCGGGATGGTCAGCAAGATGACGACCGGTCTGATGATCGCATTGGCTAGGCCGAGCAGGAGTGCTGATATAAACAGCGACTTTTTATTGGAAAACGAGATGCCCTGGAATATGAAACCAGCAACCCATAGTGATAGCGCCGTGATTCCCCAATGAGCAAGAAATTCAATTATGTTGTTCGTCATGTGTCTGCTTTGTTCTATAAAACGGCCGTTGAATTATACAGATATATGAAGGACATCTCATGGCATGAAGCAGCACGCCATGTTGCCGTTCTGGCTTCCTAAAAACAGTCACTGGCATTAAAAATTAGCTTCGACTATTTTCATGGCGTAAAGCAGCAGCTCTTGACGTGCAGTAACCGGCCCGTTTCTGACACCGCCTTTATACACCGCAATACTGTTCGCCCATGAGCGGTAACGTATGGCCTTTGCTCATATCAGATTAGAATAATTGGTCTTTGAGCGTTTCGCTTTGCGATTTTTCGGGTAGTGCGGCGGGTTGCCCAGTAGGGAGGTTTTCCTGATAAAAATATTCGAACAAATTACCTTTCGGATCCCGCAAGCCGCTATTGTTGATACGCGCTGTCACCATGTTATCGGGCATGGCATAGGCCGCCCTCGGTACGCCTTTTAAAACAGTTCCCATGTAGTCCATCCACAATGGCAATGCAGCTCTCGCGCCGGTTTCCTTGTTACCCAGACTGCGTGGGATGTCGAAGCCGATCCAGGAGATACCCACCACGGTGGGCTGGAAACCGCAGAACCATGCGTCCACGAAGTCGCTGGTGGTGCCGGTCTTGCCCGCCAGATCTGATCGGCCAAGCTGCATGGCGCTGATGGCGGTACCTTGCCGTACTACATCCTGCATCATACTGACCATGGTAAAGGCATTGCGCGCATCTATCACTTGCTCGGCATTCTCACCGGCCACTACCGGCTCGGCTTTATTCAATATGACGCCCTTGGCATTTTCGATGCGCTGGATGAAATAGGGCGCGACGCGGAAGCCGCCGTTGGCGAAAACAGAATAGCCTGCCAGCATTTGCATCGGGGTGACCGAGCCTGCACCCAGCGCCATGGTGAGGTAGGGTGGTTGCTTGGCGGCATCGAATCCAAATTTGGTGATGTGGTCCTGCGCATATAGAGGCGTAATGGCTTGCAGGATGCGGATGGAGACCATGTTCTTGGATTTGATGAGTCCCTGCCTCATGCGCATTGGCCCTTCAAATTTGCCTTCGTAGTTTTTCGGTTCCCAAGGTTCGCTGCCGGTTTCAGCCTCACTAAACGCCAGCGGCGCATCATTGATGATGGTGGCGGGAGTAAAACCTTTCTCGAGTGCTGCCGAGTAGATGAACGGCTTGAAGCTGGAACCGGGTTGCCGCCAGGCCTGCGTAATATGGTTGAACTGGTTGCGGTTAAAGTCGAAGCCACCAATTAATGCGTAGATGGCGCCATCGCGCGGGCTGGCAGAAACGAAGGCTGCTTCCACTTGTGGTAGCTGTGTGATTTGCCATATACCCTTTGCATTTTGTTGTACGCGAATTATCGAACCTGTGCGGATGCGCTGATTTAGAGCGACTTTGACTCTCAGTGCAAGCTGAGCAAATTTCAGCCCTTCTCGGCCGATCTCGATAGTTTGCCCGCCCTTGCAGTATGCACGGACAGCATTGGGACTTGCTTGCTGCACCACGGCGGGAATCAAGTCATCGCTGTCAGAAAAATCCTTCAACGCCTCTTCAAGATCTTCATCGCCGGTACCATTGCGCAAGTCAGCGTAACCCTCCGGACCGCGGTAACCATGGCGCCGGTCATAGTCCAGCACACCTTTGCGCACCGCTTTGTAGGCCGCTGTCTGGTCTTTCTGACGAATGGTGGTATAGACCTTGATGCCTTGCGTGTAGGTGTCATCCTGATAGCGGTCGTACACGACCTGTCTGACCATCTCCGCCACGTAATCTGCCTTAACCGGAAATTCCTGAATGCCGTGCTTGGCGATTATGGGCTGCCGCTGCGCGGCTTCAAATTGCGGGCCGTCAATGAAGTGAAGTTCATGCATGCGGCGCAGCACATACATCTGGCGCAGCTTGGCACGCTTGGGGTTGACCATGGGATTGTAGGCGGAGGGAGCCTTGGGCAGACCTGCCAGCATGGCCATTTCGGCCACGGTGATCTGGTTGAGGTTCTTGCCAAAATAAGTCTGCGATGCAGCGGCGAAACCATAAGAATGCTGGCCGAGGTAAATCTGATTGATGTACAGCTGGAAGATTTCGTCCTTGCTCAGTTTGTGCTCTATTTTCAGCGCGAGAAGCACTTCCTTGAATTTGCGCGTCAGGGTTTTTTCATTGGAGAGGAAGAAATTGCGGGCCACCTGCATGGTGATGGTGCTGGCTCCCTGCTTGGCATCGCCTGAAGTAAAATCATAAGATGCTGCACGCAACATCCCTAACAAGTCCACGCCGCCGTGTTCATAGAAACGGTCGTCTTCGGCAGCGAGTATGGCTTTCTTCATCAGGTCTGGCACCTCGTTTATCTTCACCAGTTCACGGCGTTCTTCGCCAAATTCGCCGAGCAAAACACCTTCAGCGCTGTATATGCGCAGAGGAATTTTGGGTTGATAATCGGTTAACACCTCCAGTGATGGCAGTGATGGATAGGCCAACATTGCCGCAAACACCAGCAACAGCAACAGCAGGAGAGCGGAAGCAAGCGTAGCGAGAACCGGATAAAACCACCAGCGCTGAGCCATGTCATGCGGAATGGAAAGAGATATTTTAAGGGAAGCCATACTAGGTGGTCGTACTGGCGCTGGCCGAGCAGTTAAACTTCCGCTTCCAAATCGGCCTAGCGATTTCCACCGAAGGGGACATGGGATTAACCGGCTTGCGCAACTTTTTTGCGTGTGTACCTTTTTGTAGTCTGCTGTAGCACTGATGCTAGCATACACCAAGAGAGACCGACTGGAAGCTTTTGGAAGGCGTCTTCAATGACTGCTCCTCGGTCCACACCGGTAAGACAAACCACGGGAAACCGATTTCCATAGCTGCTTGGCAGCTATGGAGCAAAAGATCGACCTTCAGCTATTGGCACCCAGCGGCTATATGCACGCTTGAAATTAGTTTACCCGGAAGCACATGGTTCGGAAATGTCAGCAAATTACTGAGAAGTTAGGATAGGTGTCCATTTAGTTGTTGTCCCTCAGCCATTGTGCGTACGTGACACGCGCTACGTCAAACCGATCGGTAGTGCAACAGTAAACAGAAGGCGAACCAAGGCGTCCAATTGGTGCAAAATTGTTGATATGCAAACGTGGACCAATCAAATGATCGGCGACATGAAACATCACCACTTCGCCGATAAACAGCGTATTTGCGCAAAGTAACTGCGCGCTGAACAGTTTGCACTCGAGACTGGCCTGCGCCTCCGCCACCCGAGGCGCTTTGATGCGAACGGATGGTGCGGCATGCAAATGTGCCGCTGCCAGTTCGCGCTGCTCGGCCGGAAAGTCCGCCGCCGAAATATTCATAGCGTCGAACAAGTTCTCGGTAACCAGCTTCACTACAAACTCGCCGCTGTTCCGAATATTATTCGCGGTATCCTTATGGTTCGCCAGAGTCGTTGAGGCCGATGCTGATGATTACATAAAGCGGGTTAGCCCTACCGCGTTGAAAAATCTGAAAGGTGCGAGATTGATAACGCCGTCTTGGCTCAGGCTGGTGACCCACGCGATCGGACGCGGAACCACCAGATTGGTCAGTAACTTGTAGTTATCCGCGTTTGTGTGAAGGGATGGATCAATTTGCATGAGTGTTTCTCCGGCATGAGCCGGGTGCTTAGTGCAAACTATTCAGGGTGATTATCCCGAGGTTGAAACTTGACAGCAGCAATTCGTGCAGTCACCAGTACGGCCAACAGGACAGAGAGAGCCAGTATTTCAGTCCAATTCATGCTGCGGTCATAAAGGCCAATAAATATCTCCCGCAAAATAAACGCAATGCCAACTTCAGCTAGCACCCTTAATCGGACGCGATGGAACTCCAAGTAGTCCGTGAAGGTGCGAAACAATTCAATGAGAACAAAGACCGAGAGAACATCGATAACCAGCTCCCGATCGATGCTATCAACGATTCCGAGCGCAAGGCTATGGGTGGACACACCACTGCGCAAGGCATTCGCGGCTGCAAAAAAATCAAGTACCAGTCCCGCCACCGCGCCCATCAGCGTAAGCAGCATGACAAAGATCAAGGCAGTAACGATTACATCAAGAATCCTGCCATAAATTAGCAGGGCTCGGCTCTTCACCCCGACTTTCGAAATTTCTGGTGGCAGATCGTCGCCTTTATGCTGTTGCTCTGTCATATGTCAGCCTGTTGGCTCATCCTCGTATTTTCCCCAAACACTACCACTTTATGTCGAACTTCTTATTACTGGCGTATGTTTATTCCATTAATGGCAGCTTGGCAATTAGTTACCAGCCTTTGAGATCACACCATATGTTTGAATCGAATTATGCTCCAACTATCTCATAATAACTGCGGGTGAACATTTTTTGGGTTCGCACTCGAAGTTCGGCTAACGGCACATTGCAGTCACTCAAACTCCGCAAAAGCGGTCTTCCATTGGTTATTTTTTTACAGATTGCGACGTTAATTCCGTCAGGTTATCCAATTTGATTTTTTTGGGCGCAGCAAAATCCTTGCTATACACCTCGATCGCCTGCAGGATGGAAGTCCGCGGATGGTTGGGGAAGTGTACCGTGCGATAAGTTTTTTCGACGATGAGCATGAGTATTAGCAGAGGCATATTCAGCACGTTGATAAAGAAAGACCATGCAGCGAGCGGCGCAAAGACGTACAGCAATAGCGATATGACCACTTGCAAGGAGAAATAAATGCACCAAGCGATGGTCACGTGGCGGGTGTAATCGACGACCTCTGGATACAACCTGCCATTAAGCCGGCGCGAGATATGCGAGATGAGCGGCTCCCTGCCGCTCAACAAGGTGCGTCCGAATAGCCAAAGCAGAAACAGGTTGAGCGTGGCGTGCGACAGACCGTTTACTGCCAACAAGCCGATGCGCTCATGATTCCCGGTCACAATGAAGTAAACTGCACCAGCAAGCAAAAGTGAAAGCAACGGCCACCACATCTTTCCTGCCATGCGAAACACCACCCACCCAGCTACTGACAACAGAGGGGCAAAGACAAACAGCAGTTGCGGCATCCCTATCTCTTCTTTAATTAAGAAGGCGTGCAACAAGATCGGGTAGGCGATGAACGCCAACAGGAGAAGTATCTTGCCCAGACTCTTCATGTCACGCACCCCGAAAGAGCGCGACCAGGAAGATTGCACAGTCTGCGTATTTGTGGGAGCCAAGGGATGCACGGTGAAGTATGAGACTTGCCGTTCCGGTGCTGGTTCTTCTCTGTTGAACTGCAAGGCATATCCCCGATAGTCTTTGGGTCGCTATTCTACTACGAGTCCCTTTGGCCTGCCCTGTCCGGGCGTGTATGCTTTGTTTCTTCACACACGTCGCTGTGAAATTTCGGTTAGTATTTGCTCATAAACATTCAATCCGGAATTTGACTTATGGCCAACCGATCCAACGACGCATCCAGCAACATCGTCCATGCCCCGCATCCTCCGCTCACCGAATACTATGGCCGTGAAGAAGACCGCCGCGACTGGGTAGGCGAGCAGTTCGACAAGACCGCGTCCGACTACGACCGCATAGAATGCATCCTCGGTCTGGGCACTGGTTCGGGCTACCGTCGCAAAACACTGGAGCTCGCTGGATTGAAGCCCGGCATGAAGGTATTGGATGTCGGAATGGGTACCGGCTTGGTGGCAAAACAGGCCGCCCTCATCTTGGGGGACGCGAGCAAGGTCACCGGCGTTGATCCCAGCGCAGGCATGATCCGCAATGCAAAATTGCCGGTTGGCGTGATTGTGGTCGAAGGCCGCGCCGAACAGATTCCACTGCCGGACGCTGGATACGATTTCCTCAGCATGGGTTACGCGTTGCGCCATGTGTCGGACATGTCGGTCGCATTCGCCGAATACCATCGGGTGCTCAAGGTGGGCGGCAAAGTATGCATCCTCGAGATCACGCTACCCAAAGGAAAGATCGCCACCATGTTACTCAAGGGTTATTGCAAATATGTCGTGCCCGCACTGGCGAAACTGGTCGCCAAAAATAAGGATACCACCCAGTTGTGGCGCTACTACTGGGACACCATCGAAGCCTGCGTTTCCCCCGAGAAAGTGATGAGTACTCTAGAAAGCGCAGGATTTGTGAACGTGCGACGCAATGTCGCATTAGGGATATTTACGACCTATCTCGCGGACAAGCCGCAGTAAGCTCAGACCTCGCTGAATGAAGGCAGCGTCATCCAGAAAACCTTGCTGATATCTACTTTGGGGGCGATACTGGAAAAGTTCATCATGGAACGTGTCGATGAACAGAGCATCCCGCTTGAAGCGGCATTGAAGCAGGTTTACGAATTCCATCGCCAAGTCGTGACGAAATCTCTTTTGAACTAAATTGGTTTTTTCGATGGATATCCAAACGAGTGAGCTAACCCATTTCTCTGATGCATGGCGTGCGCGCATGGTGGATGTCTCGGAGAAACCCCCAGCATCCCGCGCGTCGTGATCGTCAGCGGCATCTTGCGCCTGCAGACGGAAATATTATCGAGAATCCAGGCCCGGTCGGATCGACAAGGGTGACGTATTGACGGTGACCAATGTCGGCGCAACCGATCTCGGCTCCGTAACCACCACCGGCACGTTTCAGTAACCGCCCGTCGGCTATCCGGCAGGTGCAGTAAAAGAATGTCCCGAAACGGCTTATTCGAGGTAATTAAATCATAAAATTTGCCCCAATGGCTCAGTTGAATACCAAGCTAAGCAAAAAGGAAAACATGCCAATCGGTCTAGATAATCTTGTGTTGAGTGGCTGCCATCCAGTTCTCGACCCAGTTCCCTGCTACGCCATTGTTAATTCCCTGATACGTTCCCTGTTCCAGTTTCCGGAAACAATGGGTGAGATGGCTGTAGACTGTTTCTGGAAGTTGGATTCCAGAGAGTATGGCGCAATTCAGATCGCCAAAAAACACGAAATTCACTGTATTTTTCCCTGTTAGCAGGGCATTTACATTAGAGCAGGGTTCGCGCTAGACAGCATCCACCGCCATACAGGAAAGGACATCCGCAAGGATGTCCTTTTTTATTTTGTGGATTCAATTTCGAAGCGCAACTTTTATTGTGGAGCGAAAGCTGGCCTTGTAGAGTGTATAATTAATGGGCGTTGATGAGCAGTTCAGCTTTGCGGGTTGCCGCGACAGGTTGCATATGGGTGATGACATTAACCGGATGCGCCGATAATAGTACCCTGCCTAGGTCGTTTATCGCGAACGAGAGTGCTGGCGCGGATTTAGGTAGTGACTCCTGAGCTGCCAACCATCATGGCAAGATCCGCATTCTGGACGATTTCAAAGGTTGGGCGGAATTGGTACGTGCTGCTTTATCGGCTACAGGGTGGATGTTTACTGCTTCTGATCAACCACTGTGCCGATTTTGTTGCGATTGTGCATGATGTAGTTTTTAGGTGAAAAACTTATGACAGATGTTGTACAAATGTTGCCAAGCGGGCCACCGTTCGCACGCGTTGCAGATAATGAAGTTTGCTCTCCGGTTGCCTGCAAGGATTGCGGCATCTATGGTTTATGTCGCGATGTGAATGGTTCCGATGTGGATCTGAGCCTGCCCGAAACGATAGCCAGAAATCGCAGACTGTTCAAACGCGGCGACTTGCTCTATCGGATAGATGAGCCGGTGCGCGCCATCTATGCGATCCGCAGTGGTTCCATCAAGACTTATGTCCTGACAAAAGATGGCCGGATGCAGATTACAGGCTTCCATATTGCCGGTGAATTGCTCGGTTTGGGTGCTATCGCAGCCTATTACTTCACCACCGAAGCCATGGTGCTGGAAACCACGATGGTGTGCGAAGTTCCCATCGACGTGCTGGAAGAATACAGCAAGGAAATTCCATCCGTCCGTCAACAGATGCTCAAGATTCTGAGCCAGGAGATTCTCGACAACCAGGAGTTGATGCTGTTGCTCGGAAAGAAGAATGCTGACGAGCGTTTGGCTACTTTCCTACTGAGCTTATCCCGACGCTACCAGAGGCGCAGCTACTCCCCCACCAAATTTAACCTGAGCATGTCGCGCAGCGATATCGGAAATTACCTCGGCATAGCCGAAGAAACAGTGTGCCGCGTGTTTACTCGTTTTCAGAACGAGGGCCTGTTGACCACCGACCGTCGACAAGTGCAGCTCCATGATCTGGATCAACTCAATAACATTGCTCGCGGCTAGCATTCACATAGGCGATTTCCGAATATTTTAATCGGATACACGGCCGTCAATTAAATGTAGTTTGGTTGATCCATGTCAGTGAATGGATGCGCGTTTTCAGTTATCTTACATCGTGCGGGGTGCTGAGAAAGCGTATTTTTTGGTGCAGTTGCTGCGCCGGTGAGCACGAGTCTGCTTCTAATAACACTTTATTTTTAATAACTTGGGGAGTTTACATGAGCACAAAGTCGATTGCATCTCGATCCTTTTGGACTATTGTCATAGGCGGGATGTTGACTGGTATGGGAAATGGCAGTGTGTTCGGTGCAACCTTGATGTGCTTGTTGGGGCGCTCGGGGTTTGCAAGCTGGGGCGGTGACGGCTTGAGTGCTTATGATCCGGCTACTTTCCAGGGATTTATTGACTGGTCCATGCTTGTTTTTGGTTTTGCGTTTTGTGGGATTCTGGTCGTTGGATTGAATCGACATGACAAATTAGAAAAAGCGGCTGGCTAACCGGTATATTTTGGTGATGCAGCCTGTTTAATTTGATTGAGTATTCATTCTTTAATTAAGGGGAAGTAGCTATGGCACTAATTGCGGGATCACTTGGGATACTATTGGCGTTTTCGAGTATGTTGCTATCTTGGTATATTTGTATTCCACATGAGAGAAAAGATGGTGCAAGTCATCACTAGTGTGTTCATTTGAATTGAGGGAGGGGTAGCACATGCTTAAATATCTATTCGCCAAGAACGAGGACATACCGTCCGGCTCTGCGGCGGTTTTTTTCGGATTTTCTTCTATAGTCTGGTTTGTTATCGGTACGGGACTGGGATCCTTTAATGCGGCGAAGCTCGCATTTCCTGATTTTGTGACGGGTAACGAATATTTTGCTTTTGGACATATGCGCCAAGTGCACGTGATGGCCGTGATCTTTGGCTGGATATCGATGGCTTTTGCGATGGCCATGATGTACATCACACCCGCACTCGGGAATAATAAATTGTGGTCCGAAAAGCTGGGCTTGTGGAATTGCATGCTATGGAATTTGGGGCTGACATTGGGCTTGACGGTTCTGTGGGCGGGAATTACCTCGGGCCGTGAATATTCCGACTTCCCTTGGCCGATAGATTTGTATCTGGCCACCTGCGTATTCATTCCACTCGGTGTCAACGTCTGGATGACTATTCTGAATCGCCGTACCCAGGGGATTTACACTACCAATTGGTTTTTTGCGGCAGCCACCTTCATGGTGATCATTGTTTTCCTGGTTGGGAATTTGCCTGAATTCTTCCATTTGACTGGCCTGACCGAGGCGTATCTGACATGGTGGTTTGCGCATAACGTGCTGGGATTGTGGATTACTCCAGTGGCAGCGGCGATCGCTTACTACACCATCCCCAAAGTGACGGGGAATCCGTTGTATTCCCATCGCATCGGACACTTGCACTTCTGGTCAGTGGTGGTGTTTTACTCCACGCCTGCAGCCCATCACCTGATGTCTGCGCCTCTGCCTGAGTGGTTGAAGTCGTTTGCCTCTGTGGAAGGCGTTCTGATTTTGGTGCCTGCAATTGCATTCGTGTCGAATATCATGCTGACGATGCAAGGCAAGTGGTATATGTTCGTAGAGAATATCGAGGTTCGTTTTACCATCACAGGTTGTTTGATGGCGATCCCGCTGAATATGCAGGGTGGTTTTCAGCAAACCCGTGCTATTAACTGGTACATACACGGGACTGGCTGGATTGTTGCTCATGCTCATCTTGCATTGCTGGGATTTTCTACTTTCCTGGAGGCTGCTGCCGTTTACTTCGGTCTGCAGACAATATTGAAGCGTAAGCTGTATTCGATAACGTTGGCCAATTTGCACTTTTGGTTGTTGTTGATCGGCTTTACCGTTTACTGGGTTTCCATGACGATCGCCGGTTTGATTCAGGGAGCAGGCAAGATTTATGAGGTACCCTATATCGATGTCGTGATTGCGGAGCATCCTTACATGATCGCGCGCTGGCTTGGCGGTACCATGGTGTTTAGCGGCAACGTTTTGTGGTTGTACAACATGTGGATGACCGCGCGCAAAGGAACTGTAGTGCCACAGGGTCGTATGCCTCATGAACTGGCTTACGAACGCTAATATTAGGCCGAGAAAATTTAGGGAGATCAAGCATGGCTGGATTTAGAGAGTATAAAATCGGATCAAGAATGTTCGGCCTTGCGCTGGGCGGCTCGATGACTATAACCTTGTTATTTCCGAGCATTAACATTGCGTCAGTGTCCTCGACTGATGTAGCTCTTACGAAGCAATTGGGGATTGGTCACGAATCGGGCTTCAATCTTGATGACCCGTTGATGTTAGGCAAGAATAAACCCCTTGTCGTCCAGCTCAAGGTTGATCCCAAGTCGGGTCAACCTTTAGCGGAGGTTATGCCTGTGTATGTGTATCAGCAGGGGACTTCATACCCAGCGGGGATATTGCATCCACGGATTCTGGGCGAAGGGATCGAGCAGCTGAGTGTGCAACTAGGACACGTTACGGATGCCCGGAAAGATGCTGGCGCAGTCTTCGCTTTGAGCAAGGGGACCTATCAAGGCAAGCAGTATAGTTACATTGAAAATCTTACCGCAACCAAGGGTTGGACTCCTGCAGATGCGTTGCGGGTGGCAAAAGATGAAGATGTTTCAAATGCGGGCAAGGGCAAAACCATGTTTGTGCGCGAGGGATGCTGGTGGTGTCACACGCTGTTGCCCGAAGAAACACAGGATTGGCAGGTATTTGGCGCTCCGCCGATGCTGGGGGATTTCAATGGCGAATCGCCAACCGCGTTTGGCTCGGATCGGAAGGCCCCAGACTTGTTGCACGTCGGTTCTCGCAATTCATCCAGGGAGTGGATGATGATGCACTTCTTCAATCCGCGCTTGGTTCAGCCACACTCGATCATGCCGCGCTTCGATTATCTGTGGGGCGAAAAGGATGCTGCTGGACAGAAGATCGATTTTGTAAAGTGGAGAGCAGAGTATGACGAATATCGTGAAGGCAAGAGGGTATCGCCTCCGGATGTTCCCAGTTATGCCAGCGATTCCGAGATTCGCAGTCTGGTTGATTTTATGTTGAGCCTAAAATAACAGGGGGATAGAACATGTCTTGGAATTTTGATAAGCCGTTACGTACTCTCTGCAATGAGGCGACGAATGAAGCAGATAAGGCGTTGTGGGAAAAAGAAAGTATGGGTGGGATGACGGAAGATAATAATCGCCTGCCTATGCCCGTTGTGCTTTTGGTCGTTCTGACCGTCTTCACTGCATTTGCGGTAACTTTTCCGTTGTGGGGGCAGCGCCCGAACGCTGCAATTTACGCTGAGTATGTCAGGCTGATGAATACGCCGGACATTATGTCGATTCAGGATGATAACGCTGCAATGGCGAAAATCGTTCAGTTGAGCAAAGGAGTACATCCTGACAACAAACACAAAATCGAAGCGCAAAGCGCGATAAACAAGGGTGGTGTCGAAACGCCTCACCCGGGTGAATCTTTTGAACCGGAAATGGACTATGATGCATTGCGAGGGCGTCATCCCGTGACCATGGATGATTTGCGTATCATCAAACCCCAGATTGAAGCCTTGATGGCCAAAGGCGTCGATTTGGAGGAGTACAATGTTGTTGGCGACCGTGTAGTGATAGCAAATTTCGAGGGTAACAAGAAGGCCGATGGCACGACCGAAAGAAAGCAGCCTTGGTGGGACAAAGGCTATGTGATCGATATTTTTTACCTAAGTTATTTCTTTATAGCGGTGACTATCCTGATCAAAAGACTACCCCCGTCAACCTGGCAGCCAAGGCATGATCGCGATCATTCAGACAAGACTGATCATCAAATTTAATTGAAGCGGGTCGGGGAATCCTCGACTCTGTTCAGTGATTTAACTTTAGGAGAATTCACATGATTGAACTTGATAACGGCCCGGTCGCATTGTCATTGGTAATTGCAATTGCTTTTGTGGCGCCGATTTTGTATGCCATTTTTGTCGATCGCAATGAAAAAAAATAACTACAAGCTAAACATATATAAAACTGGTGTTGCTGAGGTCTTGCTGACTCGGTGTGAATAGAAAAGTAAATGAAATGCCTCGCCGAATACAAGGCGCGGCATTTTTATTTAAATGTGGTCAAATAGCAACAGGAGTTTACGATTCAAATCTTCGAGCCATATTTTATTCACCCGCTAATCTCGCAGTTAAGCTCAGAAATTTCTCCAAAGCTTGATCTCAGCATCGAAGGGATGCGTAGTCAACAGTTCAGCGAGGGTGTATTTGCCTTTTTGCTGATAGGGATTGTGGTTTTTTCCGGGATTGTCATTGCGCTTATGTTCAGCAAGAACCGCCCGGAAAAAGTAAGGTCTGGTGAACGTCTTATGTTTGCTGCGATTATTATCGGTATAGTGGTTGCAGTTATTTTCGGTGCGTTGCAGATGCTTGGCGGCTACCTTTTCTGATTATTTATTGTGGAAAAATATTATGGCTAATTTCTTCGAAACTCTTCCGGACGGTTGGACCATATATCTATGGCTGATCATCGGGGCGATGATTATAGTTGCGGTGCTTTACTGGATACGGTGGGGCTCAAAAAACGAACAGTTTGACGAAGACATCAAATATGTGATTTTTGATGAGGATGATCAGGCTAAGATGACCCCAGAAGAATTTGCCAAGAGTCGAACCGTTATACATTCTCAGGTAGAGAGCCGTAAACGGTTTTTGGCGAAAGACGCAGAGAAGCATAAGCTGGGAGTATGAAACGCGGAGAAAAAGCTGTTCTGGCACTGATAGGCGTAGTTCTTTTGGTAAGTGTGGTACGGTCGGAACTGCACGTCGAAGAAAAGCATGACAGAGAAATTCCTTTCTACAGCACGGCTACGCCCGATGTGGCTAGAAAGGCGATGGATATTTACCGCAGCAATGGCTGTAAAAGCTGTCACTCGCTATGGACTCTGCAAGACATGCTGCAATCTGTTCCCGCGCCCATTCTGGATGGAATTGGCTCGCTTCGAACCGAAACCTGGTTGTATGACTATCTTTCGTCCCCTAATCCGCAGTTAGTTTTGCCGTCCCGTCTGAAAAAGGAGTATCAGATGCCATCTTATTCAAACTTGCCGGAAGGCGAACGGCATATTTTGGCGCAATATTTGGCGAGCCTGAAGGTTAAAGATTGGTATTTGGATCAAACCAGGAAGGCTGAGTACGAGAAGTTGACCGGTAAGGAATATAAACAATGAGTCAGCGAAATACCAAAGGTATAGCGGCGTTGTTGCTTGGAATTACAAATCTTGGCAATGCGTTGCGCGCCTCTCCGCCTTATAACAAGGCATTTGCAGCATTGCTGATCGGCACGTCGCTGAATTATTTCGGCGATAAATTGCTAGGCGTCAAAATTGAGCTTTTTTCAGGCTTGGCGACATTCAGCTTTGCCTGGATGCTGGATGTTTTTTTATTGCCTTTTCTGGTGGGCATCGTGGTGTCATGGATATTCGGTGCCGGTGGCAAGTGGCTGTGCTATTTGCCGCCGCTGATCGTGCGCTGCATCAGTTATGCTCACCTATACAATATCGGATCCCCGCATGGCAGTATTTTAAACCCTATGGGCTGGTGGGGCTTATTTGTCATTCTGGCAATGGAGTCGGCCGGCATTGGCGGGATAATTGGGGAAGTGATGATCAAGAAAGTTTATGGCCGTTCAAACAAGAACATTCCTGTGGCAGGGGAACAGTCTGTTGCAGCAAGGAAATCATAATGCAGAGTGTGCCCAAGCATGCAGTTCCTGGTCCTGCAGAGCGTCTGCGCAGAAAGCGATTCCTGACTGCTACGGTTATTACTTGTATAGCGTTGGTGGTAATCGGGGGAAGTTTGCATGTTGTCAAGCTGGGTTCGATACGCATGGGCGAAATGCGTGCCTTGGCAACGTATAACCTGAAAGAAGAATCCACCCGGATTCGGGCTGCCGGTGAAGATATTGCAATACACGAGCAAAACGAAGAACGTAAAAACCAGTCTGCAGGATATACAGTGGCAGAAGCAGAGGCATTGCTGACCAAGGAACAGTGGCAAGAACTGGAGACCACGGTGCTGATCCCCGCAGGAAAATTCCGGATGGGCACTGATTTGAAAACTACCGATGCGGCATCCCGCCCGCAACACGTGGTCAATTTGAACGCATATCGTATCGACAAATATTTGGTGACCAATGCGCAATACGCACGATTTATTGCTGCGACTGGACATCGCCCTCCTTCGGATTGGAAAAACGGCAAGATGCAACAAGGTGTTTTGCTGTATCCGGCCACCTTGATTAATTGGTATGACGCTACAGCCTATGCGAAATGGGCGGGTAAGCGCTTGCCTACAGAAGCGGAATGGGAAAAGGCAGCGCGCGGCACCGACGGCAGACGCTGGCCTTGGGGTAATGATATGGATCCATCCCGATTGAATACTTACTACAATGTCGGTTCGGCTACTAATGTAACCGCATATGCCAACGGGGTCAGCCCGTATGGTGTTTTTGACATGGCCGGCAATGTCGATGAATGGGTAGAAGATGACTTTCTTCCTTACAAAGGGACGGATGCCGCTTCAGAAGTGTTTCAGGGAAAGGTGGCGCGAGTTCTGAATGCACAGGATCGTGCCTTGAAAATAGCCGATATGGTCCCGGTAAATCGGCAGTACAAAGTTCTGCGCGGGGGGTCATGGAAGGGCGATCCATTTTCCACTGCTTCCTATCACCGAGATTATGCATGGCCTAATTTCGCCTCGGATTTTTATGGGTTTCGTTGTGCATCCAGTCCGGAAAAATAATCGATTTAACGGAGGTTTATGATGAACCACATTTGGGTGAGAGTCATCCTGATGCTGCTCGGTTCAGTTGGAGCTTCATCAGCACAGGCGGCAGTTGATAGCTACCGTTTTGTGCACGTTACCATTGCAACACCTTGGTACATCTTTATATTTTTATTGATGGGGGTTTTTGCTCCCTTTGTCTTAATGGCAGTGTTGGCTTGGCGCAACGCCACGCGTAAATCCGGCAGTGAAGTTGCGGATGCCGACCACAAACCTTCTGTAAAGTAGAAAGCTTATGCTGCAAATTACAACAATGTTTTTCAGAGCGTCACTTCTCCGTTCAGTAGTGATTATATTGGTGGCATCGCTGTCGATTATGAGCGTGCTTCCTGCATATGCAGAGGACACGACTCAGGCAGGCGACAGTGCTGAGATCTTGCAAGCTTTCAATCGGCAACATAGAGAAGCCGAGCATGCAAAATCAATAACCGATAAAGACAAGCAACGCATCATGTTTTTGTTGGGCGTGGTGCTTATAACCCTGGTTCTGATTACCGGAGGGTTGGGGATCGCCATGGGGCTGTATGGGAAGCCGGTGTTTGTGGCGCATATGGTATTTGCCGGCCTTAGTATAACGCTGGCAATAGTCCATGCGATCGTGGGACTGGTATGGTTTTATCCTTTCTAGTTTCCCTGATTTTAGAATTACCTGCCTGCTACGGTTGAATCTAATAGATTTTTATTTTTGTATCCTCTTATCACGGGGTATGACTCATAGGGTTGTACCGGTGTTGCCTAATCATTAGGCTGCCAATTATCTATCCAATCTTTTCATGTCACACACCCATCAATCCGGCTTGAATTTGGAAACATCAAGCAGGGCAAAATGGTGGTGGGTGATAGCCATTCTGTATTGCATGTCAGGTTTCACCAGCCTTGCATACGAGGTGCTGTGGGCGCGCATGTTGTCTATGCAGTTTGGAGTAAGCATATTCGGCGTAGTACTCACTGTTGCGGCGTTCATGATCGGGTTGGGTCTGGGCAGCCTGGCGGGGGTGAGATGGTCAAGGCAGTGTAATAAACCATTGGCTTTATTTGCATTGCTTGAGATGGCAATCGCGTTCTACGCTTTGTTGTTACCAAACCTGCTTCATTCGGTCAGCGGATGGTTGGAAGGTATTGCGGTTCAGTTGACGTTATCGCAGTGGTATCTGCTGCAAGGGGCAGAGGCCTTGTGTTTGCTGGTAATTCCGGCATTTGCGATGGGAGTGGGTTTTGCACTGGTGCTGAAAGTGGTTGATCGTACACCGCTATCGCTGGGGAAACTTTATGGACTGAACACGATAGGGGGGGCCGCCGGGGCACTGTTCCCGCTGTGGAGTTTGCCGGTGTTAGGCTGGATCGTTTCGGTGAGGATCATAGCTTTGCTTGGATTGGTAGTCGGTGGCGCGGCATGGGTCTTGTCACGTTTTATTCGACCCACTGATGTTTCGTTCCAGCCGATTGAGAACACCAGACAAACACGCCCACCTTTACCTGCCCTGATCATTTATGCAGGGATCGGAGCCGGCAGCATCATGCTGGAAATCGGCTGGGTACGTTTGTATGGCATGATCATGCTGCGCACCGAGTATGTGCTCGGGGTGATCCTGGCAGTATTCCTCCTTGGGATCGCGCTTGGCAGCATGTTTTTGCCGCGCCTGCATAAACATTGGCTGTCCGTGGCGATGCCGTTTGTAGCAGGCGGGGGAGTGCTGTTAAGTTTGTGGTTGCTTTCGGCCGCCTCCGCTTGGGTAGAACATAGTCAGTTCCAATCATTAATTGGCGCACTGGGCTCGCAAGCGTTGATGCTGGGAATATTGACTTTGCCGGTCACCTTGGCATTGGGGGCTTGGCTGCCTTTATTAGCCAGTCGCTTCGGCAGCGCGGAGGTGAGTGGCGTATGGTTATACGGTGCAAACTGTCTGGGAGGCGCGGTCGGTGCAGTTGTTGCCTGTTTGGTATGCATTCCCTTGTTTGGCAGCACGGCGATGGTCGCGATTGCCGGGCTTGCAATCGCTGCATTGGGATTGCTATGGGCTAAATCACGCTGGGCCTGGCTGGTGTTTGCGACCATGCTGTTGGCTGCATGGCCTTTACGCAGCATGCCGCCAGTGCATGAATTGTTGCCGAAAATCGAAGCCAATAGCCGGGATTTGTATCTTTATGAAGATGCGATTTCACTGACTCATGTGGTACAGCAACAGGATGGCCAACGCGTACTCTTGAGCGATTTACAGCGCATGGATGCATCCTCCGATCCGAGTGCGGCCGAGATTCAAATGGATCAGGCACGGCTTGCATTGCTGCTCCATCCCGCGCCCCACAGTGTGTTATTCCTTGGCTTGGGAACCGGGATTTCCATGGCCGGATCCCTGCCTTTCCCGGATTTGCAGCGTAGCGCGGTGGAATTGTCTCAAGGTTCGATTTTCGCCGCCAAGCATTGGTTCGCCCCGGTAAATGGCAACATCATGGATCAGGCGCAGATTCAACGGGACGATGCCAGGCATTTTCTAAGCACGACACAACGCAATTACGATGTGATCATCGGCGACTTGTTTCATCCAGATATGGCAGGGATGGGTTCTTTGTTGTCAGTGCAACAATTCCAAAGAGCGAAAAACCACTTGAATGCTGATGGGTTATTCATACAGTGGCTGGCACTCAACCAGTTTGATATTCAATCTCTTGATGTTGTTCTGGGCAGTTTTCGTCGGGTATTTCCGGATGCCCAAATGTTTATGGATGGCATGCATCTGGCCTTGGTTGGCCCAAGAAAAACCTTCTCCGGGGCCAGCGCATTGCTGGCAAATTTGCATCGGTTGACAGTGCAGGAGCAGGAGCGGGCAACCGGTGACGAAGGTGCGTGGACTTGGCTAGGCCGTTATTGGGGGCCGATATCTGAGAGTAGCGGACCGGTTCAGGATGAGTGGGTGCCGTATATAGAATTCAGTCTGCCGCGAGCGCGTTACGACGGAAACGTAGATCTGGCGACTCTGATGTTGTGGTTGTTGCAACGGCATCCCGATGCTGATGAGGCCATGAAAATATTGGGAATCGGTGCGGATGACAGGAGCAAATTCGGGCGCGCCTATGTGGCGACAGAACTTACTGTGCGAGCATGGGTCTCCTCCATTCAAGGAGATGCAGCAAAGGCGGGCAGCTTAGTTTGGTTGGCCTATCAGGCGAACCCGCAAGACCGCTGGATTGCCAATGCACTTGCTGATAACATGTTGCAGTCGCTCCCGCAGGCCAGTCAGCACGGATTGAGCGAGCGCGAGGCATTACAGCGTATCTTGAAAGTTTATCCGAATTTTGTAGGTGCTTTACGCGCCTTATGGCATCTGGAGCGGTCTGCGGGCAATATGCAAGAGGCGGAGCATTATCGTTTACGTCTGCTTGCGATATCGCCGTTGGACGGTGAAGCGAGAGCGGCTCCCTGAGTTTGTTATAACTAGTGTTGCACTAAAAGGTACACATGTCCTCCGGCGTCAACAAAACACTTTCCAGCATTCCAATCAAAGTTATCGGCTCTGGAGCGAAAAGGGGAGCGGCCAATTTTCGATGGAAACGGCGTGCTGTCCAGATAACCATCTTATTATTGCTGGTGCTTATTCCGGTATCCGGATTATTTCGAATCGACCCTGAGAATGGAGCATTGGTGGTGCTGGGTTGGCAAATTTGGTTTGCCGATTTCTTTTTGATATCCGGCTTGTGGATCATATTGGCCAGCGTATTGGTCACGCTGTATTCTGTTGCGGGAACCGTTTTTTGCGGCTGGGCATGCCCGCAGAATACCTTGGCGGAATGGGCAAACCACATGACCCATAAGTTGCTTGGCAAGCGTGCCGAAGTCAGCCTGAACGGCGATGCTCCGAAAGTGGCGGCCGCCAAAAATAAGGCATTGAACTGGACTTTGCTGGGGCTCTCGTTTTTATGCGCGGCGATGCTAGTCGCGTTGCTTCCATTGCTGTATTTTTATCCTCCAGATGTGGTGTGGTCGTTCATAACGCTTAGAACGGATGCAAGATTAGCCGGTTCTTTATATTGGATTTATTCGGTATGGGTGCTGATTATTTTTTTGGATATTGCAGTGTTGCGGCACTTCTGGTGTCGTTTTGCCTGCGTCTACAGGGTTTGGCAGCATTCATTCAAAACCAAGGAAACGCTGCATGTCGTTTATGATGCCAGCCGAGCAGATGAATGCGAAAAATGCAATTATTGCGTTACAACATGCTTTATCGAGCTGGATCCGCGCAAGACAGAAATTTATGACAGCTGTATTAACTGTGGTGATTGCATCGATGCATGCAATAATTTGCAGGCAAAAAAAGGAGGTACGGGCTTATTGCGGTTTGAATTGGGGCAGCGTGCTACGGGCAAGATCCGTCAATTCCGTGATAATTCCATGTCGTTGTTGTCACGATTCCGTTGGACTGCACCCTTCGCAACTCTGGGCGTTATTATGTTTGCGTGGGGGATCTGGTCATACCAGCCTTATCACATAGCTGTGGGATATTTGCAAACGGCTCATAATCAATCGGCGCGCGATTACCGCATCGAAGTTTCCAGCAAGCGATATCGCCCAACCGAATTGAGCCTGTCGGTTGAAGGATTGCCACTGGATGCTTTCACCCTGAGCAACCTTAAGGTGAACCTGGCATCGGTTGGGCGCACATCGGTATTCCTTTCGGTGTCTCCAAAATTACAGCGTGGTCTCTATCCCATTGTGGTGGTTGTCCATTCCAATGATGGTTGGACCGGACGTTTTAATGTTCAGCATTTTGTCGAATAGGGGGTATAGGTGATGGAACAGCAGGATAAAAAATTGGAATTGGCGAATGAAGAGTCGCAGTGGGGTGAGAACCGCAAAGATAATTTTGGCTATGCATCGGACGAAGAACGTTTGGAAAAGCGCGGCATGGAAGATTGGGAATTGGTAGAGAAGATTCCGGAATCGCAACGGAATGTTCCTTATTGGTTCATGGCGGTGGTGGTGATTGTATTGCTGGTTGGTGTGGGCCTCAGTTTTCCATTCTGGGGGCTACGTCCCGGGGTTGTAGTGAAATGGACTGACTGGGTGAAAGACCCGGGATTTTTGGGTTCGCTTGTGTATATCGCTGTTGGCGCAATATTCATATATTACATGGTGTATCTGTACGGATCCTCTGCCGCGGGTAGATTGGATTCCGACAAGGAAGAGCGGAGTGAAAGAAAAAGCGATGAGCAATAAGCAAGAGTAAGTATTGCAATCGGCCCTTATAAATAAATTTCTATCCGCATAGTGAAAAAATTTCCGGCCATAATATTAAGCATTGTTGCGATAGGGCTTACCGCTTGTAACGATGGAGCCGAGCCTCTTACAATTCCTGTCCAGCACTGGAAAGAGGCGGTTGTGCGCATTGAGACTCATCCGAACCCGCCGCTCGCAGGGATGTCCGAGATTGTCGTCATCGTCACCGGCCCACACGGCAAACCCACCGAGAATTTAATTGTTTCACTTCGTGGAAATGAGTCGATGCCGTGGGTTCAGGCGATTCAGGATGGATTTATTGGTGTGTACCGTCGAGCCGTCGATATTGGAGACGGGGATACAGTCGTATTGCAAGTACGGCTTCAGCAAGGAGAGGAGCAGAAAGTATTGCTTTTCCCGCTTAAATTGGCAACTGGTTAATTTTGCCCTATTGATTCTGCAAAGGGGCTATTTCGTCGCCGGATGATGAGGCTGTTATAGTCAAAACGACATTTGCCAGATAAGTACAAAAGCCAATCGCCATTACCGTGCCGGAAATCGCCATAATTGGCCCGTAAAAGCGGTGTACAGAAGGTATGTCTTGAGGGCTGGAATGCAATAGCAATCCTTCCCAAATGCCAAAAACCATTTGTATGATGTAGAAGCTATAAACACCAATGCTGACCCACCAAAAAGTATGTTTAACCAACTTTATGGAATAAATTCTTTTGCCAGTGAAAATCGGCAGCAGATAAAAAGTTACTCCCATAGCCAGCAATACCACCCCGCCGACCAAATTCATGTGTGCGTGAGCCAACGGGTCGATCATATGGCCGGGGCCTCCGTAAGGACTGCCAATCGAATCCAGCCAAGCGCGAACAGGAGGCATAACTTGAAGCATGCCGTGAATGGTGCCTATGAAGAATGAAAGAGCAGAAAGCAGCAGAAATTTTAATAGATGCCGATGCAGAATGTCTGTGCTCATAGGTGGTGGGATACATTTACGGGTTGCCTTGCGGCGTAGAACCAAGAGTGTGCGCTCGGACTACAAAAGAAAATGCCCGGCGATTGCCGGACACTTTCGTTTCTTCTATGCGGGCTAAGAATTGCAGCGCGCTTGAATTTACTTCTTCTGGCCTTCGACGATACGTTCAATTCCTAAACTGCTCAAGCTCACAGAAACTACGATTCCCAACAAGAAAATTGTAATCGGCACTAAAAGTTCAATTGGCATAGCATATCTCCTTCTTTTTGTTACATGACTTATCAATATAAAGTATAAAACAACACACCCGACACTTCTCCTCCTACTACAGAGCAGTCTAGCGGAATCCTACTTTTCATGCAACTTCTTGTAAGTGGTAAAAACCACAGTGTATATGTATTGGCCGTATGGATATATTGCTGCCATGGTTTGCTTCCTGATAGAATCTGCGGCACTTTGGGATATGGGAATGATGCACTTAAATTCGGTCGCTTGGGTGCTACATGGTTTGCCAACAACAACCGGCATCACGATAATAGATGCTATGTTGGTTAATGCCCGAAAACAGGGGTACCATTTTTTGTTATTGCACTCCTCTCAGCCGTAAATCCAACAAAATCTTTGTAAACCACTTTTAAAGGCAGCGATGTGCTGTCTTTAGAGTTGGTTGTGTTTCTACTGGTGACTAAAATTAAAATGAACAATTGGTTTTTACGTATCCCTCAAAAATATTTTGCTTATTTCGCACTTTCGCTTTGGGGTGCCTTAAGCTACATGTTGTTGAACAAAACTCTTTATGGAATTGACGAGGGAGCAGCGCGCGCTTTATTGCTGGTCTGGTCGGTAGCGGACGATGTCGTCAGTCCGATTGTAACTTTGGGATTGCCGGATTTTCGCGCGATATTCTTCGTGCCGGTCGGCTATTTATGGGTAGGCAATATAGTCGCCGCAAAGATTTTTTCAATGCTTGTGATGTCATGCGCAGTGTGGGCCATATACAGATGGAGGCAGCGCAGTGGGGATTCTGAAAGCGCGTTGCTGGCGACAGGATTGTTGTTGATCTCTCCGCTGCTTATCGATCAAATTGACACGATTTCCGTCGCGCCTTATCTGCTCATTACTTTCGCGCTGGGAGCGTGGTTGGAACAAAATTACCGTGACGCACCGCATGCATTTGGAGGAATGTATTTTTCCCAGATTTTTTTATGCATGGTGAGTGTCACCCTTCACCCCATCGGTTTGGCATATCCACTTGTCCTGTTGTGGACGTGGTATAGAAACCCGTCTGATGCTAAACATAAGAATTATTTTTTCGGTGGTATTACTTTTGTCGTTATTTTTACGCTATTGCTAACCCTGGGATGGAATCACACAGAGTGGTTTACCAACCCGATCAGAAGCTTGTCAAGCTTACTCTCGGGATCGCCTGGCACCGAGGATAGTGGGGTTTTTCGCTGGATCAGCGGAATAGGGGTGTTCGTTATCCTGCTCTTGGTGATCTGGAAACAAGCCGGCAAATTATGGGCAGATTTTCTCGGGCGTACACTGTTAGCGGCACTCGTTATCGGCATATCTGTCGGTGATGAAACTTGGAGCATTATCGCCCTGACAATCTGCTTGTACTGGGGGTTGCCTTTATTGTTGCCGACACGCACGAATTGGTCTAGTGGGTTCTGGGGGCAGCGCGGATTGGCCATGTTATTGCTCTTCATTCTCTCGACCACGTTTATGCTGGCTGATAAGGCACATTATCAAACGGTGCAAGCCGGTTACTTGTCACCACGCGACAGCCTGATCAAGGCTTTAGCGGAGGATAGTGGCAACTTTTTAAATGAAGAGACCAGTCAAAATCCTCCTGCCAAAAAGCCGGTTCGCGTAGCAAGTCAGTGGCCTGGACTTACCATGTTGGCCTGTCGATGTGATGCACTTCCTTTGCCGCCAACCGCCAAAGACAGTGAAGCGTTAATCGCGATGTTGCGGGGTGTCAATTATTTGATATTCGACCCGCGTGATCCTGTGAATAGCTCGCTCTCGCGCAATCTTGCCACAATGGAAGCAGGGCAAGTCGAGACCGTCGCCTTGCAACCAGGCGGGGTAATCGTTGAAATCAAGAGCCCAACGCCCGTGCAAAAACCGTGAGTAGGAATCATGATCGTTGAGATATTAATTTACTTGGTTTCCGCGATTAGTGCGCTTTTCATTACGGGCTTTGCGGTACATATGTTCGTAGGCGGATTGGTCAACCCGGAAACAGAGTATCAGCTTATCGCCCTGGCTTGTTTAATTGTAGTCTGCGTCACTGCTTATATGACATGGGATGTCATTCAAAGACGAGCGGGAAAAAAGTAGAGCGCGTTCTGCCTATTTAAGGGGAAGCCGACTCTGATTCTTACTTGAGGTGACGCTTCAAATTCGCTTGAGCGGAGTCGTATTGCCCGACAGTTGCAAACTGTCCCCTGTGAAACACGAATTGCAAATGCTTTCCTGCACCATCCATGCCGGAAATCCCAAAAGACTTACCCGCATAATCGGAGTAGTAGCGCAGGTTTTTCACCAAATTCACTTGGGTACCGTTTCTTTGCACCAAGCCCAGACTTTGCTCGCTCACTTTAAGGCATACCGGTGCCGATGGCAAAAGCATCAACCGCGTCTTGAAAACTCGATTAAAACCGGCAATAAAAAAGAAGCAAGTCAGGAAAAAGAATAAATAGCCCATGTTGTGATCATCGCCATACCAGAAACTGGCGGCTATAGAGGCAAGCGCTATCACTGTTGGAATGTAAAGCAACAAATCCCATACCATTCCTTTACGATCCTGCACCAGATCAAATTGCATCGCCTCTGCCATATTCCCATCCGCCATTATCTTGCCACCCACCCATATTTTGTCTATTATTTTACTTCAGTGATCAAGATCAGCTCTACATCTTACAAAATCTGTTTGATTGCATCGTCCAATTCACCGTATAACATTCGGCCAGCGCGTTCAAAGTGCACAATGCCATTCTTGTCGATGATGAACGTCCAGGGGTCGCCCATCACCTGATAGGCTTTATACGCTTGCGGGTTCTCATACTGATCGATGTGGATAAATATCATCTGATCCTGGTACTTATCCAGAATTGCTTTAAGCATTTGGAGCTGCTCGTCACAATTCGTGCAATGTCCGGGTGTTGCAAATTCCAACACAATCGGCTTGCCGGTTAACAAAGCCTTGTCAACCGAATACTGGTACATGCGAGGGTCCGGTTGCCGATAAGTGGTAACTTTACTGAAGTTACCCCCTGCATCAGCCAACGTCTTGGTGGGCAAACTCGGAGCGCGTTCGCCTACTGCGAAGCCCGCAGATAATCTCTGTTCACACCCACCCGTCAAGACCGAGAGAACAATCCCGCAGCAGGCCGACAGAAACAGCCGTTTGTTCATATCCGTTTCTGCCAACCGAGCGTAGTTTTATATAAGTTATATCCCCAGATGATATTGGCCGACAGCACCAGCGTTCCGAATATGCCGACAAAAGCAAGTAAGTGACTGACTAATTTTTCTGCATCTTCGCCCGTATATAACCCCCCGATCAGCCCGGCAGAGAGGAAAAACACTACCATCCCGATCAGCCCGAAGTTATGCATCCAAAAATGGATCTTCACCAGGCGCAAGCTGTAAATAGGACGGCGGGCAATCGTGGGAACCACATAGTACAGGGCAGCGAATATCGCCATCTCGACCCAGCCCAGCAAATTGATGTGCCCATGTGCCAAGGTGATCAAGCGTCCATGCGGGCTGTAATCCACAAAATGCCGGAAGGCGGGAACGCCGCCCATGATTGCGCCCCATGAAAAACCGATGATGCTGTAAATTATGCACGCGTAAACAAACCACAAAATGTATTTGGTGAAATCTTGGCTCTGTAATGCGTTGTGCTCAATGCTTTCCGTCATGCTGTTCCTCTTGTGTGTTTGATTTCATCCAATCGCGAATATCCCTGAACTTGCTTCTCCAACCGTCTGGTGTCCACATGTCCAGCATGGCGTTGATAAAACTGGATTCGCCCTTGGGTGGCTCGAACGATGAAGATGATCCTTGATCAGCTTTTAGTTCAGATAGAAAAATTGCCATGGCACGTAAATCCGCATCTGGAAGAGCCGACACATATGCCGCATCCTTGGGTGGCGCGCCATGATCCATAGTCTTCGCACCATACGTCTGTTCCGGCCCTTTGAGAAAGCTGTAGAAATAGTTGACATCATGCTTCGAACCCAGCCCATCCAGACTAATGCCCATGCTAGTCCCGCTACCAACAGCTCTATGGCAATCGTAACAATTGTTTTTCTGATATATCCCATAACCACGCAACCCATCAGCTGAAAAATCAAAATGTGTCAGAATTGGAAACAACGGTTTATCAGAGTTACGCCTGACCGACTCCAGTACGGTAAAGTTAACTACTGTAATCAGCACGAGCAGTGCAACTATCCCGAAAAGAATCTTTTCTCCTTTTTTCATCTATCACCAATCCTGATCCAACATAAAGCTTTTATAGATCTGCCTTATTCCATAGGCGACCCCACAAAGCAAAAAAAGACTGATCAACACAGACCAGTCTTCATCAGATTTCCCGCACCGAAACTTTAGGTGCGGGAAAGAAAACTTTATCGAACGATCTTAACGTTTTTCAAAACCGTCTTGTTTTCAATTTCCATTCCGTCGCCTATGGTGCTGTCGGCTGCTTGTGACAAGAAGGCTGCGGCATTATGTATATCTTCATCGGACAAAGTCCTGGCAATCGCCTGCATCTGTCCCATTGGATCATTTGCACGAGAACCGTCCCGCCAATGCGTCAACTGATTGATCAGATATACATATTTCTGCTGGCCGATCTTCGGATAAACCGGATCGGAACCGCGACCATTAAAGCCGTGACAAGACTGACACGCAGAACTCTTACCCTCTATCCCATAGCGAACTAGTATCTGACCTTTGTAAGGCTCACCTACTACTGTCCCGTTGGCTTTAAGATCTTTGAGGTCAGAAAGCTCGGGATCCCTGGGAAAGCTGTTCTCATACGCTGCCAAATCACGCCTATCCTGAACACTCAGTCCTTTTGCAATTCCGTTCATTTGATCCAACGTCAGATCTTTACGCTTATCTTCTGCGAAATTGGTCAATTGCTTGACGATGTATACATATCCAATATTGGCAAGCCTGGGGGTACCCATCGCATCAATGCCCATCGCCTTGTCACCGTGGCATGTAGCACATGCCGGGACGCCCGTATCAGTTTTGCCATTTTCGAAGATATTCTTTCCATTGGTGACATTCGCCGTTACAGCTCCTTCTTCGGCAAAACTCGCACCAGAAAAAGCCAGCATGGCGACCGCACCCCAACATACTATCGCCAAATTGGATAAGTTACGCATGTACCCCTCCCCATTCTAAAATTTTTAATTACCTGTATTTTTCTACAGGCTAACACTATTGCACTTCTTGATTAGACAAGCAGATCAGGAATGCTTCTTCATCAGAAAAAAAGCCAAGCCAAATAAAAACGCGAAAATCCCAACATACATCATGAGTACTTCACTGGTTGTTGTATCTGGTTCAAGCATTTGCAGCTCCTCGGTCAATGATGATTATAAAATTAACAATCCCTATTAAATTAAGGACGCTTATAATATTTTAATATTAGCATCAATAAAACAATGTGTCATTTGTCTTCCTAACTGCGATACAAATAACACCCCCTTCGTTACAGCTTTAAAGCCATGCAATCAACATTGCCGAGCTTCAGCTTTTCCGGTTTCATGCCGCCGCATCCGAAAATGGGCTCCAATCATGAGCCCCTGCGCTGAGCGTTCTACCCCCACTCAACGCAGCAAATGCGCCAAAAAATACGCTTTTTCAGGCCCCGGCACAACGCAACGTAACATAACTGAAAACACGCACCCATTCACTGACATGGATCAACCAAACCACATTTAACTGACGGCCGTGTATCCGATTAAAATGTTCGGAAACTGCATATGTGAATACTAGCCGCGAGCAATGTTATTGAGCCGATCCAGATCATGGATATGCACTTGTCGCCGTTCGTTGGCAGGCAGGCCTTCGTTCTGGAAACGAGTAAACGCGAGGCACGCTGTTTCTTAGGCTATGCCGAGGTAATTGCCAATATCGCTGTGCGACATGCTCAGGTTAAATTTGGTGCATGAAGCAAGCGGGTTATTTTATGGTGTTGGCGCAAAGTAATAGTGTCCACTGGCGACGCAGGCCACCCTTAGTTAAAAATAACAGCGGACATTTTGAAATGGACTAGTTCGTGAGTCAATAAGGAAGTGAAGCGCGCTGGTATTGGGCCTGCAGGAAGAGGACAAGAGCATTCAACAAGAAACGGCCAAAAGATTGGTGATAACGTCCCGTCAAGTGCGCCGCTGGTCAAACATTGCCGGACTGGAGGCCTGGCGGGGGTGGGTAGAAAGAAGCGAGGTAAACCTTCGAGCCGACTGCTTGGTAAAACTCCTCCTAAGTTATGGCGATGGAACTGCCTGTCTTGGGTCATATCGAAAGAATAATTATGCGCTACGAGCCGCTTTGAATGGCTTATAGCGAGTGGGTTGTCGCCGCTGAGATGCAAGTATTTGCCATGTGAGCAGGTGCGTTTCAAGTGGCTAACTGGCATAATGCACAGTAATTAAAGGAGGCTTTATGGATAATTCAGTCAAACACGTAATTGTGGATATGGAACTGATACGCAGGCTGGATAAAAACGGTCCGCGCTACACTTCTTATCCAACTGCAGACCGCTTCGTTGAAACTTTCGATGCTGTCACCTACAGCAAGTGGGTGGCAAAGCGCGAAAACGAAGGCGTGGCGCGCCCACTGTCGCTGTATATTCACATTCCGTTTTGCAACACCCTGTGCTTTTATTGCGCCTGCAACAAAGTGATCACCAAGGATCGCAGCAAATCCGCCGAATACGTGCGCTACCTGATAAAGGAAATGGCGATGCAAGCGATGTTGCTGGGGCCGGACCAGGTCGTGGAGCAATTGCACTTTGGCGGGGGGACACCTACGTTCCTGAGCGATGACGAATTAAGATTGGTGATGACGGCGATCCGCCAGCACTTCAAATTGGTGAAAGACGGCGAATATTCCATCGAGATCGATCCACGCAAGGTGAGCGACGAGACTATCGCGCTGCTCGGCCAGGCTGGACTCAACCGCATCAGTATCGGCGTGCAGGATTTCGATGCAGAGGTACAAAGCGCGGTGAACCGTATTCAGAGCGAAGAAGAGACATTGCGCGTGATTAACGCGGCGCGTGCCAATGGCTTCAAGTCGGTGAGCATCGATTTGATCTACGGCTTGCCCAAGCAAACGCTGGAAGGCTTCGGCGTGACGCTGGATAAGGTCATCGCAGCCAATCCAGATCGATTGTCCATCTACAATTATGCTCATATGCCGACCATCTTCAAGCCGCAACGGCGCATCCATGAAGAGGACTTGCCTGCTCCGCAAATAAAACTGGATATTCTAGACATGGCAGTGAACAAGCTGACCAACGCGGGCTATGTGTATATCGGCATGGATCACTTTGCAAAACCGGAAGACGAGCTTGCCGTGGCGCAACGACAAGGCAGGCTGCATCGCAATTTTCAGGGCTATTCCACGCATTCCGATTGCGATCTGGTCGCGCTCGGCGTGAGTGCAATCGGCAAGATCGGCCCGACCTACAGCCAGAATTATCGTGAACTGGAAGATTATTACGCTGCACTGGACAGGGATGTGTTGCCCATCATGCGCGGCATGGAATTGAATGCCGATGATTTGGTGCGCCGCGCCATCATCCAGGCCTTGATGTGTCACTTCGAGCTTACCAAGGAATCCATCAATAGCGTTTTCCAGATCGACTTTGACAGTTATTTTTCCACCGAGCTGGAAGAGCTGCGTGAATATGAACGCGAAGGCCTGCTGGAGATTTCTCCCCGGCAGATCAGGGTGACGCCCAAGGGACGCATGCTGATACGCAACATCTGCATGGTGTTTGACAAATACCTGCGGACGCGGCAGAAGCACGCGCTCTATTCCAAAGTGATCTGATACGACTACTGGTGAAATTACCAATTAAGTCTACTAGCCATCTGACTAACCCAGCAAAATACGCTGGGTAAGTCATTGGTTAACGCTGGGCAATTCATTGGTGCGCTAACAAGATTCAGGGGCAGGTCACAGTCCTGCCCTTTGCGAGAGGTCTCTCCGTTATAATCAGCCACTATCTTTTCGTGGGGCGATCATGAACAAAATCCTTAAATACGGTTTGTTGGGCACGGGTGCGCTGGTCGGCATTGGTGTGGCAGGAGTCGCTTACGTGGTGGCGACCTTCAATCCCAACGACTACAAGGCACAGATCATCAAGGCGGTGAAGGACAGCAAACAGCGCAATCTGCGCCTGGACGGCGACATTAAACTGTCGTTCTACCCCAACATCGGTGCGAGTCTGAGCAAGGTTTCGCTTTCCGAGTTCAGGAATGACAAGGAATTTGCGGCAATAGAATCCGCGCGTGTCTCGCTCGCACTGATGCCTCTGCTGCGCAAGCAGGTGGTGGTGGACGAAGTGGCGGTAAGCGGTTTGAAAGCCAAGCTAGTCATGCACAAGGACGGCACGACCAACATCGACGACCTGCTGGGTCAAGCCGAACAGAAGCCCGAACAGCAGAAACCTGAACAGCAGAAGAAAGCAGCAGGCCCATCGGTCAAATTCGACATCGCTTCAGTATCCTTGGAAAAAACCAATCTCAGCTATCGCGATGAGGGCAGCGGCGCGCAATACGCGATCAGGGATCTGAATCTCAAGACCGGACGCATCGCGATCGGTGTGCCGGGCAAGATCGAATTTTCGGCCGGCATACAGACAAATCAGCCCAATCTGGATATCAATACTCGACTGAAGACCACGCTGACCTTCGATCTGGACAAGCAAAAGTATCAGTTGCAAGGTCTGGAGCTGCAGGCCAGTGGATCAGCGTTGGATATCAGCAACCTGAAAGTGACAGCCAGCGGCGACGTGAGTGCGGACCTGGCTACCCAGGAATTCGCCGCGAAAAAATTCGCGTTGAATGCGAGCGGCGTGAAGCTCAAGGAAAACGGAGTTTCAGCGTCGGCTAACGTGAGCGGAGCGAACGTTAAGCAAAGCGGCCAGAGCTACAAGTTTGAAGCCACGCTGGATGCACCGTCACTGAGCCTGACCAAGGACAAATATTCCGGCGATAAGCTGACTCTGAATGCCAAGCTGGATGCGGCTTTCGGCAATATCGTCGCCAGCCTGTCGCTGCCCGGTGTGGAAGGCAACGCGCAATCGTTCAAGGTCAGCGCACTGAGCCTGGATCTGGATGTGAAACAGCCCGAGCAGGCTTTCAAGGTGAAACTCAGTTCGCCGCTATCGGGCAATATCAAAACGCAGCAATTCAATCTGAACAACCTCAGCGTGGCGGTGACTGCCACCGGAGACAAACTGCCGAACAAATCGGTGAGCAGCGAGATGAAGGGCAGCGTGCAGGTGGATGCCCTGAAGCAAAATGTGCAGGCGAATCTCGCCGGTGGCTTGCTGCAAAGCCAGATCAAGGCCAAAGTTGACGTGAAAGGTTTTGCCGATCCTGCGATCAAGTTCGATGTGGATGTGGACCAGTTCGATGCCGATCTGTACCTTCCTAAAGCACATGCCTCTGCCGCCGCCTCTGCGGTGCCGAAATCAAAGGAGCCGGAGCAAGCGCTGGATCTGTCCGCGCTGCGCACACTCAATCTGGACGGCAGCCTGCGCATCGGCTCACTGAAAGTGATGAACGTGAAATCCACGCAGCTGCGTATGGATGTGACGGCGCTTCACGGGCTGGTGAATATCAATCCGCTGTCCGCGAAGCTGTATCAGGGCAGCATGAACGGCAGCCTGAGCGTGAACGCGCAAGCCACCCCCAGCATCGCGATCATCCAGAATCTCAACGGCGTCAATGTCGCCCCGCTGGCGAAGGATGCCGCCAACCTCGATATGCTGGAAGGCAAGGGTAATATCGGTGTGAACCTGACCTCGCACGGCAACACCGTCAGCGCGATGAAGAAGGCGCTCAATGGCAACTTCTCGCTGAACCTGGCTGATGGCGCGATCAAGGGTATCGACATCGACAAGAAGCTGCTCGCTGCGCAAGCCCTGCTGAGCAAGGGTGGCGGCGCGACCAGCGAAACGCAATCCGCCAACAAGGATGAGAAGACCGCATTCAAGGAATTCAAGGCGACTTTCAGGGTGACCAACGGCATCGCGCATAACGACGACCTCTCTTTGAGATCTGAACTGGTCCGGGTCAGCGGAGCAGGCGACATCAATATCGGCAACGACAGCATCGACTATATCGCCAAAGCCGCGATCACCAAGACCCCGGACGGAAAAGGCGGCATCACTGTGCCGCTACGAGTCAGCGGTCCGTACACCGATCTTAAATACACCCTGGATTATGGCGCGATGCTCAAGGATGCCGTCAAGCAAAAAGTCGAATCCAAAAAGGAAGAACTTAAGGCCAAGGCGCAGGAACAGCTCAAAGAAAAGTTGAAAGGGCTGTTCAAGTGATCGGTGGCCTTCTGCTGCAACTGTGGTTGAATGCATAGTTTCTCGTCCCGCCTGATCGACTGGCAAAGCACGCATGGTCGCCACGACCTGCCATGGCAATCCGCGAGTGCCTACCATGTGTGGCTGTCCGAGATCATGCTGCAGCAGACGCAGGTCGCCACCGTCATCCCGTATTACCAGCGCTTTGTAGCCTCGTTCCCGACCATCGCCGCACTCGCCGCCGCGACTGAAGAGCAAGTGCTCGCGCACTGGAGCGGCCTCGGCTACTACGCGCGCGGACGCAATCTGCATGCGGCTGCGCGGATCATCGTGGAAAAATATCACGGCGAATTTCCGCGCCAGTTTGAACAGATACTCGAACTCCCAGGCATCGGCCGCTCCACCGCGGCTGCGATCTGCGCGCTGGCCTACCACGAACGCCGCGCGATACTGGATGGCAACGTCAAGCGCGTGCTGGCGCGCTACTGCGGCATCAGTGGGTCGCCCAATGAGAAAGTGGTGGAAGCGCAGCTCTGGCAACAGGCCGAAGCCTTGTTGCCGCCATCCCCTCTCACCGCCGGGGAGAGGGTTGGGGAGAGGGGGGAGGAAAACGCAATCGCCGCTTACATACAGGCACAGATGGACCTGGGTGCGATGCTGTGCACGCGCAGCAAGCCCAAGTGCGGTGAGTGTCCTGTGCGCAGTGATTGCGTTGCTTTTCAAAGCGGACGAGTCAGCGAGTTGCCCACGCCGAGACCGCGCAAAGCCGTGCCGGAAAGACACAGCACGTTTTTGTTGCTGATGCACGGCAATGACATCCTGCTGGAGAAACGCCCAGGCAGTGGTATCTGGGGAGGGTTGTGGTGTCCGCCGCAGTTTGACGATGAAGACGCAGCAAGGGAATGGTTCGTACAAAACGGAATGACTGCGAGTGATGGTGAGAGGCTGGAGACATTCACCCACACCTTCACCCACTTCAAATTGCACATCACGCCGCTGAAGATTCAACTCGCGCGTAAACCTTTGCGTGCTGCGCAACCGGGGAGTGTGTGGCTGGATGTGGGGGATGCGTTGGGGGCGGCGATACCGACGCCGGTGAGGATTATGTTGAATAAGGCCGTTCGTGGTGAGTACCTATGACCGTTCGCCCTGAGCCTGTCGAAGGGTCGCCGCGAAGCGGCGGGCACTCTGTGGTGTGTACAACGAAAAACTAAAACCGCCGGTGGTAGACCGGCAACTATAACCAATGACTTAGCCAGCGTCGTTTGCTGGGTTAGTCAGATGGCTAGTAGTTCTATCAGTCACTTTCTTTTGCTTCGCCAAAATAAAGTAACCAAAGAAAAGGCGACCCCGGTTTGCCGCCCCTGCGGGGTACCCTGCGTTGCTCGTCTGGTCAGGCGGCTGCGGAACTCGCACTACGTGCTCAAACATAACCAGCGACTTGGCTGGCGTCGTTTGCCAGCTTATAACCAACCACTTGGCAACCGTCTTATGGTTGCTTAGTGGGATGGCTAGTTGTTTCTTCAGTCGAATGGCTATGCAAAGCGTCCTCGCCGACATGCCCTGATCAGCCTGCGCTACTCGGCGGCGCATAGGGGAAGTAAAGCAAAAACCTAAAAAAAACGGGTGAGCAACAAGTTGCTCACCCTTTGCAGACGTTCAAAGTAGCGAAAAGCAGACATAAGTTATTGGGAGCTTTTCTCCAATGATTTGCATTCATCTTTGGCTGGCGAAGGGCTATACATCTATTTTAGATACCCATGCAGAGAGTATATGGTGCTTCATCGTTGATCGCGGTCGCTGTAGTGGCAATGGCACCGATGGCATAACCAAAGGTCGGTGTGGCCATCATTGAGCCGGTAGCAGTGTTTCCATCATCCAAGTCGGCGTCGATTATTTTTATATCCTTGCCAAGGATACCGGCTGAGCAAATGATATAAATGCCTCGTATCGGATTGGTCTGACCAGGACCACCATTGATCGGTGTGTTGGCAGGTATAGATGTGCCCCCCTGAACACCGATGGAACCTCCTGCTACATTGACAGGCATATATGTTGGGGCTGTTATGACAGTGGATCCGGATACCAGTCCAGCCAGCCGTATATGCTGCCAGAATAAAAAGGATTCATCGGTTGATATTGTACTATTCCAATTGCCGTTAATAACACCATTGCCCTGCAAGCCTGTTGGTGTAGTGGCCAAAATTCCCCCTACATGGGCGACTACGTTTAGATCATCTCCCGGAATAGCCCCATATTTGTCCTGATAGCCATAGATGAATAACTGGAGGTTCTTAAAATCAGTCTCGAAGTTTTTTATCTTTGCCAAGTCAATCAATACTTTACCTGTTAATACACCACCAAGAAGAAGGCCAACAATCACCAACACAATTGTAAGTTCAAGTAAAGTAATGCCAGCTTGGTTGCGTTTCAATATTTCCATACTCGAAGGACAAAATTATTTTTATTAATTACAATCATATACGCAATGACCATGCCAGTCAGTAGTATGTGTGTCTGCGACCATTGCCAATAGGAGGATAGGAGCTTTTAGCAAAACTGAGGGTACTTAGAAAGAGATGGGGTTATGGCAGCAAGATGACTGAATTTCAACAGTTCGCCCAAAAGATTATTTCAAACCAGCCACTGGATATCAGCTTTTGGCACGCAGCCGCTCATCGAGCCTTGTAATAGCCTACCTGAAAGCAGCACTTGGCACTTGGCGCTTTGCATTCTGCCGCGTGGGCAACTTGTTGCCCACGATAAAATGGTTTTAGGTTTTAAGTTTTCATCCCCTGTGCGCCGCCGAGTAGCGGAGGCTGGTCAAGGGATGTCGGCGAGGACGCTTTGCATAGCCATTCGACTGAAGAAACAACTAGCCATCCCACTAAGCAACCATAAGACGGTTGCCAAGTGGTTGGTTATAAGCTGGC